>Ga0114994_10000744_pt1 | contig 22519 bp, 2 predicted proteins | sample ArcticOcean_MG_C_9_FD_87043 | JGI IMG/M metagenome (GOLD analysis project Ga0114994, IMG submission 87043) | Marine microbial communities from western Arctic Ocean - ArcticOcean_MG_CB2_152 | ecosystem: Environmental > Aquatic > Marine > Oceanic | place: Arctic Ocean: Canada Basin | collected...
GTCTGGTAAAGGTTTATAGATTTTAGTTTTACAATTTTTTTCCATGTTTTTATTTTATATAAAAGTCAGTAACATTTAAGTAACTCTTCCATCTATTCATTGTATAGAATATAGGCAGAGCATCTCCCCATTCTTTCCCAAGTTTTATTTGTCCTTTTCTATTTCCTCTTTTATATATGAACTTAGACTCTCTAAAACTTGCATCATCCATAAATGCATAAGATAGTCCTGTACCAACAGTCATCTCCAATGCTTGACCAAGTTCACCCATTGTCCTTGCTGCAGCTACAGGTGACTTAAACAATTGATGCATCTGTTGTAAACCTCCCATACCCGGTATAGGATTAAATACAGTAAGCTCCTTTCTTAACCTATCAGCTTGAAATATCATTGCATTTTCAAGTATCTTTCTTGTGTCACTATCATCATCGTCATCTTCAAACAAGCCAATTAATATGTTTCTTATTATTAAAGTAGATAAAACTAAACCAATTTCTCCCATAGTCCTTGTGGCATTTTGTAGCTTTCTCTTCCCCTCTACACCATGATGTTCTTTAAAGTTAGTATTTAACCTACTTATATCACCAATATTCTTATATGCAAAGCTCATATAGTTCCAGAACGTCAAATACCTACCTTCAGTCCATCCCATATTCTCATCAAAGTACTCAGGTCTAAATCTTGCTTTGATTGAAGGAGCTACCCACTTGTGGAACTGTGCAGCTAATTGTCCTAATGCATGAGACTGTATAACCATTCTATCTTCATAGGCGTAATTACCATGAATTTGAATATTAACTTCTCTTATGTAATTTCTAATTTCTTTTATTGCATCACTGTTCCAGGCCATTGGTTTATCCCTATTATATATCTGTACTTGATCAAACCCTTCCTTCATAGTTAGTTCACCTGTTTTACTATCAAATACAAGTGCATCATATAAACCTTCTGTTTCCCCTGTAGTAGTATTTGTTGCAGTAGATGAACGTAGTATAGCATTACCAACTTTACTTTGTACATTGAATTCTCCTTGATCTTGTAAAAAGAATCCCCAATCTGAAAACTTTCTTAAATAGTATTGAAAGTCTTTCTTTGGACCTTCTCCTTTTCTTGTTTGTTCACGCATATCCTCCTTGTTATCCATCATTCTAAAGAACTCAACAGCAGCTAAGTATTTACTATTATAGTTAGCTGGTTTCCAATTGCTTTCACTATCTGCCATTTCTGATAGTCTAGCAAAAGAATCCTGCATTGCTCTACCACTAAATTCTCCTACAGTATGTATCATTTGACTACCATCCCAATATCTACTACCTATACTTTCTAAAGTGTTTGATAACCTACCAAATAAGTAATTGTTTACATTGGCAAACACATTAAATCCTACATATGCTAAAGATGTTTGATTAATAATACCTTTTGTAAGTTTTTCAAAGAAGCCTGCGCTATCTCCATCATTATTATAGTAAGTCATTTTCATCCATTTCTTAGCTCTCGCAAGTAGTTTTGAATCAGCACCTGAGTTAACCCCAACTACATTCAATGCTTTATCAACTACAACATCTCCCGTAGTGTTTGTAGTTTTTCTGTCTTGTAGGACACTAATCATGGCTTTATAGGTATCTTCTGATTGACTCATTACTTCATAGTTCTCCGCCATAGCTGAGAATTGTAGTAATGATGCTGACATATCTAAACTAAGAGATGTTACTGTTGGTTTATTCTCTATACTTCTTTGTTTCCCTCTTAGTGCCGCTAATTCTTTCCAAATTACTTTTTTATCACTTGCTAGGAATGCTTTTTGATACTCAACATTCTTAGAATCTATTTCATTTTGTATATCTGTTAAAGCCTTATCTGTCCTAACTGAACCAACATACATTAATGGAAGTGAGTCAGTAATAATATTTCCATACTCATCAGTAAATACTTTTTTAATAGAGGTTGCGGGATGTACTAAATTAGTACCCCATCTCTTGGTATTAGCCCAAAGTCTACCTACTATTGTAGTTTTATCTTTAAGAGACTTTTGTGGTGCACCTTCAATAACAGGTACTGAACCAACCATGCTAATGTTTTCAGGAACCTTTCCTAACAGCTCATTCTCATAAACATCAGTAAACATCTCATAGAAATTAAGTTGAGCAATTTCTAATTCTGTTTGAGGCTTATGCAGTTTAGTCCACTTAGCGTTTCTCTGATCAACACCCTGGGAAGTTTCTTTTCTTATTTCCCTATATCTCTTCATTGGAGCTTTCATAGCTGTAAGAACAGTCTCACCAGTTGGAACACCATTATCATCTCTTACAGCCTTATCATATGTGAATGAACTATAGTACTTAGCTCTATATGAAGACCATCTAGCAGCAGATACAGATTGTCTTTGTACCCAATAACCATACTCACCTTGTTGAAACCAAACTTCATGTTTTTCTCTTGCCTTTTTAAATTCTTTAGAATATTTATGAAACTCACCATCTACTGGTCCATCTGCCCCAAATCTCTCAGCGCTCATAAAGTCATTATAAGCTTTCTTATCTTCTGCAAGTTTTATATTAAAATCTAGATCTTCTTGTTTAGCATTATCCTTATCTTCTATTATCCTATATCTTAATGTTGTACCATTTTCATCTTGTAGTTTTTTATATCTAACATCTCGTTCATCATAATATTGTTTACCAATTTCTTTTATATATCTTCCAGTAAACTCACCATTAACATACTCTAACATGAAGTCGTAGTTTGGATTACCTAATCTCTCTAAAGCTAATGTAGCAGCTTTAATTCTTGGAGCACGTTCAGCAATTTTATCTAATACTATCTGTCTATCTCTTTTAAATATCTTATCCATTATTGCAAGGATCGGATCCTTAGAAGTAGCCATAGTACCTGTTCCAAATTCTACAGCACCAATGTCTTGTGCTGTTGTCATTATCTCATTAAGTTGAGTTTCTGTAAAATCTCTATTAGATTTAGTCTTTATAAGATTCCTTACATAATCACGTATAGCAACATCAAATACACCTCTCTCTTGTATCTCTCCATTTGATCTAGTACCAACAAGATCATTCAGTAAATTTGTTAATGTACTTACAAGTAATAGTTCATTCTTATTTAATCCAGAATCTTTCTCAGTAAAATTAGTTAATCCTCTAAAGTTTTCTACAAACTTTTGCCATGCTAATATCTTTCCAATATATTCTTTCTTACCAAAGTTAGCAGGATCTGTTGCATAGGTTTTAAATTCTCTTATCTCTTTATTAGCTCGTTCTACAACTTGTGAGTATATCTGTCTTATTCTACTTCCGTCATCATGTACTTCAGCTATTAATGATCTTGTAATAGCAATTTCATCCATAATTTCCTGTCTACCCTTATCCATAGATATATAGTTCATAAGACTACTTATAGCTTCCTCTCTAGTCATAAGTCCTTTATCAAACTTAGTAAGATTATTAAAAAGAGATTCATAAGCATCAAATCTTACATCTTGATTATTTTCTGGAAGGGCTTCCTCAACAGTAAGAAAATCTTCTTTTGATTGTGGAGCAGCATTCAAATCAAATAGCTGATCAATTATATCTTTCTCAATAGGGTCTATATCTAAAGGAATAGTTTCACTTATTACACTTTGATTCTTAGTAGAGCTAACCCTGGAAATCCCTTCTACATTATATTGTTTGTTTTGAGAAAGAATATTTATAACTAAACTATCTTCAGTAAGCCTATATCCTAAGTTTTCTAAAAGCCTTCTTTGTAATGCAGATCTTGTGTCACTAAACATACTTTTAGTTACACCGTTTGGAAATAGTTTTGACTCATTAGACATAATATTATTAGAATATGCTGTTGAGTTCCTGCTAGTGGCATTGAAAGATAAACTTATTGGGGTAATTACTCCTTCTGGATTAATTTTAATAACGTCAATAGTATCAGCAATGCCATTTTCTGAATTACCAACAACAACTGCTGGTATAAAAACGCTTCTATCTTCATGTAATCCAAATCCATACATGTATCCATTTAACTGATTCATTATTTTTTCAGCAGCAGCCTCATTTAAAAATGAAAGATTAATATCTTCAAGTTTTGTTTGTGTGATTAAAGCACCTAATATATTATGTAAATCAATATTTAAATCTGAGATACTTCCCGCAACTGGATACCCAAGTATCAACTCTTCAGAACTTCTAAAATCAATACTTGTATCATCTACATCAATATATTGATTCTCTGTTAATGTAATTCTATTTAAACCAAGTACATCATATTCTATATTACTTGACTCAAGTCTATTAAAAAGATTATCTATAATATCTGATTGGATTTCATTAGCACCTTTCTTAACAGAATCTAGTAAAAATTCAGTTTGAGGTGTTAATGCAAACATTGCTGTTGATGAGACAGACTTAACTAAATCAAACTTTAGCTTATCTGTATTTAGTAATCTTGCAATATCTGTTAGTGTAGCTGAAGAAGAAATATACTCAGTCTTAATAGGAAGACCTTGTCCTACTGCACTTCTATAATATTCTTTTACAACGTCCTTAAACCATTGTAAAAACTCAATAATACTTTCATACCAAGCTCTACCAGGTTTATTTTCATACTCATTATTGAAATGTCTAACTAGAGACTGTGTAACTAACTCTAAAGCTCTTATCTTAGGACTAAATCCTTTTTTATATGTCTCCTCAATTTGCATATTTAACTCTGGGAAACTCTTTCTTGCTTCAGAATGTAATTTTCTAAATAACTCTTGGTTATCTAAGTATAAAGATTCTATGAATGGATGTAGTACCTCCTCAACTGCTGTATCTTTTGATATTCTTCCTTTTATAAGTACTACTTTACCATTAAAATAGAAACTCTTAACCTTTTTGAAATCAAGTTTAGCAGGCCTAGCCTCAACAGGAAGAGTATTTAGAAAGTACTCAGCTTGGTTTGCAGTCATCACTTCAACATTAACTCCAGGAAACTTTTCTATTAGTTCATCTACTAATTGTAATATTTTTGTTTCATTCTTATATGTTTCTTTAGAACTATATGGTGACTCAGTTATAATATCCTTAAGATCTTTAGTTTGAATAAAAAATTGAACTTTATATGTTTTATTATTCTTAGTAGGAGTATAAACTAATAGATTTTCTAAACCATGATGCTTAAGATAAGATTGTGCTAGTTTCAAGTTATAATTAGCTCTATCTATACTACCTTTAGTTTGACCAGGAGCAGTATTTACAACATAAAACTCATTATTGAACTTAGTAACTAGTTTCTTTTTCTTTAGATTACCAAAAACAGATTTTTCAAATGTCTTCTTTTCTAATGAGTAGTAGGCTTTAGTGTCTTTGATTAATTCTTCTACCTCAAAGATAGATGGAATAATATCAGATTTTGAAGCTTGTTGGTAATTAGTTATCAATGCATCAACAACCATTCTATCTTTATACTTCTCTTCTAGAGCTTTATACTCTTTTGTGTTTATGTTTATACAAGCCATGTTATAATCCGCATTTTAAGTTTTCCATAAATTTATTAACTGTTATTGGAGCTATGTTATTAGTTTTATTATATCTTGCTGTTAAATCTTCTGCACTATATACCTGAAATACATTTGCTGCACTAAACCTTTCATCCGCAGATAAACTGTTCCAAGCACTTAATATTTTAGATTCAGCTGGATTAGCTTTTGCTGCACTTGTTATTGAAGGAACTCCAAAGAAAGTATTACCAATTTGTAATACTTCTGCATCAGACGCTACCACACCATCTACATCCACTTCTTCAGTTACTTCTAAATCAACAACAGGTTCTTCTGTCTTAGAAAGGAAGCTTGCACCATCTTTAGTTGTTTCTTGAGCTTCTTCTATTACATTATCAACATCCATCTCTTGTTCAACATATTCTCCAACATCAGCAAAGATATTCTTTTTTTCTTCTAAGTATGCTTCTATCTCAACCTTTGTTGGTATATAACCAGGTAATGCAAATCCTGTAGCATTTTGTACAATAGAACCAAATTGATCTATCTCAACATATTCTGCTCTACTTCCTAATGCCACCCCTGCATCATCATCCATCATTTTAAAAGCATTTATATCTATTGGCATTGCTCCATCAGGATAAAGTTTAACTAACTTATATGTTTTCTTACCTCTCCCTAATCCCATACTATTTTCAATAATATATGGGAATACAATTTGAGCTATAGGAGTGTCAACACCTCTTATCTTAAACATTTTATACTGCACTTTAAAACCTCCATCCTTTAGAATCTGTCTAAGGTTTTTATCATAAATAGCTCTAGATGAAACTTCACCTTTTTTTATTTTTGAAATATTATAAACAGGAGCGGGTATTTTAACCATATCAGTGTATTTTGAATTTGCTCCTTTATGTGCATTAATAGTAAAAGTTTTATTTACAGAATCTCTAACCATAGGGTTCTTACGTAAAGTGTCATTCTTAACCCTTTGTGTTTGCACTCCTTTTTTACTAATAATAGTCATTGAACCATCATCCTTAACATTGTATACCATGTCTTTCTGAACTGCTAATAAACCTTCTCTAGTTGCTTTAGTTATTTTATCATTAGTCATGAAAGTAAAATCTGCATGAAGCATTAATTCCTTACGTACATCAATACCATTTACTGTAAATTGAGTCTTCTTTCTAGTAACTGGATCTATTACATCTGCCTGCATAAATGAAACACCTATAATTTGTCTAAGTAATTCATCAACATTAGTACCTCTTTTCACTTTAGCTTTACTTTCTATAACTTTACCAAAAGCATTGCTAATACCCTCTTTCATATAGGCCTTATTAGTTTTTTCATTAAACTCACCACTTCTAAGAGTTTGGAATGCGTGTATAACCGACCCATAATCTCTTCCTTTATATGTAAGTGGTCTAGCTGCAAGATTTGATAAAACTTGTGTGTTTGTAGTACCTTCAGCAAGTTCAAAGTCTATTAGTATTGAACCCTCTGGCTTTTCAATTTCTTTTAGATTATAGATTGCAACCTCTGCTCCTACTTCTGTACGGTTTAAATAGTAATCCATTCTAGTAGAGGACATATACCCTTCAAAAAACTCATTGAACAGTTCTTCATATGTTAAATCAAATATTTCCTTAAATTTAGAATGATTTTCATCATTAAATTTAAATAACGCATGCACAGAATTTATTGAATTTAATATATCTGCAGTTAGTTCTGCAGGAACAGCACCTAAGAATGTATTAGGTCCATGTTGAAATCCGTCTTTTACTAATAGATAGTTAATTAAGTGTGTTGCTTCTTTATGAGTATTTGGATCTTGATATAACTCTAAAAGACTATTTTGAATTCTAGTTAATTCTGCGTCATTAATGTCAGTCCAAGTATTTGCTTCTAATAAGGTTTGTCCAGTAGTATTACTTTCACTATCTATTGGTATTAGAGATATGTAATTCTCCATAAAGTAATTAGTTCTATCTATACCAGTAAGATATTTATTTATAGTATCAACAACAGAACCAACATTTAATGCTTCTGGACTAACTCCTGTAATCTTTCCTACATTTTCATATATCATCCCGTTCTGTAAAGAAGCAAGTTGCCATGTTTGGAATGAATTTTTAGATATTTTATTTAAGTATGCTTTTGTATTTAAATAGGTAAGAACATCTTTTGATAACTTAGCTTCCATCCCTTTAGTAAAACTTACTTGTGCACTTAAGTTAGCAAGCAAAGAGTTAAATATTTTCTCAAAAGGTTCTGTTCTTTGTAGAAATACTTGAGGAGCTAATATATCATAACCTTCCCTAAACATCTGATAGTTAGCGTAATGAATATTACCATCTTTTTTAAATACATTTCTGACATCTACAGGAATCTTACTTTCTTCAAACTCTTTATTTGTCATTAATAATCCTAATTCTTTTGCAGCATCTTGTTTTCTCTGCATTACCACTAGATCTTGACCCCATCCTTTCTGTAAATCTACTAACTCAGACATATACTTCATTGCATTACTTATATCAGAAGCAGTTAAAAATTGTTCAATAACTTTTAGATCATATTGTAATTCTTCATTGGTCCATCCAGCTGTCTCCTCACCAGGTATACCAACTAAATCTGCAGCCATACTTCTATCTAGTTTAGGAACTCCATCATTTATAGAGTTAAAGAGTTTATTCATGTTTGTTAAGGATTTAACATTTATATTAAAACCTTTACCTTTACTTTCTTTTAGGTATTCCTGTATTCTTGATTTTCGTATACTTAATAAACCTTTTGCACTAGAGTCACTTACTTTTGCTTGAGCAAAAGCATTTGCTATTGTAGGGTGTTTAATTAATAAAATAGTTGTCTTAATATCTACTCCAAGTGCTAACATTGTTGTTACAACTGAAAGAGAATCTTTAGTTAAACCTAATTTTTTAGCTAATCTTTCTTTAGCATTATCTGTCATAGCTGTTACTAAAGCAGAAATAACAAATTGTTTTCTGTGCAGACTGCTATCAGGTTTACCTGTTGTAGGATTTATTGTATAATCAACTCCAAAATTATCATACACTACTCCACCATTAAGATCTAAACGTGCAAATGTTTCTTTACCCTTAAGTTTTTTAGTTCTAAGTTTTATTCCAAATTCTTGAAGAATATTTACTAATAAATTAGGACGTACTACAGCACCAATAGATCTAGCACCTTCCTTATTATTATCCCAAGAAATCATTTTTCCATTAAAATTATTAACATCAATCCCTTCCTCACTAACTTGTGCTGCTAATTCAGGCAACTCTCTCTGTATATATTGCCACACACCTTCCCCCATTAGACCAACTGCATTTTCATCTGTAAGAGGAGTAAGTACTGCTGGTTCAGAAGCAATACCGGTTATTCTTCCTTTTCTAGGATCTGTCATACCAGCATTCCCTAATAATGCAAACTTACTGTCTAGGATTTTGTTATCATTTGCTCCTTTATAAGGTTCTTTTAGTATCGTTTGATCACCAATTTGAACTTTATATTTTTCTCTATACTCATTGTATTCTTCAGAGGTAACTGGTAAACCTAACATTTTTAATGCTTCAGCTAATCCTTCTGCTCTATTAAATAACCTTTCTGCAGCTTTAACTGATAGATTATTATCTTGAGATAATATATCAAATAACTCAACTTTAATTTTAAACTCCTTATCTGATAAATATTTTTTCATGAACTTTTCTTTCTCAAGAGCATTCATGCTTGCTGTATTTTTATTTAGACCAATTCTTTCTGCATTATCTATACTCTTTTCTCTACGTAAAAACTCTTCTACAGCCATATGTAGAGAAGTTTCTTTCTTACCGTATTCTTTAAGTGTGTATCTTATGTAATCCTCATATGCTTCTTTATTATTAGTAGCAGACCCATATTCAATAAATTCACCACTCTTCACATAGAAATCTTTAATTTGCATATATAATTTATCAATATCAAAATCCGCTCCAGATATTTCAACAAGATCTCTAGAAAATATTGCTGTAGAACCCATATAAACAGGTAACCAATCAACCACCATAAGGTTAACTGCAGAATGCTTATCTTGTGAAGGAATTCTGATACCAAACATTTTAGCAATAGCTTCTGGGATTGGTTCTCCTATTGCTATTGCATTATCTATTATAGATTTAAAGTGTGGAGGAATCATCATCTCCGTATGTCTTACACCAGATTCAGTTCCATCTTTATTATAACCCATTACATTAGATCTTAAATGATCTAAATAATAATTATTAACCTTTAAACCAGAGAATGTTTCTGCTCGTGTATCTGTATACTCTACAGCACTGAGAGAATCATCTAAACTTTTCATACCTTCCCAATCATCAGATCTAATAACAGTCCATCTTGTAGGAGTACCGTTTTCATCTACAGCTTTCACTTTTTTGACAACTTTGAATCCTGCATCAGACATTAATGCTGCACTAATTCCAGGTTGTTTTTCAGCTAAAACTCCTTTATTAAAGAATGACAAAAACAATTCTTGAAATTTACTTACAGTTAATTGATTATTTAAGTCATACTTTGGTTCCCCAAACTCATCCATAGAGAAATACTCCAGCATTTGTGATTTAGTCTTTGATGACTCTAATCCTCTTATAGCATATTTTAAAAATGCCGTAAGATTAAGACTCATCTTTGCACCAGAATTCTGAACTTTAATCATTTCATTTTGTGAACCACTAAATGAGAATATTAAGTTTCTTCTTTTGAAGTACTCATTTGTAGCTCTAGTAGAACTATATCTATGATACATTGCCTTAACTTGACCAATAGAAAGCTCTGTACCTCCTATATTAACCATAACATTATCAGACTGCTCACTAGTAATTAAATTCTTTATTTGTCTAGGATCCACAGTCTCTACCTTATTAGATGGATTAATAACCTGCAATCTCATATTTCTAGCATGAAGATCAGAAACCATATCATCAGTAAGACTATTATTACCAAAAGCAGAGTCAGTTGTTTGCATATTAACTTTCATCATTTTAGATGCTGATGCTGGTACAGCTATTCCAAGAACACCTATACCATTTTCCCATTGCTCATTTTCATAATTCTCTAATTTTGTTCTAAGATTATGCATTTCTTTCCTACCGTCTCTAGCTACCCAAACACCATTTCTTTTAACTGATGTAAGTTCAGGAGTTAATACAGCAGCAGACATTTTTAAATATGTTTTACCGTCACCATACGCAAGCTTCATTGAGTTAAGAACTAACCCTTGCTTCTTAAAACTTGGAGCCGTTGCAGTCCCAAAGAACGCATTATCAATTGCAACTTTTTCTCCTGCGGCAATCTTATCAAGTATATCTGCTTTTGCTTTAGTAAGTTCACCAAAACCAAATAAGAAATATCTTAAAGCTTTTAATGTAATGTACATTTGACCATCTGTTCTCTCACCCTTTGTTGCTTCTTTGCTTCTATCAGCTTCAATAATAGTCTCAAATTCTCTTTGAACTAACTCATCTTGAAATAATAACTGCTTAATAATATCTGAGTTATGATATACCCCAAGTTCATCATCATGTATAATTGAAGATGCGTTCTTACCTGCAGCATTCTGCATTTTAGCTCTCTTGATTGCATCAACAGAATCTTTAAGGGAATATGCTTGATCACCTAATAGTAGCTGATTATAACCTGTAGTATTAACATGATCATTTAAAAATATTTGTGCAAGATTAAAATCTATACTATCTTCTTTTAAATTATAGTATTCCATCATTAGTTCAGAATCTCTATTAGACACCTTCTCAAGAGATTGACTTTTTGATTTATTTTGAACTAATCCTAAACCTTCTTTAATAAATGTTGATATTTCATCATATGCAGCATTTTCTTTAAGCATTATTATATGTTCATTAACATCCTGTATTGCTCTAGTTCTTATTGCATCATCACCATTAAGTTCTTCCCACACATCTTCAAATGATACAATATCACCATCCCTAGCTTTTTGTATCTCTGACATCAAGCCATCTATAACAGATGTGTCAACATCCATTGTCTCAGCAGTATTAACATCAAAAACAATATCTTCTTGCTCACTAGTTTGTTGTAGAGACTCTATCTCTTTTATTTTATCTAATAGTATACGTGCTAGTTGATTATTACCTTCTTTATTTGCTTTCTCTGCTCTTTCTTTTAGTTCTTCTATATTTTTAACTCTTATCTTTTGTGTGTTAAAACCAACAGCAACTTTAGATTGTTCAGATAAAGGAGTAAAAGAAAAAAGAGTTTTGCTTTTTCTACCTTTAAAAAAGGGCATATCACTAAATACATATGAATAATATGTTTCTGTCCCTAGTTTAATTGGCCACATTTTTTTATCACCTGATCTATTGTTGTATTCTTCAGTAGTTAATAGAGAAGAACCCATGTTATCTATAAGGGATGCTTGATCCTCATTAGTAAGATCAGTAAATTTCTTAGAACCATTATTAACCATTACAAACTGACTACCTCTAATATCTATAATTGAATTTTGCCCTCTAGATAGATTAGAATCTGCAGCAGATGCTGCTTCTCTCAGTACTGTTTTAACATCTCCATTAAAAATACTTTTTTGGATTTGTTCTCCAATATTTGGTAGTTTAATGTTAACTGCTCTATTACTTTTCTGTTGTAAACTGTTAGTTAATTCAGCCACATCATCAAGTTTAGTTAAACGTCCTTGATCTGTTCTGTTATTAAACTTATCAGTATTACCTAAGTATATTAAATCTGTTGTTTGTGTTTCAGGATTAGCTTCTCTTTGTGCTCTTTCAAATGACTGTTTAACAAGTGTTCTTCTTTTAGCTACTGCATCCTCTGTTAAATCTAAACCTTCTTCAGTTTTTATTACCTGAGCATTTACTGGTCCAGATACAAGATCTCCAGTATTGGATGCTTCAATGACTCTTATTAGACTTGGAGCCATTGCAAATGTTTGGGTTTCATTATTCTCATCTACATATGATACTGTTTCAGATTTTCCAGGTGCTGCACTATTATAATGATATAAGTATGCGTGTATTAAAGCTAATACAAACTGTTTAGGTGAACTTTCTCCATACTTAGTTCCTGGTTTTTGATTTATACTTAGTCCTGCATTTTCTCCTATTACCCCTATATCATTAACACGTAATTGACCAGAATCTTTAGTACCTGTTATTCTTAATGATTTAACCTTATTTTGTAGCACCATCTGTTGAAACTTAGGATCATTAAGTAAGATGTTATCTTTCATGTAAGGGCTTTCTAATAATTTATTAGTAACCCAATCCTGACCTTTCATTTGACTTAATGCTATAAGATGGTATGTAGGCATCTGATGAGCATATATTAAATTCCCCTCTGGATCTTTAAATACAGTTGCTCCAACAGATTCTGAAAAAGGTGCATTATTTAATGAGATAGTTTTAAGTCTATTTTTAACACCACCTTCTACTATGATATTTGTTTTAGTAGTTTGTTGATCTAAGAATATATTCTCTCCTAAATTAATAGAGTGAACAATAGCCTCTTGATCTCTCATTGTAATTGGTTCAGTAAAATTAAATGTATCTAATAGTAATATTTGTTCTTCAGTAAAATTAGATTGATCAAGCACACCTTTTAGGACACTGTATTCAAGATATAGTGCATTAACATCCATTCCAAGAGCACTATTTAAAGCGTTGCTTGTATTACGCATCCTATCTTTAAACTTAGGAGAAGAAATATCTTTAAAGTTAAGTGCTTGTTGAAGACCTTGTAATGCATCAGTTGCAGCTCTATGTGCTTCTGATCCAACAACTTTTACATCTCTATATTTTCTATTAAATTTATTAGCCCATTGTGACAACGTATGATGAGCATCATCTTTTTTAGTTGCTGAATACATATGTGCAATACCTGAAGAATCATATTGTATAAACATATAATCAGTTCTTGCATTTTCAAACCCATTAATAAACATTTGATATAGTACACTATCCTTTATTGAAGATAACGCATAATCATCATTTAATAATGTAGGAGCATTACCATTTACACCTATAGCATCATCAAATATACCTAAATCTTTAAATAACCTGTCAATAAATGCTTTAGAATTTGGATTACTTCTAGAATATAACCATGCTTTTTGCAAAATCTTTATTTCATTATATTCATTTGCAGTTGCCTTTAGTATTCCATTAAATGCATCATGCACATCAACTCCAATAACAAAAGGTTCCGTTTTATTATCATCAAAGAATTCATTTTCAAATATATCCTTCTCATTTATTGTAGTAGTAGCTATATAATCTTTAAGTACAGGGTCTAACATTGAATTAATTCCACCAATCTCATCAGAAGATTTTCCGTATTGTTCTGTTGTTCTTACACCATCTGCTTCAATTTCCTCAAGTTCCTCAATTTCTAAATCAACTTTCCGTGAAGTATCATCAAGTCTATCATTAACAAGTTCTGTAACAAGATCTACCTGTAGATTAAGATGATGATATATATTTTTTAAATTTTGATTATTTTCTACCTGCCATTGTTCAGATTTTAAATTATAAAACCTTCTATCAGGATTATACATCTCAATAGTCATTATTATAGATTCTTCAAGAGCTTTAAATTTGTTAAAGTCTCCTTTAGCCTCACTAAGTTTTTTAATATAAAGATTAGAAGCTCCTGATATAATATCATTTTGCTGATCACCTGGCATTACATTACTAATTTTCTTTCTTTCTATTTGTCCTTTTGCATTCTTATATGGTAGGTTTGTATATCCTAATCTTATACTCTTTTTATATGCTATTAAAGGAATTCCTTCAAGAGCTGCTTCTGTAAATCTATTTGAAGTAACACCAGCTCTTTTATATTTACCGCCATCAATATCTTTAAATAATGAATTTAATTGATATGACTTATCTGCTTTAAATTGTCCTAGTACTGCTTTGATCCATTCTATAATTCTAGTAAATAGACTCTTAATTTCTGTATTTGTTTTAGTAGTAGCAGGGTTCATCTTAAATTCATCAAATCTATCTGCAAGATACTCTTCATATAATACATTAGATAATTCCTTAACTCCCATCTCTGCGTAACCAGGATGTATAGATCTTAATAAGTCTAATGCTTGTGCCTCAGACTTAACAAAGATACCATTATGCATTTCATATCCTTTCTTAGTTCTGTATAAAGCTCTTAACTCACCTTTAGCTATTCCTAAGTACTTTTGAATCTCAACATCAGTTAATAGCATTCTGAATACACCGTGAAAAGCTTCATGATATTTGAACGGATGTAGTGCGGTTGTATTAATAATACCTTTTAGTCCTTCTATACCATTTGAAATCATAGTCATACTTAAATTAAATGATCCAACTGTAACGAACTCATCTTTCATTCTTGTAGCCAGCCAGTCTAATTCTACTGCATTTCTTACATTTATAATATCTTCAGGTAGATTTTCTTTTAACCAATCTCTAAATGTATTTATATCCTCAATATCATTACCATCAAAATCTTTTGTAATCTTAAAAATCTTATTACCGTCTTCATTTAAAACCTTTATTGCCTCTTCCATCTGTAACACCCCTTCATCCTGTGCTACTATTTTACGTAATTCTCTATTTATTTCAACTATACCATCACTAGTATCTACATTATATAGTTCTGGATTAGATGCTACTAAAGAAGCTTTTGATGTCTTTCTTAAGTTTATAATGTATTCCTTATATTTAATCTCTGCATCATTAACTTCTTTAAGATTTTCTTGGTAATCTCTTTCTGCTTTAGTAGATACATCTGGAACACTTTCTGTTGCTACTTCTAACTGTAGAGCATTTATATCCTCTCTTCTAGCATTATATATTAGTTTCTCAACTTCAGTTAAATCTTGTTTATTAAATCTTTTTAATGCAATTTCTTTTAATTTAGCAACTTCAATATTTTGATAATCACTTAATATAATATTTGTTTCAATATCAATTTTTTCTTCTTCTGTTATAACAACTGCATCTTCAATATCTTCTTGAAATAATTTTTCATTATCAATTTTATCTTGTGCTTGTTTTGATCTTCTTATAATGGGGTTAAGTAGAGCAGATGCTCCAGCACCTTCAACATTCATATTTAAAAAGAAACCTTTTTTAACTCCTGCATTAAGTTGAGTAGTTGCAATTGAAAGAATATTCAAATCAATACCATCTCTAGATATTGAGTTTTTAAATGAATTCATTGTAGGTTTAAATAACGGAAAGTCCTCACTTGTAAGTGTTTTAATAAGATCTTCTGCATTATTTAGTGCTTGTAATGCTTCATAACTTATAGGTTGTGATTGCCTACGGTTAACATGATCCATAGGAAGAGTAAAGTTTGTTAAATTAACATTCATACCCCCTATACTATTAACTTCAAGTTCTATATATATTCCTTCTCCAGCTGCAATAAACAAACTCTCATTAAATTCCTTATTCCACTGCGTGTTATATGTAGTACCTTCATCTTGATGATTCTCAAACGTATCTAGAGATCTCTCCTTCATAGTATTTAAAAGAGCATCAACATCTTCAGGTTGCATAGTGTCTGGTTTCAATTTAACTAATGCTGACGCACCATTAGGAAAACTTACAAGTGCAATATACTTACCTTTAAGATTTGAAGACTTTGATTCATACTTAATGAATGTATCATTAACTTCTCTATTTAATTTATTTCCTTCTGGTGTACTGAGATCTATGTTAGTAAGAGGTGTACCTTTAACTCTACTATATACCTTCTTGCCGTTAACTATTCTAAAAGTAGGATAATCTCTACTATAGTCCATGACAAAGTATGGTCTCTTTCCATCAACAGTTACATTCTCGTTATCTAGAGTTTGATTAACAAACATATAATCAAGCTCACCAAATGTCACACCACTTGCTCCTTTTTCAACACCTTCAACAAAATCAAACTCACCTTCAGATAATGATACACCTATGTCTTTTAATTTAGATATATTAATAACAAGCTCATCTTTACCAGAATTCTTAAATAATAATTCAAGAGATTCTTCTATTGCAATTGCTTGTGTATAATTATGTTTGATTTGGGAAACTAAATTATCTATAGAAGTTTCATATCCTTTACCGTTTTTTTTCTTAAACCTCCTAAACAAGTCATTAGCTTCTTGTTTTGTAATTTCTAAAGGATTGATTATAGTTTTACCATCAGCAGCTAACAATACAGATGTGGATGTTCCCTGGAAGAAACCAATAGTTTCTTTACCATTCATTATCTCAACATACAATTTCTGTTTTTGTATTTTAATTCTTGGATTTTTAACACCATCAAATTCAAAACTAGCTAACTTTTTTGTATCCTCTGTTCTATCTAACCAATTTGGTCCTTTTCTTATTCTAATGCTTAGATTATCTCTTTCAGTTTGAGTTAATTTCACTAACTTTTTTTGCAGACTTTCATTCTTTTCTGCATTTCTTTTTTTCTTATTTTTAATACTTGTATCATATACAGGAGCAATTCCAAGAGGTTCTCTAGTAAGAAGTTTGGCAGTTTTAACTTTATCTTCTATAATCTCCTTTGTAACAATATCATAATTTTTAATAAATTGTTTTGGGGTGATATAAGGAAGACGTTTACCATTTACATTATCTGCAGGCACAACCCATAAGTTGTTATTTTTAGCTACATCTTTCTTTTGTGACTTAATCATGAACTTCTTACCTGTAGTCTTATTTTGAATAATCATCCCCTTCTTTAAAGACTGTCCAGCAAAATCATATTTAGAATCTTTCTTAATATTTCTTACTTTCTTATCTCTAGCGCTTTTAGCTTCTGCTTCTGTACCATATGCATCATCATCAATAAGATTATTATTATTATCAACATGTTTAAATAACTGTACTGTTTTACCTTCTCGTACTATAGAGGTCTCCATAACTGTTACACCTGAAGGATGAGATTCATCTACACTTTCTCTAGCACCAAGGTCAGAGACTTGTGTAGATTCTGTACCAAGTATTTCATTTACAGTTACATCAAAAAGTTTTGTAATATTTTGTACTTCCTCAGTTTCTTTATTCTTAAGTAACCAATCTTCAAAATTATCTTTTTCTCCTTGTAATAATTTAGGACCATAAACTTCCTGCCTTATCTTATTTATAGCAATAGCAATTTTTCTTGAATATTGAGATACAGGATCCTCTAACCATTCTGTATAAGTCTTAATTATTCCAGTGGATTTATTTTGATATGCTCTATATTCTTTAGCTAAATGTTCTTTACCTAATGTAATAGTTAATTCAAAATTAACATCTTCTTCAACTACTTCTCCTGTTTCTTGATCTATTTTAGGAAGAAAGTTATCATCATAACTATGCTCATCATTTTGAACATCTACAAAGTCATCATTCTTACTATCTATCTCAATATCTTTTTTACGTGCTGAATTATTATATACCCCAACAGCATGTTCAAGTCTTCCATATATTGCTTTGTCCGCTATAGGACTAAGAACTCTATCTTCTAGTAGGAATGTTGTTGGCATTTTTCCTTCCCCCTTTAACCATAGTTCAGTTTCTTGAGCTGGAGGATAAACATTATCTTGAGCAATTGTATTTAAAAAATTACTCTTCTCAGTTTGATCAACATACTTCTCCATTCTAGATCTCACATTCTTTTTATTCTCAATATAAAACTCTCTAAACTTAACAACAAAACTATCTGCTAATTCATTAAGTTTATTAGGTGACATTATATACTGAATAGCTTTATTATAATCTTCAGCTCTTCCCTTAAGTGCTTTAAAATCTACTATTTTAACCAGAGTCTCTTTAAATGCATCATGATCAATAAAGTCATTTTCATTATCTGCAATAAACTCCAAGTAGCTGCTTGCACTTTTTTCTAACTCATCTATTTTTTCAGAATTAAATATTCCAAATGGGTGTTCTGCACCCATAGGAATCATTTCTTCAAGCCTTGATGGTGAATCAGAGCTTAATATATCCCTTCTAACCTTTTCAATAAGTTGTTTATTTGTCTCATCTTGTTCTACAACTGCTTTCTCAACTTCAATTTTTTCATCTGTTCTTGATTCAATATTACTTGGGTCAGTAAGAGCAGCAAAATAATCTTGAAGTAAGCTAAGTTTCTTCTTATTCTTACTATCTAATAGTTGTTGATCAGCTGAAGATTCTTGTTCACTAGCAGCAGAAACTCTAATTGTAGATTTTAAGAGATCAATTTCAGTAATAAGATCTTGCATACTTGTTAAAGCATCAATATCTCTTGAAGACATTTTAGCTATGATAGGGTTATTAGCTAACTCTTGACGTATACTATTTGATCTCTCTAATGCTCTTTGAAATGTTTTTCTTGTATATAATGCAAGCATTTTTGCATGATTAACAGTTTCATATTTTATACCTTCTTCAATCCATTCAGGTGATCCATGTTGCATATTGGATTGATCAAATGGATTTTGTAAAATATCATTAAGATCCTTATATGATTGTTCTTGTTCATTAAGATTAGATAACATATTACCAATACGGCTTCTTATCTTTCCTGTTTTATGTTCTTTTGATGTAGCTTCAGGAAATGCTTCAGCTAACATTGTGTCATCTAGTTTAAGAAAGTCTTCTAATTGACTACGGAACTCATACGCTTTACCTGAACGCATAACTGTATGGATCTGTTTAAATAATGAAGCATCCTGAGTATCTAAAAAAGCTTTTTTATTTCCATCAATAGAATGAACAAATAAATTTTCATTTAAAATCTTTTGATTAAGTGCATTAATTCTTGTTGGATCCCAAACTGCAGAAGGATCCTCATATACTTCATTAAGAACTTTGATTGTTTCATTTATGTATTCCTGTGTTTGCTTTTTATACTCCGCATATCCTTCAGGATCAGTAACCTTTTGATATAACTTTGGACCTCCTTCCATTACCCATTTCTGTGGTCCTTGTACTAATCCCCCCATTAAGAAACCTGACATGAATACTTCAAAACCTTGTCCTGACCATTGTGATTTTGCTCCCTTACCTATTGATGCATATTGAGCATCTAAACCACCTGCCAAAGGATCATTATATAATTTAGTATAATAGTCTTTAGCTCCTACTGCTACAGCTTCTTGTATAATCTCTTGAAAACCTTCTATAGAGTTAGGTGCTGTATATCTTAATAATGAGCCACCAAATGCTGCTAAATTTTGTCCAAACCCCCTATTAATAAATCTTCTTGTTCTACTTTCTCCTAGGTCATAGAAACCTTTAGTGGCTCCTTTAGATACTTGTTTTGTTGTTTTTTTTCCAATTTGTTGAGCTACTCCTCTTTTTGTTGCATTAAGAAGTGCTGCCGTACCTTTAAAGCCTTTAAGTGCTGTACCAAAAACTATATGATTAGAAAAGAATATAACTGGGAAATTCCACATTGTTGTAGTGAATGCACCTTCATTAGATTCATTGTGCATTTCACTTAGTTGTGCATCACTCGGAGCATTACCAAACTCACGTACATGTGCAGAATATAATTCTGAAAAGAGATCATTTTTAACCATACCTGCTTCAAGCTTTGATTCAGCCATTGCAAGATTCATCATTCTAAAATCTCTATATAATCCACCACTAGTTTTAGCAATCTTAGCCATAGAAGATAATGACTGTGCAGTATTCTGAGTTGTTTTCCAAACCTTCAGTGCTTCTCTTGTGTTTGGTGCAATTATACTACCTGTAAATTTTCCTGCTGAATTCCAAAAACTCTTAACATTTTCTGCATTTTTCATTCCTGCCACTAACGCTTCTGAAGCTCTTTTACCATCTGCTACTTTATCAGTAGTTCTTGCTAATCTTAAAGCATTATATGCTGTTCTACTAGCTACTACTGGAGTTGCACCTCCCAGAGTTACTACTTCTAATGCAGCTAAAGCTAATTCTTCTACTGCAATACTTGATAATATTCCAACAGTATAACCAGAATTTAACATAAGATTAGTAGCAAATCCACTTGCTCCACCTCTTGTAGTATTACCAATACGCATTGCCTCTGCAAAATTATCAGCTCCTCCTGTTTCAGCTTGAAGATAACCATCAGAACTAAAAGCATCTCCAATAGCATCATATGTACTCATAAATCCTGTACCAAATACTTTACCAAATTGCCCCCATGCTCTTGCGTTATCATCCCACCAAGATGAATTTTCATTATAAAAGGCATCATTATCTCTATACGGATGGAAACCTAATTCCTGAAAATTATTATGATTATAGTATCTATCAAAGTTACTTGATTTATAACCAAACTGCACCATATTACTGGGTTTCAAATAATCTGCTCCAGTTGTAGGCATACTTGCAACATCAACCATGCTGGTATTCATCATATGTTCAGCAGGATTATTATTTTTTTCTTTTGCATACTGAATAGAAGAAGTATATGTTGGGGTAAGATTAGTATTAATAAAATTACTTGCTCTTTCTATATTTTCTACATATCCTGGCTCAAGTTGTGAAGATGCAATTGATTCAAAGGTCTGATCAGTAAATAAATTATCTTTTATGTTATCATAATTTAATCTAACATAACTATTATCTTCATTAGTATTTTGATTAAATATACCTGAAAATAAATCTGCATTAGGTTTATTAGGATCTACAATATTCTCTTGTGGAGCAATATTTTGTGATTCATTTATAATAGGAGCTCCTTCAGGCGCATCTATACTTCCTTGATTTGTGATATCTTCTGCCATAATGATTTATTTTGTAGCTTTGTTTTTTGCTATTCTATTGCTATCGGCTGTTTCAACAAGTCTATTTTGTGTAATTTTTATAAATTGATCTAGTTGTCTATCAGTCATTGGTTGACCATTTGCATTTATCGCTTGGGTTGCTTTACTATATGTAGTTACATATTCTTTAGCGTCAAAATCATATACCATTGTTGAAGCTTGTATCCACACTTGGTCATCTGCACCATACCAAGCTTTTACAGTTCCACCGTTAGGTTCTTCATGGTAAAATTGATTAGATGGGTTATTTTTTATTGTTCTCTTAGTAGAAGATATATACATATTCTCCATGCTCATAGGGTTATTTACCTGATCTTTATCTACATATATAACAAATGTATTATCTATCATATTTTCCGCAGCCAGTAGTTTATTTACATTTTCATTTGTAGCTCTTATCTTATTAACATACTTCTGGTCTAGTTGAACCACCCACCCTGATTTACCATTAATGTTATCATTCCAAGCAATATGAAAATTAGGTCTATTACCTGTATTTCCTGTTTGTACTTCTTGTGGTTTTAAGTCTATTCTAAGTTGTTGTAAAACAATATCCATGCCAGGATCCCATATTCCTGGTGTTTCTAATATACCACCCTCACCATGAGTTTCAGGTTTTCCTGCTTTAACAGTTGTAAAAGATTTATCTAATCTATTTAATGTATTAAACGCAAGTTGAACTTGTTCTGCTACTGCAGGTGCAGCTTGACCATGTATATAAGTTCCTCCTTGTGAATCTGACATTGATATTGAACCATCATCTGTTTGATCTTGTAACATATATTCTCTTCTTGCATCATATGTAGGAAAACCATTACCGGCATTAGAACTAGTCATTCCCACATTCATTGCATTAAATATATTATCATATACTTTATCTGCTTCTAAAGATAGTTTAGTATTATATCCCTCTTTGATATTACTATTAAGTATAAATTCTCCTTCTTTGGTAGATGTATAATATTCTTCAAGAATTTCAAAATATTGTCCTCCTTTTGGACTAGGCATAGAAGTATTTAACAACCTCATTTGATATTTAGCATACTCTGTATCTGCTGTCTGTGATCTTCTTATATCATGACCATGATGTTGATAATCCAGTCCATTTTTTTGTCCTTCAAACATCCATACATTATTAAGAATATTTTTTACAAACTTTTGTTGTGATATTATTCTCTTAGGATAACCTTTTTCTTCTGCTTTCTTTGCATAAGCTA
>Ga0114994_10000745_pt1 | contig 22516 bp, 7 predicted proteins | sample ArcticOcean_MG_C_9_FD_87043 | JGI IMG/M metagenome (GOLD analysis project Ga0114994, IMG submission 87043) | Marine microbial communities from western Arctic Ocean - ArcticOcean_MG_CB2_152 | ecosystem: Environmental > Aquatic > Marine > Oceanic | place: Arctic Ocean: Canada Basin | collected...
CCAGCAATTTGGAGATGTATGCGTGGCCGCGCGCCGATTTTGGGCCTTGCCCAGAGCAGCAGCCTTTGCCAGTGGGCACTCGCAGACCGCCGCGACGGCTTCCTTTCGACGCGCGCGCTTTAGGCATGGCGCGGATGAGTTGCTAGGACCTCCACGCGCGCCTGGCGGTTGCCCTGCGCCGCACGCTGGGCACGGACAGTGTACAAAAAGCTGAAAATGCAAGTAGCTTTAGACGGACTAGTAGCTGGATCTTATCGCTGCTATTCTCCGGCTGTTCTCAAGACGAAACTCGCACTCACTCAAACCTAGTGCCAACACCACCGACTCCGCGCTGACTCGAGATTATTCACTGAAACGCGTGTATTCTCAAGCCCGCTACGCAGACCTCCAGCTGACTTAGCAAAATTTTTGTTTTTGAGCTTCATAGGCCACTCGAAGCTGAGTGTAACGCCATGCCTGCGCAGAAGACTTGATGTCTGCTGCTTTTTTTGATTCCTCGAGATCCCGCATATACTGGACTGTTGTATGCGCAGAGAGCTCAGCCACGACGCTCTCCTTAACCTTGTGGTCTAGGCACATCTCATAGTCGCGGAGCTTTAGCTTTGATTGCACAAGCTCTTTCTTCAGCATGTGTATGTTCAAGTCGTTTATATTTTCAAAAAAGCTTTGGTGAACGATTGAGTTGTCAAGAGTAGCCCGTGTGTCCACTGAGCGCGTTTGTTCGAGCAACTTGGCCGTCGATGGCAATCTCTTTATGCCAGCATCAAATTCAACATCAGTCTCATTTCTGTACCTCGACCCCACCCCCGACTGACTCTTTTGTCCCTTCCGCATTGAACGGAATGTTGCAGGTAGCCGCTTGAGTCCCAGGTGTTTTGTTGACAGCGGGAGGTCATTAGGCGGGATAACTGGAGCTGCAACATTAGTACCGAGCTGTTGAAGCGGGTACTTGCCCTGCCGGACCCGACGCAGAACTCGAGACTGGTGCTCGACAGCATTCCAGAGGACTACGAGCTCACGATCAGCTGCCTGAAGTTGCGCATTCATGTTTGTGCGGTAAACGTTGAGCTGCGAAATAAACCGCGCTGAATCGTGGTCCTTTTTATTGAGCCAGTACTCATACTGCATCTTGAGCTTGCCAATGGACGTCTCAGAGCCTGTAGCGCGGCCTTCAGCGCGCTGCACAGCATCGCGAGCTGCACTCACCCTGCCTCGAGACATGTGTACAACCGGATTTGGTGGCAACTTACTGCAAGTGCCAACACCAGCTAGTTTCATAGGAGCAATATCATTAATAATAGCATTGTTCTCCTGAACCAGAGCCTGAAGCTGCTGCGCATGGTTCTCTTCTTGCACCCGGATCTGCTCTCCCATTTGGTTAGCTACAGAAACGATACTGTTTTTTGAATCGCTTTCAAGTCGCTGTGCGCCGAGAATAACCGACGTTATTTGGCGCTTCCCAAGGTCAATCTCTTTTCGAAGTATCTCTACTTCACACCGTGTCGAATCTAGTTTTCGTTTGAGTGCAAAAAACTCGTCCTCACGCTCAACAAGGGCGGTAATTAGTGCCTGCGGTAGGTCTTGAGGGCTAGAAAACCCCATTGCTTTCGCAATACGGGCAGCAATTGTGTTCAAGACTGCTGAGCGTTTGTTAGGCTGGTTGTTGCTAGATTTTCGTGGCTGATCAGCCCCACTATAATAACGAGGAAATGCTGCAGGCAAAGTACCTTCGAGCAGGCGACCATCGTGCAGACGGACACCTCCAGTTGACTCGTCTATTGCTGCCCCCGGGATGCCAACAGCACGCATGGCGGCAAGTACTGCACCTGAGACGACTGCCTGTATCCGGGCCGGAGTGTAGTCGTGAGTATGAGATTCAACTGAGCTTGTGCCGCCAAAATCCGCGATCTCCTCTAAATTCAGGCCCGTGGCTTGTGCCAGGCGCTGCTTGAGGTTCCGTGTAAACTCTTTTAACCGCTCGATCTCCGCCCTCAACCGCACGATCTGTTTGTCTTTGGCTTTGTTACCCTGAGAATCTGTTTCGCCCACGCGGTGAACGCGAGGATTGTTGGCCACCTTTCGGCATCTGTTAGCGAACTGCAGCGTCGAGAGGCATTCTTCAGCATGAGATCGAGTTGGTCGGATCGTAGCTAGTACCGAAGTGTAGCTGTCTCCGCCAAGCGCATTCTGAAGCAGGCGTGTTAGCTTTGAGTCTCGGTATGGGACATGTGCACCTGCCTGCGCCGGATCCAATGATACTATAACTTTGCCCAGTGCTGTGAGTGACTTATTAATATGAAGTGCTTCTTCCATGCGAATGCCAGAGGAGTCCGATTTCTTAAGGCGCTCTGAGCCGGCTAGATCAACCAGATGGAGCTTACCAGCAAGAGCATCATTAGTTTCTGCACGTTTCACGGCCACTTCAATTGTAAACACTGTGTGACTACGTGAACTTGTATCATTCATACTTGTCGATTCTGTGGCCCGTAGGCGGAGCCCACGATCAATGACCTGGAGCACCTCGGCTGAATTCTTTACAGGGATCTTTGCGAGGCTCTTGACAAAAACATTTCCATCCTTGTCCTCACGAATCTCTTCCTTAAGCTCAAACCAGTGCCCTTTTGTTTTCTCGTGGATCATGTCAGGCATCAGAGTTACTGGTTGGACTGTGTTTGTCGAGAGGGCGGATGACCCACGCATGCCAAGCCCAAATGTTTCCTCACGTTGCTTCGCTGCACCCTGGTAGATCGTCGATGTCTTCTCAGTTGATGGACCGCGACTCATCGAGAGCCGTGTCGAATTTGACAGGGATGCCTTGCCAAGGTCGCGGAGCGTATCACAATATACCTCGAGGAACGAGACTTTAATCTCACTCTCGACACCTTCCGTCGACTCGAGGCGGGTGAAGAGGTAATCGACAGCCCTTGGAATCAGGCCATGCATGTTGTGGTCGCTGCGATCCTGGCCGCCTCGTGGAAAAAACATGGTGTGTGTCTTACCCGAACCCGTTTGACCGTATGCAAAACAGCAGGCGTTATACCCTTTGAGAATGTGATCCACTTGTTCACGACAGACTATCTCAAATACTGTTGTTTGTTTCTCATCGCACCAGAACACACTGTCAAACTGGAATGCGTTTCCCCCGACCCCCCCCCACTGCTCGTGCTCTCCTTCTTCATTTCGCGTGCGCCTACATTGTTTCATAGATAGTTTCCGCACACGCCCCCCAGGTTCGGCTGCGCCAAGCTCAAACAGCTCTTCTGCAGGTTCGTCTTGTGGCTCTGCCGGCCGGGCGCGCACGAAGACCTTCACGTTTGCATTTTCGCTTACCTTGGTATAGTCCGCCACCACCTGATGTGCCATGCCGACAAATACAAACAGATAATAATTGAAGTGCGAGTGCAATGCGCTATTAGATATGCCGCCTTAACTGTTTCTTATTTAAATGCGTGTTTCTATATGTATTCATAGCCTGTGAGTCAGTTGAGGTCACTACTCAACGGAGGTAAAGCAAAGTTGGGGAGCAGACCGCCAGGACGGCGGCCCCCCATATACATTTGGTAACCATGACTCGGAGGTTTAAGAGTACTCCGAGTCGGCCTGCCACTGGCAGTGGGCCCGCCGGGGGCCGGCCCGGGCCCCGGGACACGGGATATTCCCCAGGGCCCGGGGCCTACTAGGCTAACCGTGACATATGTAGTACATATGACACGGTGGGAAATAATTAGTGCATAATTAGAGGCCGCGGCGGCCGGTTTATTCTCAGGCTGCCAATGGGAAAATGGCCCGGCCCCAAAAGCAGCCTGAGGGGGTCATGATTCTGCAGGGCCCCGCCGACGACCGTGACTCGGACGACAGTATAAAAAAAGCGGCAGCCCATGGCATTGGCCATCCGCTATCTCGGCCATATGATTGTGGAGTTCAACTTAGACTCGGACCACGAGCCCCGGGCCACTCAAGGAATAGCGCGTACGCTCGCGATCTATCGAAGTGCCGCGAGGTCCGACGGGCGCAGGTGCCGGCGCTGTGAGCACTTGCAAAAGCTATTAAATTGTGCCCTCACGGTGACTATAAGAGTAGGGGGGCGTTGATATGTGAACACTATCAGCCCTAGTCCGGCAAACTGGCTCTGTGAGGCCGGAAGAGATAATCAAGGAGGCCGGCGCGTCAAACGGGGCTTTTGAAAGCGAGGCTGTTGAGCGCGGTTAACCAAGTCGCTTCAGAGCCCACTATGGGATACGGTCGAGTCCCAATGTACCCACTATGGGATATGGTCGAGTCCCAATGTACCCATCCGATGGCCCCGGGTCAGTTGCCTGCTTTTCTAGGCGGGTATCTGGGCGGTAGGCCGATAAAACCCCCAACTTCCTATTGTTTAGTTCCTATGTATGGAGAGGTACACGGTGTACTTTCTTCGCTCATGAGGCCCTGCGGCTTGGTGGTGGTGACCGCGTGTCGTAATTGCGCCCATGCGCCCAACCTACCATCCTAACGTGGAATTTTAAAGGACTCCAGTGATGGCCTGCGGGTCGATAAAACTGCTCACGGAGGTCCCTTCCACGGAGACTGTTTTTGCTGCACTTGCTGTGCGTCTCAGCGTGGCATCCGACGGAAACGCTAAGAGTGAGCAGCTAATTTGTGAGATCTACAATGCCGGCCTCTGTCATGAATCGCACTCGCTGGAGTGTCTCGAGCGCCTCGGCTACCTTGAGAAGGTACTGTGGGTGAGGTTGTCAGCATGCTGCGGAGTATCAATTTCACCTGCACTCGCGTTATCAACCGTCGCGCTTTTAAACAAGACGGCGCGATGTGGACACTTGACTGACGTTCTCACAAGACTCACTCGTCGCTTCGAACGGTCGGGGGGTGTGAGGGAGTCGCCGTTTGGCTGCCTTCTGGAAGCTGTTTGTCTTACAGCGATGGATAAGACCTGCTCTCTGAACAACTTGGAGTCTATTTTGCTTTTCTGCATCAATATCTACTCTCGACTTGAACACACCCCGATTCGCCGGGCTGCACTCCGATTAGCGGGCCTGCCACTTTGGGAACGACTAAGTAACCCGCGTCGGAAGCAAGAGCTTCAAATGTTCCCCCAGCTTCGCCGGCATTGGCAACATTTTCTTGCCAAACGAGCAAAGCGCAAAGCTTCCATGGATACTTTGTTTTTCCCGGCATTAATTGATACTATCACACTGCTCATCGAGGCAAACATCGGTAGTGACTCTGAAACAACTGATTTGTCAATTAGGTGCATTGCTCGCTTTTTTGAACTCTGCATTGATTTGATGTTGCAATTACCGACTCGGAGGTTCCTGCGTGTAGTCATAGAGGACTCTCGGATCCTTGAGCGGGCCACATTGTCGGCATGGGCTGCTGACCAGCAAATGAAACCTCTGCTTAATGCTCTTCGCAGCGCCATGGACTTCGCTATTATCGACCAGACTGGTCAATTGCTGACTCAAAGTGAGGATGTGGCCAGGCGTCACATCCGACTTCATCGTTTTCAGTGCGCATGCTTTGTTGCAAGCCCCAAAGATAATTTTAGTCTTGAGATTGCACACATTGCGTCAGCACAGCTTGTATCTGAGAAAAGCCTCCGAAAAGTGCTGGTACAGACACCATTGCCAACCCTCCTCGCGGTCGCATGTGACAGGCTACATTTACTTTCAAGGAATATCGCGCTTCGCAGACCTGAGCTCCTCATCGAGACTTTGATACTCGAGCTAAGTGACTACAATGATAACTTCAAGGACGTAAATAACACACCTCTCCACCCAAACGAAGTTTCCCTGTGGGACGAGGTTCCGCATGAAACTGACTTCCCACTCGCTCTGCCAAAGCTTGCTCTGCAGTTCCTATCTTTCAAAGACTATTTGTCTCGTTGTTTTACTCTTTACCGTCTAGAAAGCGCGCATGAGATCCGAGATGATATATCTCAAGCCGTCCAACGACTTCAGCCACATGTGAACTCTGTCGGTTGCACATACTTTGCTGGGTGGAGCCGGTTTGCCGTCCCGTGCAAATGTGAGGTTACGCGCGTCACAAAATCGGCCCTCGGGAATGAGCGCCCTGCTGAAGTTCTATGCAGCGTCACTCTCGATCTAGCTAGTTTTGGCGAGAACTGCGAAATCCACAAGCACGACATCGTCTTCCTGGTGTGTGTCGAGGGATTGGCAGTCAAACCCCCGCCGGCCCCGCTGCCGATAAATAGTAGGATTGAATCCAAGAAGGATTTGCAGATCTCAGAGACATATGGCATCCGAGCCGTCCGTGGTGGAGAGGTAGTTGCGATCACAGATTATACTTGTGATGACAGAACTACTGGATTAAGTACCCAGTGCACCATAACACTTAGAATGGATCCAGTTCAGTACTATAAGGATTCTCAGGCCTCGATTACAGCAATTTATGGCGCAACCAATATATTGTTGCGACGCGACGCGCGTGCCAATAACTCTAGCCGCGTCCTGGAGACCATCCGTGAGACAATGAACACCGAGTCACACAAGAACGCACTCCCTGTGTGGCTGCATGACGTGCTTCTTGGTTATGGCGATGCAAGTGCAGCACATTATTCGCAGCGACATGATCAACTAGATGCCTTTGATGCGGTCGACACTTTCCATGACCTCAATCATATCGTCGCATCCTTCCCCAACATGGCTGTGGTTGTTGCTGATAAAAGCGTCCCAATGACGGCGGCGCGACGATCACTCTTCCAGCTGCGCCTGGACCGCATAGCGAAGACAGTAGTTGTGACGCCCTACGCAGTTGCAGCTCAGAATGTTCACAGCGCAGCGCTTACAATGCAAAGTGCTCGGATATTCGATGTGCTCCGGTGCAATCCTATACGCTTTACACGCTCGCAGGTGGAGGCTATTCGTGATGGCATGAATCCTGGTCTGACTCTCATCATTGGCCCCCCAGGCACAGGTAAGACTGACGTTGCGGTCCAGATAATTGCGAACCTTTGCCAAAACTTCCCAGCTAACCGGACGCTACTCATCGCGCATTCAAATTCTGCACTAAACGATCTATTTGAGAAAATTCTGGAACGCAATGTCCCAGCTAGACATCTTGTCCGCCTCGGTGGAGGAGAACGCGAACTTGATGTCACGGGCTCATTCTCACAACTTGGCCGCGTTGACGCAACTTTGGCGCGACGCCTTGAGCTACTAGAGGAGATTCAGCGGCTCGTAACAAGCTTAAGGGGCGGTTTTGGGCTTTCTGGTAGCGAAGTGGAAGTTGCATTCTGTACCTGCGAAGCTGCTGAGTACCTAGAACAAACTTGTGTTGACGTTCGCATTGATATGTTTGAGCAGATAGTTTATAATCTTGGCAGCAATCAAACAGTCATGACCATAATAGACGCCTTTCCGTTTGCTGGATTTTTTGCACAAGCCACAAGATCTAGCGTAAGCGGAGATAAAGAAATGGCATCTACACTGTTCAATACCTGTCAAACATCTTGCCAGGCACTGAATGTGGCACGTGCGTGCTTTCAACACATCCGAGAGATATTTTCCGAGCTCCGCCAATATAGAGGCTTCGAGCTTCTACGAACACAAAAGCAGCGTACAAACTACCTTCTGACAAAACAGGCTCGCATTGTCGCAATGACGTGTACGCATGCGGCACTAATTCGCAAAGATCTTGTTGATCTTGGATTTAAATATGAGGCAGTTGTTGTCGAGGAGGCGGCTCAGATGCTCGAAATCGAAGCCTTCATACCACTGGTTCTTCAGCATTGTAGTGGTAATAAGTCGCGGCTCGAACGTGTGGTTTTAATTGGTGACCACCACCAACTCCCGCCCATCGTCCGGAATCGAGCGCTCGCCCGGCACGCGTTGCTCGAACAATCGCTCTTCTCGCGACTTCTTCGTCTCGGTGTACCTGCTATACATCTCGACAAACAGGGTCGATCTCGACCTGAGATAGCAGACCTTTATAACTGGCGCTACGATGGGCTTGGTGATCTAGATCTAGTCACGAAACATGTGTACAGTCTTGCAAATCCGGGCTTTGCATTCGCTTATCAGTTTGTTAACGTGGCGGACTTCCATGGACGTGGGGAATATTGCCCGACACCTCACTTCTTCCAAAATCTGGGTGAGGCCGAATTTGTGGTAGCGGTCTATATGTACATGCGGCTCCTTGGCTATCCTGCGGGGCGCATTGCAGTTTTGACCACATATAATGGCCAGAAGGACCTTCTTACCGATATCTTTAAACAGAGGTGTGCAAAGGACCCAAAATATGGGCTCCCACAAATCAACACTGTTGATAAGTACCAAGGCTCTCAAAATGATTACGTTCTGCTATCGCTCGTCCGTACTAAGCATGTTGGTCACCTTCGTGATACACGTCGCATTGTAGTAGCGATGTCCCGCGCGAGGCTTGGCTTGTATGTCTTTGGCCGCATATCCATCTTCAAATCTTGCAATACTCTTGATTCGACAATGACCAACTTCCTGAGGAGACCATCGCGTCTTGCGCTTGCATGCAACGAAAACTTTGGCAGCCAGTCTAGCCGCAACGTCCACGATCCACCGGAAAATTCGGTCTTCATCGACGAGCCTACAGAGATGGGCATTCTCGTCAATCAACTCGCCAGCTACCCTTCAGTTTGCAGTAGCCTCAGGCTTACTCCCCCTACCAGACCAACTAACAGGGGCCCTAGTACTAGTCCCGCTTATCTTACTTGACTGCTCAATTTTTTAGCGCCGTGCTCGCGCGCCGCACAGGGGGCAGTCACCAGACGCGCGTGGGGCTCATAGGAACTACGCACCATGCTTAAAGCGCGCACGTCGAAAGGCAGCCGCCTCGGCGGTCTGCGAGTGCCCAAAAGCTGCTGCTCTGCGCGAGCCCCCAAATCGGCGCGCGACCGCGCATAGCTCTCCAAATCGATGGTATAGAAGCACCTGACCCAAGCTCACAGCGATGCAGATGTTCATTGTTGTCCGTCGCCGCGTGTCAACCGGCGGCCAGTCTGGAGAGCATATTCGGCAGACGCCGATGGCGGGTCATCTTGACAAAAATCAATCGGCAGGAAGTACTTATGAATTCCAGTAGACGATGGAATGACGCGCCGCGCAAGTCTGAGGGCGAGGAAGCCGGCGACGCCGACCGCGGGGAGTCGGACTCGTCTGAGAGCGAAACCGGCGGCGTTTAGGACGCAAGGCGTACTATTCTAGGCCCTAATCGAATACCATGGCGGGCTTGGGGCTGGGGGGGGCACTCCCTGGTATGAAGAAAAACCCGCATCATCCCCGTCGTGCACCGCTAGTACATTCGGTTGTACAGAGTAATACTAAAGTTAGATCAATAGTGGAACATCGAGCTCCGTTGCCCTGCGCCCGGCAGCGACAAGTTTGACGGGTTTTGCACCGCTGGCCCTCCGAGACTAAGCCCTCCGGCCCTCCGAAACCTGCATCCCTACGGTCAGCGAGCTCCAACTTCCCCCCACCTCAACCTCGGGTTGATGTAAAAATAGTCGTAGACAGCCACGGACCCCCCTCAGACTTCAAGTTCCGCAAACTCACACATTTAAGTCTTGTTGAGTCTCCCCGGACGCTATTGGACGTTAAAGTGAACGTCCAAGTAGGTCCGGGTAGAGAATCTACTAGTATAAACGCCCCATTTTACTAAGACTAGCTTGCTTCTTTTGGGGTTCTTCCAAGTAAATTTAGGTCCAGATCTTAGTTGAACAATGGTGTTCCTACTCTGCCAAGGAAAACCCCTGGGTCACGGTGGTTTTTCTTCAAATTGAAACCCCTGTTGTCAAACCGACTGTGCTCGCTATCTGGAACGTCGCCTCTCGTGCCACAACCCGGGCTGCTCGGACGTCGGCAAGGCGCTTGAGGGCGTGTGAATGAGCACCCCTATTGAACTCGGCGGCTACTGCGCGGCGAAGCAAGGCTTCGGCAACAGAAAAGTGTCCGAGCTGGAAGCAGGCATTTCCGAGCTCCCGGAGGAGACCAGGGTCGTTGAGACCAAAGTTTAATGAAACATCAAGGAGATGTCCTACACAACAGGTGCTATTTCCATCACATGTGAGATGACTCAGCATCAAGAGGCCATAAGGCTGCGCGCTGTGCGGTGAACGGATTGTTGCAAGACGTAGATAGTGGTCGGTTGAGGTTAATTCACCCAGGCGGAGTGCTGCGGTGCCTGCGCCGAGCCAAAGCGACGCATCTTGTAGCCCCTTTGCCACAGCGACGTATGCATCTCGTGCAGCAAAATTTTGATTAGTCCGAAGGAGACAGCGTGCGTGTTTGACACACAAGTCAAATGGCGCCTTTGCCTGTGGAAAGCGCTCCGTATGCCTCACTAATGCATCGGCGAAGGGTTTAACTGCCCCAGCTACGTCATTTACCATACAGAGCAAGTCGCCAAGTGCTGTCAACGTAAAAATAGTGTTGCAAGCCCGAACTGCAGCGTGCGCTAGCTGCACAGCAATATTGGTATCGATGCTGAGGCGTGCGTGGAGAACACGACGCTGGGCTTTAATATGCGGTGATCCTACCCATGAAGCTAGCATACGGTTGCGTTTGTACGCCAACACAAGAGCACGATCAGCAATCGTGAGCGCTGAAGCTGCAGATTTGGTCAGGCCGAAAGTAATGAGGTAGTTAGATACATCATGTAGGGCAGATATAGCACGAAGTACACCGGGATTGGGAGATACTTCGGTAGCATCTGCTGCACAAGCTGCAGCACACTTAGCCTCAAGGCCATCTTCACGCATGTCTGCAATGACACAGAGAATTGCTGCATCAATTGCGCTGGTGCTTGATAGCGTCCGCGCAGCAAATATTGCTTCGGAATCATCGAGTTTTCCTTCTTCGAGTAGCACGGCACCTTGAAGACGCACTGCTGCATCTCTTGAATCTGTATTACCGCACGCCAGGCACTCGCTGAGTGCGTGTTTCGCCACGCTAAGCTGCCTATATGTGGTCCTGGGACCAGTATTCGAGTTTGCGTTGCAGGACAGAAGCACTGATTTAGCAAGATCAAACCATGCGCTGGCAATAGCGGTCTGGTTCGATGATTCTACCATCGCTAGGCTTAGTCGAGTCTTGTGCTCGGTAGCAGCTACGCCCCATAGACTATTGATCGCAGCATCATGAGCTCGTGCGAGGCCACACTTTCTGGAAGATCGTTCTGACTCTGCATCTTCTTGGAACAACGTTACAAGGTCCATAATGTGCATATAGCACTCGCTAATAGCTGCTTCTTCAGTTGCGATGTTTGTGGGCTGTGTTGGGTGCCACTTGCGAACTACACGCTGGAGACAGGGGGTAAGACCAAGGCGGAAGGTGTGAAAAGCAGTGCTCTGACCGAGGCCCGTTTTAACTTCACGGTGCATTCTCTCTGAACTAGATGTTGTGGTACAATCTTGATTTTGGAGAGAATCATGCTTGATCAAAATGTTTGCCAGAATTTTGTTAACTTCTTGGTGAAGCTCAGCGTATGCGTCAACACGTGTCCTCTTCCACGACGGGCGTCTTGGTGCAACGCAATCGGAGAGTCCAAAATGGTGAATTAGTTCTTCAGCAGAATTGGTGCCTATCCTGGTGTCCGAAGTAGAACCGGAAATTATTGTAGAGCCGTTGATACTGCATTCAATTGCCGCTGTAGCTGTTGCAATGGTGAGCTCCCGGGCGGAGTTAGTCGATCTTTCTTGGGAAAATTGTACCGCAGCAAACGCTTCTTGTCCAACATCAGCCTTGGCGGCAAAAAACGACGCCTCGACCGTTGCTGAACCCATCAGTGCATCTACCGGTGAAAGTGCCGTAGCTCTCGCTTCAGTTGCACCATGTTGCTGTAGCTCAAGGACAAAGACCCAGTTATTTGGGTGCAAGGCAACATCGAGTAGGGTCTTGGCAGTCACAACGAGCGCCACCGGCAAATATAGGTCAGCAGTCCATTCGAGACGGCAGATATCGCTTGGTATCACAGTATCTTTGTTCCTATGCTCTGCACTCGAACGGTCTAATTGTTTGGGCACACCACCTGAAATTGTCGCATGCGGGCCCACGACAGTGGGTAGGGGATTCACAACACGATTTGCACCAATAAGTTCCGTCCGCTGTTGTAGGCTAATGGCGAGTTCAATTTCGTTCGATGGCGAGGTCGTAGCAGTCATCCACTCAACAGGCACATTCTCGATATGTCCATTGCCAAATGTTAGCACTCTTCCGCCCTTCATGAACGAAAACAACTTATTTGACGCAGATAGACATAGATTTACCTTTGACGAGCGCCCAGCATCGAGGAGGATCGGAGCTGAGGGATCAATAGTTTGGCTAACGCACGATGAGCTAAGAGCTACAGTTATATCTGCACACAGCTGGTTTGTCCCAAGTGCTGCTCTTAGCGGTAGCCTCGCACAACCAATGTGCAAATCCACTTTGGCATCTGCGACTTCCCCAGTAGCAAGCCATAGCTCCACGACTGCAGTTTTACAGAGCAGTGCGGAAACTGATGCCTCGTCAATATTGGTGATTTCAGCCCCGAAGCTTCGATATTTTAGTTTATTGATTTTCGCTGTGGCGACACCTTCCGCGTCATCAGACTCTTTTACTACCTCTATAACTGCCTCACTTATGCTAGCCTTAGTATCTTCGATGGTGTAGGGTGTGCCGTGTTCCCAGGGCTCGAGCGTCTCCAGGCCACTCGCCAGGAATGCTCGCGCATAGACACGAACAACTCTATTTGGGGTCCGCTCAAGGAAGCCGGATGTAAATCGAAGCACAGGATGTGTTACTTCAAGCAGGACAGCCATGTTCGCGTTATCCACTTATCCACTAGTGGATATTCAGCTTACCCTAGTCTCCTCTAGGGCCTAGTGGAATAGTAACAGACTAATTAAGCAATGTTGGAATTGCATCTCAACGTGCGGGTATTTAGCGCCGCTGGACGCCAACTCTTCCCCGGCGCCTGCCGTGCATCGCCCCAACCAGACAAAGCGGGTCGCGTGTCGTTGCGCAGGGGCGAAACACGTGACGCGAAAGCCGCTTTCGAAGCTGCCTGAGGAGCACACTGCAGGGTAATACTAAGGCTAGATCAATTTCGACATTCGCGCTCCGGACGTGCCCTGCCTGGGCAGGGCTGTGCCCGGCAGCTACTACAGGGGGGTTTCACCATAAGACGACCCAGCGGGCTCGCTGCTTTGGCTCGCAACCACGCTTGCCAGCGCCCCTTTCCGGCGCGCGCAGGCTTGTCCCGAGGACTGCCCCTGCCCCTTGGGGTGTTGCCAAAATAACCCTTTTGTTCGTTGGACGGAATGCAGGCTCTGTAAGCCTCTTAGAAAAGTCCGTACCCCACTTTGTCCACTAGGACTGGACTAAAGTCCGCCTCGAGTCCAAGCGGCCCTCTTGACGGACTTGGTCGCATCCTGCGCTGTCCAACGCGCGCGCACGAGGGCGCTACCCGCAGACTTTGTGTTCCTTTACGCCGTGCCCCGTCGCTAAGGGCGCCTGACGAAAAAAAATCCGCCGCGCGCGGTCGTACGCGTGCCACGCAGTCATCGCGATCGCCGCTGCGCGCTTTTGTCCGGGCCAACTCGGTTGCTGCTGATAGACATGGTGGTTTTGCGTTTTCTCGTATTTTTTTGGGCACAACGGGGCTGCCCACGGCCCGTTAGGGCGGCGCAAAAATCAGCCAAAATAAACGACGGGTTTTGGCTAAAACGCGCCAACTATGACCGCTCGCGCCGGATTTGTATGTACACGAGTACAAAAACTCCCTATGTAGCGGCGGATTATCTCCGCGGGGATGCGCATGCAGTGATGCGGCACCCCGATACAAAAACAACCGAGGCTTACCGTGACTAGTAGAGACACCTGCCGCAGGTTTCGCCGAGTCATGCCAGTGGCAGAAAGCATACTTAATCGCGTCCGACTCAGGCTCCGTTTTTCGGTCAGGGAACTCTGCACTCCTCCCAGCGATTCATACAACTTCCTTATGGGCTGGGTGGGGTAATTCGGCCCCGAAAATCCGGGCGGGCGCTGGGTCGTTTTACAGCTGTATGGTGAAACGTTAAAAAAAAACCCTGTAGCTTCACGGGTTTTTGAGGTCCATCTATACAAGACCTGCAAGGAGCAAGAAAGAGAAGACTATATCTAGCGTTTAGCGTCTTTCTGGGCGCGCCTGGTCGACGATCCACTCACATTGCTGGCCGGTCCTTCCCGAGAGCAGCACTATGAACTGGCACGTCCTCGGTGACGTGAGTTATCAGAAACGGAATTTGCATAAGGTAGGCCTTCACTAGCACATGCAAGTACTATTTTTACAGATGGCCTGGAACATTGAACTCTCGAACAAGGTGGTCACTGGCGCACCTGCTGGGGGGGCATTAGCCTTGATGCGTCGAGACCAGGTATGGCACTATTTTTTTAAAGAACTCAAATTGATTTTCAGATGGGTCTAAAGTGCTTTGCTGAGAACAATTTACTACTCTACACGAGTGCAGGCGAGCCTTTGGCGACAGTTACTTGGAACGAAAGTTGTCTGGTGGGCATGGGTTGGGTGGAAGAAGAATTATTGCTTCTTGTTTTTGAAGATGGCGTAGTATTCATCTATGATGTTTTGGGCAACTTTGTGCGATCATTTCTGTTGCTCACATCAAAGTTTCCTTTAGAAGAGACCATTATTCAAGTCTATATCTGGGGGTCTGGTCTTGTCGCCTTGACAAGTACCATGGGTCTTCAAGTATGTGATACTGTTCATGCTTTCTCGCCAGCTGTCTACACTATGCCAACGGGGCTGTCTGACGAGCGATTAGCTATTTCTATGGTCATTTTAAAACCATGCTTTTCTTCCTCTGGCCTTGTTGAAGTTTTTCTTGGTACAGCCGATGGCTCAATTCTAGTTGTCGATGTGAATGGACCCGATGATCAGCTCGTTCACGGTCGTCTCCCGGCTCCTGTGACCTCAATGGCAATAGCCCCAAATGGTCGTTTTCTAGCTTGTTTTACTCTGGGACTAATAACAGTTGTATCTACATCTTTTACGACGAAAGTGCTAGAGTTTGATACCTTAGTGGTTTCAACACCTCTTGACATGCAGTGGTGTGGGGAAGATTCCGTGCTGCTCAATTGGAAAGATTGTTTATTGATGGTTGGACCATACGGACATTGGCTTAAATTCAAATACAGGACCCCCTTGTTTCTGATACCAGAAGTAGATTGTTGCCGGATTATCTCCGATCAAGGTTGCGAGTTACTTCAGAGGGTGCCTGGGCCAATTGCGCTGATTCACCGATTGAGTGCGGGTAATCCCCCGGCCATGCTGTATAAATCTATAGAAATTTATAAAGATGCAGATGCAAAGGCGGATAATGTATGCTCCAAAGACCCAACAAGGCAAGTATTTCTATCAGCCAAAGTTTTGCATGTAATTCAAGCAAACATTGCAGCTGCTGCTGTTGAACTCACGATAGTTCAGCAGAAGTGCTACCTGCATGCCGCTGCCTGTGGTAAGGCATTTATAAAAGTACCCACTGCTTATACAGAAGAATTTGTTGCGGCAGCTCGTAAGCTTAGGGTGCTCAACCACCTACGTCGGCGTGTTCCCGCTTTGTGCTTGACCACAACCCAGTATGATCGACTAACAACGAACGTCTTGTTGGACCGTCTTCTGGCTAGAAATTATCACTCCCTAGCACTACGCGTCAGTGAATACCTTGGAGTCCAAAGAGAGAGGGTGATCATCCACTGGGCATGCGTCAAATTGCGAAGTTCCAGCACACAAAAGTTTGGAGGAGCAAATGAATAATGTTTGTCTACAGATACCTTGCTATATATCGCAAATCCCTATCGTAACAACTGTAGATGTCCTTGGGTGTCGTGAATTCGCAATGGCTCTGTTGCAGTCTGAGTGCTCTACAATAGACCAGGTCAAATTATTACTTGCTATGCGTGAGCATGAATTAGCCTTAAAGAAAGCTGCAGAGGGCAAGGAAGTTGACGCTGTCTATCTTGCTCTTATATGCACTGAGCGCATGTGTCCCTGGATGGCGAGGAACACGAGTGCATCGTCAAACTGCAGTTCACTTTTGGATACAATTGCTCGTCACAAAGACCTAACTAATTTGCTGCTTGTGTATTATCAGTCACACATTCCAATTGCAAGTAGCAAAAACTTACACAACTTTCTAGTACACCACATTGCTGGTCGTCCTTGCTTCAAACAAGCTGGAAACCTGGCGCTGAGAATAAGCTATCTGCAAATACGGCGCACAGATAGATTTAAAAAGCTGCGTGAAGTAATTTCATTATACGCGCAGGGGCGCGAATCGCAATTTCAACGTAGGGCAACTGAGGAACAAGTAGCTTTGCTTGAGTTTCAATCTGATCTAGAAATGAAGTTTGGAAGTTGGTGTTTTTTTGATATGTCCCTTAGTGAGACTGTATACAACTTGATTGTGCTTTGCTCAACTCAACAAAAGCGTGCGCCTGATTTGCTTTCAGACGCTAATAGATTACGAAGGAGGTTCAAAATACCAGATCGCCGTTTTTCATACTTGAAGTTAACAGCACTTGCTGCTTCTGGACAATGGCAAGCACTTCGCGTTTTTTCTGCTGAAAAATCTGCCATAGGCTACGCGCCATTTGCGCGGGTCTGCATTGAGTATGGACAGCCGGCCTCTGAAATAGAGTACTACATGAATCGAATAACTCTAGACAACGAACGGCATTCACTTCGAGCAGAGCTTAAGTTTTAAGCATTGGCACCGTGATTGAAAGTGTCATCTGCTGGCACAGAGGTGCCAAAGCGTACTGCTGCGCTGGTTGGCACTGGGCTGCAAAAGCACCCAGAATTTTTTTACGAGGCTAGGGTTGCACGAGCGCCCTTCGGGGCTTGTGCAGTAGATAACTACACCCAGCCGAGTGAGGGACAGAGTGTCCCGGAAGTGTCCCGGAAGTGTCCCGGAAGTGAGGCCCACTGGAAATCAATTAATCATCGACACCTCGAAAAGACTCTGACAACACCGCAAGCGCCGCTTTGCTTCAATTATGTTACTATCGGGAGTTGGCGGAACGCGGGGGTCACAGGTGCCACAGACCAGAAATTTTAGCTCAGAACCGATTCAGAACCCCGGCTACTAGGACCGTGAACGGCGGATACCTTGCACTGGCATTCAGACGGCGATTTTTAACCATTGGTTTTATGGAATTCTGGTGATAGCCTCAGGATTTCCCAACTCACAGGGCATAAAATTTCTGTCCGTGCGGTCACGTAGCGCTCTAGGCACACATCGCCCCATATGGCGCGCAAAAATGTCCAAGTCCACGCGTACGGCAGTTGCAGGAGAAAACCCGCCTTGATCCAGCGCCCAGCCTAAGTGAGAATCTTGCCGGAAATTCAGATTATGTGTGCGATGCAAAATTTGTTGCCGATTTTCTGACGAGCACACTAGGGCATTTTGAGTTTCACCTAGAGGTCTGTTCCTCAGCCCCTAGGGCGGCGGCCGGCCGTATGCGCAAGCATAGTATATATGATCTACTCGGGTTGCCCGTTGGGCTTCACGCGTCCTTGCAAGCCGGCCCGAGCAGCCTGAGCGAGTTTGTGTAGGGAGACTGCCAGGCTGCCAGTGGTGACCAAGGGCAGCCTGAGTTTCACCGAGCGACGACCACCTCCCCCCCCCGCGGAATGGGGGGGGGGGGCGAATTGCCTCTCGCAACCACTAACGGGGCTGTATAAATCGCGAAGACGCGCCGATAGGCGGTCTCTGTTTGAAAAACGGATTCGATTGAGGATATGAACGTCGAGGCCAACTGCCGCAACTCTCCTGGCCCGGGGCACTTCTCAGGCTGGGTGCTGCCAAAGTGCTAAACAGCGGCCGCCGAACGATGCGAGCCACCAGACAACGTGCCATTACCATATCTATCAGCAGCAGCCGAGTTGGCCCCCGGGGAAAGCACGCAGCGTCGATCGCGATGACTTCGTGGGCATGCGTACGACCACGCGCGGCAGATTTTTTTTTCTCAGGCCCCTGGCGCCCTGGGTAACGATTCCGGGTGCTACTTAAGGAACAAAAAGTCCACGGGTGTCACTCTCGTGCGCGCACAACGACCCCCCCCTTACCAAACTGGCCTAATTTTGGTACATACCTTTTAACAAGTACCGTTTGAGGCCCTCTGGCCCTCAACACAGGCCCCGGACTCCTGCGTACACCCGGTATGGTAGCTGCGGAGGCTTCATAAAAAGGGACGCGCTTGTCGCGCGATATTCGCCCGAAGCGCGTTACGGCCGAGAAACGCGGACGACGCATAGACCGACATCTGATGGGCCACTGCTGCGGTAAAGTATCTCAGAGCGTCGACGGCCACACGAACGACGATATCCGACGCTGCGGTGGCCCGATCGGCTCGAAACGGCGTCAAAAAAGACGATCGCGTCGAACTTTTTATGGTTTACTCATTTTCCCGGCGAGACGCAGCTCATTTGCTGCCGCGTTTTTTGCATAGCGTCGTCCGGCTGCCGGCGCCCACGAAAATGACTGGGCTGCATGCTCCGAGTTTACGATACGACCAAAGCGCACGGCCATACCAATTATATACTACCGTTCGTGCGGGCACAAACACGTAAACTCGCTTTGTTCTCGTAGGAACGTTCCTAGGCCGGTTTGGTAAGGGGGGGGGGGCGAAGTGCGCGCGTTGGGCAGCGTAGGAAGCGACCAAAGTTCGTCAAAGTTTGTCAAGATGGTCGTCAGGACTCGAGACGGACAAAAGCCCTGTTCTAGTGGACAAAGTCGGGTATGGACTTGTCTAAGAAGCCTGCAGAGCCTCCATTCCGCCCAACGAAGTTACCCGCTATCCCCCCAACACCCCAAGGGGCAGGACCAGTCCCCAAGACAGCCTAGCCTGGCCTGGTCCTAAGGAAAGCAGCGTTAGCAGACGTAGCTCCGGGTCAAAGTTTTAGCGTTTTTAGGCTTTTTATGGTGAAACTACCCATGTATATATCTAGCCAATCCGCTATTTATGGCGCCGCGAGATAGAAAAGTGCGCCAAAGACTGATCCATTCCCTGCGCGTCCGATCTGAGTCGCTCGAGACGTTGTTACTGAGCTTGCATAAGAGTAGAGATGATCTTTTGCAAGAGTGCCCGGCAGCAATGCAAGAGTGTGCATATTGTCGCGGTTCACATACGGTCGGAAGTTATACTCGCTGCGATCAGGGTACACCAAGCAACACAAGCGATCATTCCCGATGCTGGAGATTCCAGTTGCAGCCTTGTCATCGTTTGAAAGAATTTGAAAGCTCATATATTATTCGTTCTTCAGCGTCACAAAGTGATCCACTCCACGTTGGTAAACGGAGGAATTTTGAGATCCCAGACATAAATACTCGCAGTATTACCCTTGATTCTATTTTCGAGAAAATCAAGAGCGTGCATAGCATTAGCCTGTGTGAAATAAGAATGCGACGTTTAGCCATGAAAGTCTTGACTATCATCAGGAGTTGGTTGGTGCGGAAACGGTTTCAAAAACTTGCAGATATGACCGTGGCCATTACACAATTACAGTGCAGAGATGTATTCAAGGCCGTGTTTCAGTCTTGTGTCTGCTTTCGTGAGCTGGACCTAGGTGTGACTAGAATTAGGCGTCGACATTCACGGAAGCTTGTGTGTATGTGCTGGCTTGCACTCGGAACTGAATCACATGGATCATTCCGTTCAGGCGATCGGGTGCACAGGGATAACAAGATCAAGGTCCCACCTAATCAAGTCAAGTGTTCAACGATTCTTGCCGAAAAGAAAAATGTATTCAAAAAGTGGCGCTCGTTGGTGTTCTTACAAATCAACTTATGTGGCTATCCAGGATTGGCCGACACTAAACATCCGGCCTATCAACGGACTTGTGATGGCTCTCTATATAGTATCGACTCGGTAACTGGTCGTGTTGCTCAGATGGCCACCTTGGCATGTAAAGCCATGCTTTTTACTGAAATATCTTTAGCTGAGGTCACTCGCAATCTAGCCATTGCCAAGCGCTGTTTGTGTGTTGATGCTGGTTTCTTGAAGAACTCTTTTGTATCGTGGCGCGGATGGGTCAAAAGTCTGTCCGAAGGTCGTTTGATACTGAGGGCTCCGTCAATAGCACTGGCCCAGATGGGAAAACAATCATTGGAAACACGCTTCAGAACCCCTCATGACTTCCAAGCCGCGGCCAGGATATCACGCTGCTTTCAGTTACGTAGAAACACCAATGCCTGGCGCTCACGCGCCGCCCTTTTGGGTGGTATTACTCGAAAACACCGGACGTTACTTACAGATCATCTTCGCCTTCAGTTGTTGGCTTGGAATATTTATGTAGTCCGGCTCAAAACTGCACGCCAGGTGGCCCTAAATCGATGGTGCGCACACGTTACAAGAGCAACCGCCAGTCCTCTGCGAGCATGGTATCTCTGGGCAAATATGCGAAGTACACGCCAACAAGATTCTAACCGCCTAGTTGCCATGTTTGCACGTCTAAAATGCCGACACGTTGCAGCGACAGCATTGCGCGCCTGGAGACATGCTGCCCAGTTTAATCATTTTAAGGACCAATACACACGCAGGGAACTTATTGGGGCGCTTACTGCGCAGAAAGGCCACATCCGACGATTAGAACAATGTGTCGATGACCATGATATTGTTCGTGCAGAACTCGAACACGTGGTAAAAAATGCACACGTGCGCACAGCAAGGCTTGCGCGGATGTTGCCTGACCGCGATTGTTACTGTAAACAGCTTGAAGAGAATCTTGAAACTGTGGAAGTGCGTGTCGCCATGGCTCAGCAATATGTCTCAGCTGTGGAGGTTGTCCGCTCTGCACTCACGCAGAGCATATTACAGATGCAACCAGGAGTTGGCTTTATAGACAGAGACCTGGCTATGTTTGCACATGACCGTGCTATTAGACTTGATGTGGAGATGACCAATCCCAATATGGGGTTGTGTCATAACGTCCTAAGGCCCCCCCAAACTATATGTTCTAGATATACTAACGCAAACGTACCGGCTGGTACTCTTGATTTTGCGCCAGAGAGCACTGGTATTTCAACGGCTCTGTTGGAACCGCAAGATGATAAACTTCCACATGGAATGGTATTGGTTTGCCCTCCAAATAGGTCGGGGGGAATTTTGCTCTGCCGACATGGGAGAGACAAGCTGCATTTATCGACTGATAGAAGTGTCATGTCGCCCGACAGCACCGATGTCATCAAAGCAGAACTTGCAACGCGCGTAGGCTGGCTCGTAAATTTGACACGTCAATCCTCTCCTTTGGTTGATTTCTGCCGATTGTCTCATACGGGTGATACGCCCTTATTTACAAGCAACCCAAAACCTACCAGTGACGAGGCTGGTCAAGATTCAGCCGACACACAAGAAATAATTCATAACACCACACCGGTGCTTATTAACGTGCCCAAGAAACTGATGAATGAACCCGCACTCTTTCTTATACATAGTTTCCGAGAAATGCATGGAATCTTTGAGTTTTTGCGTGAAGGAAATACTTCAGCACTCTCTTCTCGGTTGCTGGCATCGTGGGGTAAGCTTGGTCCTCTGGCGATGCGGAGGCCCTTGAAAGAGTGGAGAAGAATGACAACTAATGCATATACTTGGGCAGACTTAACGTGGCACCTAAATGGACAAGGACAGCACGGAGAACAAAATACGTCCCTGACTTTCGAATGCCAACCCGGCTCATCGCAATATAATTTGAAAGTAATGCATGTTCCCCTCTACAGTGGTTGTGTGCGAAGGACTCGTTACAACGACATTCCCAAAGGGACGCCCCAGTGCCCCAAGCTACCCCATTGCAATTTTATGGGAGGGACAATGGATTATGAGACATAATTGAGGGATAATAAGGCACATGTGATGCGATGCCGCCTTCAATGTCCATCACGAGACAAATGTCCTTGCGCATAGTGCCCAAACGAGTGGTGTCCCTGAGGTCAGGGGCAAGAAGCTACGTGGAGCGGAATATACAATTACCACCGGAGCCGAGTGGGCTAAAGAGACGGTTTCACAGTTTATGGTCGGTATTTGAGGTATAGCCTAAGAATTTCATGTGTGCTCCGATGATGAATAGTTGTAGCACTTCTTACACCAATTTCAAGGTTTTAGAGGCAACTCGAGCCGTAATTATTTTGATAAGAGGTCGCACTACCTCGCATAGCTCGGCAGTACCTCTAATCAAAAAAATGTACAGGTCGAGTTGCCTCTAAAACTTAATATAGGTGTAAAAAGTCCATACAAAGTTGATGGTAAGATAGGGGGTAGTTGAAATAGTATCATAATAAATTAATATTATATCAAAAACCCGAAATTCAAAATTAATATTATGAAATCCCCAAATTTAGATCCGAAACTGAATTTCATACTTTACATTGGGCATCGGGTCATTTCTGAGCAAGAACTTACAATAACTTAACTCGATTCCCGTTGGGATATATTTTTTTATTTTAACTCGACGATCTGGTTGAGATAGCGGCCCGGGACTGCCAATGCCGTTAACC
>Ga0114994_10000750_pt1 | contig 22392 bp, 14 predicted proteins | sample ArcticOcean_MG_C_9_FD_87043 | JGI IMG/M metagenome (GOLD analysis project Ga0114994, IMG submission 87043) | Marine microbial communities from western Arctic Ocean - ArcticOcean_MG_CB2_152 | ecosystem: Environmental > Aquatic > Marine > Oceanic | place: Arctic Ocean: Canada Basin | collected...
CCCTGCGAAAATTCGGGGTTGCGCGCCGCTAGTTTGGCGTGGTACTCGCCGCGGCACGATTCTTTGCCGCACGACATGCACTGGACCCGATACCCTCGACCATGCAGCGGTATCACGTTGCGCGCGCCGGCGGCCTCGTGAAGGCCGTCGACGTTCTGGGTGATCACCTGGTGCACGACGCCGGCGGCCTCCAACGCCGCCACCGAAAAATGGGCCTCGTTGGGTTTCGCTGCAGCAAATGCCGGATAGCCTACTAACGCTCGCGCCCAGTAGCGCCGGCGGGAAGGTTCATTGCGAATGAACTCATCGTGGCCGATCGGGACGTGCCCGAGCCGATAAGAGCCCGCTTTTCCGCGATAGTCGGGAATGCCGCTGTCCGTCGAGAGGCCCGCCCCGGTCAGCACGACGACGTTACGCTTGCCCTGGAGCCAATGCGCGAGCTTTGCGGCGGCATCAGGGTCGTCTCGCTCGGCCGGCGCTTGTAGCAACCCTTCCAGGCGACCGCTCAGCGTCGCCTTGGGCTTCCATGCGACACGCGAAGGTGCTGCGAGCGCGGACGCGCGCCGCATCGTCATCATCAGGACCATTGTGCTCAGCATGTGACGTGTTAAGAGACAACGCTGCGTTGAGCTGAAAAGTTTGCCGCAGCGCAGGCGAGGTATATTTTTAGGCCGCTGCGATGCAGCTAGCCTATCCTCGACTCGCTGTACTGTAAGCAGAGTTGAATACGGGTTTTACTCGTTTTGCACATTTAGACGGGTTTGCAAGGCCGTCGGTCACGCGCGCAAGGTTCCAGCACGCTCCAGCCCACAGGCTTGAGCGTGATTTAAACTCCACACGCTCTCGGCTAAAAGTTTAAGGCGCGCGCCCCGCTGCGCGTCCTGCTTTTGACTCGCGGGCCGCCTCGCCGCGCGCGCCAGCATGGCCAAGGACGACGTCGAGATGAAGGACGCCGCCGCGCCGGCGCCCGCGGCCGACGCCGCGGACGCGCCGCCGCCCCCTTTTGATGTGGCGGCGGGCATCCACAAGAACGTCGGCTTCGTGCGCAAGTGCGTCGAGGGCGCCCAGCCCCGCCTGCTGGCCCGCGCCCTGAGGAACACGACGCCGATCCGGCGGAAGTGCGTCGCCGCGGATTTGGTGACTGCGCTCCGGACGCACCTCCCGCCGGGCGACCGGGCGCTCCGGGCCGCATCGTTGAAGGCGCTGGGCCCCGTCGCGGACGCTGCGATGACGGACGCCGACGAAGCGTCACCGCCCGACGACGCCCCTGTGGAAGTGGACGTGTACCTGGCGTTTCTCGTGGTCGCGTTCCTCGTACGGGAGCAGCGCTTCGCCGAGGCGTCCCAACTGTGCGAGGCGACCCTGCCCAAGCTTAGACAAGCCCTGCGCGAGCGGCGCGCCGTCGACAATTTAGCGGCCAAGTTTTACTTTTATTTGAGTCTGTGCCACGAGAAGTTGGGCACCTCGGACGCCATCGCGCCCACCCTCTTCGCGGCGCACCGCACGGCCGTCCTGCAGCACGCCGACGTCAGCGCCGCCACCCTGCTCAACACCTTACTCCGCGGCTTATTAGCGCAGAACCGCGTCGAGGCCGCTTTGAAACTCGTCTCCAAAACGGACTTCCCGGAATCGGCCAGCAACCCCCAGTTCTGCCGCTACTTGTATTACACCGGGAGGATCCAGGCCCTACAACTGGACTACACGGACGCGCACACCAAGCTCATGCAGTCGCAGCGCAAGGCGCCCGCCACTACTGCTATTGGTTTTAGAGTGGAGATCCAGAAGCTGGCGGTCTTGGTGCAGCTGCTGATAGGTGAGGTGCCGGACCGGAGTTCCTTCGAGGGCTTCAAGGGCCGGGCGCTGGAGCCGTACTTGCAACTTACGAGGGCGGTGCGGCGGGGCGACCTCCCGGCGTATAGAGCGTGCGTGGCGGCGCACGCTTCGGTGTTTGACCGGGACAAGACGAGAAGTTTGGTGGCCCGCTTGGAGCAGAACGTGGTGAAGACGGGCCTGAGGCGGCTGAACGTGAGCTACTCGCGCATTTCGCTGGACGACGTCAAGGCGCGACTCCACCTGGACTCGGCGGCGTCGGCCGAGTTCGTCTGCGCCAAGGCCATTAAGGACGGCGTCATCGACGCCCGGATCGACCACGACCAGCAGCAGATCTCGAGCAAGGGCGTCGCGGACGTGTACTCGACGGGCGAGCCCCAGAAGGCCTTCCACCGGCGCATCGTCTTCTGCCTGGACGTGCGCAACGAGGCCGTCAAGGCCATGCAGTACCGGAAGGAGGTGCCCAAGAAGCCGGAGGAGGAGGCCAAGGAGGACAAGCAGACGGACGAGGAGATCGCCAAGGAGATCGAGGAGGAGCTCGGCGAGGAGTAGGCGCGTCGCTTTATTAACTAGCGTTTACACAGGGCACAACTACCGAAGGCGCCGCGCGCACGCTTCCGCCGCGTGCCGCCCCGACAGCGCGGCGGCGACGACGCCCGGCGGGCGCGGGGAGCAGAAGTCGCCGGCGTAGTAGAAGCCGGGGTACCCGTAGACGAAATCGGAGGCGCTGCCGCCGCCACCGCTGTCCGCGCCACCTCCGCCCCCGAGGCCCGCGAACTGCCCCGTGGGCGACGCATCGAACGCTGTCCCCCCTGATTCCCGCACCGCGGCCGAGCGGCCGTCGGCGTCGCGGCCGTGCGTGAGCGGCGCCGGGAACGCGGAGCCCCAGCGCTGCGCGTAGAGATACGAGTGCGCCGGCAGCAGCTTGCCCACCTCGGCGGCGAACGCCGCGAGCAATGCGTGCGCGGGCGCCTCGAGACACTCTTTGCTCTGGGCGATGAACGCGCCCGCGGCGTCCCGCATCGGTACCCGCTCGACCTCAGCGGCCGCCCACGCCGGCGTACTGACGAGCGTCCAGCACTCCTTCTCGAGGGTTTCACACCCCGGCTTGGAGTTGGTCCGGGCCGCGAACCAAAGAGCTCCGGCGCCCTCGAAGGCCGATGCGTCGTAGTCGACAGGCACCGGCTCGTCGAACGCGACTATCGCGGTGAACATAGCGACGCGTACTCGGTCCTGGACGCGATGTGCGATCGCGAGGAATGCTTCCGGAATCCCAGCGCTCGCCCTATGCCAGGACTCTTGGGCCGCCGACGCGTCAGTGACGATGACAGCGTCGTACCACTCGCCGAGCGCTGCGGCCGCGCGCGCCGCCTCCACTTCTGCAGACGTAAGCGTCGAGTCGTGGATGGCCGCCTCGCCACCGACGCCCGAGAGGGCCCAGCGATCGCCCGCGCGCGCGACGGCGCCGACGCGCACGCCGCGGCGCGCCACAAAGTTCGGGTGGTCGCGCTCGAGCCGCTCCACAGCACCAGCAGTGACCTGATGCATCCCATCTTTACCGACGTAGACCGGCCCGCCCGCGCCGGCACCGCCGAGGCCAAAGAAATCACCGGCGCCGGCGAATGTGCCGCGCCATTCCGCTGCCAGGCCGGCCTCGAGCCAGGGGTCTAGAATTTTGTCGCGGAACTCGTCGTCGTCGGCGCGGAAGAACTGGCAGCCGTGGTCGAAGGCCATCGCAGCGTTCGCTGTCGGCGCCACGACGTTGCCGTCGTGAACGCGGCGGTGCGACGCTCTTCCACCGAGGCCTCGGCCTTGGTCGAACAACGTTATGCGCGCGCCCGGGAGTAACTTTGCCAGCGTCGTGGCGGCCACTGTACCAGTGATGCCACCTCCGATGATCGCGACATTCGTTTCATCGATGCGGACATTTGTGTCCATCGATGCGACGAGTAATCGCGCGTGCAGCGAGCGCTCACGTACGTGGTGGTTGGATCAGTGCTGCCGCAGCCGAAAAAACTCGTAGCTATCGTAGCAATCAAAAATACACACGCCAAGCGCTGCAGCCAGCAAGTTTGGTACCGGTGGCGCGATGCAGACTGCGATACGCTATTGCCAATATTTCGTGCGGGCTTTGTGCACGGGTTTTGCGTTGGCTTTGCAGCTCTAGTTACTTTGCTGGGCTGGTGTACATATTGGGCCCGCGCGACGCTGCGCACAACAGCACCACCCACAGCTGCACATGCTGCTGCAACTAAGCACGCGCCGCCTCGCCCAGCGCGCAAGCCACCGGCGTCACAAAAGTCTCGACCTCTCTCCTGGGCTCCGCTCTCCCGTAGCGGAGCGCATCTCGAAAAAGGTCGTAGAGCACCGTTCGCGGACTTACTTTCGGCGCCCGCCCGCGGAAACGCGCCCCTGGGCCCGCGCCTAAATGCCGCGCGACACGCAGGTCCCCCGGCGCCGGCTCTCCCTCGGCGACCACTTCTTTACCAAGGACGGCGCGCTCGCGCGGGACCCGGCGCCGGTGTCGCACTTCGAGTTGTTGGGTATACGTCAGGGTTTAGACGTCGACGCCGACGCGGTCGACGCGGGCATGCGCGCGCTGCAGCGGCGGCTCCACCCGGACCGCTTCGCCCAAGCCAGCGCCGAGCAAAAGGACCTGGCCGACGCGGCGTCCGCTAGGGTGAACGGCGCGACGTCCATCCTCCGCGACGAATTGAGGAGGGCGGACTACGTGCTGTTCCTCGAGACGGGCACTTCCGTGCTCGAGGACGAGACGCGGACCGCGCCGCCGGCGTTGCTCATGGCGGTCATGGAGGCGCGCGAGGCCATCGACGACGCGGCCGACGGCCCCATGCTCGAGGCGTTGGTCGCCGAGAACGACGCGCGCGTCGCGGACGCGAATCTGCGGCTCCGCGGCGACCTAAATTTCGCCGACTTCGAGGCCGCGGCGGCCGTCGTCGTGGAGCTCAACTTCTACGGCAAGATCGAGGGCGAGGCCCTGGCCAAGGCCGACGGCGAGAACTGGGACGTGGGGTTCGGGGGCCGGCGGCGACGGGCCAATGTTTAGTGTTGTAAGACTGTTATTTCTGGAAGGTGGCGCCGTTGTAGCCCATGTTGCTCCGTTCGCTGTCGAAGAAGTTGATGTAGTAGCGATCCTTCGGCACGCCGAGCTCTTCCTCGAGGACGCCCGCGACCGCGGCGCTCGTCGCTTTGTTGGTTTCGGGGTCGATGGAGCCGAGAGAAGACAAATAGACAAAAGCGGCAGGCTCCGTGGAACCGCCGAAGCACATGGCGTCGACCTTTTGGAAGGTGACGAGCACGTACGACTCCGGCTTGCCGAGCGTCCCGGCGACCGTCGACGAGAGCGTCTTGCAGAGCTTTTCGGCGCCGTTTCGCGGCGCCGCTGCGGATTGCACGGCCAGCGAGGGCATGGCTACGTAGCGTCCTCCGTGCGTATAACCAGTGGCTGAGGACCCAAAGGCCCTGCCACAAAGCTTTTGCGTGGGTGCGAATGCAGTCGCAGCGAAAGCAGTGGTGAGGAGAAGAAGCTTTTTTTGGAGCATCGATTGACGCGTCGAACGACGACGCGTACCGCGTGGTTTGGCAGCTGCAATGGCTCTCGATTGGCAATTAACACTCTCTATTTTTGTTGGTAAAAGTCGTGCGGGGTTCTTTGGTTTTTTGCAGTCACACACACGGAAGCCGTGTTCGAGTCCTCGTTCTCATCGCACCCCCTCCTCCTCCTCTCGAGGGAAGCTCGGCGGCCGCGGGAGCTGGCGCCGCGGCCGTGCTAGTATGCTCGGCCGCGTTCGACCGGTGGCTAGAGCTTCCTCGATCCGTCTGTTGCGATGCATGCGTTTGTATCACGACAAACACCGCCTCTATCACGAATGTCCGGATCTCTGTTTGGAGCGTGCCTTGCAAATTTGTGGCTTTTGTGAGCGTGCACTCGCACAGCATTTGTAACAAGTTGACGCTAAGAGCATTTTACCACGCCACAGAGTCGAAGCAAACTCGCAAGCGTCGTACTCGACATCTACAGCAGGAGCAGCGCGTGGAGCAGCAGCAGCAGCAGCAGCAGTAGCAGCAGCAGCAGCGGCGCTCAAGGCATCTGCAGTTTAGCAATGGACTACTGCACCATTGGCAGCGGCAGCAGCGCAGGTACGTCAACGCAGTAAGACGCAGCAACTATACAACGTTTCAACTCGCCGACATCTGTCATCACAAACGCGGACGCGGCGGCCGCGAAACGGCCGGCGCCACTGGGGGCGGCGCAGAACCATGCTGTAGCCCGCGCCGCACTGCTGGCTGTCGTGTTAGCGAACGGTATCTTGCTGGTGGTCACCGCCCCGCGCAAATCAATTTGTATGCTCCTTCGTACTGGTTGATCGTCACGCAGGTGCTCTTCGCGCTAGGAAACGTGTATCCGGCCCTCGTTGGCCCGGGGCTGCTCACGCTCGGCTTCGGGCTGCGGCACGGCGTCGACTGCGACCACATCGCGGCCATCGACAACGTAGCAAGAAAACTCGCCGCGGCGGGGAGGCCGGCCGCGCTGGTCGGCCTGTGGTTCTCCCTCGGCCACTCGACCGTCGTCGTGCTGCTCTGCGCGGCGGTCTCGGCGGGCTCGGCCTTCGCGCGGGCGCACGTCACGTCGCTGGCCACGGCGGGCGCGAACGTGGGGGACACCGTGTCGGCCCTGACGCTCATCGCCATCGGCGCGGTCAACCTGGCGGCCGTCGGGCCGCAGTACCGGGCGTGGCGGCAGGCCCGGGCCGGCGGCGCGGACCACGGCCACGGCCCGCTGCACACCCACGCCGCGGCGGTCGTGGACGACGGCGAGGCCGTGCGCGTCGAGGCCGCCGGCTGCCTGACGCGCTGCGCCTGCTGCAGGTACGTGCTAGGCCGCGTCGGCAGCGCGTAGAAGATGTACCTGGTCGGGTTCCTGTTCGGCTTGGGCTTCGATACGGCATCAGAAGTTGGTCTGCTCGCCCTCGCCGCGCTGGGCGGCGGCACGGCCGAAGACGGCGTCCCCCCGGTCCTCGTGATGCTCCTGCCCGCGCTCTTCGCCGCGGGCATGGCCTTGGTCGACACGTGCGACGGCCTGCTGGTCCTCCTCGCCCTCGCCAAGGGCGACGGCGACAACGCCAGGGCGCTCCTCCTGGGCGCCGGGCTCACGGCCGCGAGCGCGTCCGCGTCGCTCGGCATTGGGCTCGTGACGGCGGGCGGCCTCCTGGCGCGGTGGGCGCCGTCAACTTTCGGGCCGCTCGCCGCGCTTGCCGACGCGCTCGACGCGCACACGACGGCCGTCGGGCTGGCCATCGTGGCGCTTTTCGCGGGGGCGCTCGGCCTCGCGGCGGCCGCGCCGGCCTATCGCCGCCGGTCCTACGCGCCCGTCTCCGCTGTGTAAGTAAGGATGGTTCAGGAATTGCACTCATTATACTGTAAAGAAACATAATAATTTTACACTAGTTCCGAATAAAACACGGCTGAGGATATGCGACATTTAAAACAGTCTGTTCTTTTCTAAAGTCATACGAATCGGGTACAGCTAACGGATTTTGTAACAATACCCGCACGGGAAAAATTCAAAATTGAATAGGTGTTTCTTTAACTTCTCTTACATATATACAATATATGTATAAATATATGTATTTCAGTTTTATATACATCATTTTTATTTTGCAATCATTTTTATATCCGGAATTTGCAATCATAAAAATACAAACACTACATTCTGTTATACTTGCATCCAGATTGTGTGAATTTTATTATTCGGAATTCGCAATATTGAAAATGCAAACATAAGAGAGTGTTATACTTGCATTCAGAATTCACAATATTCAAAAATTGCATTTGCAGGGTTTCTCATAGTTGGATTCAGATTTCACAATATTCAAAAATGCAAATGCAGGGTTTCTCATAGTTGGATTCAGATTGTGTAAAATCTTGACCCTGTCAACTATCAGCTTTGCTGATTTGCGACATAGCAACGCTATGCTCGTCCCCAATTATTATATAAGCGTTACTTAATAGATCATATTGAATAGAATAGTGTCATCATCCGAACGATGAACGCAGTGAAGCGTTTTGATGGTAACACTATTCTATTTCATATATATATTCCAATAACACTAGATTTATTTAAATTTTCATAAAAGTACTACTTTTTGTTATGCCCCCCCAATCGACCGAAAAAACCCGGCGATTTTCATCCCCATATAATCGAATCGAACCGTTATTCATTTCTGAATGGCAGTGAGCGGGGTTTCCCGTGAACTTTCATTCTGATGTAAAAAACGGTTCAATTCATATACAACTGTGGGCCGCGACCCGCGGGGGGATACATACATCCGCCCACTAGTCCTAGCACGCACGATAACAACCATAAATAATTACCCACCGCGCGACGTTGGCCGGCTCCCAGGTGTCGCGGGCCTTGGAGGTGTGTCAGTGCGCCCCCAATCCTCGTGGAACCGCCGGGTCGCGCCACGGCTCTGCGGCTTGACGGGCTGGTCCGGCGGGTCGGCGTCGAGGCTGGCGGCGAGCGCCTTGACGTCGAGCAAGGAAAACTGCCGCACGCTCCGCGTCGGGTGGTTCATCGGCAGGATGCGCGTTTGTATGGTGCGTGTCGTGCTGAGGTCCGCCGGCGCCGCCACCACCACCTTCTGGTGCCGGCCCACGCCCTCCATTGCGGGATCGCGCGGCCGGAGCGAGGGGATGTTCACCGAATCGAACACGCAGCCGTCGAGCGCCGGATAGATGGTGGACGTGCTGCCCCGGGGCGTCGGCGGGCGCTCGATCGCGTTGTTGAGGAACGGGTTGTGGGGCGACGCCTTGCTCGCTTGTTCCCCGAACTCGCCGCACCGGCGCCGGTCGAGGTCGTACCACGCGGGCCCGTTCCGCTTCAGGTGGTCGATGAATCCGCTCGCCTGGCTGCAGGTCGACGACGCGTCGTCCATCTCTGGTGTAGTGTTTTTGGGGCAGTCCTAGGGGCTGCTTCGTGGGGCAGCGCACAGGTGACACAGACAGACCGGAGAGCGCCAACGAAGGTGTCACGCGGGCGTTGCACACCGAGCCTCGCAGAGCCTTGGCGCTGCAGACCGCTAAATCAAGCACTCGTGAGCGGCCCGGTCTGTATTGGATCCAATCGTGGACAAGACGTCCGAGTCGTGGTCTCGGGGTCTGGTTTCGGGCGAGGCTAGAGCGCAAACCTACTAAAAAATGCAAAATTCCCAGTTTGTTTGCTGGCCAGCCGACGCGTGCGAGCTGGAAAAGCGGGGCAACGCGCTGTTTCGTGGACAGGATTGGGTGCGGGCACAACAACAAGCGCGCAACCCGGCGAAGCTGCCCGCACGCGTCTGCCCAGAAGAGGCAGCCTTTTGCCGCGTGCCTAGAAGAGGCAGCCTTTCGCCGCGTGTGCCTGAAGAGGCAGCCTTTCGCGCACACATGCCTAAAGTAGTCTTCTTGGGCAAGCAACCACCCTGCCCCATGGACGGCAAGGAGAACACCGCCGGGGCAGGACGTAATGAGGGCAAGGCCGAGGGCCGCATCCCGGACAAGCCGCCGAAGGCCGGCTTCTCCTTCGCGAAGCTGGGCCGGAAGCGGCGCGAGAACCTCGTGGCCCAAGGTCTGGTACCCGCGGACGTGCCCGTGGAGACCTTCATCCGGGCGGGCTCACAGGTCGAGAAGCAGGTCCAGACGCCGCCGTCGCCGGCGCCCGCCGCTATGTTGCGGGCTCGAGCGTCGTTAGTCGCGGACGGCGCCGAAAACGTGCGCAACGCCGACGTGCGGAAGGAGGCCGCGCGGCAGCGGAAGATGCGGACGCAGGCGTTGCGCGTTGTCTGTCGGGTCTTGAACGCCTGCGCGGCGCGGTCCACGCGTGCACGGCGGGAGCGGGGGTTTCGGAGCCTCTACGCGCTATGCCTTGGTCGACGGGAGGTGCTCTTGCGGGCGGCGCTCGACGCGGCCCATGCGGGCGTGCGCGAGGGCGAGGCGCGCGCCGAGACCATCGAAGCGCGCGCGGTCGCGTCGGAGGACCGCGCGGGGGCCGCGGAGGACGGGAAGGCCCTGAGCGACGAGCGCGCGGCGGCGTCGGAGGCGCGCGCGCGCGCCGCGGAGGAGGGTCACGCGGCGGCCGACGAGCGCGCGGCGGCGGCGGAAGCCCGCGCGGCGGCGGCCGACGAGCGCATGATGGTCGCCTTAGAGACCGCGACGGAGGCCAACGAACGGACCGCGGCGGCCGAGCGGCGCGCGGCGGCGGCCGAGGGCCGCGCCGCCATCGCTCAGAACCTCGCTGACGCCGCCGAAGCGAAGCCCCCGACTGTGGCGACGGCGACGTCGCCGCATCAACCCCCGACCGTGGCAAAAGCGACGTCGCCGATTCAACCGGCCGCGGTGAAGCGGCGGTCGACGCCGCCGCCGCGCCGCAAGGCGTCGCCGTCGCCGAAGAAGTCGACGCGGCGGCGCAAAGCGACGCCGACGGAGGTCGCGCCGGAGGTCGCCAAAGCCGCACCGACGGTGGCCAGTGCCCTTGAGGTTGCCAAAGCCACGCCGACGGAGGCCCAGGCGCCGGAGGTCGCGCCCGCGGTGGCGCCCGCGGTGGCGCCCGCGACGCCAAGTGCGCGCCCGCCGCCGGAGCTGCGCGCCGAGCTCGCGGCAGCCGCGGCGGCACGTGACGACCTTGCGGCCAAATATCGGGCGCTCCTGCAACGGTCTGAGGCATCCGAGGTGGCACCCGCGGTGGCACCCGCGGTGGCACCCGCGGTGGCGCCGGCGGCGGCGCCGGCGGCCCCCGTCGCCAGCCCCGCGCCGGCGCCGCGCGACGAGACGGCCGACCAATTGTGGAGCCTGCTCGACCAGGAGCGCCGCCGCGACGGCGGGGTCCCGTTAAGTCCGCCGGCGCCGCCCCGGGCGCGGGGCTCGCCGTCGCGGACGCCGCCGTCGACGGCCTCGTCGCCGTCGCCGGTCCGCCGCCACCGGCGCCAGCAGAAGTCGCCCTACGACTCGTCGCCGTCGCCGCGCCGCGAAAAATCGCGCCGGCCGCCGGCCGCCTCGCCCGCCTCGCCGCGCCGGCGCCACCGGTCGCGGTCGCCCGAAGACGCCAGCCGCGAGATCGACGCGGTCCTCGCGTCGATCCGAGACGACACGCGCCTCGCGTCGATCCGGACCGCGCTAGCCGCCGCAAAGCGCGATTTAGCCCGCGACGCCGAGCAGGCCAAAGGCGAGGCGACGCTCGAGGTCCGGAGCCACGAGCTCGAGGACGTGCGCCGCGAGGCCGCCGCCGTCGCCAAGGAGCGGCAGCACCGCGAGGAGGACCTCGAGCAGCGGGTCGAGAAGGAGCTGCGGCGCGTCGAGCGGGAGCGCGCGCGGCTCAAACGATTGAAGAGGCACCAGCAGCGCAACGCGTTCGGCGCCATCGGCTACGACGACGGGCCCGGCTCGCCCCCTCCACCCGGTGCGAAGCGCCCCGTCCCGCGGCCGCGGTCCGCGTCCCAGAACCGCTCGTCGCGGTCGTCGGATCGCGGGTCCTTCTCGGCCGCGCGGAAGATCTTTGGCGGCGCGTCGGCGCGTGTTGCACCGACGCGGGCGCGGCGACCGAAGAGCGCGCCGCTCGGGGGGCGTCGCGGCGGTGCGAAGCCCGAGGCGCTGCCGCGGTGGAATAATAATTAGTACGTAGCATCTTATCACTTCCCGCGCGGCACCCGCCTAGTCAAGCAGCGCATTCCAGCGCACGGGCTCCGCGCTGGCCGCAACAAGCTTGCGGTTCACGCTCGCGAACGGCTGGAGCTCGTTGAAGTCGTCGTGCGTGAACTGGGCGGGGTAGGGCGTCTCGACGAAGCAGGCGCGCGACGGTCCCACGACAGCGGCACTGAGTTCGCGAGGCTCCTGGGCGCCCATGAATATAAAGCCCCGAGGACCGTGTCTGCAGGCGATCTGGATCGCCCGGCTAACGAACGGCCGCCACGCGTTGTAGCCGGTCTTATGGCCTTGTAACGTAGCTTTCAAGAGCAGTACCCCGGCGCGCGTCGACCAGGCCGTCAAATCACAGTGCGACGGCTTCCGCCCGTGAAAGCCGAGACCTCCGTTAATAGACTCGCTCTTGAGGTGCCCGAAAATCCACAACGGCGCGGGGGCCGGCGGCGCCGGAGCGGCCACGGCCGGCTCGAACTCGAGGATAAGTCTCTTGACTACGAAACGTTTCAGGTCCTTTAGGCCGGCCGCGGTCGTGAATTCCTCGATCACGCCATCGTCTCCGAGATCCTTCAGATCCTCGACGGTCGTAAGGCCACGGAGTTCGAACCACGCCGCGGCGGGAGCCATGGCATCGTTGCAGTTCTTTAAGACTTTGGCGAGGCCCGTGATTTCGCGCGCCGTGATTCTTCGCTCCTTCACGCGCAACGGCCGTCGCTTCGCTCGCGTGCAATGAAACTCCCTCACGAGAGTCCCTGGGTCAAATCGAGCTAGGCCTCGCCTAGACTCCAGGCGGGCCGTGTGGGGCCTGCGCGTCCGATGAGAGACACTTGGCATTGAACTTTTGTGGGCGCGGCGACAGCGGGTACTCAGTTGACGCGCTTAAAACTGATCCTCTCTGTGGAAAAAAAACCCGTCACATTTTTACCACGACGCCGCCGCAGCCGGTCAATCGGCGAAGCGCGGTGTCTCCCCCCCCCCCGGCCCCGCCTACTAGTCCCAGCACCGTAACAAAAACGACGACGTCGACGCGACGCTCTGGCGTCTCGACGGCGAGCAAACTGGTCACGTTCGGAACTCTTAGACGCAAGGAAGGGGAAAGGAACGCTTACCGAGATGTGTCCAGCTCGTCCACGAAGGCAATTTCGTCGACAAACGCGATCTCCTGGGCCGCGCCGACCTGGAGCCCGTCCACGTCCACCGCGAGGAAGGCCGGGACGGCGTTGATGCCCGGCCGGATGGGCGCACGCTCGGGCCGTGCGTTGAGCCGTGCGTCCACGAGCGCCTCCTCCAAGGTCGCCGGGATCTTCACGCCCGCGGACTCGTCGTCGATGCCCAGTTCCTTGAGCTCCACATCTAATTGAGGCGGGTTCTGCTTGAGGTAGGCTTTGGCGCCCAGGGACCCCGCGACCGAAAAGACGTTCGAAGTCATCCAGTACAGGCCCAGGCCCGCCGGCACGTTCGCGCTGAAGTAGCCGATCATCAAAGGCAGGTACTTCAATACTCTATTCGCGTTCGCCGCGCTCTTGTCGTTCGGGTCCACCGGCGGTTGCAGCACCTTCATCGAGACGGTCTGGGCTACTACTAACGCGCAGGGTAATGCTAAGAAGCATAAGGTGTCGTGCCAACCTAACGAAGGCACGCCGTCGACCCAGCCCTCCGTGAGCCACTGGAGCCCTCGCCCGTTGTCGTAGGTCGGGCCCTCCAAATTGGGGAGGAACAGAAAGCCTTCCCCGAGGCGCTTCTCGAAGGCCAAATTCAGCACGCTCCTGTACAAAGCGATGAACACGGGGATCTGGGCGATGGCCGGCAGGCACCCGGCCAACGGGTTCGTCTCCGTCATCTCGTACAGCTTGGCCGTCGCTAAATTGGCGGACTGCTGGTCGTCCGCGTACCGCTCCTTGATCTTGTCCATGTAGGGCTTGAGGGCCTTGTTTCGGTCCGTCGCCTCGTAGCTGATGAAGTTCAGGGGGAAGATGATCGTCCGCAAAAAGGCCGTGAAGAGGATAATGGAGAGCCCCCAGCTACCTTCTTCCATGCCCAAACCATCGTGCAGGACGTCGTGCAGCCCCGCAATTGTCTCCTCCACGCGGTTCTGGACCGTGCACCACCAGCCCGTGTCGTCGGCGCAGGTGATGCCCTGGATCTTGGCCAGCTGGAACGTCGAGCCCCAGTCGTGGCCGATCGACGTCGTGGCCAGGTCATGCACGTGGCTCGGATCAATCACCATGGTCTGCACGGCGCGGCGAGAACTCCGTCTCGCCTGGGTGACCGGCAGCGCCGGCCTGAGGGCCGCGGCACCTGAGACAACCAAAGCGATGCGGCGGACCATGGTTATAAGATATCGAGTGCAACCAGTAAACACCGCAGCAAGATGACCGCCTAGCTGATCACTGCGATCTCGTCCTCTGCGCTGCAGCTCGCCTCAAGTGCCACTTTCACGACTCGACCGGATGCATAAGGACTCTTCTGGGTCCGAAAGGCTCGTAGCATCGCTCTGGCAGCAGTGGGAGGGGATTTTGGCTTTTGCTTGTGCCGTACGGGTTTCTGCTGCCGGATGCGTACTTTTGCAGCCGCAGCGTGCCGCAGGCGTCGTGCGCTGCACTGAGAGGTCACGCAGCATCACTCGTTTGTGCGGTCTGTTGACTGCTGCAGTATATTTGCTTCTAGCGCACCGTACGGCAAATATAGGCGTGTTTGATTTTGGTGGTCGGTGCCAGTAGCAGTGACATAATCGCACTAATTGCACGCGTCACTCGCACTGAGAACGCGCCGTCAACGCTGCGCGCCAGCATGTCCAGCACCAGTAAGAACAAAAAAGAAGACGAGCGCCCACGCCTCGAGCGGAGAAGAAGCAACAGCGAGCCACCACGGCTGCGAGGACGACGCAGCGACGCCGACAGCAACAGCGACAGCGGTGGCGCCCGGTCCATGTCGCGCTCGCGGTCCCGGTCGCGCGACCGCGAACCGCGTCGCCGCCGGAGCGGCAGCAACGACGACGGCCGCCTCGCGCACAACTCGCCGCTGCTCGCCGACGAGCTGCCCAAGCTCGGCGGCATGGCGCGCGCGGCCGCCACGGAGTGGGGTTTGGACGAGAGTCGCCTATTGGCCTGGGCTGCCGCGCGGCGCCTCCCCGGCATCGGCGTCGCGGACGTGAGCCAGTATCGGCGGGAGAACCCCGACGAGGACCTGTCGGCCGAGATGAGCGGGGATTTATTAGGTAGTTAAAAAATTAACATTAAAACAAGTCTTCGTCGCGCAGCGTCCGTGCCCAGTCGTCCGCGGGTAAAGAGTCGGGGTCCGCGGCCACGCACCACTCGCGCGCCTCGCCCGCCACGTAGACGCTGCCGCACACGAGCACGGGACCCTCGGACTGCGCGAGCGCCTGAGCGACCGACGCCGCCGCCGTCGCGCGCGGGCCGATGCGCGCCGCTAATTTGGAAGCGGGCTCGCCGCGCTTGGACGGCGGCAGGGGCCGGCTCGCGAAGGAGGACCCGGCCTCCACGCAGATCACGGCCCCCGCGAATTCTCGCACGGCCGCGACCATCGCGTCGAGGCCCTCCTTCTCGGCGCCGCACCCGAAGACGATCGTCCACTTCGTCACAGGGAACTGGGCGTAGGCTGCCTCCATGAACTTGGCGACGGAGTCGCCGTTGTGGGCCGCGTCCACGAGAATTTTTCGTCCCCGGACTTCAATGGTCTCAAAACGCGCGGGCCACCGGGCCCGGGAGAAGTCGGCATCTACTCCTAATGCGTTGCAGGCCGCGGCCGCTAACAAACGGTTCTCCCGCTGCGTCGCCGGTTCGTTTGATGATCCGCCGCAGTCGACAACAACAAGGTCCGCGCCGACCCGGTCCGCCTCCTTGCTTAGCGCCGCGAGCACTTCCGGCGGCTGCGTCGACGGCGTCAGGGCCGGCGTGTTCGGTCGCAAAACCCCGGCCTTGTTGAGGGCTATTTCCTCAAGCGTCTCGCCTAGTAAAGCCGTGTGGTCCAGCGAAATGCTTGTCACCACGGCCAGCTCCAGCTCCGCCCCCGAAAAGAAGTTCGTCGAGTCGTGTATGCCGCCGACGCCCGCCTCGAGGATCAGGCGGTCGCACTGCGAAGCACCAAAGTGCAGAAGCGCCGTCGCTAGTAACCGGTCGAAGAACACGCAGCCCCAGGCGTCCACCTTAAGTTCTCTGCCGCGCGCCAACGCCGCCGCGCCATGAATCCTTAGCTCCTCGACCGAAATGGGCGCCCCGCCCACGCGGATGCGCTCGCGGCAGCCGTGCAGGTGCGGGCTGGTGAAGCAGCCCACCTTATGCCCGAGGGCGCTCCGCAGCAGCTCGGACACGCTCCCCTTGCCCTTCGTGCCCACGACGCTGATGACGCGCGGCGGCGTGGGAAACGCCGCCGCCACCGCCGACCGCTGGAACGCGTGCCGTTGTAGAGCCCGGCGCGCGATGGGCATGTCCAGCGTCCGCGGGTGGTTGACCGGCGGGGCGAGCAGCGCGTCGACGACGGCCCGCGCGCTGCTCGCGGCGCGGTGCAGTGGGCGCATCACTGCTTTTAGCACTTCTGTCTGCTGGCTACTGGTGCTAGTTGTGCAGTGTGCAGCGCAGGTTATGCGTTCGAGCAATGAATTGCAGCAGTCGTATGCAGCCCTGCTTAGGTGATGAGTGCACTTCAGCAATGGCAATTGACTACACACAAAAACTAAAATCAGGTAAGCGCAGGGCCGGTCTCCGTGGCTGGTATGGGTCTCTGCTACCCCCTTGCGTTTGCGGAAGCAGAGGTCTGTAGGTTTGTGAAATCGAAAATAGACGGGTTTTACGAGGACAGTCGTAATTTTTTGGGCAGGCCTTCACCTGGGCCTCCTGCGGCATCTGCGCGCAGCAGCTACGTCGCGAACCGATCCGCGCTGGTACACGGCGGCCGCCCGGCGCTGGCTGCAGCGGTAGCGGTGCTCGGCAATATATTTGCATTCTAAGCAGTTAGCCGCGCTGCCCGACTGACGCGCTTGCTGCTGCTGTGGAGCTGTGCGCGGGCGATTTGCCTTCTACAGCATAGAGCCGCGCGCGCGCAGTGATGTATAGCGACGAGCCCACGACGCCCACAACGATGTCCCGCAACTCGTCGAGCGCGAGCGTCAACCCGCACCCGCTGCCGGACGGCACCCTGTCGCGCAACTCGTCGTCGGGCAATATATCGAACATGATCCAGCGCTCGACCTCCTCCCTGGAGATGCGCGCGACCGAGACGCCCGCGCTCCACGTCGACTCCAACGCGCAGCTGAGCCACGCCGTTAAAGTGAGAAGGCGCGAGCTCAGGATGCGCTTGAATTCCATCGAGTCCGAAGACGGCGACGAGGAGGTGCGACTCTTACACGAGGCGTCTGTGGTACAAGACGCGCGCGACGCCTACGAGAGCTTAAGGAGTCAGGGCAAGCTCGTGGCGGCGACCTTCGAGTCGAAGGGCCTCGGCCTGTCTCTTGTGCTTTCGCGCTTCGCTCCCACGCCGCACGTCTTAAAACGAAAAGGCCTGGACAAGCCCCAGCGGCGCTGTTCAAGTAATGGAGACTTGAAGAGCGACGACGAGGACGGCCGGCGCCTCATCGTTGTCGAAGATACGTTCGCGGACCGCGGCGGCGGCGTCGCGCGGGCTTTGTTACGCCCGATGGACGAATTAGTAGGCGTATGCGTCGCGCGGTTCCACGACCCGACGCCGCCGGCGGGGGCCGTGGACCTCGTCGTGGATTTGACGCCCTCGGCCTTCGACGCCTTGCTCATGAAAATTCGGGACGCGCCGCGGCCGCTGACCCTGGTCTTCGCGCGGGGCCGGTGCCTCGCGGCGGTGCGCCGGCGAAGTCAACAACTGTCGCCGCAGAAGCCCCCGCTGGGCCCGATGCGGCGCCGCGGCGGCGGGGCCGCCGCCCCGAAGCCGCGGTCGCCTCCTCGGCGCCGCGCGCCGCCGCCGCGCACGTGGCGCCGCGTCTGCGCCGCCGTGCTGGGCTTCTTGCCTGCGGTGGGCGGGGCGCTCGTCCGCGGCGTCCTTGCCTGTTTAGACGCGCCCATGCGCCGCCTGCGCCGCCGGCGCGCAGCGACGCCGCCGACCCGGCGGCGGCAGGGCCACCGGCGCGTGAACTCCGCGCCGCTGCCGACGCACTTCTTCGCCGAGGCGGAGCAGAACCTCGTCTGAGGGGTGTCCCATCCTATTATGTGTAACTACGCTGTGACGTAATCTCCTTCCGAGGCGCGGCTTGGAATTGCGCGCCGAGGCGAGCACCGGTCCCTTCGTTCTAGTCCGCTGGCCCTTGTGACGTGCCCAAGCGCGCCCGGGATAGACGTATTCACGGGCAGGTGGAGCGAAACAAATGAGCTCCCAAATAAAGTTAGCACCATAGTCGGTCACCGCGACTAGATATTTCAGAGTAGCGGCCCGGGAACATACCCTCGCGGCTCCCGGAAATCTTGGGACATTCGCGGATGAGTCTTACAGCTTGCCAAAGTACATCAGCGATTGACGCCGCCATCCACCGTCCAGTTACTACATTATATGCACTTCGGCCCAGTTTTCATACATATCCGATGGAACTGGAGCCGATAGCGCGCGCTCGGAGGGTGGAAGAAGAATTCTACTAGACACTTCCCTTCGTTAGATGTGTTTACATCCCTTTGATAGTGGTAGAGGCAGCTCATTTGTTTCGCTCCACCTACCCCGGAAGATACCAAGGTCCATTTTTGGGCGTCGGGCAGCCGCGGGAATTTCAAAACAATGTTCAAATCTGACGGGCATGTGTTGTTAGACATCATACTAAGACAACCTAATTACATTGACCGCCAGGTCGCAAGTATAGCCCATCTTCCGGGTGATCGCGGAGCTCTTCCCGCCGGGGTGTACACGGTCCCATCGAGTACTGCCCTCTTCTACGCCATCGACACGCATTTCCCACATAATTAACAGTTGCAAAATACATACACTACTTTCACAAAACTGGCAGCGCCCCAAGGAGCCACTCCCGCTCTGAAGCCCAGACCTCGCTCATCGCGAGTCGACTCGCAACTCCGCTACTATCGCCGCCGAGGACGCGATCCGTGAGGGCCGCAAAGTCCGCCGGCGGCGGGCACTGGAGCGTGAGCGTCTCGCCGCTTGTCGGGTGCGGCAACACAAGCTCCGCGGCGTGGAGCATGGCGCGCCGCACCGGCTGCGACGTGGCCATGCCTCCCCCGCGCCGCTGTCGCCGCCTCTCCGAGGCGCCGTAGGCGCGGTCGCCGACCAACGGGGCGCCGAGCACCGCGGACATGTGCACCCGGATCTGGTGCGTCCGTCCCGTCTCAATCGTCACTTTATTTAAGCTCAGCGTGCCGTCGAAGGCCAGCGGCGTCACCGAGCTGCGCGCCGGCCGCCCGCCCTCGGCCAGCGGCACCACGCCCCAGAACCGGCTCGCCTCCTTCCCGATCGGCACGTCCACAACGATTGGCACGGACGTGAGCGCGGCCCAGTCTGTCGTCACTGCCGCCGCCGTTGATGGTGAATGCTCGTCGCCATTCAGCGCAATCACGCGCCGCCGCTCCGCCAGCAGCTCCGGTGCGATGCCTTCCGCCGCATCACACCGCTCGCACGCGCTGATCGCCGACCGTAGGCACGCGCGGTACGCGCCTGGCCCCAACCGGACTTCTAACCGGCCGCGGTCCGACACGACGGGACCGGTCCCCGCGGCGGTTGCACTTCCAACAGCGTCACCGTAGTCTTTCTCGACCAACGCGAACAGGTCCAGCGCCGCCGCGAGCTGCGCCGCGCGCCCACAAGCGCTCATGGCCGAGCAGATGCAGTGCGCGTCGCGGGGCAGCCCCCGCGCCTCTATCTCACCCACGAGCTCGACGGCCGTCTGCCAGCGTGGCGGCGACTCGAGCGGGCAGAGGGCAATAACAGTCCGGAAGCACGCGGCGTTCGGTGCGACGCCACGCGCGGCCATCGAGCTCAGCAGCGATAGCGCCGCGCCCACCTCGCCCGCGCGCTTACATACACTCAGCGCGGCGCTGAAGCACGCGACGCCGGGCCGAATCGCTCCGTCGAGCAGCGCGAGCGCCCGCCTGGTATCCTTGCCGCAGGCGTTGATGCTGTTCACAAGGCACATCTGCTGAGGGTCCACCTCCAACTCCTCGAGCGTTATATTTTGTGACGCCGCCGCTTTCGACGGCGACGTCCCCTCCGCCGGCGCCGCCCGTTGTGGAAGTCCCACGGCGAGGGCTAGATAAGTTTTTCCCACGCGCCGCTCCCGGAAGGCCCGCCGGAGGGCCCGGGCGGCGCGCGGGTGCTTGGCCACCGCCATGCACCCCGAAGTGCCCTTGTCCAGGCGGTGCACGACGCCCTCGAAGGCGCGCGCGCCGCCCCAGGTCGCGGCCCAGGCCGGCGTGTCCCAGCGGCACGCGCCCGTGGCGTCGAGGTGGGCGACGACGGCGCGCTCCACGGAGCTGGGCACGTCCTGCACCACCATGCCGGCCGCCTTGTCGATCACCAGCAGGTCCTCGTCCTCGTACAGGATGGCGAGGGGCACCCGTTCGGGGACGACGGGGCGCTCCGTCGTGGTCTTCGGCGCGGCGTGGACGTTGCTGAAGGCTTGCAATGCGGCGCTTCGGGAGAGCAGCGAGAGGAGGAGGGTGGAGAGCATTTGTGTTTGGAGGGCGCAGCAGCGCAGCGATCGATTCGGCTGCTGTTACGCTGCGACACGGTACAGACTGTTATTATACAATGCTACTTGACCCCTCACTTGAGCACACCTGCTGCAGCGGCTCATCAAGCGCGGGAAAAAACCCGTCAAAACCTCCGCATTTTCATCAGCCTCCGCAGCCAAGCGCTTGAGTACGCATGCGCGTAGGCATTGATCTCGATTAGTGCAAGAACATTGTACAGCGGTGCTTCGCATAAATTACGAGATCTAGCTGGATGGCCGCAGCAAGAAAAATCGCAGCGGCCGCTCTACTCGGGCGCGCACATGTCGCGACCGCCCTTCGCGCGGGTGCCGCGCGGCAGCCCGCATTGATCTCCACCCAACGGCGGCAGCACACCACCGGTAACGGCCGCGCGGCCGCGGTGGCCCTCGCGGCCGCGGCCGCGGCCGGCGGCGTCGCATCCTGCGACGACTCCGTCGTGGCGCAGTGGGAGGCGAAGCAAGGCGAGCACAGTTGGTTAGAAGAAGTTCAAGGCGAGCGCGCCCTCGCCTTCGCCAAGAGCGAGAACGCGAAGACTGAAACGGCCCTCGGCGACCCCACGCGATCGCCGACCTACCGCAAAATCCTGAGCGTCCTCGAGTCCAAGGAGAAGATCCCCAGCGTGTCGAAGATCGGGGACTACTATTATAATTTTTGGACGAGCGCGGAGAACCCGCGCGGGTTGTTGCGGAGGGTCGCTTCTTTAGATGAGTTCAGGAAGAAATCCCCAGAATGGGAGATTGTGTTAGACGTCGACGCGCTTGGCAAAGAGGAGGGCGAATCGTGGGTGTACAAGGGGAGCGCGAGTTGTAGAGAGTACGACGCGAACAACAAGCCCATCAAGGGCTCCGTGACGCGCACCATGGTCTCGCTCTCGCCGGGCGGCTCGGATGCGATCGTTCGACGGGAGTTCGACCTGATCACGAAGAAGTTCGTCGAGACCACGCCCTTCCGCCTCGACGACCCCTCGAAGAGCAGGTGCAGTTGGGTCGACAAGGACACAATCTATCTGGGCGCGGATCTCGGCCAGGCGGGCGACATGACCTCTTCGGGCTACCCGCGGCGCGTGCGCGAGTGGAAGCGGGTCACGGACCCCAAGGCGGCACCGGTGACGTTTGAAGGCGAGGACGGCGACGTGTCGGTGGGCGCCTACGTGTCGCGGAGCCGAGGGCACGCGTTCGAGTGGCGCTACCGCACGACGTCCTTCTACAGCTCGAAGCGGTGGCTGCGGCGCTACAACGGAGACGAACCGTGGCGCGCGTTCGATGATTTAGGCTTTCCCGACGACGCGTCGGTGTCGCACACCGGGAGTTGGTTGCTCGTCGACCCGAGGACCCCGATCGACGTCGGCGGCAAGACCTACGCGGCCGGCTCGTACCTGGCGGTGGCCTACGACGACGTCGTAAAAAACGGCCTCAAAGGCGCGACCACCTGCAAAGCGCTGTTCGAGCCGAGCGCCACGACGTCCCTGGCATCCGTCTCAACAACTAAGGACCGGCTGATCCTCAAGGTCCTGGACAACGTGCAGTCCAAGCTCGTTTTCCTCGACGCGGAGACCTTTGAGGACAGAGGCAGCGAGGTCGCACCCCAGATTAGGGGCATCTCGTGCTCCGCCGTCGACGCCGACGACTCCAACGACTACTTCCTGCGCACGTCCACGTTCCTGGAGCCCTCTACGCTCGCCTTGGGCGACGCGACGGCCGGCGCGGCGGGCCTCGGCCAGGCGGAGTTCCTCAAGGCGCTGCCGGCCTTCTTCGACTCGAGCACCATGGAGGCCTTCCAGTCCAAGGCGACGAGCGCCGACGGCACGACGATCCCCTACTTCGTGGTGCGGACGAAGGGCGCGCCGGCGCACGCCCCGTGCTTACTATACGCCTACGGCGGCTTCGAGATCAGCCAGACGCCCGGTTATGCCGCAACGATCGGCGCCGGCTGGCTCGAGCGGGGGGCCACGTATGTGGTGGCGAACATTCGCGGCGGCGGCGAGTTCGGCCCGACGTGGCACCAGGCCGCCAAGAAAGAGAAGCGCCACGTGTGCGTCGAGGACCTGGCCGCCGTCGCGGAGGACCTCGTGAAGAAAGACATCGCGCAGCACGCGTCCCTGGGCATTCGGGGCGGCTCGAACGGCGGGCTCCTCGTGGGCAACTTCTACGTGCAGCGCCCGGAATTGGTGGGCGCGGTC
>Ga0114994_10000751_pt1 | contig 22389 bp, 24 predicted proteins | sample ArcticOcean_MG_C_9_FD_87043 | JGI IMG/M metagenome (GOLD analysis project Ga0114994, IMG submission 87043) | Marine microbial communities from western Arctic Ocean - ArcticOcean_MG_CB2_152 | ecosystem: Environmental > Aquatic > Marine > Oceanic | place: Arctic Ocean: Canada Basin | collected...
AAGTTCGGTGTCTGAAAACGTCTCGCCTGCCGGTGCGGGCATTGCCACATCCCGCTGGTGCGCGGCCCGCGCCTGCAACCAACCAAGTCCCCGGCGATAGACCAGAACCATCGCCACGGCCACCCCCAAAAGCAACCACAGCGCCGGCGTCTCGCCGGTGGCCTGGCGCAGCACATGGCCCGTGGGCAAAAGCACCTGTAACGCAAGCACGGCAATATATAATCCAGCCAAAGCGGAGAGCCGCGACCGGCGCGGAACCCCCATAAAAGCGCCGCCCCCCCACAGACCCGCTGCAATCAAGAATACCAACAACATCAGCTCTGTCCCGTCGAGCCAAATCCACCCGCCGCGCGTGTGGTCTCATCCAGTGTTGCCAAAAGCGTGAACCCAGCCTGCACAACCGGCGCCAGCACCATCTGGGCAATACGGTCGCCGTGGGCGATCGCAAACGCCTGTTGCCCGGTGTTGATCACGATCACCCCCAACGGGCCGCGATAATCACTGTCAATCGTTCCCGGCGTGTTCAATAAGGTGATACCATGTTTGAGCGCCAGTCCCGAGCGCGGCCGGAGTTGCACCTCGAACCCTGGTGGGATGGCCAGCCGCAATCCGGTGGGTATCAGCGCGCGCGCACCCGGCGACAGGCATACGCCACCACGCTGACCCACTGCGAAATTTGCGCGCAAATCGGCCCCCGCCGCGCCGTGCGTTTCGTAAGATGGCAACGCCACGCTTTGATCAGCTTCATCGGTCCAAGCCAGCTGTAATGTGGTCATGATTGCAAGGTCTCTGCGATACGCCGGGCCAACCGTGCCGCAACCTGGTGTTTCGGTGCTCTCGGCCAGCATTCCGGCCCCGCATCGGTAATCAACGTCACTGCATTTTCGTCACCGCCCATAATACCGGTGTCAGGGGAGACATCATTGGCAACGATCCAGTCACAGCCTTTGCGCTGGCGCTTGGCTGTGGCGTTTTCCAGCAAATCGTCGGTTTCTGCCGCAAAGCCAACCACCAACGCCGGACGATCTTTGCTGTGCTGGCTGATGCGGGCCAGAATATCGGGGTTTTCTTCAAAAGCGAGCTGCGGCGCCACATCTTTTTGCTTTTTCATCTTATGAACCGCAGGTGACACAACGCGCCAGTCGGCCACCGCCGCGGCACACACCGCGGCGTCTGCGGGAAGTGCACTTTCAACCGCTTCGAGCATTTGCTGTGCAGTCTCAACTGGCACCACCTGCACCCCATCTGGGGCCGCGATCTGCGCCGGGCCGGTGACAAATACCACCTCGGCGCCCAGCGCCGCAAGCGCTGCGGCCAGCGCGTTGCCCTGACGCCCTGACGAGCGGTTCGCAATATAACGCACTGGATCAATGGGTTCATGCGTGGGGCCAGAGGTGACAATAATGCGTTTGCCCGACAAGGGCCCCGCCGTCAGCTTTGCCTCGACAGCCGCCACAATCGCCAGCGGTTCAGACATCCGCCCGGGACCGAACTCTCCACAGGCCATGTTTCCATCATCGGGACCAACAAACTCGATGCCATCACCTTGCAGCAAAGTTAAATTGCGCTGCGTGGCCGGATGCTGCCACATGCGCACATTCATGGCGGGCGCCACCAGTACCGGCGTATCGGTTGCCAGTAAAACTGTCGATGCCAAATCATTGGCCTGACCGTGCGCCATTTTTGCCATCAAATCTGCAGTTGCAGGGGCCACCAAAAGCAAGTCAGCACTGCGCGACAGCTCGATGTGGCCCATCTCGGCCTCGTCGGTTAGATCAAACAGGTCGCGGTACAGTTTCTCGCCGGCCAAGGCTGCAACCGACAACGGAGTCACAAATTGCTCGGCTGCGCTGGTCATAACCGGTGTAACGATCGCACCCCGATCCCGGAGTCGCCGAATCAACTCCAACGATTTATAAGCCGCGATGCCCCCCGCAATGATTAAAAGAATGCGTTTGCCGCCGAGCATCACTTTGTACCTCTAGTTTCGGTCGCTCCATGATAAGCGCATCAACTGGGCCTGACAAGCGATGGAACGACGACAGCAAACACCTGCAGCGCATTGCGCCGCAGACACCTCACATCAAAAACTGCAAAACTTCTGGCGACTGGCCCTCGAGGTTCTTGCGCATCTTTGTAAAGGCTGCCGCCTCGAGCTGGCGGATACGTTCTTTGCTGAGGCCGAGTTCCAGCCCAAGACTTTCAAGCGTGCGGGCGTCGTCGCGCAGTTTGCGCTCTTGTACGATAAATCTCTCGCGGTCGCTCAGCGCATTCATCGCAGTCAACAGCCACTCTCGCAATTGATCCGTGTCATGCTTATGCTCGATGTGTTCGGCCGCCTGAACGCCGTCATCCTCTAGCGCATCGATCCACTCGCGACCTTCGTCTTCAGACGACTGTGTAGCATTAAGAGAATAATCAGACCCTGACAAACGTCCGTCCATCATCTCGACGTCATGCAATGGCACACCGATCTCGCTTGAAATCATTTGCTGTAGTTGATGCCTATCCAGCGATTGACCCTGCTTTGTGGCTTCGCGCTCAAGCCGGGCCTGCACCCTGCGCATGTTAAAGAACAAAGACTTCTGGCTGCTGGTCGATCCTGTACGGACCATCGACCAGTTGCGCATAACATAATCTTGAATACTTGCTTTGATCCACCAGACCGCATAGGTTGAAAAGCGCACACCCCGATCGGGGTCAAACTTGTCGGCCGCTTTCATCAACCCGACACCAGCTTCTTGGATCAGGTCGTTCATTGGAGCCCCGTACCGTCTGAACTTTGCGGCCATTGAAATCGCCAGACGCATGTAGGCAGTGATCAAACGGTGCAACGCAGCCTCGTCGCGCTGGTCGCGCCATGCATAGGCCAGCTTTAACTCGGTCTCTGCATCCAGCAGTTCGGCTTTCATAGCTCGCCGTGACAAGTTCATGTCTTTTGCAAAATCAAGCGCCATTTAGTCCCCCAATCGCCCAGCAAGAGCGCAACAGTTTTTCTTGTCTTTCACTAACAGATACGCAAAATGTAAGGGATCAGATCACTCACAGGCAAAAAATGTCAAAAAAAATTACATTAGTCTTGGGCGGGGCTGCATCCGGAAAATCGGCTTTTGCAGAAAACCTTGTAATATCTTGCGGTAAATCAAGGATATATCTAGCAACAGCTCAGTGTTTTGATGAAGAAATGCGCGATAAGATAGAGCGTCATAAAACCCAACGTGGCAGTGGTTGGGAAACAATTGAAGCACCTTTCGATTTGCTCACACCACTGGCCACCATAAAAAACAACGAGTGTGTATTGCTTGATTGCATCACCATGTGGCTGAGCAATCACCTGCTGAAACACAGCGATATAGACCACGAATGTGACCGGTTGATCACTGCACTTGCGCACTGTGCAGGCCAAATCACGCTGGTGTCTAACGAAGTCGGTCAAGGCATCGTACCCGAAAACGCACTGGCGCGACAATTTCGCAACCTGCAGGGCCACCTCAACCAGCGGCTTGCAGTCTGTGCGGATACGGTTGTTTTTATCACCGCTGGATTGCCATGCCTGCTCAAAGGGAAGCTATGACAGATATATTTCTGATCCGACATGGACCAACCCATGCCAAGGGCATGGTAGGATGGAGCGATCTGGCTGCAGACCTTTCAGACACACAGGCGCTGGCCCGCCTAGAGGCGGCGTTACCAAAGGATGCATTCGTGATCTCGTCAGACCTGAGCCGCGCAGTGACAACCGCAGACGCCATACAAGCAAAACGGCACCGACTGCCACATGACCGCGACCTGCGCGAGATGAATTTTGGAGATTGGGAACTGAAAGTTTTTTCCGAAGTCGAGGCCGAAAGCCCCGAGCGGCTGAGGGCATTTTATGAAACACCGGGCGAGATCAGCCCACCGAATGGCGATTCTTGGCACGCGCTCTGCGCCAGAAGTAATGCCGCAATAGATCGGCTGGTGGCAAGCAATCACGCCCCAAACCTGATTGTGGTTGCACATTTTGGCGTTATCCTTAGTCAGGTACAGCGCGCCTTAGGTCTGACGGCCTATCAAGCCTTTGGCCATAAGATTGAAAACCTTTCGATTACGCACGTGATGGTGTGCGACGGTCTGTGGTCTGGCGGACAAATTTCGCATACGCCCTGACAACTGCCCAAAAGCCCTGAAATTATCAACAACAGCCTTGTTCAAGGCAATAGGACAGGGCCAGGGATAAGGCCTGCTATCGCCATCGCAAAGAGATGCGCCGCACGCGCGTATTAATCAATTCGCAACTATATCGAGCCCACGCTCTTGCACATCCCATAAGGGGGCGCTGGAAAACGGGGTGAGCGATGATTTACAAAGCCTATACGATTGTCTTCGAGGGTGTAGAGGCCCGCTCTATTGAAGTGCAATGTGCCCTCAGCGCCGGACTGCCAGGGTTTTCTATCGTCGGTTTACCCAATAAAGCGGTCTCAGAAGCCCGCGACCGGGTGCGCAGCGCACTGGCCTCGATGTCAATTGCCCTGCCTTCAAAACGAATCACGGTAAACCTATCACCGGCGGACCTGCCCAAAGATGGCAGTCATTTTGATTTGCCAATCGCACTGGCACTGTTGGCTGCCATCGGTATTATTGCGCAAGATGCGTGTGAAAACACCGTCTCTTTGGGTGAATTATCATTGGATGGTGCCTTGGTACCAGTGCGTGGTGCACTGCCAGCCGCCGTAACCGCCGCCGCCTCTGACCGGCTATTGATTTGCCCCACAGCTTGCGGGCCTGAAGCCGCTTGGGTCGAAAATGCACAGGTGATCGGTGCCGATAGCCTGTGGAACATAATTCAGCACTTCAACGGTCAAAAACCGATCCCTGCTGCAAAGGCGGGCAACATTGAGACCCCGATAATCCTTGGAGACCTTTGTGACATTAAAGGTCAAGAGCGCGGCAAAAGGGCGCTCGAAATTGCGGTTGCCGGCCGCCACCACCTCTTTCTTGTGGGCACACCCGGGTGTGGCAAGTCGATGCTGGCAAAACGGAGCTTGGGCCTCCTGCCGCCGTTGACCCCTATCCAAGCGTTGGAAACCTCGATGATTAGGTCAATTTTCGGCGAATTGGCGCACGGGGGTGTTTCACGTCAGCCACCGTTTCGAGCTTTGCATCATACCGCCTCGGAAAAGGCAATTATCGGAGGTGGGCGCGATGCAAAACCCGGCGAAATCAGCCTTGCCCATAATGGTATCTTGTTCATGGATGAATTTCCCGAATTCAGCCGCTCTGTTCTGGAAAGCCTGCGGCAACCTTTGGAAGACCGTCAGGTGATGGTCGCACGCGCCAAAGCCCACAGCACTTACCGGTGTCAATTCATGCTGATCGCCACCGCCAATCCGTGCAAATGCGGATATCTATCAGACCCAAGCCGATCCTGCGCCCGCGTGCCTTTATGCGGTGGCGAATATATGGGGCATATTTCAGGACCAATGATGGATCGCTTTGATCTTACGGTCGAAATGCCGCCAGTGCCTTTTCATGATCTTGATCTGCCCAGCGACGGAGATACAAGCGCAACCGTCGCATCAAGGGTTGCCACCGCCTTTCAAATCCAGACCGACCGCTATCGCGATCATCTCGACCTGCGCAGCAATGCCGATCTTGAGGGCGCGCAATTAATCAGGGTCGCAACGCCTGACACGCCGGGTCAGGCCCTGCTCAACCGCGCCGCAGAGTTGTTTCGCCTCTCGGCGCGCGGGTATCACCGGGTGTTGCGGGTCGGACGTACTATCGCAGATCTGGCCGGCGTCGAACAAGTGGCCAAGACCCATATCGCCGAGGCTCTGAGTTATCGGCTCGCCCTGCCGCACCTTTCGAACACAAAAGATCCCCAAAAAGCAGTCTCATCCAGTTTCACTCAACCCGGTGACCGCGACAAGCCACGCCGCACAAGGTTGGTTTAAGCCAAAGGTTGGGTTCACCGGACCCGCCTGTTTGATTGCCGTTGGTCCTGCACCAGAACTCAGATCACAGCCTAAAGGCTTGCCACACAGCTGGCCCGCCCTGAGAGAAACTCAAACTCATCCCGTTGCGGTTGAAATTCTTCATATAACGGATCCGGCGGCGACAAAATTGCTGTTTGCAATTCAAAAAGCCGAGCTCTTTTTTGCGCAAGCTCCGTATCACACTGTGGGGAAGATCCGTCTTTGGACGGGGCATATGCTAGGTCTGTCTGCGTCATCACTTTTCTCTGATCTCAGGTGGCAATAAGCTCTGCTTAAAAATTGCAAATCTTATGCCGACATCAACATATAGAGGTCATTTATCTCAAACAGGCTATATACCCTTGCAATTGCATGATTTTAAAAATTCAAACCTGATTTTTACCGCGTCATCGCACATCTAGCGGCAGGGTCTCAGCCGTCAAATTGCTTGCCACATCCAATACCCGTCGAACAAAAGCTGCAGTATCCTGCAAGCTGGCACGCGCCTCAGGCAACCAGTCGCCCAAGATGGGCCATACATGTGGGTGATTGTGACGAATATCGCAAGTGACATCAACGCAGTCACGTTCCAATGCTTGCGCCATGCGACACGTGTCATCCAGCAATATTTCGCCGTCACCAACGGTCAACAACACCGGTGACGCGCCTTTGAATACCCCAAATAACGGCGAGACATATGGATCTTGTGGGCCATGTTCACGCAGATACATCTGTCCAACTTCCCGGACCCGACACACGGGCAACACCACGTCCGAACGGGCATTGCTGCGCAGGCTTGATCCGGAAAATGTCATATCAGTCAGTGGCGAAAAACAAAAAACACCGGCCGGAGAAGTCTGCCCCTGAGACAGCAGACTATGCAGCAACGCCAAGGCCAAACCGCCCCCGGCGCTATCGCCGCCCAGCACAATATCTTCGGGCCGGCACCCCTGACCAAGCAAACCTTGATAGGCTGCCCGAGCATCCTCTAGCGCGGCGGGAAACGGGTGCTCAGGTGCCAAGCGATAATCTGGCAGACAAGCCCTGCATCCTGTCAAAGATGCCAGCTTGGCCAACATCGCACGATGGCTGCGCGCCGACCCGAACACATACCCACCACCATGGAAATACAAAATAACCCCACCCTGCGACGTCTGTGCCGGCTGTACCCATTGGAGCTGCAAAGAGCCAGACGGGGTTTTGAGGTGTTGCCGCGAAAAAACCGTTCCTTTGGGCGGGTGGAAAAAGACTTGCGCCTTGCGTTCGAAAGCAACGCGCAACTCTTGCGGTGTTGCCCGCGTCAGGTGCGGCTTTTCGAACAGTCGCAAAACCAGGTTCGCCAAATGCAGGCGAAAGGACATCTCAGGCCCGTTTACTTTCGATGGCGGCCCAAATTTTTGCCGCAATATTTTCCCCGTCAAACCGTTCCAATTCTTGGATACCTGTCGGAGAGGTGACATTAATTTCGGTCAGATAGTCACCAATCACATCAATGCCAACAAAAATCTGGCCCTTTTCACGTAAGATAGGGCCTATTCTGGCACAAATTTCCAAATCTCGTTCGGTTAGCCCAACTTTTTCGGGACGCCCGCCCACATGCATGTTTGAGCGGGTTTCACCCTTGGCCGGTATACGGTTAATCGCTCCAACCGGTTCACCGTCTACAAGAATAACGCGCTTGTCACCCTGACTGACTGCCGGTAAAAATTTTTGCACAATCAACGGTTCGCGGCTAAAGCCGCTGAACAGCTCGTGCAGCGAACTCAGGTTGCGGTCCTGCGCGTCCAAACGGAACACGCCCGCCCCACCATTGCCGTAAAGAGGTTTTAAGATCACATCCCCATGGCGGGCTTTGAAGGCTTTGATTGTGTCGAGATCCCGCGCAATCGTAGTGGGGGGGGTCAAGTCAGGAAAATCTAGTACCAATAATTTTTCAGGATAATTTCGCACCCAAAACGGGTCATTGACCACCAGCGTATCGGGGTGAACTCGATCCAGCAAATGCGTCGTGGTGATATAATGCATATCAAAGGGTGGATCTTGGCGCAGCCAGATCACATCAAAATCAGCCAGATCAACTTCGGTTTTCAGGCCTAAAATGGCATGGTTTCCCACCACTCTTTGCACGCTCAACGGCCAGCCTGTGGCCGTGACCCTGCCCTCTTGATAGGCCAGATGATCGGGCGTGTAGTAGAACAACTCATGCCCCCGCGCCTGCGCCTCTTCAGCCAGCCGAAAAGTGCTGTCAGCGGCAATGTCAATCGGCTCAATCGGATCCATTTGAAAGGCAATTTTCACAGGGCAAGTTCCTTTTGGTTACGCCTAGCATCTACTAAATGGCGTAGCTTGCGATGGTATTCAATGCCTCATGCGCGATCCATAAAGGCATTCTCAACGATCTCAACGACGCCAGTCATGTCGACCAGCGCTGCATCAAACCGCATTTCAGTCAGTTGGCCCAGCGGCTGATCTGCCACAAACAGCAGCGCCGCATTGTGAATACGTCGGATCTGGGCGCGGGTCACCCGTGCTGCAGCGGCGGCACTGCTGCGACTTTTTTTCACTTCGGCAAAAATCAATCCACCCGTCTGTGGATTTTGGAAAATCAAGTCGATCTCGCCATAGGCACACCGCCAGCGCTCAGCCAGCAAATGGCAGCCTCGATCGCGGTAGAGATCTGCAACGCAATGCTCTGCTGCCAGTCCCGCATGAAATGCCAGCGCACCGCTCATTCCTGTCTGCCTAAAGTTAACGCCATTTGATATACCTGTCGTCGCGGAACGCCCAAAGCGTTGGCCACCAGATCTGAGGCATCGCGCAGCGAATGCTCTGTCAAGGCCTGCCTCAGGCTTTGCTCTATGTCCTCGGGCTTAACAACGGGTAAACGGGCACGATCAATCAATACCACGATTTCCCCCTTGAGAGTAAGCGATGCAAGCGTGCTCGCCAGTTCTGACAAGGTGCCACGGCGGCACTCTTCGAATTTTTTAGTCAGCTCACGGCAGATCACAGCCTGACGCCCTTCGCCCAAAACAGCCCCCGCATCCGCGATCATAGACTTGATACGCTTGGGCGATTCGTAGAAAACAAGAGTTCCTGGCACATCACGGAAATTTTGCAGAGCCGCCTTGCGCTGGGACTGGGTGTTTGGCAAAAACCCACAAAAGAAAAACCGGTCTGTCGGCAGACCCGCCAACGTCAGCGCTGCAATAACTGCTGATGGGCCCGGTGCGGTTGTGACAAGCGCACCGGCTTGGACGGCCGCCTGCGACAAGCCAAACCCCGGATCAGCAATCAGTGGCGTGCCCGCCTCAGAGCCATAGGCCACAGCCTTTCCCTGCGCCAGAAACGCCAGCAATTTTGGTCGTGCCTGTTCACCATTGTGATCATGATAGGCCAGAAGCGGCCTGTCGCCCAATGCAATACCGTGAATATCCAGCAAGCGCCGCATCGTTCTTGTATCCTCGGCGGCGATCACATCGGCACTGGCCAGGATATCAAGCGCCCGCAGAGTGATATCACGCGCTGTGCCAATAGGTGTTGCAACAAAATACAATCCTGCTGGTAATTTCTCTATTCGGTGATTCACATCTGGACCCATCTTTTTTGACCTCTATAGTTGACGCAAATTCTATGGCGGCGATACCGGAAACGTAATATAGGAGTAGCTTTAATGCGGTTTGATGTGTTTTCTTTGATCCAAAGCTGTTGTGGGCGGGTTACAGCGGTGGCAGCGGGAAGCGCCTTGGCTCTGATGGCCGGTTGCACCTCTACCTCGGGGCCCACAGGCGTCTCTGACGGCCCGATGATCGACCCGACAAAACCCGTTCAGGTCGCGCTACTGATCCCCAAAAGCTATGAGGAAACCGCCTCAATTGCGACCAGTCTGGAACAGGCCGCCCAAATGGCAATCGCGGATCTGGGGGGTATACGCATCGACCTACGCGTGTTTGACACCGCCGGCAACCCCGAGCAGGCCGCATTGGTCGCTCGTCAGGCCGTGCAAGAAGGCGCAAAGATTATCCTTGGCCCACTGCTGGCCGAAAACGCCAAAGCGGTTGGCGCTGCCGTGGCAGACAGTGGCGTGAATGTGTTGAGTTTCTCCAACAATGCCTCAATTGCTGGCAACAATGTGTTTGTGCTTGGCCCGACGTTTAACAATACCGCAAACCGCCTGGTCAGCTATGCCGCCAGTCAGGGTAGAACCAAAGCGGTCATCGTACACCCCAGAACTCTCGAGGGCGAACTGGGCAAAGCCGCATTGGAAAATGCCGCACAATCCACCCCACTGGAGATCGTCGCAATCGAGGCATTTGAGTTTTCGCAAAAAGGCGTGATCGATTCGGTTGCAAGGATCAAAGACAGCGTGCTCGAGACCCAAGCTGACACCCTATTTCTAACCTCAAACACGGCACGGGCTCTGCCACTTTTGGTACAACTACTTCCCGAAGCCGGAATAAACCCGCAAGATGTCCAGTATATCGGCCTATCACGTTGGGATATCCCACGTCAGATTCTAGAATTACCGGGCGTTCAAAACGGTTGGTTCACCAGCCCAAGCAGACAGGTCAGCGCAAGCTTTAAAACCCGCTTTACCAAAGGCTATGGATCACCGCCCCACCAACTGGCCGGATTGGCCTATGACGGGCTTGCGGCGATCGGCGCACTGGTGAGCACCGGTCAGAAAAATGCCGTAACCAAAACTGCCCTCACTCAAGCTTCGGGATTTCAAGGCGTCAGCGGCGTGTTCAGGTTTCTGGCCGACGGAACCAACGAGCGCGCCCTCGCAATCGCCAAAATCGAGCGTAAAAAAGTTGTCCTGATCGATGCGGCGCCGGTCAGCTTCGGCAGGGTCTGGTTTTGACACATATTGCGCTTCACAGTCCACAATGACCCTTTCCGATACCACGCAGAGCGCCACAACATTTCTTGACGAAGCGGCGCTCTTGGCAAAAATTGTATCGGCTCTGTCCGGGTTGCAAGACGAGCGCGAGAAACGTGCAGTCGTTGTTACAGAATTGCGCGCTGCGCGCCTGTCTGCTCTGGCCACAATAGAGGCAAATCTCGCTGCTGCACCTCTTGCAGCGCAGACCGCGATCCGGGCTTATTCCCAACTGACCGATTGTCTGGTCCGAACCACTTATCATCTGGCGCAAAATACGTTTCATCCCGCCCCGACCCCAACCACTGCAGAGCGGCTGGCTGTTATCGCAGTCGGGGGCTATGGTCGCGGCGAGATGGCGCTGCATTCAGATGTTGATCTGCTGTTCCTCACGCCCTACAAAATGACTGTCTGGGCTGAGAGCGTGATTGAAACAATGCTGTACATCCTGTGGGATTTGCGGCTCAAGGTCGGACACGCATCCCGCAATATCCGCGACTGCATTCGTCTAGGATCAGAAGATTTTACCATCCGCACCGCAATGCTGGAACAACGGTTTTTGTGCGGCGACAACGCGCTGGCGACAGAACTTGAGGTAAAACTCTGGCAGGATCTCTTTCAGGGCACCGAGCACGAATTTATTGAGGCCAAGCTGGAAGAGCGCGAAGCACGCCATGAAAAACAGGGTGGCCAGCGCTATCTGGTAGAGCCTAACGTAAAAGAGGCCAAGGGCGGCTTGCGCGATCTGCAATCGCTCTACTGGATCGCAAAATATGTCTTTCGCATTACAAGTACCGACGACCTTGCGGACTTGGACGTGTTTCGCCCCGACGAGTTTGCAAGGCTGGAGAAAGCCGAAAATTTCCTGTGGGCGGTGCGCTGCCACCTGCACCTGACAACCCGGCGCGCCATGGATATGCTGACCTTTGATCTGCAAGTCGAAATCGCCGAAAAGCTTGGCTACCGCGATAAAAGTGGGCGCCGCGCGGTGGAACATTTCATGCAAGATTATTTTTTGCACGCCACCGCAGTCGGCGATCTCACGCGGATCTTTCTGACCTCGCTGGAAGCATCTCATGCCAAGGCTGCGCCATTGCTTCAGCGGATTTTCACGCGCAAGCCCCGCCCACCTAAGGGCTTTAAAGTAGTGCATAATCGGCTGGCAATCGGCGATGAGACGGATTTTCTCACCGACAAACTCAATCTGCTGCGCCTGTTTGAAGAGGGGCTGCGCACCGGATTGTTGATCCACCCCGATGCAATGCGGCTGGTCACAGCCAACCTCAATCTTGTCGATGACGCGATGCGCAACGACAAAACTGCAGGGCGCATTTTTCTTGACCTCCTGCTCAAACACGGCAATCCCGGACGGGCTTTGCGGCGCATGAACGAACTGGGCATTTTGGCGAAATTCATCCCAGAATTCGAACCAATCGTGGCGATGATGCAGTTCAACATGTACCATCACTATACGGTCGACGAACATACCATCCAATGTCTCACCAATCTGGCGCAGATTGAACGCCGCGAACTGATAGAAGAACTGCCCCTCGCCAGCCATATTTTAAAAACGGGCCTGAACCGAAAAGTGCTTTATATCGCGCTTTTTCTGCATGATGTCGGCAAGGGGCGCGACGAAGATCACGCCATTCTTGGGGCCCGTATCTCGCGCAAAGTGGCCCCGCGTCTCGGGCTAGACAAGGCCGAAACCGAAACCGTGGAATGGCTTGTGCGGCATCATCTGCTGATGTCAGATATGGCGCAAAAGCGCGATATTTCAGATCCCCGCACTATTCGCGATTTTGCCAAAGCCGTACAGACAGTCAAACGTCTCGACTTGCTAACTGTACTGACGGTGTGTGACATTCGCAGCGTTGGTCCCGAAACATGGAACAACTGGAAAGCGACCTTGTTGCGATCTTTGTACAGAGAGACCCACAAAGCGCTTGAGACTGGGCTTGAGGCTCTCAACCGCAACAATATCGGCAGCGAGGCGAAACGCACCCTGCGCGCCGCATTGCCCCAGTGGTCGAAGGCCGCATTAAAACGCGAGATTGACCGCCATTATCCACCCTATTGGCAGGGTCTGCACGTCAGCACCCATGTGTTGTTTGCACAGCTACTAGACGGCATCCGCGAGGATGAAATTCGCATTGACTTACACCCCGAAGGCGCGCGTGATGCAACCCGTGTTTGCTTTGCGATCGTCGATCACCCGGGCATTTTCTCGCGTCTCGCAGGGGCTTTGGCCCTTGTTGGTGCGAATGTTGTCGACGCCCGTTCCTTTACCTCAAAAGACGGCTATGCGACGGCCGCATTCTGGATACAAGACGGCGAGGGCAAGCCATATTCGGCGACCCGTTTGCCGCGCTTGCAGGAGATGATTGAAAAAATTCTCAGTGGAAAAGTCCTGGCCAAAGAAGCCATCAAAGACCGCGACAAAGTCAAGAAACGCGAAGGCGTTTTCAAAGTGCCAACCTCGATCACCTTCGACAATGAAGGCTCGGAAATCTATACGATCATCGAAGTAGACACCCGCGACCGCGCGGGGCTACTGTATGATTTGACCCGCACGCTGGCCGACGCCAATATCTACATCGCCTCTTCGGTGGTGGCGACCTATGGCGAGCAAGTGGTCGATAACTTTTATGTCAAAGACATGTTCGGGCTTAAATTCTACTCTGCCTCAAAACAGAAATCCCTTGAGAAAAAATTGCGCGAAGCGATCACAGCCGGTCGCGAGCGGGCGGCATCGTGAAACCGATCCGCCTTGTCTATGGGGTTTTGACTGTCGGCTTCTGGACCCTGATGAGCCGTGTTCTTGGGTTATTGCGCGAAATAATCCTGTTTGGCGTGATTGGCCCCGGTCCCGTGATGGATGCCTTTGTTGCAGCGTTCCGCCTGCCCAATATGTTTCGTCGCTTTTTTGCCGAAGGCGCGTTCAATGCCGCATTCGTGCCCATGTTTTCGAAAAAATATCAGGCCGGAGATGATCCCAATCTCTTTGCCTCTGATGCGCTGAACGGTCTGGCCTTGGTTTTACTGGCACTGACGGCTGTGGCGATGATCTTTATGCCGGCGCTGGTCTGGGCCACCGCAGGCGGTTTTGGTGGCACCGAACGCTTTGATCTCGCGGTGGGTTTTGGCCGGATTATGTTTCCCTATATTTTCTTTATCTCTTTGGCAGCACTGTTTTCTGGCGTTCTAAATGCCGGCGGCCATTTTGCCGCCGCCGCAGCAGCACCTGTTGTGCTGAATATTTTGGTAATTGCAGCTCTGATAACCGCCAAGTTCACAGGCGGTCAGCCAGTGCTTTATCTGGTCTGGAGCGTACCCGTTGCCGGTATCGCACAACTGGCGCTGGTATGGCATGCGGCGCTGCGTGCGGGCCTGCGACTGCGCCTTGGCCGGCCGCGCTGGACCAAAGATATGCGCCGGCTTGTGGTGATTGCAGTTCCCGCCGCCTTGGCCGGTGGGGTGATGCAGATCAACCTTGTGGTTGGCCAACAGGTCGCCAGCAGCTTTGACAAGGCGGTTGGCTGGCTCTATGGAGCCGACCGGCTGTATCAACTGCCGCTCGGCGTGGTTGGCATCGCCATTGGAATTGTGCTTTTGCCCGATCTGTCGCGCAAGCTAAAAGCCAATGACACCAGCGGTGCGCGCGCCGCCTTTAGCCGAGCCGCCGAGATTTCACTGGCGCTAACCCTGCCAGCAGCAGTGGCGTTATGTGTGATCCCGCTACCACTGGTTTCGGTGTTGTTTGAACGCGGAGCCACCACTGCGGCCGACAGTGCCGCGATGGCGCAAGCGGTTGCAATTTATGGACTTGGATTGCCCGCCTTCATGTTGCAAAAACTATTGCAACCGCTATTTTTTGCACGCGAAGATACCCGCACACCTTTTCGTTACGCGGTGGTATCGATGATCGTCAACGCCGCCTTGGCAATTGGTCTTATCCCAATGTTTGGCTGGCTGGCCCCCGCCATCGCCACCAGTGCTGCGGGTTGGGCCATGGTGGGGTTGTTGGCTTTGGGGGCGCGTCGCTTTGGGCGTGAGGCCCAGTTTGATGCGCGTTTGCGGACGCGGTTGTGGCGCATCCTTGCCGCATCTGCGGCGATGGGTGTGGTGCTGTTTCTGTGTCAGGCCCTCGCCGGATCAAGCTTTAGGGTCGTGGGCTGGCGGTATCTTGCGTTGAGCGGTCTGATCCTTGCGGGCATTGTTAGCTATGTAGGTGTTGCGCAAGTTTTGGGCGCGTTTAAGATCTCTGAATACCGCGCTGCGCTGCGTCAATCCTCCGAATGATTTAACCGCAGCGTGCATGAAAAAAGCCACAGTGCGGGACCGTGGCTTTCAAACAGTGCAGACCTTTGCAAGTGCTTAGACGCTTGCTGCCTCTTGCAGGGCAACGCGTTCTTTATCGGCCTTACCTTTGGCATCGGGATCGCGGTCTACAAATTCGATGATTGCCATTGGCGCCATGTCACCATAGCGGAAACCGGCCTTCATAATCCGGACATATCCGCCCTGACGATCTTTATAACGGGGTCCCAGCACGTCAAACAATTTACTGACATATTGGTCTTCCTTAAGCCGAGCCGCAGCCTGACGGCGCGCATGCAGATCGCCGCGCTTGCCCAAGGTCACAAGCTTCTCTATCACCCGGCGCAGTTCTTTTGCCTTGGGAAGGGTTGTTTTAATTTGCTCGTGTTCGATGAGTGAGCCAGACATATTTGCCCAGAGTGCCTTGCGGTGTTCGTGGGTACGGTTAAGCCGGCGGTAGCCTTTTGCGTGACGCATGTTTCTTATCCTTCTACAGGTATTTTTTCTTTGTCTGGAGGCCGATGCGTGTCAGCCTCTCTCCTTGGGGCGGAATTGCCCAGTCAAAGGGATGAGGGTTTCCCCTCATCCAAATTTAGAAAGCATCTTCAAATTTCTTTGCAAGATCCTCGATGTTATCCGGTGGCCAGTCTTCAACATCCATACCCAGATGCAGTCCCATGCCCGACAGAACTTCTTTGATTTCGTTCAAAGACTTCCGACCAAAGTTTGGCGTCCGCAGCATTTCGGCTTCGGTTTTCTGGATCAGATCGCCGATGTACACAATATTATCGTTTTTCAGGCAATTTGCAGAGCGCACCGACAATTCCAACTCGTCAACCTTCTTAAGCAGCAGCGGATTGAATTCCAGTGCATCATCATCATCTTGGCGCGACGCTGATTCAGGCTCGTCAAAGTTCACAAAGATCGACAACTGGTCTTGCAAAATGCGCGCGGCATAAGCGACAGCATCATCTGGCGACAGCGAACCGTCAGTCTCGACCTTCATTGTCAGCTTGTCATAATCAAGCACCTGGCCTTCGCGGGTCGGTTGCACATCATAGGACACCTTTTTAACCGGCGAATAAATCGCATCAATCGGAATGAGGCCGATTGGCGCATCTTCTGGCTTGTTCTTATCGGCAGCGACATAGCCCTTACCGGTATTGACAGTCAGTTCAAAGAACACATCTGCCCCATCATCAAGGTGGCAAATCACATGCTCGCGGTTTAGAATCTCGATACCGGCACTTTCAGATATATCGCCAGCGGTCACAACACCGGGACCTTTTGCATTTATCGAAAGCCGCTTAGGTCCCTCGACTTCCATGCTCAGCGCAACACCCTTCAGGTTCAAAATGATATCGGTGACGTCTTCGCGTACACCGGCAACGCTGGAAAACTCGTGCAGAACATTATCAATCTGCACGCTTACAATCGCCGCACCCTGAAGAGAGCTCATGAGAACGCGCCGCAGTGCATTGCCGAGCGTAAGCCCAAAACCACGTTCAAGCGGTTCAGCGGTAACCGTCGCCTGACGGGTCGGGTCATTGCCCGGCTTAACGTCTAACTGCGTCGGTTTGATTAGATCGGCCCAATTTTTGTGGATCATGAAATCCTCCATCCTTGTCCTGCCCCCATGTCCAGAAGTGCAAGACGCCCGAGGTTAAAATAGAAAAGCGGCAGCGCAGTTAAACCCACGCCACCAGTACTATTAATATTGTTTACACCCGACGACGCTTTGGTGGACGACAGCCATTGTGTGCCATCGGCGTCACATCACGGATCGAAGTGATGTTAAAACCAGCAGCAGCCAGCGCCCGCAGCGCGGATTCACGACCCGATCCCGGACCTTGAACTTCAACCTCAAGCGTTTTCACACCGTGCTCTTGCGCCTTACGGCCAACATCTTCGGCCGCCATCTGCGCTGCATAAGGCGTCGATTTACGCGAGCCTTTAAAGCCCATGGTTCCCGAAGACGACCATGCAATGGCGTTGCCCTGCACGTCCGAAATCAAAATCTTGGTGTTGTTGAACGAACTGTTTACATGCGCCACACCAGCGGCGATATTTTTGGAGACCTTCTTTTTGCCTCCGCGACGTGTATCACGTGCCATAACTCAAGCCCTCCCTTACTTCTTCTTACCAGCAATTGCTCTCGCCGGGCCCTTGCGGGTACGGGCGTTGGTATGGGTGCGTTGCCCCCGTACCGGCAGATTGCGGCGGTGACGCAGACCGCGATAGCAGCCCAGATCCATCAGACGCTTGATGTTCATTTGAACCTCACGGCGCAGATCGCCTTCTACCATGCAATTGGCGTCGATATGTTCGCGTACGGCCAAAACTTCGGCGTCGCTTAATTCATTGACCCGGCGCGTTTCGTCGATATTGACCGCGGCGCAAATTTCCTTTGCGATCGTTGAACCGATACCGGTGATATATGTTAATGCGATGGGAACCCGTTTATGCGTCGGGATGTTCACGCCGGCTATACGTGCCAAATTCTTGCTTCCTTTTCATTGCGGTTCCGTAACCCCAGAACCTTTTTTCACAAAACCCGACCCAGTTCGCCAAGGCGCTGCATGTCGAGGGTTCACGGCGCAGCCCTACGGGCGCCCATGGACGTGGTCTCTCAACCAAACCCGGTGGTTAAGAGAGATTCATGCAGCGGTCAAGACCAAAACATCACAACGCGTCTAAAACTGATGCGATTTCCAGCTGCACAATTTTGATATCCGCGAGGCCATTGACAGATTGCAGTTGCTTATTGGCAAAGTAATAGCCCAACAGCGGTGATGTTTTCTTATAGTACTCCATAAGGCGATTTTTGAGGCTTTCCTCATTGTCGTCTGCCCGACGCTGGAAATCGGACGCACCACAGGCCTCGCAGACACCATTATCAGGCTGTGGTCGTGTCACATCATGGTAGACATCACCACATGATCCACAGGTTGACCGGCCCGCAATTCGCGCCACCAACGCCTTGTCATCAACTTGCATCTCCACAACCACATCAAGCGTTTGATTGGTTTGACTTAGAAGTTCGGATAACGCATCGGCTTGCGCCAGGGTCCGGGGAAAGCCATCAAAAATAAAACCGCCCTGCGTGTCGGATTCTATTTTTTCGCGGATCAAACCAATAACAATCTCATCGGTGACTAAATCACCTTTTGCCATCACGCTGGCCACGATATTTCCCATCTCGGTGCCACTAGATTTGGCCTCGCGCAGCATGTCACCGGTGGACAGCTGCGTCATACCACGGGTCTCAACCAAATGGCGCGCCTGCGTTCCTTTGCCGGCGCCAGGTGGCCCTAACAGAATGATGTTCATTTGCGTGTCCCTCCCTTGCTGTTGCGCTTTTTACCCTTTCCACGAAGTTGTGATTTTTGAATCAAACCTTCGTATTGATGGGCTAGAAGATGCGATTGAACCTGCTGAATGGTATCCATTGTCACGGACACCACAATCAGCACTGATGTCCCGCCAAAGTAAAACGGAATAGAAAATTGCCCGCGCAAAATTTCTGGCAGCAAACACACGAGGGCCAAATACGCGGAGCCGAGCACGAGCAGACGTGACACCACATATTCGAGATATTCGGCGGTTTTCGCTCCGGGGCGAATACCTGGCACAAACCCATTTTGATTTTTCAGGTTCTCGGCGACCTCGTCTGGTTTAAACGAGACGTTAAAGGTGTAAAAATAAACAAAAAACACTACCATCGCGGCAAAGAAAGCCAGATAGAGCGGCTGACCAGGACCGAAGTATGCCAAAATAGTCGACATGATCGGACCCGTCTGATTGCCCGAAAAGGTGCTGACCGTCGTGGGCAACAACAACAGCGAACTGGCAAAGATTGCCGGGATCACGCCAGCGGGATTGACCTTGACCGGCAGGTGGCTGGACTGGCCTTCCATGATTTTCATGCCAACTTGACGCCGCGGGTATTGAATGTGAATTTTGCGCAGGGCGCGCTCCATAAACACCACAGAGGCAATCGTTACGATCACCATCACTATCACCCCAACAATAATTGCCGGGCTAATCGCACCCGAGCGGCCCGAGGCAAAAAACTGTGCCAATGCGGCGGGCACTTCTGCGATAATCCCAACGAAAATAATCAATGATATGCCGTTGCCAATGCCGCGTGCGGTAATCTGTTCACCGAGCCACATCTAGAACATTGTGCCACCCACCAGCGTCACCAGACAGGACATCCGGAAAAATAGTCCGGGTTCGGTAACCAACTCACCAGCTTCAAGGCTGACCGCAAGCCCGTAAGCCTGCAGGGTGGCCAAAGCAACGGTCCCAAAGCGGGTGTATTGATTGATCTTCTTGCGACCTTGCTCACCCTCTTTTTTCAGTTGTTCCAATGCTGGCACCATGGAGGTCAGCAACTGGATGATAATCGAGGCCGAAATATAGGGCATGATGCCAAGAGCAAAGATCCCCATGCGACCCAAGGCCCCACCGGTAAACATCGTCAGAATACCGCCGATGCCCTGTTGTGCCTGCTCCATAAAGTCGCGCAACGCCTGCCCATCAATGCCGGGCACAGGAATAAAAGTGCCAAGGCGGTAGACGATCAACAAACCCAGCGTAAACAAGATACGGTTACGCAAGTCAGTGGCCTTACCCAAGGCAGCCCAGCTTGTGTTTGCGGCCATTTGTTCTGCAGCAGATACCATAGGGGTCTCTCTTTTAGATAAAAAACCGCCCAAAGCGTTTTCCAGCTCGGGCGGCCAATTGGGAAAACTGTAACATATGTAGGCAGCCTAGACGCTGCTCACAAGGTGTTATTCAGCCGCGACAGCAGATACGACAGTCAATGTCCCACCCGCCTTGGCTACTGCCTCAATCGCCGACTTAGACGCGCCGGTTACCTGCAGCGTGACAGAGGCGGAGATGTCGCCTTTCGCCAGCACCCGGACACCGTCAAGCTTGCGCCGTACGAGACCGCTGGCAATCAACACATCCTCGGTGATGGCAGCTTTGGCATCGAGCTTTTTTTCATCAATGAATTTTTGCACCAGACCAAGGTTGACGACGGCGTAAGACTTACGGTTCGGCTTGGTAAAGCCGCGCTTTGGCAGACGTTGGTAAAGCGGCATTTGGCCACCTTCATAGCCACCAATCGCTACACCTGAGCGGGATTTCTGACCTTTGATACCACGGCCACCCATTTTACCTTTGCCGGAACCCGGTCCGCGACCAATCCGTTTTTTGGTTTTTGTAGCGCCGGGATTGTCGTGCAATTCATGTAGTTTCATGTCGCTTCTCCTTATGCCGGAACTACCCGTCGAGCGACGAAATGGGCAAACGCGGCGTTTCTAATTTGATTCTACGGCCCGGAAGGCCGCTCAAGGCGTATAAACCCAAGCCGCGCGCCGTGCAAGTCCCCACTTAGGCGGGCAGTGGTCAAAGCTCATTTTTCCAAGTTGCAAGATAAAACAGGCCCAGATTGACTGTTGAATACCGTCAATTTTCTTTAAAAAATATTATGTAAATACGACCAGCTAAGAGCATTTTAAGTTAAAAGTATGATCTTTGGCTTTGTCTAATTTCAATCACAGCACTGAAATGCGCATTTTTTCCATCTTTATTCTCTGTATTTCAATAATTTCCCTCGGACATCGCCTGCAGACAAATGTTGCAGACATCGAAACACTCAGCCCCCTAACTTCAGCCGCAAAACCGCTGTTTTCAAGGTCGGTCGTCTCAAATGACATTGACTTCATTAAATCTACAGACGCCTCAGTGGCCCATTGCATTGCTTTTCAAAGGACGGGAAGCGCCAAGATGGCCGATAAGCGGCACAGAAAATTATTAGCTTCGAACGTATTATTTTTTGTCGCGCGCTTTGCCGATGGAACCCGGGTTGGGCTTTGGGTGCATCCCGATTTGGGCCCACGCGCAATTGCATTGGCTTATGCAAAACATGTGGCCTGTGGCTTATCCCATTTACCAAGCGCCATGCGCGAAACTCTGTCTCCTGTAGTGATCCACCATGGGGATGAAACCGCCTTTGCACAGAACACAGACCATTTTTTCGTCCTTTATCCTAAAAATATTGCGATCCGCCTGCAACAACATGATCTTGAGGAAGCCATCTTTCATGAAAGTGTGCATGCAACACTTGAGGACCGATGGTCACGCAATCCGGCATGGCAGTTTGACCAGGCCGCAGATGGTGCGTTCATTACCAACTATGCCAAGGCCAATCCCAACCGTGAAGACTTGGCAGAGACGGCACTAAGTTCGTATGTCCTGCTGACCACTCCAGAGCGTTTTTCTGAAAGTCTTGTAGTGAAAATTCGGCAATTGGTGCCTAATCGACTGGCTTTTTTCAGACGGCTTTTTCTAGATGGTCAGCCTCTGCTTCGTCAAATCCATAAGACAGAAAAATGCTAAATTCCAAATGGAAAAACAGCCACCCATCCTTTCAGCGCGGCAAAAAGGGCCAAGAAACCTATGGTGTTTTTTAAGGCAACTCCCGCCCGCATCCTGTAGGCTGATACAAAAACCGCCGTCTGAGTTTATCCGGCGGTCACAGAAATTGGTCGGCGATAGTTTTGATCAGATGTCACTTCTGTGACCAGATACGCTGCAAGATCTCCCCGCGGAATCGTCCTGCTGCTCACAATGTTGGAGGCCAAAACAGAGCCTTTTGCCGGCCGGTTGGTCAAGACGGCTGCGCGCACCGCCGTCCAATTCAATCCGCTTTCGGCAAATATTGCCTCTTTGGCCGCATGTTCTTGCAAAACTGTTTTCAAAAAAAAGAAAATAAGAACTTTGAATACCAGAGAATCAACCGCCAACTTTCGCCCACGCCCGCTACAGAGATAAAAACCACCCGTTCAACGCCCTGAGCCTGCATCACTTGGCAAATATTACGTGCACCTTACGTCAAGGTGACCCGATCGCGACTGCTCACCGGCCCAAGACACACCAAAACGGCATCTTGGCCCAAGATCGCAGCGGTCACAGCCGCAGTGTCTAACACATCACCTTGCATTTTGCGCACAGGGTCGTCTTTGTATTGCTGCGCAACGGAACGCTCAAAAGTCGTGACGTCATGCCCCTCAGCAACCGCCTTGCGCCAGGTCAATTCCCCGATTTTGCCAGTGGCTCCAACGACTAGAATCTTCATAACCACAGGCCTTATTATCGCAAGTGTAGACTAAAATTTAATTGCGGCATTTTCAGGATCAACTCAGACGTCGGTTGAGG
>Ga0114994_10000753_pt1 | contig 22384 bp, 4 predicted proteins | sample ArcticOcean_MG_C_9_FD_87043 | JGI IMG/M metagenome (GOLD analysis project Ga0114994, IMG submission 87043) | Marine microbial communities from western Arctic Ocean - ArcticOcean_MG_CB2_152 | ecosystem: Environmental > Aquatic > Marine > Oceanic | place: Arctic Ocean: Canada Basin | collected...
CGTCGCCGACCGCCACCGCGTTACTCCATAGTCGGACTTATGAAGCGTCCGCCAAAGCCTTTGACCAGACGGCGCGGCCCTTCAACAGTGGAAGCGATGTGGCGGCGAAGGCGCGAGAAAATGCCAAGCAGGCGGCCTACGTGGCCCCTACCGATAGGATCGCCAAGTTGTATACACCTAGTGCTCAACATTTGACGATGAAGAGCGCCGTCTCTGTCAGTAAGTGGATGGCCGACGCCTCCTCGAAGGGCGTGCTGCAGGAAGATCCACAACGAGTCAAAGAGCGGATCGCCCTGAAGAACGCGGAGACGCTACCGGATTGGCTCCTGCCGAACTGGGCCCAGAAAACTTTAAGAGATAAGGCCAAGAGTGATAGGACGGCATCTCTAGCGCGGATCGCGCCGGTGGGCTACCAGGCGCAGGACACGGCCCGCTTATATTTAGAGGACGCGGAGACGCACCGGACGTCGATAGGTTCGATAACGGCACTGGAGAAGGCCGGCGAGATTTCCAAGCTAGAAGGTCAGAAGCGGCGCAAAGATAATGAAGATAGAAAACGGGTGGCGCGGCGCGACGCGCGGGGCGAGACCCTGTATACGGTCGACGCGGCCGTTGGCACAGCTCCCCAAGAATGGGACCCCCTCACGTGGACGGCCGTTCCCAAAGGAAAGAAGGAGAAGCCCCGGCCTCCGATCGTGGAGTCCGCGGAGACGCAAGTCGTGTTGTACCAGGATACTGTTGATAAGTACTGGGCGCGCGTCCGTTCTTTAACCGAACGGGGCGCGGCCCACGCGGCGGGGGCGGGGACGCGGCGGCCGATCCATGCGTTACCGGACACGTGGCTGGGCGGCATCGCGGGCCGCGTCGCGCCGCCCCAGTCTTTGTTGCGGGAACGCGCTAGAGTGCTTTCCTCACAAAAAGTGCACGACCCGGCTACGGAGCACGCCATCGAGCAGTACGAGGGCGAGGTGCAGCCCTGGTCCATCCAAGCGGTGGAGCGCGCCGAGGCCGTGGCGGACGACGCTTTAGCGGAGACCAAATTAGCGTTCGCCGACGGCGTCGCGCGCTCTATGGTCGACTACGAGTTAAGGGATGGCACGCAACAGAGTTTGCTGAGCATCGACCCGCGGCGCCTCAACGCGACGCCCCGGTGGTGGACCTGCGACGAATTCAAAACTCAGAAATGGGTCGTGCTTCGAGATACGGGCGTGAATCGAAGGAACGTGCACGTCGCGAAGCACCACGCAGTGGATCGACTGAGAACGGTGGACCGAGTCATGTATGATTTACATGAGGCCTGGCTCTTGCCGCGGCGGGCGCGGGAGCGCCAGTCGATGCGGCAGTCCATTTCTTCGGCGAGTTCAAGCCAACCGACGCGGCCCGCCTTCTCCCGCGTGCTGCTGACGGACGTCTCCACGGACTCCTTTAGAAAACGCTTGCCTTTATCGCTCGAGGCCTTCTGCACGCACATCGATGGACGAGCCAAAGCGGTGCGAAGAGCTTTAACGGAAGAGTGGGTCCCGGCCTGCGCGGCTTTGCTCGCGGCCCATCTCGACGAGGGCCTCTCCCAAAGCATAGCGAACGACCACGCATCTTTAGGGAAGGAAGTGAAGCAGTGGTGGGTCACAAGGTACGAGGGCCCCGACATCTTGGACGGTTCGTTGGCGGGCGACCGGGCGGCGGACGAGTTCGACCGGTGGTTCGTGGGCACGTACGGTCCCGACGGCTTAGGGCGGCCGGACTTCTATGATGGGACGGGCCGCGTCCGGGAGGGCAAGCCGCCCTCGCCCAAACGTATGAAAGCTCAAAGATTACGGGAGGCGTCGGTCCTGGATTGTGCGAACATGCTCATGTCGACGCAGCTCCGAGCTTTAGTTGAAGAATCTTTAGGAGTGTTCGCTTCGTTTTTAGAAAGGCACGACTCGGACGAAACGGGTATTTCCCTGGAGAGTGCGCTGGAGCTGAAGCTCGTGGTGGGCGGTGACGGTGTTGTAGAACTGGAACCCTCGCTGGAGGTCTTGGAGGAGCGCCTCTGCGGCTGCATCGACGCGTGCGTCTTAGCCTCCCGAGAATTCCCGCGCGTCGACCAAGAGAATTTGAGACCGGTCATCGAGCAGCCGAAGCGCTTGTCGGTCTTGGGGGACGACGAAGTCAGTGTAGCCTCCGTCGACTCGCTGAATGATGCGCCCGCGCCGGCACCTTTTGTTCAGGAGACGCGGAGCCTGGGCCCCGCGACCGCCTCTTTAACGGACGAGGTCGTCGAGGCCATGAAGGGTAGAGTTCGAGAGTGTCTCCGACGGCGCTTCGAGACGCCCCAGGCTTTGGTACCGCGCTTCGACGCCTTTTCCACTTTAACGGATCGCACCTTATACCAGGAGGTCGTTAAATTAATAGAAACCCATAGGCGGGACCCGGAGGACACGGGCGACGCCGGGCGCATGGACGACATCGAGGAGGGCGCCACGAGCGATGCCATGGGTCTGCTGTCGAAGAAGACGAAATATCTGAGGGACCTCGCGGCCCGGATCCGAAGCTCTACATTAGATGTGGAAGATGCACCTCTCTTCAGGGTCTTAGCTTCAGAAGCGAAGGAGGAGCTCGCGACGAAGGCGGAAACTTTGATAAAGATGATCGCGGAGGCGGTCGCGGCCGACAACCGCGACCACATGCGCGACGCCAATCGGCGCTACGACCGCATCGCCCAGAAACTGACCGAGGAACCGACGACGTCCGAGGAGCTCGGGGCCCTCAAGGAGTACGCCGAGGAGGCCACGGTGCTCCTCGAGCATTTGGAGTTCGAATACCGGGAAGAAATCTACCAAAGGCAGAAGTTCTTACTAACCCAGGACCACAAGATGGCCAAGGAGGACCTCCAGTTGTGTAGTGAGACGTACAACTGGCCCGGGGACATGGCCCAGTTCCTGAAGCGGTCCGACGATCTGCAGAACGCGCGCACGTACCATTTGAAGGCCGTCGTCGAGGGGAAGAACGACGCGCTGGGGCGGGAGGTCGACCGGCTCGAGACCTTGGTGGAGGCCCTGGCGGAAGAGAATTCGTTGGCGCCCGGCAATATCCCGACAGTGACCAAAAAAGTCACGTCCATCCGAAATGGCCTCGAAACCGCTACGTGTGAATCCGAAGATATTCTAGCCCAAGAGGAAGTCCTGGAGATGGAAGGCACGGACTTCGAAGAACGATTGAAGACCCTCACGAAGGAGTTCGGACCATTGGACAAGCTGTGGACGTGTGCTAAAGAATGGGTCGAGCAGTCTCACGCGTGGCACGAGCTTCCTTTAGCCCAAGTGGACTCCGAGGCCGCCGCGTCCAAGGCGGGCGAGTTCGGCTCCCAATTGACACGGGTCGCGAAAGTCCTGGAGAAGAAAGGCGAGTCGCGGGAAGCCGCGTGCCGGTGCTGCAAATTGCTGATGCAGGAGGCCAAGTCGTTCGAGGACGACGAGGCGCCCCTCATGCTGTTGGTCTGCGAGCCGGGCATGCAGCAGCGGCACTGGGACGAGATCAAGGCGACGACCAAACAGGAGTTCACCGTGACTCCGGGCACGAACATGATGCAGTTGATGGATGTGGGTTTGAACCATTACGTGCATCTGATCGAAGACACGTGCGTGGCTGCGTCTAAGGAAGCTGCTTTAGAGAAGGCCTTGGCGAAGATGGAGCTCAATTGGTCGGACGCTGTCTTCGGCACCAAAGAGTGGCGCACCGGGCGCATCTTGGAAGGCATCGACGAGATCCAGCAGGAGCTCGATGACCAGACCGTGAAGACCCAGGCCATGCACGGTTCCAGATACGTCAAGCCCTTCTTAACGCGCGTGGACGCGTGGGAGCATACGCTCACGAGTTTACAGGACATCATCGACAACTGGTTGAAGGTGCAGGCCGCCTGGCTCTACCTCGAACCCATTTTTTCCTCGGACGACATCTCCAAGCAACTCCCCACGGAGAGCTCCATGTTCAAAGTCGTGAACGGCGTCTGGATCGTGTCCATGGCGGCGACGGCCCGGGAGCCCGCCGTTCTCGCGGTGGCGGCCCGGCCCGGGCTGCTCGCGTCGTTGACGGACGCCTGTGAAAAATTAGAGATTATTGAACGGGGTTTGAGCGACTATTTGGAAACGAAGCGACTGGCCTTCCCCCGCTTCTACTTTCTGTCGAACGACGAACTCCTGGAGATCCTGGCGGAGACGAAGGACCCCACGAAGGTGCAACCGCACATGAAAAAATGCTTCGACGGCGTCGCCCATTTGGATTTCGACGCCGACCTGAACATCCTGGGCGCCTTCGACGCGCCGCCGCCCAAGGGCGAAGCCTTGCCGTTCACGTATAAAGAGTGCAACCACAAAATGATCAACCCCAAAGATAGCGGTGGGAACGTCGAGAAGTGGCTGGTCGAAGTGGAGACGATGATGAAGAAGTCCCTGGCGTACTCCGTGGACGCGTCCGTCAAGGAGTTTTTTGAAATCGAGCGGAAGCAGTGGCTTCGAAATTGGCCCGGGCAAACGATCTTGACGGTGAACCAGATCACGTGGGTCATGGCCATGGAGAAGGCCATAGAGTCCGGTGGCGGGGCGGCCATTGCCGCGGTGCACGCGACGCGCGTGGAAGAACTGTTGGAAGTGGTGGACACGGTGCGAGGGGACATCCCCAAGCAACTCAGAGGCACGCTGGGCGGTCTAGTGGTGATGGACGTGCACAACCGGGACATCACGGAGTGGCTCTCGAAGACCTCGATCAATACCATCACGGAATTCGACTGGCAGGCCCAACTCCGGTACTACTGGGACGACCAAGGTGTGAGTTCCCAGACGGGGAAACCGGAAACGATCCCCTGCCGCATGATCAACGCCATGATCCTCTACGCCTACGAGTACATTGGGAACTGCGGGCGGTTGGTGATCACGCCGTTGACCGATAGATGTTATAGAACGCTGATGGGCGCCATTCACCTCAACTTGGGGGGCGCTCCTGAAGGCCCCGCGGGCACGGGCAAAACGGAGACCACCAAGGATCTGGGCAAGGCCATTGCCATCCAATGCGTCGTCACGAACTGCTCGGACGGGCTGGACTATAAAGCCATGGCCAAGTTCTTCAAGGGACTAGCTGCTTCGGGCGCCTGGGCCTGCTTCGACGAGTTCAACCGCATTATTCTAGAAGTGCTATCCGTGGTCGCGCAGCAAGTGTTGACCATCCAGCAGGCTAAAGCGCGGAAGGCCGAGCGCTTTATGTTCGAGGGCACGGACTTGCCTTTACGAATGACGTGCTGCCCCTTCATCACGATGAACCCGGGCTACGCCGGCCGCGCCGAGCTCCCGGACAACCTCAAGGTCCTGTTTAGAACGGTGGCCATGATGGTGCCCGACTACGGCATGATCGGCGAGATCATCCTGTATAGCATGGGCTACACGGACGCCAAGGCCATGGCCATCAAGATTGTGACGACCTACAAACTGTGCTCCGAGCAGCTCAGTGCCCAGTCCCATTATGACTACGGCATGCGCGCGGTCATCGCCGTGTTACGAGCCTCGGGCAACTTGAAGCGGAGCGAGGGCCACCTCCCCGAGGACATTTTAGTACTAAGGGCCATCATCGACGTGAACGCGCCCAAGTTCCTGGCGCCCGACGTCCCGTTGTTCAACGGCATCACGTCGGACCTGTTCCCGGGCGTCGATTTGCCCGAACCGGATAGAAAGGCCATGAAGGACAAGTCGACGGAGTCCTGCGTCGAACGCAACTTCCAGTTGACGGACTACTTCTGGGGCAAGATCGTGCAGATTTACGACATGATGGTCGTGCGCCACGGCTTCATGATCGTCGGGAGCCCCTTCTCGGGCAAGACCTCCGCGTACCGCGTGCTAGCCGACGCCTTATCTAAATTACACGCGGAGTACCCGGACGACGGCAAGTGGACGGACGTCGTGCCCTTCGTGATGAACCCCAAGTCCGTCACGATGGGCCAGCTCTACGGGTGCTTCGACCCCGTGAGTCACGAGTGGACGGACGGCGTCTTAGCCATCCAGTACCGCAACGCGGCCCAGTCTAAAGTCGGAAAACCGGAGGACCGGAAGTGGGTTTTACTAGATGGTCCCGTGGACGCGATCTGGATCGAGAACATGAACACGGTGTTAGATGATAACAAGAAGTTGTGCCTCATGTCCGGCGAGATCATCGCCATGTCCGACGTCATGTCCATGATCTTCGAGCCCATGGACTTATTGGTAGCTAGTCCCGCGACTGTTTCAAGATGCGGCATGGTCTACATGGAGCCCGAGCAACTTGGATTAAGGCCGCTCTGGGACTCGTGGGTCCGCGGCTGGACCGTGGGTGGGTACTACCACCAAGAAGTTACCGATGAGGGCCCGCCCTTTGAATTAAGTGAAGAAGAACAGGTTCATCTGACCGCGCTGTACGACTGGCTCGTGGAACCGTCCATGGCGTGCTTGCGGCGGAACTGCAAGGAGATGAGCCCGACCGGCGACGCGAACCTACTCACGAGTCTCCTCGGCTTGCTCCGATGTTTACTCACGGCGGCCATCCCGGGCAAGCACGACGCGGATCCCGAGGACGGCGGGTCCCGGCAAAAACAATTAGAGTGCTGCTTCCTCTTCGCGTTGTTCTGGAGCACCGGAGCTACAAGTGACGCGGCGGGACGAGCCAAGTACTCCCTGTTCGTAAGGGAAGTGATGGAGAACGTCGACGTCATCGACGAGAAGTACGGCGGCGTCGCGACGGCTCTGGCCGTGAGAAAGTGGACCAAGCCGGACTACACGGAGGACGCCACGGGGTTTATCGGGCAAGTGGAGTGCCCGCTGCCCGATACGGGCGATTTACAGGACTGGTGCTACTTGCCCCGCGAAGGTACGTGGACGAACTGGATCGATACGCTCGACAAGTTCGCCATCGATGAAGAGGCCGAGTTCTCGACGATCATGGTGCCTACCGCCTGTACGGCCCAATTATCTTACATGTGCCGCACTTTATTAACGCACGGCTTGCGACCGCTGGTCTGCGGACCGACGGGCACGGGCAAGTCCGTCTCGGTCGTCAAGTGCGTCACGTCCGAACTGGACCAAGCCAAGTTCAAGCCCATCCAGCTCGGGTTTTCGGCAAAGACCTCGGCCCACATGACCCAGGACATCATTGACGGCAATTTGTCGAAGCGGCGGAAGGGCATGTTCGGCCCCCCCATGGGCCAGACGGCCGTCATCTTCGTGGACGACATGAACATGCCAGAGGTCGAGACGTACGGGGCGCAGCCGCCCATCGAGTTACTAAGGCAATTGGTGGATTTTGGCGGCTACTACGACCTCAAGGAGAAGTCCTGGGTAACTATTGTCGATACCGTAATGTGCTGCGCCATGGGGCCGCCCGGAGGCGGCCGGAACGGTACGACGCCTCGCTTCCTGCGGCATTTCTCCTTATTATGTGTGGATTCCTTCGACGACGATACGCTTACGTTGATTTTCAGCACTATTGTCAAGGCTTACTTCACGCGCGGATATTCAGGAGACGTGTGCCAGCAAGCTGGGAATGTGGTGACGGCGACGATGCGCACGTACCGAGAGGCCATGAAGGGGCTATTACCGACGCCCTCCAAGTCCCACTACACCTTTAACCTCAGAGATTTCTCTAGAGTCGTACAAGGCGTCCTCCTCCAGGAGCCCAGTGAGGACTTTTCAACAAAACCGGGCGTGATGCGCCTGTGGACGCACGAAGCTTTACGAGTGTTCGGCGACCGCCTCACGGATGATACTGATAGGCAGTGGATGTGCGCACACGCGGCGACCATGTGCAAGGAGGTCTTCAAGTGCGACTTCCAGTCTGAGTTCGAACATATACGGCCGAGCGACGAAACGGAGACGGGCTACGGGACCCTGAGAAGGCTCTTCTGGGGCGACTACATGACTGCCGCGGACGAAGATGAGCGGCCCTACGCCGAGGTGCCCGACTTGGATCTGTTAAGGGAGCGCACGGAGGCGGCTTTGGATGATTTTAATGCGGCGTCCAAGAAGCCCATGGGCCTCGTCATGTTCATGTTCGCTATTGAACACGTCTCGCGCATTGCGCGCGTGCTACGCATGCCCGGCGGCAACGCTCTGTTAGTCGGTGTCGGTGGTTCGGGCCGCCAGAGTCTGAGTATTTTGGCCACAGAAATGGCCGGCTACCAACTTTTTAGGATCGAAATCACCAAATCTTACGGCATGCTCGAGTGGCGCGACGATCTGAAGAACGTGCTGATTGAGGCCGGGGCCGGGGACCGGCCCCTCGTGTTCCTCTTCAGCGACACGCAGATCTCCAGAGAAGCGTTCGTCGAGGACATCAACAACATGCTGAACGCTGGCGAGGTGCCCAACATTTTTCCGAGCGATGAGAAAGTGGCTATTTGTGAAAAGGTCCGGCCCTTCGCCAAGGAGCAGTTCGGGCGCGCCGCCGGCGACATGACCCCTTTGCAACTGTACGCGTACTTCATCCAGCGCGTCAAGCAGTACCTGCACATCATCCTGGCGTTCTCGCCCATTGGAAGTGCGTTTAGAGACCGCCTGCGATTGTTTCCCTCGTTGGTCAACTGCTGCGCCATCGACTGGTTCACCGCGTGGCCGGGCGACGCTCTCCTCGCGGTCGCGGAGAAGTTTCTGAAGGAGGTGAAGTTGGACGACGCAGTGCGGCCGGCCATCGTGGAGATGTGCATGAGCTTCCACACGAACGCGCACGACTTGGCGGCGACCTTTTTAGCCGAGCAGGGCCGGATCACCTACGTGACGCCTACGTCTTACCTAGAGTTGATCGTGGCCTTTAAACTAGCATTGCAGGAGCAGCGGGACAACATCACCAGTGGCAAAGAGCGGTACGTGAACGGCTTGAAGCAGCTCGCCGGCGCGGAGGACAACGTGGCGACGATGCAGGTCGAGCTCACGGACCTTCAGCCGGTCCTGGCGGAGGCGCAGATTGCCACCGACGCGTTGATGGAGGAGATCGAGGCGAAGTTGCCCGGCGTCCGGGAACAGGAGGAAATCGTCGGCGCGGAGGCCGCGGTAGCCCAAAAAGAGGCCGACATCGTGCAAATTGAAGTGGACTCCGTCCAGGCGGATTTGGACGAAGCCCTACCGGCGCTGGAAAGTGCCGTCCAGGCCCTGAATACGATCAAGGACGAAGACATTAATGCGGTCCGGAAACTAGGCAAGCCCCCGGCGACCGTGAAGCTCGTCGCGGAAGGCGTGTGCGTCATGCTGTCGATCAAGGGCGTCAAAATAGCGGACCCCGACGACTCGAGCAAGAAGATCATGGACTACTGGGGCCCCTCGCAAAAGATGATGGCCGACAAGAACTTCGTGCAAGGCCTGAAGGACTACGACAAGGACAACATCAACCCCAAGATCATGAAAACGATTCGCACGACCTACATGCCCAACGAGAAGTTCAACGCCGAGAGCGCCGCCAAGGCGTCGAGTGCGGCTGCCGGGTTATGCAAGTGGGTCCTGGCCATGGAGTGCTACGACCGGGTGGCCAAAGTCGTGGGTCCCAAAAAAGAGGCCCTGGCGGTGACCCAGGCGTCGCTGGCCGTGACCATGGGCGAATTGAATGAGAAGAAGGCGTCCCTCAAGGTCGTGCAGGACGACCTCGGGGCCCTGCAGGCCAATCTGGCCGGGGCCGAGAAGAAGAAGAAGGATTTGCTGGACCAGGTGGACCTGTGCGGCAAGAAACTGGTCAACGCGAAGAAGCTCATCGACGGCCTGGGCGGGGAAAAGACGAAGTGGGGCGTCTTCGTCGAGGAATTGGATGCTGCTTATGTGAATCTCACCGGAGATGTACTAGTGAGCGCCGGGTTGATGGCCTACTTGGGCCCCTTCACCTCGACCTTTCGCCAGCGCCAGATGGCCGACTGGGTCACCATGTCCAAGAAGCTGAGCGTGCCCTCGTCCGAGAAGCCGACGCTGATCAACACGCTGGGCGACGCCGTGAAAGTGCGCCAGTGGAACATCGAGGGCCTGCCTACCGATGACTTCTCCGTAGAAAACGCCATTACCATCTTCGCGGCGCGGCGGTGGCCCCTCATCATCGACCCGCAAGGCCAAGCCAATAAATGGATTCGCCAGATGGAGGCACCCAACAAACTGAACGTCTTAAAAATGACGGGCGAGTACATGCGCAACATGGAGTCGGCCATCCAGTTCGGCTTTCCCGTGTTGCTGGAAGATGTGGGGGAAGTCTTAGACGCGACGCTCGAACCCTTACTCTTGAAACAGATTTTTAAGCAAGGAGGCGTGGACTGCATCCGACTGGGCGACGCTACCATTGAATACAGTGAACTGTTTAGGTTTTATATATGTACGAAACTGCGGAACCCGCACTACGTCCCGGAGACCTCGGTCAAAGTCACCTTGTTGAACTTCATGATCACGCCGCAAGGGTTGCAAGACCAGCTCCTCGGCGTGGTCGTCGCTAGGGAACGCGCCGATCTGGAGGAGAAGAAGAACGAGTTGGTCTTGGAAGGCGCCGAGAACAAACGAAAGCTGAAGGAGATCGAGGACGAGATTCTCGAGATTCTCAGTGGCGAAGGCAATATTTTGGAGAATGAAACCGCTATTGTTACTTTGAACCAATCCAAGATCACGTCTGACGACATCAAGGCCAAGCAAGCTGTGGCGGAAAAGACGGAGATCGAAATCGACACTGTGCGGAAGGGCTACACGTCCGTAGCGTACAGCACGCAAGTCTTGTTCTTCTGCATTTCCACGTTAGAGAACATCGAGCCCGTCTACAGCTATTCGTTGGACTGGTTCATCAACCTCTTCGTGGCCTCCATCAAGAACAGCGAGCCGGCTTCCGACGTTCCGACAAGACTAGACATCCTCTTCAACCACTTCATTTATTCGTTATACAAGAACATCTGCCGCTCGTTGCTCGAAAAGGACAAGCTGCTGTTCTCCTTCGTTTTAACGATAAGAATCCTGCAGGGCAAGGACGAACTGGACGACGCCGAGTGGCTCTTCTTCCTGACGGGCGGCGTGTCCCTAGACAACCCCCACGACAACCCGGCCCAGGACTGGCTGGCGCCGAAGCTGTGGAACGAGATCTGTTTATTGGACGACATCCCGGCCTTTAAGGGTCTGAGGGCCCACGTCGACAACGTGCCGCACCAGTGGCGCAAGTTGTACGACTCCATTGAGCCCCAAGATGAGAGTTTACCGGGCAAGTGGGACAAGTTGACTGGTTTGAAGAGACTATGTGTTTTGCGGTGCATGCGCCCGGACAAAGTGGTATTAGGAGTGCAGAAGTTCGTGATTGGAGAAATGGGCGAGGAGTTCGTGCGACCGCCGCCCTTCGACTTGCAAGCGTGTTATGACGAGTCTTCATGTGTGCAGCCTCTCGTGTTTGTATTAGCACCGGGTTCGGACCCCATGGGCTCCGTCTTAGAAGCCGCGGAGGCGATTGGACGGGAAGTCGGGCCCATTTCCTTGGGCCAGGGCCAGGGGCCCGTGGCCGAAGCCTTGATCGCCAAATCGAGGAAGGAGGGCTCGTGGGTCGTGTTACAGAATTGCCATTTGGCCGAGTCGTTCATGACGCGCTTCGAGGCCATTTGCGAAAGTTTGAGCGAGCCGCGGCCCCACGAGAACTTCCGGCTGTGGTGCACGACGTGCCCGTCGCCCGTGTTTCCTACCGCTGTATTGCAGAACGGCATCAAGATGGCCATCGAGCCGCCCAAGGGTCTAAGGGCCAACCTCGTCGGGTCCTACTCCGCGGCGCCCCTGGTGAACAAGGGTTATTTAGAATCCAACACCAAGCCGGAGAAGTTCCGGAAATTGTGCTACTCCCTGTGCATGTTCCACGCGTTGCTCCAGGAGCGGCGGCTCTACGGTCCGCTGGGCTGGAACATTGCGTACGGCTTCAACGAGTCCGACATGCTCATTTCCTTGCAGCAGCTCTTCGCCTTTCTGGAGGAGAACGAGGAGACACCGTTTAAAGCGTTGAAGTACTGCATCGGGGAGTGCAACTACGGCGGCCGCGTCACGGACGGCAAGGATAGGATCACGTTGAACTCCATCATGGAGCGCTTCTTCAACGAAGATGTGTTGGAGACGGGCTACAAGATGAGTCCGTCCGGCACCTTCACCACTCCTGGTGTTGAGAGTAGAGATGAGTTCCTGGTGGAGATTGAAGGTCTACCTCTAGTGGCCCCGCCCGAAATCTTCGGCTTCCACGAGAACGCCAACATCACGAAGGACACCAAGGAAACGAACGCCATGTTCGCCACCTGCCTCCTGTGCGAGGGCGGCGGCGGCGGCGGCGGAAGTGGCGACAAGGACGCGACCATCGCCGCGACCGCGGGCGACATCAAGGAGAAGCTTCCTGCAGCCTACGACATGGAGCAGGCCGCCATCTCGTACCCGGTGCTCTGGGAGCAGTCCATGAACACCGTCTTGTGCCAGGAATTAGCAAGGTTCAACAACCTCACAAATTGCATCCAGAAGTCGCTCGTGGATGTGGAGAAAGCGGTCAAGGGCATCGTGGTCATGAGCGGGCCGCTGGAAGCTTTAGGCGACTCCCTCGTCTACGGCGCCATTCCCTTGATGTGGAAGGCCAAGTCGTACCCGTCCTTCAAGCCTTTGGCCGGCTACGTGACGGACTTGCTCGAGCGGTTGAACTTCCTGAACGAGTGGCTCTGCGACAAGCCGCCCTCGACCTACTGGATCTCGGCCTTCTTCTTCCAGCACGCCTTCATGACTGCAAGTAAGCAGAACTACTCGCGGGCGGAGACGATTCCGATCGACGCCATCGGCTTGCAGTTCGAGATGCTTCAGGCCTCTTCGTACGCCAAGCCGCCCGCGTTAGGCGTCTACGTCTACGGCTTCTTTTTCGAGGGCGCGCGCTGGGACAAGAAGCAGAAGAAGATTTTGGAGAGTGAACCGAAGGTGTTGTTCACGACCGCACCGCTCATGTGGTTCCAGCCGAAGCAGACGGTCCAAATTAGGCACCCGCCCTCGTACCTGTGCCCGGTCTACAAGACGGGCGACCGGCGCGGCATCCTGGCCACGACGGGCCACTCGACGAACTTCATCCTCGACATCTTCGTGCCCTCGGACGTGCCCGAGGCGCACTGGGTGCAGCGCGGCGTGGCGATGCTGTCGCAGCTGGACGACTAAGTTGAATTGAAAATAGTGTCTTGTCTTACTAGCTAGGGCGACGCGGATCGGGCAGATGATCGGGCGCGGAGTGCGGCTCGCGAGTCTCGCAGCTTGGTCGCAATTTCTTTTGTGACCGGGTGTGGCCTCCCCAAAACGCGGTGCGCGATCTGTTCCGTGTGTGGCAGCATCGTCCGTGTAGAGCGCCCGTGAGATGATCACATTTTCATCCTGATCGTGAGATGATCAAATTTTCCAAGAACGCGCCGCGCCACGGGCATTGTTTTGCGCAGCAATGACTTGGCTTCTTCGAACCGCTGTAGACCAACAAGGGATGACGCGTAGTTGGTCTTCGCTACGAGAGTCTGTCTATGTTCCTCGCCATTGAGCATCATGCGTCCAGAGTATACATCTCGCGCGATCTTTAGGGCCTGTTCAAGCCGTCCGCTATTAGCATACGTGTTCGCAAGATTGGTCTGCACGACGAGCAAGTCTTCTTCTGACGCGCCAATGCGCCGCAGCATAGACAACTCGGCCTCATTCACGGACAACGCGTGCTGGTAGTGTCCTGCAGCGTAAAAACCGTGCCCAAGCAACGCTATCGCAAATTGCCGAGGTTAGTTCGCCTCCGGCCGACCCACGTATGTCTTCCAGCACGCCCACCCGAGCGCGCACGCCACGACGCTGTGGTAGTCTTGCTCGCACAGGCTACACGTGGACCACCACAACCACCTCGCATTCAACGCCTCGAGACCCAAATTGTTCTCCTCCGCCTCGGCGAACAAAATCTTCGCCTGCTCCGCCAAACACGACACCTGCACGACGCCCTTGAAAGAACGGGCTCGCCTCCCATCCGTAGATCGCGACCGGAATCATGAGCGCGCCGCAGGTTCCGTGGAACATCATGCACATAATACCGGTGGCCCAATGCTTCAGGCAGAGCTCGTCGTCGGCACCATTTGGGAACCTTGGCGTCGTTTCCTTTGGAATTTCCACCGAGAGACAGATGTGGCACTGCAAAACTAATGTCTGCGGCCACCACTTCTGCGCCGCGCCCCAGCGCTCGAACAAGGGCTGGACGGCGAGCGTAAACGCCGCGCTGAGGACGGCCATGGCGCAGGCCCAGGCCCAGAGCGTGAAGGTGTCTCTTTCAATCATGCTGCAAAGTCTGTCACTGATCAGATAGATGGGTTTATCTCTCGTCGTCGGTCGGTTTGTTGCGGGCGTGGTGTTAGGTGGGTGTGACGTGCTTAAACTCACACTGCTTTTTTTGTTGTTTCCCCGTCTTTGAAACCCGTTTTGACGAGCTTGTCAGTGTCGTCGCGTGTCGCGGGCCCGGCCGCCCGGCAGCGAGTAGTTTACTAGTCTGGCGTGTTTTGAGCTAGTGCGGTATTTCGGGCACATGTGTTTTAGCGCCTCCATGTACAATCGCCAGCGTCCGGGCTAGCGCCTCAAATACAATATGTTACTCCGCGTCCTTCTGCGCCTCGAGCCGCTTCCGCGCCTCCTTCTTCCGCGCGGCGAGGACCTTGGCCGAGACGGGGTTCGACCCGAGGCGGGCCTTGAAGGCCGCCTTGGCCTTCTGCACCGCGATGACTGAGAGCTGCCGCGGCCCGAGGCCCCGTGCGGCCCGCGTCTCCGTGTCGCGCTTGACCTTGCGGTGGTAGTCGCGCAGCAACAATGCTCCGTCGGCGAGGGGCCGCCCGAGGCCCGCCCGCTTCGAGAGGCTCGGGCCGCCGCCCTTGGCGCGGTTCGAGGCGTCCACAACTAAAACGCGGCCGCCGCCCCTTAATTCCTTCGTCGGCGCGGCGATGGCGTCGACGAGCGCGAGGCGGTCCAAGAGCACGGCCAGCACGTCCTCCGGCTTGCCGAGGCGCAGGATGGGATCGCCTTTAACACGCTCGGCGTTGGCCGCATTGATCGCGGCCTCGACGCCCATTTTCTGGACCACGCCCACATAAGTCGCGTTCGCGGCAAAATCCTGGCCCGCGAACTTGTAGTTCATGCCGCACCGCGTCACGGTCAACACCAGGTCGCAGCCGCCGACGCGCCGCCCTCCCTGGAAGACGGTCTCGACGGCCGCGCCCTCCCTGGCTCTCCTTAAGGCCTCGCGGTCCTGGCGCCGCTTGCGGACGCCACGCGCCGCCGCCTGGAGCAAAGCGGCGGCCTTCATCTCGCTCTTCCGGAGCTTGCGGAAGGCGCGGCCCCGCGCCACGGCCTGGAACTTTGACAAACCGGCGTCGCGCTTGAGCCGCGCTAATAAACGCTGCGCCCTCTGGACCGCGACCCCCGCGCGCTGGCGGTCGCGCTCCTTGACTCTTGCCATGGTCCGGCGGAAGAGGCTGGCCGCGTCGAAGCCCTTACACGCCCGCTGGACGAGGAGCGCGCAGTAGACCTCCATCGCGAGGCGCACGGCCGCCGCCCGTTCGCGCGCGACCTCGGGCACCTGGAGCGTGGGCGGCTGCGCACCGTCGTCGTCGCCGACCAGGATGAGCTTGGCCCAGACGACCTCGGCCAGCCGCCCGTCGCGCACCGCCATGTCGACCTCGGACCGCGGGAAGTGGCGCTTCGCCAATTGCTCGACGTCGGCCGCGAGGAGCACGTGGTCGCGGGCCACGATCACCGGCTTCTTGATGCGCGCCGCCGCGCAGATGAGACAATCGCCGGCGGCGAAGACGCGCACCTGCCACGCGCCGGCCTTGGTCCCACTGGGCGCCAGCTTCACGGGCCGCACCGCCTGCGCCGCCTCGAGGGCCGTGTCGTCCGCGTCCGCGGCCTTTGCCGCCATTTCTACGGAGGCGACGCATCGGAAGTCGCGCGTTTTCGCCACGATGGCATCGCGCCCGCGCGCGAACAAAACGTCGTGCGCGTCGGCGCACGCGACCGCCCCGGCGAAGGCGCGCGCGTCGCCGCCGCCCTCCGCCTCGGCCAATAGCCGCGCGGCGTCGAGGAGTGCCGCCGCGCGGCCCGTGTCGCGCGCGCGCCGCACGCGCGCCGCGCCGTTGGACGCGGCCGGTTCCAGATGCGGGTCGCCCCTAAAACTCGCCACGACCGCGCCGGCGAAGGCGCGGGCGTTCGGGGCGCGCATGCCCCGGGGCCACATGACGCAGGCGTTCTGCAAGTACGCGCGCTCGTAGTAGGCGCCGGCATTTCGCGCCTCGTCCGCGGCGCGCGCTTGAGCAACGAGGACCAGAACCTCATCGAGCCAGTCCGGCACGGCCACGTTGAACTTCGTTGCCGCGGCCCAGCCGAGCTGTAGCGTCGCGGCGCGCGTCGCCGTAACGACCGGCGACGTGGCATCGGCCGCATCTAATACGGCGAGCGCCGCGTCGCAGTCGCCGACCAGCGCCAGCGCGTGCGCGGCGTGGAGCAGGGGGTCCTCTGCGGCCGCGCGGGCCGCGGCACCCTCCGCCTCCTTCTTGTTCTTGGCACCCGCCTTTACTTTTGCGTCTTCCTCCCGTTTCTTGTCCTCGTTATATTTATCGAGCGCGCTCAGTTGCGCGTAGCGCTCCTGTTCCTTCTCCAGATCGCGCTTCGACGCGGGCTTCCGCAGCGGCTCCGGGTCGGCGCCCACGAGCGCCGCCACCTCCCAGGGCGCGGGCAGTAATGCCTCGGCCGCGAATGCGACGACCCGACCCACGGGGTCGTTCACCCGGGACCAACTACCGGGAGCATCGTCCGGCGGGAGTTTCAGGCAGTGGCGGCTCCTCGCCGCCTTGGACGCCCGCGCGCACGCCGCGAGCGCGTCCAGCCGCGCGCACGCGACCGCCTGGGCCGTGGCGTACCGCCAGGCGCTCCGCCGCCCGAGCGCTCCGCGCCAGTACCGCTGCAGCCGGCCCCGCATCCTAGCTCGTCTTAACCGCCGCGCCTCGACCAACATTTTCCGCACCATCTTGTCGCGGTACGCGCGTATGACCCGCCGCGCCGCCCACTCGATGACCTCCGCGCGCATGGCCCGGGCTAATCGTCGTGCGCTTCCTCCCCTACAGACCGCCGCCATGCATGTGGCGGCGTCATAGACATAGGCTTCGGCTCTGCGGACGGCCCGTCGTCGGCCCAGGACGCCGCGCCACTTCCTCTGGCCCTTCCTCGCCCAATTGTGCGCCAACGCGCCGCCCGGCAATTCTATAGCCCAGAGCCGCCTTCGACACTGCTTCCTGCGCTGCACCCGCTGCACGCGCGTCGCGGCCGCGTCGACCTCGGCGAGGAAGATGCGCGGCGGGTGCTCCTGCACGCTCCGGGCCAGCGCCTCGTACGGTGTGAGCCCGTCCTCGTCTCGTATCGACGCCGCCGCCCAGGAGGGGCTCAGCGGGGGCAGGCTTATCATCGGGGGCCGGCGGCGGCTCCGCGGCCGTGGCGGGGGGGGGGGCATCAGCTGTTGTGTCGCATCATGTTGCCCACTGCCTTTGTCTTCTTATGAAAGGCTATCCTAGCTAGACGTACGACGCTGGGTTGTGTGACCAGACGGCCCGCCGTGGCGCTCTTCGCTACCGGGCACAGGGCAGCCTTTTGTCCAGCTAGTTAGCGCCGCGTTAAAAAACCCGTGCATTTCGACGGGAAGTGCGGGTTTGGGCAAGGGCACTCGCATTGAAGGCAGGTGGGCTTCCCTCGTGTCCTCTACTCCGGCTCGCGCGATGGGGCTGGGCTCGGAACCGTTCGTTGCGGGCGCGCCCGCGGACCCTATTTTGTTCCCGCGCGCGCTGCGAGTGTCGGAACTGTTTTCCCGGCCCCACGGTTCGTGGCGTATCGTGCTGCGGCGGGGCCACGTCCAGGGTGCTGCGGTGCCCTCATATCGCTCGCTCGACGACCTGACCCGTACCGTTAACGGTACGGGTCACACAGGCCCTAGTGAGTTTTGCGCCACTACGGCTCAGCCGCGGCACACACGAGCTAGTGTCGGCGGCAGTTTCGCGGCAACGTGGGCTCGGATGGTTTTGAAAAGGTGCTCATCGGAACGCGGGGAGCGAGAGAAACGTTTTTAGACGTGGCGAAAGGGCGAGCGGCGAAGAACAGCGTTCTGACGAGCGGCGCAAAACAGCTTAAATGCTAGTGGCGCAAAACTCACTAGGGCCTGTGTGACCCGTACCGTTAACGGTACGGGTCAGACCTCGTTGCCGAAGCTACGCCTCAGCCGCCCACGGACGCCGAGTACGTGCGCGGCGCATCGGTGAAGCTCGGGCTCCAGACCTGACGCGCCTGTTCTTTTGTTGTCCATAAGAATGTGTAGTACACAGATACATGCATGTTAATCTATCTATCGCCCCCAGAGCGCGACGCCGGAGCTGCCCTGCGCGATGCAGATGTTCTCGTCCGCGAAGCACCAATTGTACACGTTCGGCCGCTTCTTAAATCCGTCTGCCGTACGTTCGGCCCTGAGCCGTTGGAATAGACCACGCAACCCGCGGCCCTCGCGTATGTCGATCTTGGGCAATCTCACGAACCAAAGCAAGCGCACCGCGAGCGTCTCCAACGCGAGCGTCATGCGCCGGCCGCTCATCGAAAACGAACCGCTAAATCGAAACGTCAACGCGCCGCGGAACAGCCGCACGGTATTGTCGAAATCCCCGTCGTCCAGGCAAGGGCCGCCAGGTACGGTGTTCAAGCGTCGCGGCGCGCCGGGCACCGTCCAGCGAAACGACTGCCCGCCGGGCACGGTCAGGTACCGGCCCAACGGCGCGTTGGAGACGCTCAACACGTCCCGTCCTCGCCACGTCCCGTCCTCGCGGCGCACTGCCTTCAGCGCGCCAGGCTTGGCCGAGAACACCGGTCGCCACGGCTCCCCTCTCGCGAGGGCGTCAGTCCACGACTCGGGGTGCTCGCCCGCGTTCGACAGCTCGGCGAGCGCCACGGTGACTTCCCGCGCGCCGGGACGAGACGCGGTTGTCGCGGCGGCGCGCGTCAGCACGTCCACGCACGAAGCCACGCTGGGAGCGAGGCCCCAACACGTCCGGCCGGCGAGGGCGAAGAGTGCCAGCAGGGAGTGCATGGCTGCCACTGCTCTCCGGAGAGTAAGTTGGCAAAAAAACGCCCAAACGAATGTATTACAGCACGTGGGGCCTTCAGCCGTGCCCAATCGTTGATTCGCGGCTGTGAGAGTGTGGGACGCAAGCAGCGCTACCTCTCTCTTCTCCGCTGTCTTCTATTACCGGCGAGTTAGAATGTCAACACAGTTGAACTCTATGCGCAAAACCCGTCGTAAAACCCGCACGCAAGGCACGCAAGGCATTGGAGCCGGAGGCCGAGCGCATAGCCACCTTTATTCAATACGTGTGCAGTATGTCCAGCGACAGCTCTAAAAATGAGGACTACGAAGCGTGGACCGACGAGGACGACGACGACGAGCGAATACAAGCAATACGCCAGCCGCCACCGCATGCCTTGGACGGCGCCGTGCTCGCCACACTCGACGCGCTCGATGAAGAGACGCTCGCGGGCCAGCTCTGGGACGTCCTCGGCGGGCTCGCGGTGTGTTGCGCGAACGGCGAGGCGCGGGCGTTGCGCGTCGCGGCCCGTGCGAGCAACGCGCTGACGCCGCGCGAGTACGCCACGGCCCTGCAGGCGGAGCTCTGCCGCTGCGGCGCCAGCGCCACGTGGTGCTGGCTCGTGGACGAGGTGCGATCGTGTCTGGAGCGCGTGGCTCCGGAACGGGCAGCGTCCGTCGCGCCGCGGGCGGGCTCGGCCGTCTGGCGCACGGCGTGTCTGGCCGTGACGGCGAGCAATGCGGCGGCGCGGCGCGAGCTCGACTCCGACTCCGACCAGGCGGAGGACGGCGGCGGCCTGGAAGTCGACGCGGCGACGGCCGCCGCGAAGGTGTTGGCTACCGCCGCAGTCCTCGCCGCGCAGGGTGCGAAATGCAAGTGCGTGGCGGTGCGATTGGCGCTGAAGCTGGCCGCCTGGGACGCGCTGCCGGCCGACTACGCCCCCGAGCTGTGGCACCTCATACGAGCGTGCGGCGTGGCACCGTCTCAATTGGTGAGTGTAGCGCAGCAGCACCGGCCACGGCGCCTCCACCGCGCGCGGCGGCGGCGCGCGCGGTTCGAGGCGCAGAAAGCGCAGCACCAGGAGCGGTGCCTGGGCCTCGGCGCGCGGCCGGAGGAACTCCCCACCAAGGAGTCGACGGGCCACACGTCGTCGTCGAGCAGCGGCGACTCGGCGTCGTCCGACAGTGGCGTCCTCGATTCGTCGTCCGACGACTCCGAGTGTGAAGGACGGCGTTTGGCGCGGCGCGACCGATTTCACATAGTGCCGGGCGCATCCCCGGACCCGGACCTGCGCTGGTCGCTGACGGCCGTCGCGCGGCTCGTGGCGCGCGAGAACCTGCTCGTGGCGGGACCCCTGTCGCGCGACCGGGAGTGGCGCCTGTGCGCGCCCCTGGCCGCGCGGCTATTGTCGCGGCACGCGCAGTCCGAGGCCGGCGCCGCGGCCGCCGGCGCCCGGATCATGCGCGCGCTGGTCGAGGCGAACCCGGTGCGCTTGGCGCGGGACGAGATCTTGGAGCGGCGGTGCGCGCGGCGCTTGGCGCGGGTCGCGGCGCGCGCGGCCGACCCGCAGGCGCGGCGGAACGCGCGGCCGGCGCTCGCCGGTCTGTTAGCCACGGTCCTCGATGATCGACGGAGATCGGCCCTCCTGGACGCCTGCTACAAAAAGGGCGACGCTTGCGGGGCGGTCCTCGATTGCCTCGGTCGCGAGCTCTTGCACGGGGGCCCCGCGTTCGATGCCTTGGTGGCGAAGGCGTTGGAAGATCGCTTCACGGGCATGGACAAGGACGCCAACGCCGGCTACGACGCGCTGGTCATGAACCTGGATGCGCATTGCGCGGTGGCGGCTCTATCTCGAAGGGTGGCGCTCGCCGGCGCTCAGAAGCTCCCGGCCAGCGTCGCCGCGCTTCGCGGCCACGCGGCCCCGCGCCGCGTCGCGGAGCTGTTGCGGTCGCGGCTGCGGCGTGCCCAGGCCGCGCCGAACGTCGGGCGCGAGGCGGCGCCCGCGCCGACGGGGCCAGCCGACGCGCCGCTCAAGCCGGGCGGCGACCCCGCGGCGCAGCGGTTCATGCTGCACCTCCTGGCCGAGAATCTGGTGCGGACGCGGCGTCCCGGACTTCGACCGATGGCGTCCTCAGTACGCGTCGTCGCCGAGCGTTTTTTTCGCGCAGGATTACGTTTTGGACGCGCTCGGAGACGGCTCGTCCGCTTAGGCCTGTTAATATTGGTGTGTAAAGAGTCTCTCGAGACTGAACGGGTTTTTGCTGACCGCGATATGAGCTTGTTTTTTGGCCTTACCTCACGCTGCGATCCACGCCAGCGTCGCATCGATCGCGTACGAACGTACGCGACCACTACACAACGATGCGCGCCGCCGTCGACCAGCAAGACGTCGTGGATGTCGCCCTAGCAACGCGCCAGGCCGAGCTCGAGGCGCGCGGCGAGTACACCTATGTACTCATCCCGCACGAAGCCCATAAACCGATGCAGAAGTTCAAGCACCCGTGCAACACGACGCTGGAGGACGACGACCTGCGGGAAGCCCTGAAGCTCCACTTCTCGCAGACGGGCACATTGACCGAAGCCCAGCTGGCGGCCTACTGCTGGAACCTGAAGCAGCAGATCCACGAGAAGTCGCCCGAGACGCCCGTCCGGGACGAAGATTTGCTCGCGGTGGCGTCGGGCGTGAACGTGGACACCTTCGCCATGACGGTGCCCGACAAGACGCATTTGATGGCCGTGTCGCTGTACGCCGACGACAAGGGCCACGCGAAGAACGCGCCGATCAACGAGCGCGCCTGCGGCTTAGCGCAGGGCTGCGGCCACGCGAACCAATCGTTCCGGGGCGACTGCTTCGTGTCGCGGTATTTCGACGACGACGACGCCTGGATTAGAAAGGACTTCAAGATCGAGGACTGCTCCTCGGACGCGCAGTGGGTCACGGACCAAAAGGCCATCACAAAGAAGTCGCCCGGCGGCATGGCCAGTCTGTCGGACATGTACGCCAAGCTCGGCCAGAAGAGCGGGGGCGCCCCGCCCCCGGTCAAGTTCGACCAGCGCGAGGAGGAGAAGAAGCTCCTCTTAATGACGCGGCGCGGCGACGGCTACACCTGGACGCAGACGAACACCGAGGTCGAGATTCGCGTCACGGTGCCGGCGGGCACGGTCGCGCGCGCGCTGAAGGTGGCCATCAAACGCGGGTCGATCCTCGTGAGCCTGGGCGAGGCCTCCTTGTTGAACGTGGACCGCCTCACGTCCCCCATCGACGTCGACGAG
>Ga0114994_10000754_pt1 | contig 22384 bp, 19 predicted proteins | sample ArcticOcean_MG_C_9_FD_87043 | JGI IMG/M metagenome (GOLD analysis project Ga0114994, IMG submission 87043) | Marine microbial communities from western Arctic Ocean - ArcticOcean_MG_CB2_152 | ecosystem: Environmental > Aquatic > Marine > Oceanic | place: Arctic Ocean: Canada Basin | collected...
ACTTTGCCTGAGAAAACCGGTGGCCGTTTCTCGAGGAAAGACTCGACACCCTCGATGGCATCGGCTGACTTACCGCGATGATAGATGCCGCGCGAATCAATCTTATGGGCTTGCATGGGATGGTCTGCCCCCAGCATCTTCCACATCATGTGCCGGATCAACGCGACCGATACCGGTGACGTTGACTCGGCAAACTCGTGAGCAAGATCAACGGCTGCGGGCAATAAATCTGCAGGCTTGTGAACGCTCCGTACGAGCCCACCCTGCAGCGCCTCCTCGGCATTGAACACCCGACCGGAAAAGGTCCATTCCAGCGCTTGTTGAATGCCGACTATTTTGGGTAGAAACCAACTTGAACACGCTTCCGGCACGACCGCACGCTTTGAAAATACGAAGCCATAGCGCGCGTTTTCGGAGGCAAGACGGACATCCATTGCGCATTGCATGGTGGCGCCAACGCCGACCGCCGGACCATTACAGGCCGAAATAATCGGCTTTAACGACTCAAAAATGCGGAGTGTTAGAACGCCGCCGCCGTCTCGCTTTAAGCCACCTTCTCGACCTGGGGCGTCATTATTGAAGGTGTTACCACCGCTAGAGAGGTCCGCGCCCGCGCAGAAGCCGCGCCCAGCCCCCGTGAAGATGATGGCTCTGACATCATCATCGGCATCAGCAGCATCGAGCGCTGAGATGATCTCCGCTTGCATTAATGCCGTGTAGGCATTGAGTTTGTCCGGGCGGTTTAACGTAATGGTCAATACCGGGCCGTTTTTTTCGTAGAGAATTTGTTCGAAATCCATATTGTTTCCTAGCTGTAGTGTTGAATGAAGTCGGTAAAGAGTGCCCGTTGAGCATGGGAGCCGCCAATTGCGTGCAGTTCAGGCTGCAGGGTCATCAGCAGATCGACCCCGCGTTTTTCTTGGCCATGGGTGAGGTCGATGAGGGCTCTAGCCGTTTCTAATCCGACGGCGCTGCAAACCCTGCCCTGTTCCTCGGGCTGTTGTGCCCACCGGGTGAGGTTGTTTAGGGCCGCCTCGACGGCCTCTTGATCACCATTTTTGACCGCGACCATCACGTAATGCAGCGCGATGAAGACCAATTCTTGATCCTTTGCGCGATGGTAATAGGGGGTGAGGGCTGTCCATCGATCGCCGAGGTCTAGGCCCTTCATTTCAAGGCGCCAGAGCAAGCTCGCGGCATTGCAGACATCGAGATAAAAGTCGTCACGAAGACAGTCGATAAGGGTCTCATCATAAAGCGCTAAGGCTTGCGCTGCCTGATTGCGATCCAGCAGCATGAGTGCCTTATGCCAAATCAGATGGTTTGAGAAATTGTTGGTGTGGGTCCAGCTTGGAAGGCAGTCATCGATCCAGGCAATGCCAGCATCAAAATCTGATTGCATATGATGGACGTGGGCCACGGCATGGGCCGCCCACATATCCAAGGGTTCTGCCGTGACCGCGGCCTGGCCGTAATCGAGCGCTTGAGCATAGTGACCGCATTCCTCATGGCCAAAGGCCAGCATGCCAACGACAAAGCTTCGCCAAGGATGATCCTCCGGCCAGTGCGGTAGGCTCTCCTGGATGGCGCCGAGCATGCCTTGCGCATCGCCGCGATAAAAGTGTAGATGGTTTGCGGCTTTGAGCGCGATGAGATCGGTCGGGTGTTCGGTGAGTATCTCACCCAAGATGGCACTGGCCTTGCGGGTGTCATCACGCCGCCAAGCTTTTAATGCGGCCAGGTGCGCCTGTTCTCGAGGATTACTCGCTGCCTGCTCAGCCGCTTGAATCGTCTGATCGATGGGTGGAATAAATCGCGGATCACTCGCCATTTTCAGCTGGTAGCCTCGAAACAGATGCCCCATTGCGAAAGCTGGATCATTGGCTTGGACCACTTCCAAGATCGATAGGGTCTCTGTGCTGTATCGAAGATATTGATGAATCACCTTATCAAAAGCACCGAGGGTGCCTGGGTCATTGCTCGAGCAAGGCATAAATTGATTAATGATGGCCATGTTATTGTCCGTAACGTTGGTGTTGCTGCGCTAAATACTGTGTTTCTTCGACGGTATTGTGCCGGTTAAGGCTTTGATTACGGTGCGGAAAGCGGCCGAAGCGTTCAATGATTAAAGCGTGCTCTTCAAAAGACTTCAAGAAGCGCTGAAAGACGGGCTTCCAGACTGGCGGAACGTGACGTATCAGGGCGTCGAGCGCCGCAATACCGAGTCGTTGCGCAGCTCGATTTTCTGCATGGTGATAGGGGTGCAGGGCAAAGAGGTGTTCGATCGGATGCAGCTCGCTCGCCCTGTTTGCGACGCGTAATCGGTGGCTGAGGTTCAGAGCTTTTGAATCGAAAGCAAAGGCCTTTGGCGTGCCACGATACAGGTGCCTGGAAAACTGATCCAGCAGAATAATCCGGGCCAGTATTGCTCGGTCGGTGAGCGCGTCAACCCACGCCTCAGTGGCGGCTGAGGCGTGCGCCGTTTTAAACTGCGCTTGAATGTGTCGATCGAGGGCTGCGCCACCCCGATACCAGCGCTGCTTCGCTTTAGAGATCGATTCAGGCTGATCACAGCAATCCTCGAACCAAAAGGCCAAGATGGCATCGGTATCAATCGATTTCGTAGCCAACCTCACCGTCCTTGAGGCCAAGGTAGGGCCTTAAATAATGTACGCAAAGGTACAGCGGAATGGTGTCCAGCAAGGCAACGGTGAGTTTAAACAGATAGTTCCCCGTCATAAGGCTAACCATCGTGGCAAGGCTCATCGCGCCGGCCAGGAACTGGGCACCAAACGTCACGGCAACGACCATAAACGAATCGACCCCCTGGCTGATCACCGTACTGCCATTGTTGCGCAGCCAAAGATGTTTGCCTTGGGTTAGATTTTTCCAAAAATGAAACAGAAAAACATCGCAATATTGCGCTGCAAAATACGCCAACATGGAGGCCAGTACCGCGCCAGAGGTGGTCGCATAGAGCAGGCTAAAGAGTTCAATTTCGCCGCTCACAGACTCGCCATTGGGTAGGCCAACCGGTTCAGCGAGCATGAGGGTTTGCCAAGGGGCCTGGATCATTGCGGCCGGTAGGGCATTGCCCAGCCACATGAACCCAAGAATAAAAATGTTCAGGCATAGACCAAAGGTCACTAAAAAGTTCGCTCGGCGCTTGCCATAAAGCTCACTCACCAAGTCGGTACACAGAAAAGTGATGGGGTACGGCAAGACGCCAACAGCCAGTGTCCAAGGCCCAAGTTCTATGAAACGGGTTATCCCGAGCAGGTTGAGCATGGTCATGGCGCATAAGAAAATCCCAGATAGGATTAGAAATACGCGCTCGCGACGTATTAATAACGTGGTCTTAGATGGCTGCATACTCACGACCTCCTCAAAGGCTCACGATAAATTAGGATTCGATTTGACCCAAATTGCCGTGGAGTACGGCGCCGTTAATAATTGGGTTTTCTGCTGAAAAAAATATCAGTTCAGCGACCTCTGTTGGCTCAATCAATCGGCCAAAAGCGCTGCCCCCGGCGATGCTGGTCAAAACAGTTGGATCTTCACCAACATGGGCTCGAAGCATCTCAGTATCGGTAAATCCGGGGCAGATACAGGCGGTGTGGATCCCTGTGCCGGCAAGGTCTTGGCAGGTCGCGCGCATCATACCCAGCATGGCGTGCTTGCTGGTGACGTAGGTAAATGAATTAGCGACTGCCTTTTCGGACAGGGTCGAGCCGACATAAAGAATGGCGCAACCCGAAGACATCAGCGGTAAAAAAACCCGATTTAGCCGCTGCGGGGCCGTCACGTTGAGTGCCAATATATTACTGAGCGCCTCGCCGCTGGTTTCTTGGATGGACCCAGAGGTCAGTCGAGCCGCATTGTGGATCAGAATTAATTTCTCCCCAGTCTCGATTTGGGGTAAGACGCCGGCGGTGATGGTCGCTTCAAAATCATTGGTAGATAAATCAATCGCGATATCCGTAATACCCGGCGTCTGGGCGGCGGATCTCGATAGATTAAAGACCCGATACCCCGCCGCATGAAATCTGAGGGCGGTGGCGTGGCCGATGCCTTTGCTCGCGCCGGTAATAACAACGGTGTTCATTCAGCGCTCCATTGTGCGCACCCATCCTGTCCTGGACTGGATGACACTTTAACGGTGATCTCTGTGAGTCCATGGGCCATGATTTCTGGAACTTGAAGAATCTTCTCTAAAAAATAATGGGAAAATTCTTCAACGGTTGTGTTGGCGATGGGGAGCACTAAAACATCTCTCGGCAAAAAAGGAATGCGCTCGCCATTGAAGTGGGCGATGGTATAACCCGCCTCGTCAGTGATCTCTAAGAAGGGGGAGTGGGCGGGTAGCAGCATCTTCTCATCAATCTCATCACACAACGCGCGTAGTCGTCGCTTGATGATCGCGTAGTCAAACATCAGGCCTGTGTCGTCAACGGGCGCGGTCACTGAGCAGGCCAGTTGGAAGTTATGCCCGTGTAGGTCTTCTCGTTCGGTTGCGCTGAAAATCGTAAAATGCGCGGCAGAAAAATTCATTGCCTGCTTTGCCACTTCAATCCGCGCAAGTCTTGCTGGTCTAACCATGTTGGTGCCTCGATTTCGTTCGCTGAGTGTATCGCAGTCAAACCGAGGGCGCGACCGCTCTGGCCAATACAAAGGCTTTCTGAGAGACTCAAGCGAATCAAACAATATCGGAGAATTCATGGCTCGACTTACAAAACTCAGCCGGTCAATCGAAGGAAAAATTGTCATCGTTACCGGTGCCGGGAGTGGTATGGGGCGCGCAACGGCTCAGCTGTTTGCCGATGAGGGTGCAAAGGTTGCGCTGATCGATGTCAATGAGGCTGGCCTGCTCGCAGTACAGGATGAACTGAGTGAGGCCGGTTATACCAGCCGGGCTTGGGTGCTTGATTTGTTGGACCGAGCGGGGATCGAGCGGGTCGTGGGCGACATTGCAGCCCATTTTGGTGGGATCGATATTTTGATCAATAACGCCGGCATCTCAATCCCCGCGCCCTTGGACTCTGACCATTATATTGAGGCCTGGGATAAGGTGGTTGGCGTGTTGCTCACGGCGCAGACGTTAATGGTGAGAGCCGCATTACCGCACCTTCGAGCCTCGGACGGCGGGCGGATCGTGAACATCGCCTCGACCGAGGGTCTTGGCGCCACCAAATACGGTAGCCCCTATACCGCCGCGAAAACCGGAGTGATTGGCCTAACCCGTTCTATGGCCATCGAATTTGGCCGAGAAGGGATTACGGTCAACTGTGTTTGCCCAGGGCCAATCAATACCGGCATGACCCGCGGTATCAATGATGAACATAAAGTCATTTTTGCCAAACGGCGAACGGCCATTGGCCGTTATGGGGAGCCTGAAGAAGTTGCCCATGCAACCTTGAGTTTGGTGTTGCCCGCGATGCGTTATGTCACCGGCGTCACGTTGCCCGCGGATGGCGGCCTCACCATCAAGAATGCCTGAAGCCTGAAGCCTGAAGCCTGATGCCGGGGGCGTGGTTGTCCGGATCAGGCCGTGCTGCGCTCGATCCGGGCGCGTGCGGGTTACGGGCTTTAGGAATTGACCTCGGCAAGAAGGCGTTCGGGCACCTCGATGTGCTTCATTCGAAGGTATTCCCCAAAAGATTTGGCCTGGCCATCGATCCGATTATTCGATGAGACGCCATCTTTTAAAATCCCTCTAATGTAAAAATTAAGAGACCGAAGGTTCGGCAGCTCGTAACGTTCAATGTCGTATTGCGCAACATCGGGGCAGAGCTGTTTGAATTGCGCCACCGTGAGATAGTCATGCAAAAACGCGTAGCTTTCATCGGTTTTGGCCCAGACCCCACAATTTGCGCAACCGCCTTTGTCACCCGACCGGGTTCCAAATAGACGGCCAAAGGCCGTGGTCGTTTTTGCTCCGCCCGGCACAGCAACCAATTCGACCGGGACCTGTTGGTAGGATTGCTCTGGCAAGCCGAGGCGCTGGGTTGGGAGCACTTCGATGGTTTTGCCGTCGATGTGCAGGTACTCGGTGACCTTCTGACTATCGATGAGCGCAGGCCAATAAACAATGGTCGCAGCACCACCACCCATACTGTTGCCTCGCCCAGTATTACCCGGAACGGTCGCCAAGGCGAGTTCGGTTATCTTTGCTTGAAAGAGCCGGCCGACTTTTTTTGGATCTGAGGAAATGCAAGTAATGCGCAGCGCAGCATGGCCTTCTTCATTGCTGCTGGGGTTTTCTTTATCTGATCGAATCAGCTGAACCTCAACCTCATCAAACTGATCTTGACCACCCAGATTGTGAAAGACTTGGTCGAGGTACAATTCGGCCTTCTTGTCGATATCAAGTCCGGTCAGTAAAATTTCCACGCCGTTTCGGAATTGACCTTTGGTGTTGATGCAGACCTTATGGGTAGGGGGTGGGCTGCTGCCGCGGCAACCCGATACCCGAACGCGGTGCGGGCCCACGTCTTCTATTTTTAACGTATCAAAGTGCGCAATCACATCGGGGTTGTAATACGCAGGCGTTGAGATTTCATACAAAAGCTGGGCGGTGATGGTCCCGGAGGAAATCAGCCCGCCGGTGTTGTCGTGTTTCGTGATTACAAAACTGCCATCGGCTGCGATCTCGGCAATAGGATAGCCGACATTGCGGAAGGTGGGCACTTCCTCAATAAAAGAATAATTGCCACCACAGCACTGCGCGCCGCATTCAATGATGTGCCCAGCCGTGAGCGCGCCCGCTAAAGCATCATAGTCGCTTCGTTGCCAGTTGAATTTCCAGGCCGCTGGACCAATCACCACTGCCGCATCGGTCACGCGTGGGCAAATAACGATATCGGCGCCGAGGTCTAAGGCCTCTTTGATCGACCAGGCGCCAAAATAGGTATTGGCGGTGACCACTTCGTTGCCGCATTCGCTGAGCGGTTTACCCTGGTCGATGTTGACGAAGGCTTCGCCGCCAGCTTGCAGAGCTGCAAGATCGGGCATGAGGTCATCGCCGTCGATATAGGCGACCTTTGCCTGTAGGCCTTGGGCTTTGAGCACTTTTTCGACTTCTTCGGTTAGCCCAGAAGGGTTTAGCCCCCCCGCATTGGTCACAATTTTAATCCCGCGCGCCAAGCATGCCGCGACAACTTCTTCAAACTGCTTTAGGAAAGTGCCCACATAACCTAAGTGCGCGCCGCGTTGCTCGCGTTGGTCGTAAAGAATCTTCATCGTCAGTTCGGCTAAATAGTCGCCCGTCAGAACGTCGATTGGGCCGCCCTCAACCATCTCGATGGCTGCTTTTAATCGATCTCCGTAAAATCCGCTGCAGTTACCAATTCTGATGATGTCGCTCATAGCGATACTCCGATAATGTGGGTGAATCTGGGTTAAGGGTTGGGATTAAGTTTGATCGACCCAGCTCGGGCTGCGCTTTTCTCGAAATGCCGCCATACCTTCGGCGCCCTCCTCGGATTGAAACATGCTGACGCTCCAGCGCGCCGTTTGTTCAAACGCTTCATCTCGGTCCCAGGCGGCAACGGCGCGAACCAAACGCTTACATTCTGTAACCGCGATGGGGCCGCCTAGATTGATCATGGCAACTTCTTCATCGACCGCTTGAACCAGCTGATCTTTGGGTACCGCGCGATGGGCTAGACCCATTGCAACAGCTTGCAGTCCGCTAAAGCGCTCACCGGTCAGAAAAAGTTTCATACCGTGGTGTGGCCCGAGCTTCGGCAGGCAAACGACGCTGATGACAGCGGGAATAACGCCAATTCGAACCTCAGAAAAACTGCACTGAATTGTATCGACCGCAATGACGATGTCTGCCGCGCCGATGAGGCCTAGTCCGCCAGCAAAGGCAGCGCCATTTACCGCCGCGATGACGGGTTTGGGGCTCTCTTGAATGGCAATAAGAACATCCGCATAGGGCACAGATTGCTCGCCGGAAATGCTGGCCCCGGGCGGGCTTTTAAGATCGGCGCCTGCGCAAAAAGCAGAGCCCGAACCGGTAATGACAATGCAGCGCACCGCATCATCCGCATTCGCGGTTTGAATGTGCTGATACAACTCGTTCACCAAGGTCGCGGACAGCGCATTTCGGTTTTCTGGCCGGTTCAGCGTAATCCAAGCAGCGCCTTGTCTCGTCTCCAGCAGGGTTGCAATTTGCGTACTCATCAAGCATCTCCTACAGGGTCATCGTCACGCATTTCAATGAGCAACTCGCCATTACCCACTTGATCGCCTTCCAGCACTTTCACGCTGGCAATCACCCCGTCTCGGGGCGCGAGGATTTGATGCTCCATCTTCATTGCTTCCAAGATGAGGAGCGTGTCGCCTTTCGAGACTGTTGCGTTGTTCGTCGTTTTGACCGCCAATACTTTTCCCGGCATCGGTGCGGTTAGACCACCGCTCAGATCGCCCGAGTCTTTCCGCGGGAATCGCGACTGGTATTCGAGGGTGATGTCACCCTCTGGCCCATGAATGAGCATTTCGTTATCGCTCGCGTCGACCTGAAACCGTAATCTTTGAGTCCCGATTCGGCAATCCACAAGCCCTTCGCCAGCTTGATAAATCTGGCAGTGGAAAGTCTCGTCATCGATACTGAACCGCAGCGTTTGATCCCGCTCGGTACGGTATTCAAGATTGAGTTCGACCGCTTGATGCTTGAAAGACGTCCGTTGGGGGGGGAGGTGCGAATTGCGCCAGCCCCTTGGAATGCCTTTGAGAACCTGAGCCTGCTTATGACGGCGTGCTCGCAATTCAACCGCGGCTGCGATGGCAGCCTGCTGCAGATGCTCGATGCTGGCCACCTTCTCCCGCGCTGGGTTCACGCGCTCGATGAAATCGGTTGTGGTATCACCGTCAAGGAAGGCTTGGGTTCTAAGGGTTGCGACCAAAAAGTCTCGATTGGTGGTGAGCCCTTGGATGCGGGTGGTTTCCAATACTCGGGCCAAGCGCGATATGGCTTCGGCTCGGGTTTTGGCATGCACAATCACCTTCGCAATCATGGGGTCAAACTGCGTTCCGATGATGCTGCCAGCCTCGATTCCGGAATCAAAGCGTGCTTTCGCGACGTTTGAGGGCTGCCAAGCTTTGATGGTTCCCGGTGCCGGCAGAAAGTCGCGCGCTGGATTCTCGGCGTAGATTCTTGCTTCGATCGCGTGACCAGAAATACTCAGATCATCTTGGGTAAATTCAAGGGCATGGCCTTCAGCGACGCGTATTTGTTCGCGTACCAGATCGAGCCCTGTAATTTCTTCGGTAATAGGATGTTCCACCTGAAGCCGGGTGTTGACTTCAAGGAAGAAAAATTCGTCTCCAGCCAGCAGGAATTCAACCGTGCCAGCCGAGTAATAGCCGATGGCTTTTGCTGCGGCAACCGCCGCGTTCCCCATGGCGGCGCGAAGGGTCTCGGTTACGGCGGGTGAAGGCGCCTCTTCAATAATCTTTTGATGGCGTCTTTGGATGGAACATTCGCGTTCAAAGCAATGTAGGACATGACCCAATTGATCACCAAGAACTTGGATTTCAACATGCCGAGACGTGCTTAACCACCGTTCTAAGAAAACGGTATCATCGCCGAAAGCAGAGCCGGCTTCACGGCGAGCGGACGCGACGGCCGCTTCAAGCGCCTCTGGGGTTTCAACCACGCGCATACCGCGCCCACCACCGCCAGCCGAGGCTTTAACGAGAACGGGGTAGCCAATGCTTTCGCCAGCTGCGGCTAAGTCTTCAGCGCCTGTCAGGGCAATCGCCGGCAGGGTCGGCACACCGGCCGCTTGCATCAGTGCTTTTGCGGAGAGCTTGTCGCCCATCTGATCGATCGCAGTGGTTGACGGGCCAATAAAAATCATGCCCGCGGCCTGAATTGCCTGAGCGAAGCCAGTATTTTCTGAGAGAAAGCCATAACCTGGATGCAGCGCGTCCGCGCCGCTCATGCGGCAGGCCTCGAGCACCTTCTCGGTGTCCAGATAGGTTTCTGCGGGGGTGGTACCCGTTAAGGCGATGGCCGTGTCGGCTTCCAATACAAACGGCGCATTGGCATCGGAGTCAGAGTAGATCGCAACCGTTGCAATGCCCATATCCTTTGCCGTTCGAATGATCCGGCGGGCAATTTCACCTCGATTGGCAATCAGAATTTTTCGTATTGGGGTTACATTCGCCATGTGCCGAACTCCTTAGTGCCTTGGATCGTATTGTTATGGCAAGTAGATAACGTGATGCCGATCACGTCTCTCGTATCCCGTGGATCGATCATGCCGTCGTCACTGACTCGCGAGGTGGCGTAGAGTCCTTTCGATCGTTCTTCCGCCCAGTATTCAGCCACCTCTGCGCGGGCGGCATCAGCGGCCTCATCGAAGGCGATCCCGCGTCGTTCCGAAGACGCACGGCCAATAATGCTCATCACACCCGCCATTTGTTTCGGGCCCATCACGGCAATTTTTGCGGTTGGCCAAATAAAGGTGAACCGGGTGCCAAAGGCGCGACCGCTCATCCCGTAGTTCCCGGCGCCGTAAGACGCGCCCACGATAATGCTGATATGCGGGACGGTTGAATTTGAAACCGCGTTGATCATTTTCGAGCCGTTCTTGGTAATGCCGCCTTGCTCGAACTCGGTGCCGACGATATAGCCTGTGATGTTGTGGAGAAAGACCAGCGGCGTGTGGATCTGGTTACACAGCTGAATAAACTGCGCGGCTTTTTCCGCTGATTCCGAAAACAAGGCGCCGTTGTTGCCGAGAATGCCAACCGGGTAGCCGTGAATTTTGCTCCAGCCGCAGACGAGGGTTGGTCCGTACAGCGGTTTGAATTCTTCGAATTCTGAGCCATCGGTAATCCGGTTAATGACTTCCCGGATATCGAACGGCGTTTTTAGATCCTTTGAGACTAGGCCGAGTAAATCTTCTGGGTCCTGTGTGGGCGGTGGGGCATCCGGTGCTGGGTTAGGACCTAACTTTTTCCAATTCAGATGCGCGACAACCTCCCGGCAGATTCGAATCCCGTCGCGTTCATCATCGGCCAAATAGTCACCCAGGCCGGATATCGTGGTGTGCATGTCGGCACCGCCTAAACTTTCTTCATCGGCATCTTCTCCGGTTGCCATTTTCACAAGCGGTGGGCCGCCTAGAAAAACCTTTGATTGTTTTTTGATGAAAATATTGTAATCGCTCATGCCGGGTTGATAGGCGCCCCCCGCTGTTGATGCGCCAAAAACGACAGAGATGGTGGGGATTCGGAGTTTTGACAATTCAGTGATTTCATAGAACAGACGACCTGATTCCGCAAAGTGCTCGACACCCCGCCGGATGGCCGCTTCAGGGTCCTCTGCAGAGTCGCCGCGTAGATCCGCACCGGCAGATTCCACTAATTGAATGTAGGGCAATCGATTTTCACGCGCTATTTCAAGACCCCGCATCAGCTTTTTTGAATTGAACTCATTGAATGCGCCGGCCCGGACGGACGGATCATGACCGAGAATCAGGCACTCAATCCCAGACACCACTCCGATGCCCACGATAAACCCAGAGCCCACGGAAACGTTGGAGCGCCAACCAGCAAGGGGGCTGATCTCTAGAAACGGTGCGTCTTGGTCAAGCACCAAAGCGATTCGCTCGCGTACGGGTTGTTTGTTTCGGGAACTCAGCCGATTCATCGCCTCGAGGCCGCCGCCGGCCTCGACCTCCGCGTGAAGGTCCTCGAGTTCAGCAAGCATCGCCGTCATGTCCTGGGTGTTTTTTTGAAACTGCTCAGATCGTCGGTTAACCTTCGTCTCTAACGCGGCCATAGTTTCTCCTTTACGCTCATTTCTTACACTCATTTTGGGCCTGCGGTCAGCAGCAGATAGGCTGATATGCTGAACGCCCGCGGGTAGCTTTCCCCAAACAGTATCAAACTTCGCATCCTAGGACATTGATTTTGACAAACATTTACGGGGCCACTCGGTTGGTATTAATGCGTGCAATGGGCGTTAGATTCGCTAGGCTGAGCCAAGCTCTACGGTTTCAACGACCGGCCTGTGGGTCGGGGCTGGATCAAAGGTTGGGCCTGTATCAAACTAGGCGCCGGGGCGCTTAAGAATGCCTAAAACAGTACAGGGAGTAGGAGGCTATGCCGCATTGGCAAAATTGGTCAGGTAAGCAGCGCAGTAAAGTTGATTCCATTCACTTTGCGCGGAGTGTCGAAGACATTCAGGCGGTCGTTGCGGGGCTTGCGCAAGCTCAAGGCAAACGACTCCGGGTTGCAGGGGCAGGCCACAGTCACGCGCCGCTCGTGGTTGGCGCCGATCAAGTGTTGGATATCTCGGGTCTTGCAGGCGTTATTTCAACCGATGTGACCCATCAGCGCGCCAAGATTTGGGGTGGAACACCCATTTATATGCTCGGTAGAGCCCTTCACGACCAGGGCCTCGCACTCCGAAACCAGGGGGACATTGATCGGCAATTCTTAGCCGGCGCCTGTGCTACCGGAACCCATGGGTCAGGTAGTCAGTTGCAAAACCTGTCTGCATCGATCGAATCGATGACCCTCGTTGATGGCTCTGGACAGCGCAGGCTCTGTTCCAAGGCGACCCTCGGCGATGACTTCGATGCGTTAAAGGTTGGTCTGGGCGCCTTCGGCGTGGTGACCGAAATTGAGATGAATCTGAGGCCCGCATTCAAGCTGCGTGAGCAAAGCGATTCTTTGAGCGGTACTGAGGTGTTATCAAATCTTGAGGCATTAGGCGCAAGCGGGGAACGGTTCGAGTTCTTTTGGCAACCACGACAAGACGCCGCGCTCATTAAAACCCTGACCGAAACGCTGGAAGCGCCAGATTATCCCGTGGGTAGCGAGGGCGAACGCTGTGGTTGGAATTTTGAAGTGCTACCCAACCATCGCCCGCATCTGCATACGGAAATGGAATATTCGGTCGCCGCTGAGGATGGCCCAAAGTGTTTTGCTGAAATCCGTGATTTGCTCTTGCATCGATTTACCGAGGTGCAATGGCCGGTGGAATACCGAACCCTGGCAAAAGACGACAGTTGGCTGTCCAATGCGTTTGGCCGAGAGACCGTGACGATTTCAGTCCATGAGGACGTGCGCAATGATGAGCGCGCGTACTATCAAGCCTGCGAGACAATATTTCTAAAATACCAGGGGCGGCCTCACTGGGGCAAAGTGAACTATGCGCAAGGCGCTGATTTCTTGCAGAATTATCCCCGATGGCTTGATTGGTGGCGCGTCCGAGACGACTTTGATCCTGCGGGCCGCTTCCTGAATGATTTCTTAGCAAGTATCAGGCCTTAGTACGGATCCTTTGGCGGGTTTCCGGCATCAACGACAATGCAATGGACGGGTCAATGGGCCCGTCCGGCTGCGGCTTTATACCGAGCGAGCGCCTTGAGGGGCCAACTGGGGCGCGACGGATGCTGACAGTCCATCCATCAGAACGTGGCTCGTGTTATGGTGGCTTAACTTAAAATTAAAGGAGCAACCAAGGTGGGTCAACCCGTTTTATATGGCACCGCTGGGTCTCGAGCCTTTCGTTCAATTTGGGCTGCCGAAGAGATGAATCTCGACTATCAGCATGTTCCAACGTCGTTCCGTGGGGATAACCAAACCGATGAGTACCTTCTGATCAATCCGAATGGTCGAATTCCTGCTTTGGTCGATGGCGACCTAACCTTATTCGAATCGATGGCAATTAATTTGTACTTAGCCAAGCAATATGGCCCGCACCTAATTCCTGGAGCCGATGGCGATGAGGCTCGCACCCTGCAATGGTCAGTTTGGGGGATTAGTGAGATTGAACCGTTGCAAATGCAGATCGTTGTTCAACGTTTCTTTACACCTGAGGCGCAACGCGATGCGGGTGTCATAGAACGAGCGAGCAACGGGTTGAAACGGCCGCTCAATGTGCTTAACGCAACATTATTAAATCGTGCTTATCTGTTAGGAGATACCTTTACCCTTGCAGATCTTAATTTATCCGGCGTCATGGATCTTCTAAAGATGCTTGAATTTGATTTTAGTGACGTCCCGGCGGTTCAGAGTTGGTTAGCAAAGTGCTACGCCCGAGAAAGTTACGCGCAAGCGAAAGGTGTGGGTGCTTAATCAGCGTGTGCTACCTGGTCTGTTCAGCGTTATGGTCGATACGTTGTTTTTAATTGGGCTTTTAGTCAGTCAGCGACCGTTGGTTTAGATCAAAATGCCATCGGCTTGCTATCGCAACTTGATGCCGGTTAGAAACGACGCATGACCGCGACGCTTCAGGCGCTATGATCGGGTTGAAGGCGGCTGCTTAAGATAAAAAAAGGGGAACCTATGAATGCAATTCCTGGTGATAATCAAATTCCTACGTGCCATCGCGGTCTTGAGAACCTAGATGAAGAGCATGACTATTGGATTGATGAGGTTGATGGCGATCTGCCGGATGACTTGCAGGGCACCTTTTTTAGAAATGGTCCAGGACGGCAAAAAATTGGTGAGACCCCCTATGGTCATTGGTTTGATGGCGATGGCATGATCTGCGCATTCACCTTTGATTCGGGCAGAGTGCACTTTAAGAATCGCTACGTTCGAACCCCTAAGTATTTGAAGGAAACAACAGAGCAGGCGATTTGCTACCGAGGTTTTGGGACCCAAATTCCGGGCGGCCTCCGAAAAAACTGGCTAAAAATGCCGGCCAATCCCGCCAACACCCACCTCATCCACCATGGTGGGCACTTTCTGGCTTTGAACGAAGGCGGTCGACCTTGGGCGCTTGATCCCGCATCGCTCAATACCTTGGGCGAGTTTTCTTACGATGGTGGGCTTGCGCCGGGGCAGGTCTTTAGTGCGCATGGCAAGATCCACAACCGGTCGGGGGATTATATTAATTTTGGGGCAGGGATGTCCGGCTTTGGTCTGAAAGGCCCAAAACCTTGTTTGAATTTATACCGGATTAATGCAAAGGGCGCTTTGTTTCAAAAGGCGCAATTGCCATTGGATTCGTTCCCGTTTTGCCACGACTTTGCGATGAGTGACCGCTATGCCATATTTTTTCTCGGCTCGATTGTGTTTGGCAATATGTTGCCCGTCGTGCTTGGGACAAAAACCATTTCTGATCAGGTGAACTTTGATCCCTCGATTGCAATGCGAATTTTGGTTCTGGATCTAGAGACCTTTGAGCTGGTGCGTGAGTTTGAAACAGACCCCGGTGCCATGATTCATTTTGGGAATGCCTTTGAGGCGGGTGATGAGGTCATTGTTGACGGTATGTTCCAAGATAATTTTGCCGCCAATGACACTTTAAGCGATGTCTTTAATCCGGATGGTCGGTTTGGGGGCGGTCTTTACTATCGGTATTTTCTAAACATGAAGACCGGCGTGGTACGAACCGAAAAGGTCGTTGAAACCGAGTCTGAGTTTCCGACGTTTAATCCGAGTCTGGCTGGCCAGCGTCATCGCTATACCTATACCGCGTGCTCGATCGATAACGGGGCAAACAGTTTCTTCAATGGCATCGCCAAGGTCGATTTTGATGGCAATGCTGATACGCTGGCCTTGCCACAGGGCTATTACGGCTCCGAACCGGTGTTTGCGCCGAGCACGAAAATGCGTTCTGAAGATAACGGCTATTTATTGGAAGTGGTCTACAACGGGTTCGATCATGTGAGCGAATTACAGATCCATCGCGCTGAAAACATCAACGATTGTGTTTGCAGGTTGCGATTGAGGCATCATGTCCCGCATCAGTTCCACGGTCTGTTTTCAAACACTGTTTTTGGACGCTAGTTTCAGCGTGTAAAACAGGGCTCGATTGGGGTGGGTTGGTGGGCGGTCTCATTTGATCAAGCGGTAATCGTACCGGGGCCGCGTGATTGGTTTGGCAAGACCTGCAATGGTTCTAGGCGCAAACCGCGCTGGTGTGAGGGATCAGGCGCACGGGTCGCCAGCAGGCCCCGTTAAGCTGAGCCTACCTGGGGTTTTAGATCAGCTTGGTCCAATAAACGAACCAGCTCGAACGCATCAAAACTGGCCACGGCCTCGGTGAAAAGGCCCGGAGAGGTGCCCGTTGTTGTGCTGGTGGACATCGCGCTAACACATGGCCTGTCGGCGCCACCGCCGCAACTCGCGAAGGATAGGGCTAACCCTAAATGAACCAAAGACCTGGCGCCGCGGACCTTCATGACAAGCGCGCTTGATGGATTCCGTTTTGCCGTATGGGACAGGTATTTGGCGCTAGACTGATGATCCTTGGATATTATCAGGCCGGTGCTGCGGGCATCGAAAAAGGTGGGTGCGAATTCGCGAATTGAGCGCGTAATGTGCCTTCATGTGTATTCGATGCGGGTTTGTTGCCGGATGACGCCAGCGCTTAATGAATGGCCTCAAACAGGTGTTCAGGCATTATGCTTGCCCTGTGCAACTGCAGCGGTTTAAGCGCGAAGGTTGACGGGTGCGGGCACTGTGCGCGGTGGTTGGCGACACGGTAATTTGTAATCGGATCATCGCATTCAGTCTTGACGGCTTGATGGGTGCTTGCAGACGAGCAACCCTATTCGGTTGAGGCGCTAAAACGATCAAGAAGGCGACCCGGTTCTGGCAAGTCACAACCGCGCAACCGATTAAGGTAGAAGCCGCTTAAACGCTTATGGTGATCAGCGATGAAGAAAAAGGCCGAAGCCTATGACCCCCTCTGAGCAAAAAAATCAGAAACGATTGCAGGACGATTGTGTCGCGTTGGATCAAGGGACCTTGTGGCTTTCGGCAAGTTGTTACACAGCCCGCAATGGCTTACCAAAGGGGGACGCCAGAACCAGAACCCAGCTTTGGCGCACGTGGTGAACGTTGCTTTGAGGGTCTTGTCAGGCGCCGCGGGTTAACAAAAAGGCCTTGATCGCAGCCATAAACGGTTCAAATTGCTCTCGACGAAGATTGTGCCCGGCATCCTTGATTTGAATGGCCTGGAAACAAGGGTTGAGTGTCAGAATTTGATCAACAACCGGTTGTTTGAGGATGCCATCGCTGGTTTCGTCGGCGTGCAATAGCAGCGCCGGGCAATTTATGCGATGAACGAGTGCCTGCCAGGGGGGTGGGGCCAATCCTTTGAGCGCAAGCACATCGACCTCACGTTTTGATTGCACCCAGTTTGGAAATTCATCCAAAGGCCATTTGGGATGTTGCGCCTGACCCATGGCGAGTAATTGATCATTGCTCAAACGGGTGATCATCTCGAGGTACTTTGCAAAGCCGGCGGCGCGTTTACGCTGGCCTTTTAGCGGTTTGGCGTCAGCCTCATCAAACCAGGCTGGGTCTTCAAGAACGATGCGGGATACGAGGTTCGGATAATCTGCGGCAAGGCGGGCAACCGTGCTGGCGCCCATCGAATGGCCAACGGCGATGACGGGTGCGAGGTTCAGGGTTGTAATAACATCCGCTAAATCTTGCGTCATATCCTTCGGCGAGACCGCGCCTCGACTGGACTGGCCGTGGTTTCTGGCATCCAAGAGGACAATATCAAACTGCTCGGTAAGCGCGAACGCGACCTTGTGCCAGCAAAGGCCGTTGTCGCTAAAGCCGTGACAGAAAACCAAGGTGGGTTTGCCCGTGTTGCCGTTTCGATAGTAGTGGGTGACCCGATCGCTGATGCGCAGGTCGTTGGCTTGCCAGTCCATCGTGTCGATCCAGACGATTTGAGTCGGCCAGCATACCGTGCAACAGACCAAAGGCTCAAAGATAATTTCTGATCAGGCTTGCCGCTTTCAGCCTCCAAAGAAAAATGATCTAAGCCGTGAACGCTATTTTAGGTTTGTTTTAGGATATCCACATTGGCATGATGCCAGAGCGTAAAAAATCTTATCTTGAAGGGGTTCCGCCGTGGACAACAAAACACTACCCGGACGACTTGGTAATCCTGAGGCGACTTTGCTCACGGATCCAAGGTTGGACCCTCGAATTCGAGCGCTGTTAGAGGCCGCTGGCGATTTGGTTTCAGGCATTGTGCCACCGGGTGTGGTGGCGAGCTACGAGGATTGTTTGGATTACTGCGCGAGCTTTGAAAGCATAACGGCCGAGGTTCACCCGCTCGCGCGTGCAGCAATGCCTAAATTTGAAACCCTTGCCAGTCGCGTTGAGTTCATTGAGGGCCAGGATGGCAATCAAGTGACGTTGTTTATCCATGAACCGAAGACGCGTCGGGGGCCGCTGCCTTGTGTGGTCCACCTTCATGGCGGCGGCATGGTTTTGATGACAGCCGCTGATCCGGGGTTTGAACGCTGGCGATGTGCATTGGCTGAGGCGGGGATGGTTGTTATTGCGTTGAGTTTAGAAATGGCGGTGGCCGGTTGGGGAATCATCCGTTTCCAGCAGGATTAAACGATTGTGCCAGTGCGGTCCGATGGGCCGATGAAAACAGAGCCGCTCTAGGGCTGAGTGCCATTGTGATCTCGGGTGAGTCGGGTGGCGGTAATTTATCGCTTGCCGTTGCGCTAAAGGCCAAGCAGGAAGGTTGGATTCAGGCCATTGATGGGGTCTACGCCATGTGCCCATACATTAGTGGTGCCTACGCTAAGCCGCCGGCGGATCTGTTGTCCTTGGTTGAAAATGATGGCTACACGCTTGATTGTCAGATGATGGCGGCCATGGTGACGGTTTACGACCCGACCGGCGGGCAAGCGGATAACCCTTTAGCTTGGCCTTACCAGGCAGGGGTTTCCGATTTGGAAGGGATGCCGCCGCATATTATTTCGGTGAATGAGCTTGATCCGCTGCGAGATGAAGGGCTTGAGTACTATCGCAAGCTGTGTCGAGCGGGGGTTCAGGCGGTAGGCCGAACGGTGCACGGGACCCAGCATGCAGGCGACTTAAGTTTTCCGGACACAACGCCTGAAATTTACGAAGAAACGAAGCGGTCTTTAATGGGTTTTGCGTTGAGCCTTCCAAAGGAATGAGGGCAGTTTGATCCGTGGGTCAAGCGCCAGAATCAATCCTAAATTGTAACCCTCGAGCTTGGCTTAGTAGGCGTCCAGGTCCCAAACGCTAAGTGCAAAGCGCTAATTGAAAGCGCTAATTGAAAGCGCTATTTAAAAGCGCTAATTGAAAGCTGCGAAGTACAGGGCGGTAATCAAAGAGACCGAAGCCTCAAAATCCATTGCGTCAGCCAACCTGCTTGAGGTTCTTAAACGGTCGAGCCTAGAGCCGTTTATGAAGGGTCAGGCTGACTGTGATGATTAAAACCCGCAACATAGACCAAATATAAAGCAGGGTGCTGTCGGGCCGAGGTTAGGCCTTGACGTCGGCTAGGTCCGACCAGATTGCCTCAACCCAGGATCGAATCACCAGGGCCTCCTCCCAACGATCTGAGAGTTCCTGTTGATTCTGGTCGGTGATGGCATAGGGCGGCGGGCCAAGCTCGACCAAAAAGCGCAGCGTTGCGTCCTGCGTTTGTCGGTCTGACCACGCGCCGATGCCCGCTCGCCACCAGGCCTTATATTGGTTAACCCAAGCCTCATGTTGGGGGAAGTGCACCGAGATTTGAATTTGCTCGTTATTAGAAATCCTGCCTTGAAATGAATCCGAGCGCTCTAGAATGCGATCAAAATACGACGCCTGGATCTCGGAGAGCGGCAGGCCGATTTCTCGGTCAACAACAAAGTGCGACAGGTCAGCGCAAAGGCGTAATGCAGGAACGGCCTGTAGGATTTCTAAGGTGGCAAAAAAATCGTTTAAGGTTGCGTTTCGATGGGTTTCAAACAGAACCGGAAAGTCATAAGCCGCCGCGACGTCAATCCAATGCGCTATAACGGGGATGGTCTCCAAGACGGTCAGCGGCATCACGCCGCCGATCACATTAACCTGCTTGGCCTGTAACGCCGATGCCATATCCAGTAGCGGGGTTAATTCATCGCGTGTATTGGGGAAGGCGTTAACCATGCAGTTGAGTTGATGGTCTATAAAGAGCGGTGCGAGCGCTAGGCTGTCGTTGATTTCAGCCACGTTCGGGTCGATGCAGACGCCGTGATAGCCCGCTGCTTTGATTCGTTCAAAATGGGCTGCAGGCGCGGCCTCGGGAACGCCCGGTTGCCTTTTCTCCATCGCCCACAAGGACTGATAAATTTCTAGGGTCTGGGTCATGGCATCTAAAACGAGGTCAGGAACGACGCGGCATTACCACCGGTCAAGCGTGCTGCTTGGGCCGCCTTTAAAAAGGCTTTGCCCGAGGCGGGTTCAATACCCGGGGCATCGTGAAAGATTCGAAAGGCTCGATACCGGTGGTACATCACAAGCTGTGGCCACAGACGAATCACATTGTTTGGGTCATCGCCAAAGCGCTGCTTGTGTAAGCTGGGCAATTCATACCAGGGCGCGGTGGGCTTTGCATGGTGCGCATTGTGGTAACCAAAATTTAAAATCAGCCAATTCACCCAAGGGTAGCGCCAGGACAGAATTGGACTAAAGGTGTGTTCCTGCTCCCAGACTAAATCGCCTTTATGCTCAGAAACCTCATCGGTAAATAGGTTCAGATGATAGGGGTAATCGTGTTCGAGACCGTCTACAAATCGAAGCACAATAATCATCATCATATAGGCAAGGCAATAGCCCAACAGCGCAATGGGGTTGATCCAAGCAACGACTGCCAGCAAACCGACTCTCGTTAGGATCACCAGGCTATTTCGCATCATTTGATGACGCCGTTTTGGGATGACGAAAGCGGTAAGGACCATGACTGAATGCATAAGAATGTCGTGCGCTGGAATGTAAAACCATTCTAGAAAAATGGTTGCCCGATAGACATTGGGATGTTTTTTGAAGAAGGCTTCGTAATCGAACCAAACCACATCATCGTTATCGACGTGGTGTCTGAAATGCTTGTATCGAATGTCTTCGAAGGTCCCGTAGCAAGACCCACAGACCCAGCCCAAGACTTTCCCCAATTGGGCGTTGCTTTGGTTTTTTTTAAACAGGGTGTTGTGCGCGCATTCATGAACGAGGTAGGCCGCGATGATCATGCCATGCGCCACAAGGAACGTGCCGGGCACCAGGGCCCACACATTCGATGCGAGTAGCAGCCACCAACCCGAGGCGTAAGCTGCGAAGGCATAGAGTAATGCGCCACTATGCCAGCGCAAACCGGTGTTAGATTTAAAAGTCCATCGTGTCATTGCAGGCCTATCGCTACGTCTTTCATAAATGGGGTTACAGCAAATCAACTAGATGCCGTTAGGGTGCCAGTATACCGAGTCTTTGGCGGATAAAAAGTCGGCCCGGATGCCGGGGGCGCGGTCGTAGGGTCGCCGTCAAAGGACTCTGACGAGGCCTCTAAAGTTCCAGCGAGTTAAGCTGATCCGCCGCTGCGCAATGCGATATTAGATGCAAGCCGATGGCGCATGCCAAGTTTGAGGGGACGCCGGTTGATACCAAGTCATCGCTCAAAAAGTCTGGATGCTGGTCTGCAATCGACCGCAGTTGGTGAACGCGAGGCCCAAAGGGCCGTTTTGTTTGGGTGACAGTGTGACCGTATGGCAGACCAGCTCATTCGGCGCCCATTTTAATGGGTTCACGCAGTCGCTCGGATCGGTCGTGTTAGGGCCTCTACCGGGCCGGGGCCGAACCCAGCATCGCTTGGGGTCATTGATGCTTTGGCAGCTAAGGGTGTTCGTGCGCTGAGCCAGCAAAATACAGAAAAAAAGCCTAAAGAAAAGCATTTGGTCTGAGCGACATTTCTGATAGGTTGAAGCGAGAGGTAAAGCTTTTTTTAAAAATAAAAACAAAAAAGGAAAATGCGATGAACTCGAATCAAATTATTACCAGTCTGTCTATTGTTGCGGCCTTAGCGGCAACGATCGTTCCTGACGTGATGCCCTATTGGCCCTTGGCCTTGATTGCACTGGGTCTTGTCGGTGGCTTTATGAATCCAATGGCGGATGCAGCCACGCGAATGGCCTACACTGTGGCAGCCGTTGCCATTCCAATGATTGCGAATGGGCTTGATGCTATTCCGGTTGTAGGCATGCCTCTGAATACCATGATCGATAATGTGATGGTTTCGGTTGGTGGCATGGTGATTGCCAACTTTATTCTTGTGCTCGTGAATCAGGTCAAGGGTTCAGATTAGGCTGTATTGCGTCTGAATGATCTGTAACACCCTTTAGTACGTGACGGAGATCCGAGGTTGGGTCTCCGTTTACGTTATCTGCCTTATGCTGATGGTCCCCGACGTCTCGACGATGCGGGCTGCACACGGGTAATTCCTAAACCCCGACGAGTGTGACCGCTGGCTGTTCAAATCAATAAAACAAAAACCCCCAAACCTCGATACGTTCGAGGATCGCATCGTTAACGAGGCGCCATTGCGGAATTTTTCCGCGATTGCCATTGCGCGAGGATATCGTTCGCCGCGTCCGTCAGCATG
>Ga0114994_10000756_pt1 | contig 22370 bp, 22 predicted proteins | sample ArcticOcean_MG_C_9_FD_87043 | JGI IMG/M metagenome (GOLD analysis project Ga0114994, IMG submission 87043) | Marine microbial communities from western Arctic Ocean - ArcticOcean_MG_CB2_152 | ecosystem: Environmental > Aquatic > Marine > Oceanic | place: Arctic Ocean: Canada Basin | collected...
CAGTTCCATGTCCCCGTGAAATGAATGGGCTTGTGGGTGATTTGGGCTGAAGCATCGCTAAAAGCAAATATGCAACAGAGAATAATGAAAGTAAACTGCTTCCTCACACTGCAAATAACGGCTTAAACACTATGAGTTTACTCGATTTTCGGGAATTCATTATTATTTATGAAAATCATGCAATACTCGTTGAAATCATTACTATATTTGCACCCCCTATTATTAAAGAGGAATTATAGATGGCTAATCACAAATCTGCAAAAAAGCGTATTCGTTCAGACGAAAAGAAGCGCGATCGTAACCGTTACCAGCACAAGACAACTCGTAACGCTATACGTGATCTTCGTGCATCAACTGATGCAAAAGAAGCAACTGAGATGTTACCTAAAGTTTCATCTTTATTGGATAAACTTGCGAAGACTAACGTAATTCACAAGAATAAAGCTTCCAACCTTAAATCAAGTCTAGCCACTCATGTATCGAAGCTAGGTTAATTAAGAAATTATAAGATATTTGAACCCTCGGTTATTACCGGGGGTTTTTTTATGACTAATATTTCGAATTCACATATGCCACCCAGAGAGAAGATGCTCACAGACGGAGTAGATTCCCTAAACACAACGGAGTTAATTTCCATTCTCATAGATCGCGGTCCTAATGGCAAGTCAGCTGTAACTGTGGCTGATGAGCTTTTAACCTTTGCGGGTAATAATTTGCAGAATTTAGGCCAAATGCACCCCGTGGGTATGACTCTAATTCCAGGTATCGGTTTAGCCCGTGCTACCGTCCTATCTGCAGCCATGGAACTAGGGAGGCGAAGGTCGGCTTCAGAAAGAACTTATGTAAGGCGCATATCTACCTCAAAGCACGTATTTGATATTTTCACTGATAGACTCTCAGATTTAAATCATGAAGAGTTTTGGATTCTATTGCTTAAAAGGTCGAATGATGTATTAGTGGAATTGAAAATATCTAGTGGTGGCCTATCGGGAACGGTAGCCGATCCGAAGATAATATTCGGTAAAGCATTAGCGTTGAGAGCTTCAGCTATGGTGCTCATCCATAATCATCCCTCTGGAAATAACACTCCCAGCCAAAGTGATATAACCCTTACAGATAACTTGAAAGAAGCGGGTAAGTTTTTAGATTTACCAATTCTCGATCATATCATCGTTGCTGGCAATAGGTACTATAGCTTTGCTGACTCCGGTCGATTATGATTCTGCCACAATAAATGCCCAAACTACTCACCATATTAGGAGCTCGCCCTCAGTTTATCAAAGCTGCGGCTTTAACACGAGCTATAAAGAAGTTGAGTCATTTGAATTGGTCGCAGGATATTCTTCACACAGGACAGCACTACGATGCCGGACTTTCCGATGTGTTCTTCAAGGATTTAAAGCTTCCTCAGCCAGTATTCAAGCTCAGCCTTATTAATACTGAGCGTCCTCAGAGGATGTTCGAGATGAAAGCCGGTATTACTTCCATAGTAACAGCTTGTAGGCCTGATGTTATCCTTGTTTATGGAGACACAGATTCGACACTCGCGGGAGCACAAGTAGCGAACACATTGAACATTCCTCTAATACATATTGAAGCTGGATTAAGGTCTTTCGATATCAGTATGCCAGAAGAGGAGAATAGAATAGAGACGGATAAACTTTCGAGTATTCTCGTCGCCCCCACGCCTACAGCCATTAGCAATCTCGAGTCAGAAGGTATCTATGGTGCATTTTTAACGGGAGATATCATGCATGATAACGCTATGTACTTCACTCGTGATTTGGATGTTACCTCGACTAACACAATTCTTCTAACCCTCCATCGACCCTCTAATGTGGACGACGTAGATAGATTGAAATCTTGGGTGCAGGCTATTGGGAGTTGGTGTGGTGATAATGATCTTAAGGCAATTTTCCCAGTTCATCCGCGAACCGTTAAATCACTAGTTAAAGCATATGGAGAGGCATGGGCGCAATACCTTGATGAGATTAATATTGAGGTTAAAGATCCTGTGGGATACGTAGAGCTGTTAACTTTAATAAAAAGCTCAAGACTTGTTATTACTGATTCTGGTGGAGTCCAAAAAGAATCATACAGTTGCGGAAAACCATCTGTAGTCACTCGCCACAATACAGAGTGGGTGGAATTGTTAGAAGCAGGTCATACAGTTCTTTCACCAGAACCAGTAGATTTAGCTTCTACAGCTTCTTCTCAGCTGAAGAGGAAGGTTGATGTAACTGATAATCTTTACGGCGACGGAAAAGCGGCAGAATCCATATTGAAGATGATGTCAGAACGTCTTCTAATATGAATCAGATCTTAATAAAATATTCTAGCCCGACTGAGCGCATGCGTTACGGAGCAGATTTGGTTTTCAGAGTTTGTCTAGGAATAGAGGTTAGTTGGGAGAATTGTGAGAACACAGAAGATTCATATGTAATCTTTTATAAGTCCAAATCTATTTCATGTCCCATTCACCCAATATCGTTTTCTCAAGATGAACAAGCCTTATCCTCCGGTGTGAAGTGGGTGGAATCTAATGGTTATAAATTTCCATGTGAGGTTTTAGGGCTTAATGATTTACGGTACGACCCACTTGCTGTAGCAGTGTTTAGTGCATGTAGGTGGGAAGAAACTATGAGTGCTGACAAGGATGAGCACGGGAGATTTAGAGGGGTACATTCTTCAGCTCATGAACATGGAATGTTGTTGACCCCTCTAGTTGAGAACATGGCACATGTACTTGCTGAAGAGCTAGGTGTTGAGAATATTCCGTCTGATAAGGATTATGAATTCATTCCCACAATTGATATAGATGTAGCTTATGCTTTTAAAGGTAGGAGTGGATTACATAATCTCGCAGCTTCGTTAAGGGATTTGGTGTTATTTAGATTTCAGAATTGTATATTGAGATTTAAGGTGTTGTTTAAGGGAGACAAGGATCCTTATGACAGTTTTAAATGGCTAAGTGATCTTCATCAATCTAACTCCTTGCCATCGCGTTGCTTTGTTTTAAGGGCTAAGAATAACAGGCCTTACGACGTGGGTCTTGCGCCTGTAGAAGTTGATGTTCTTATAGGAAATCTAGTAGAAAACTGGACCGTTTGTTGGCATCCATCATATTCTGCGACTGGAAATGATAGTGATGTTTTCTCTGCTGAGAAAAATGCATTCCCCTGTGCTTCGGACGAAATCAGGACTCATTTTTTACGTGGAAACACAGATATTTGGCCACAGTTAGTTGAGAATGGAATTGCACATGACTATTCCATGGGGTATGCTGATTTGCCTGGTTTCAGAGCCGGGATGAGCCGTCCGTATCCAGCTTTTGATCTAGCTAACAACGAACCACTTCCTCTGATTATTCATCCTATTGCAGTAATGGATTCTTCTCTCATTACATACATGAAGCTTACACCTGCGGAGGCATTACAAGTTGTAGGTGCGATTAGTGATTCAGTGAAAAAGGTGGGTGGGACTATGGTGACCTTATGGCATAATACTTCGGTATCTGATTATGGTATTTGGAAAGGTTGGCAAGTGGTATACGTTAAGCTGTTGAAGCGATGTTTACTTTGCGGCCATGAGTGAGATAATTTTATGGATATTTACTAACATGTCATGGATGCTATTGTCCATTGTTAAGTTTTTGATTACTCCATCTGTGATGGTGGGGGCAGGTTATGTTTGGTATGAGGTGATTTTAGTTTCAACCCTCGGTGCCTCTATAGGTGTGGTGCTGTTCTATTTTTTCGGAAAACTCTTATTTAATCTTTGGAACCGTCATAAATCTAATTTACTAGGGAAAAAGAAAAAAACATCTATGCCCAGCTCTAAAAAAAATAGACGAGTTATAGGTTTTAAAAATAGATTCGGAATCATGGGCCTTTTATTATTGTCGGTATTGATTTCTGTGCCTATCTCATCTGTTCTCGCAGCGAAATATTTCAGCAATGATAGATTAGTAGTGTTGAAATTATGTGCTGCTTTTTTCTGCTGGTCTATAGTTCTAACTTTAGGCACACACGTTGTAATTCATTGTTTTTAGTCCAAATGAAGGATATATTTTTCGATTTAGATCACACGCTTTGGGATTTCAAAAAAAACTCAAGAGAAGCCCTTTCTGAGGGTTACTCTGAATTAGGGTTAAGAAATCTTGGAGTAGGTACACTTAAAGAATATATCACTTCGTATGAGAGTGCGAACAATTGGTGTTGGGGTGAGTATAGGGAGGGGAGGATGGAAAAGGAAGAATTGAGAGGCAGAAGGTTTTTCATGGCTTTAGCGCCTTGGAAAATTGATGCTGCTGAGGAGATAGCCAAAAAGCTTGGCGCGCATTATATCGCTACTTCACCTTTCAAAACTCATTTAATCGCAGGGTCTCTCGAAGTTCTAGATGAGTTGTCGATTAGAGGGCATAAGATGTACATTCTTACAAATGGTTTTGAAGAGGTGCAGCACCACAAAGTAGAGCGTTCGGGGTTATCATCTTATTTTCAAATGGTTCTTACTAGTGATGCTTTGGGTTATAAAAAGCCCAACCCTAAGATCTTTGATTTGGCTTTAGAAAAAACCAGATCAAGAGCTGAAAACACTCTAATTATAGGTGATAGTCTGGAGGCGGATGTGGTCGGCGCTAGGGAAGCAGGGTGGGGGCAGATATATTTCAATCCAGATTCTACGCCACATTTAGAAAAAGTCGAATATGAGATTAAGACCTTAGCTGAAATACTCGACATAGACTTACATTAGCATCATGGCAGAGAAAGAAAAAAAATCAAAGCTCAACATCGAGCTACCGGAAGAAGTTGCGAGTGGCATATATTCTAACCTTGCAGTTATCACGCATAGTCCCACCGAATTCGTAACGGATTTCATCCAAATTATGCCTGGTGTTCCTAAAGCGAAAGTGAGGTCCAGAATTATTATGACTCCACAGCACGCTAAGAGATTATTAAAAGCTTTAGCTGAAAACGTAAAGCGATACGAGTCTCAACATGGTTCTATCACTAAAATCAAAGGCCCAGACGCGAATATTCCTATGGTTTTCGGTGGACCTAAAGGAGAGGCCTAGTTTTTAAAGATCTCGACCCCGTTTATTACGCCATAAACTACTCCCTGTAAACCTGTTTCAATTAGCCAAGGGTCGTTTACTCCGCCAGAAACTCCGTTGTGTATGTATTCTGCTTTAGGGTTAAACAAAGTAATCTTTGCTGCAGCTCCCTCATGTAAGTGGATCTCAGGAATATTGTAAACTCTTCTCGTCGCGTTCGAGATACAGTCTATTTTCCTTGTAATATCTGACTTCTCACACGCAGTGTTCATGGCTGCGAAAACCGAACTTATTCCTGCGATTCCGTTAGGGCTCAACGTAAATTCAACATCGTGAGTTTCAATATTCTCGGGTCTGTGGTCAGACACTACTGAGTCTATAGTTCCATCTGCAACTGCGTCTCTTAAAGCTTTTCTGTCAGATTTACCTCTCAGGGGCGGAACGACTTTTAGGGTGCCATTAAATCCCGATAGATCCTCATCGATAAAGGTCAAGTGATGAGGTGTCGTCGAAGCTGTGATAGCCAGTCCTTTCTTCTTAGCAGATTTAATGAGCTTCACGCTTTCTGCCGATGAGATTACGGGTATATGGAGGCGCCCTCCTGTGTACGATAAAATATCAATATCTCTTTTTAACCTCATTGTTTCTGCCTCGGAAGGCGATCCTTGCAGTCCTAAGGCGGTGCTTGTAGGTCCCTCGTGCATTTTAGAGCCTGGGTTGATATCCTTTTCTATAGGCTGTGATATAAGAACATCTCCGGACGGTTTTGTGTACTCTAAGGCCTTTTGAAGTAATCCAGCTCTATCTATAGGTCCGTCATCTGAGAATGCAATCGCTCCTGCTTCTCCCATGTCTAACATCTCAGCGAGTTGCTGTCCTTCTAAGTTTTCTGAAATGGCTCCGATGGGAAGTGCGTTACAAGGAGCAGCGGAGTCTTTGCTTCGAGCAATCAAGTACGCCACTGAAGCTTTAGTGTCTATGACGGGATTTGTTGATGGTAGAACTCCGACATCTGTGAACCCTCCCGATGCCGCGGCATGTAGGCCTCTGATTAATCCCTCCTTGAGTTCTTCGCCTGGATCTCTAAAGTGAGCCTGACCGTCCATCCATCCTGGAGAAACACAGAGGTTTTCTTCAGACCAAATCTCAGCTTTCTTTACTTTTAAGTCCTTTCCGATTTCTGTAATAACACCATCTACAATGCGAATGCTAACCCGTTTGCCATTAAATGGGCCACCTAGGTCTATCACTCTAGCGTTGGAAATTAAGATATGGTTTTCCATCGTTTTTGGAGGATAGTTTCGCCTGTGAGAGCGAGGATTACGACGCATACAAGGTACCACCAAATGTGATAACCCGTTTCGATATTTTTAATTACAGAGCTTATGTTACTCTGAGTCACTTCTATGATATCAGCTCTACTCCAGTTGAATTTGGATAGCTGCTCCCTGAAAGTAGGAACGTCCCATGCCGATGACTCTGACTCAAGTCTACTCGCATTAACTCCGAACGCTGCTGCTATTTTATCATCAATCACGACATGGTAGCTTCCAGTTGTTTGTAGCCCATTACCTAACATCAATGCAGTGGTGCCATTTACTGTTCTGCTCTCTGGAATTATGGATGAAGTACTATCCGTTGAAATAACTCTAATACTTGTTGAACTCGTGATGTCATTGGAAATGTTCAAACTTTCATCTGTCCCTAATGTGACCGCTTTTACTTCAGACATCCTTGAGGTTTCAGTCATCCTCAATAGAATAGGAATGAACAGTGCGTGAGAAGTAATATTTCCAGACTCTTTCGTTATAGGACATCCGAAGAGGTAAGCTTGTCCCTTCTGAATATTCATTCTCGAAAGGAAGCTCTCTTCGCCCCACATTGTTCCTATGTTTTCTTCCTTTGGATTTTTCCTCCTAGAAATCATTTGGTTCGATTTGGGCAGATCCATTTTTACTGGAGTATATGAAAATACTCCTTTGAATAATGGGTGAGAAAAATTCAAACTTATAATTGACTTAAGTTTTTCATGATGAATCCACGTATAATCTGTCCCGAACTCGAAAGTCTCAATTAACTTAATGGTCCTAGAGTTAAAACTAGAAGAGTCAGGAATGATTAACACCGTGCCTCCACCCTCGGCAAACCTCCTAAGTGAACTAATCAATCCAGATGAAGGATTCGCTAGACCGTTAGAAATAATCATATCAAAATTGACTATAGCCGCTTCTTCGGGTAAGTTCGTCCTTGTTTCTGCAACTACAGAACCTATGTTCGAGTTAAAGACCCTTGATAGATCGTTAGCCGTTGCTGACTCTACGTTATCCGTGAGTTGTAATATTCGAATCTTCTCGACTACTTCGAACCCTAAATTATACTCGTCATCAAATGTGATGGGTGAGTCGTCTATTTCTATGGTAGCATTATAAAAACCAGCTTCTCCGAAGCTGAACCTTAAAACTGTATCAGTGGCTAACCCTGGACTTAGATTAAACGTGCCCACAGCCTTTCGGCTCCCGTCTACAAACAACCTCATTGAAAGCCCCTCAACCTCTGTGAGAGCATTATGCTTGATTCTTAAGTTAAGATCTGCAGGCTTATGTGATGTGGCAATGGGTGATGAGAACCATGCAGAGTCTATCCAGATATTAGGTCTGTCATTCGCCAGGCATGGAATGAAATGAATACTGACGTTCGTGTCTGGAGAAAAGTTCTCTGATAGTTTATGAGTTGTTTTCTGTAGGTCGCTGAGAATGTAAAGTATGCGGTTTGAATTGAGAGCTTCGATGGTGTTATCTCCAACTCGTCTCACGATGGTGTTAATGTCGCGAGAGAAAGGCATAGGTTTAATAGATGCGATTTTCTCTAGGCTCTCTTCCTGTGTTAGATTACGGGAGAATTCTCCTTTGAAATCGTTGGTTATAACGTTAAATTTATCGGTTTCAGAATATTCGTTTATTATTTCGGTAGCTCTAGATTTAGCTATTTGAAGCAATTCACCATCTTCTCCATGAGCTAACATTGATGGGCTGTTGTCTATGTATATCCCTACTGTGTTAGTTGGATAATGATTAGCTGAGCCATCTGTATTAAGTGGTATGAAAGGGTCTGCAAACGCACACACTATAGCCCCGAACGCTATTAGTCTCATTAAAAGGACTAGAAGGTTTTTTAATCTGTGACGAGATTTAGTCTCTTTATGAACGTCAGCTAGGAAGGCTACATTCGAGAACGCTACTTCTTTGTAACGCCGTAAATGAAGAAGGTGAATTAATACTGGTATTATCAGCGCTATTAACCCCCAAAGTATTTCAGGTTTTCCCCACTCCATTTCTTTTGCAAAGTTACTTAGTTTTCCGACCTTTACACCATGAATATTTCAAAGTTGAGTAGATCGGACTTAAAAGAGTTTTTAGACGAGAAAGTTCATCTGTTCGAAACGCGAGATTTCATTCCATACGACCCCATTTCTATACCACATTTGTTCAGTGATCAGAGGGATGTAGAAATCGCAGGTTTCCTTGCGGCTACTATAGCTTGGGGTAATAGGAAGTCCATATTGAAGAATGCAAATAGTCTAATGGAGAGGATGGATCATGCTCCCTATGACTTTGTAATGAATTTCACAGATTCTGATAGGGCTGCTTTTAACGGTTTCGTGCATAGAACGTTTCAGCCCGATGATGTTTTTTGTTTTATGCAGGCATTAAAGCGCATTATTGTAACTCACGGTTCAATAGAGTCGCTGATTTCTAAGCAATGGGTGAAAGATGGGCGTCCAGAGAATATGAAATCTGCCCTTTCCCATTTTCATCAGGTTTTCTTTGATCAGCCCCACGCTCCACGCTCTAGAAAGCACGTAGCAAATCCAGCTAAAGGTTCAGCCGCTAAAAGATTAAATATGTACTTGAGATGGATGGTGAGGTCCGCTGATAAAGGAGTTGATTTAGGTGTTTGGTCTGAAATACCCACTAGCGTTTTAAGCATACCCTTAGACGTGCACACCTCCAACGTCGGAAGGCAGTTAGGTATGTTGTCAAGGAAACAAAATGATTGGAAAGCGGTCGCTAAATTAGATGCTTCTCTAAGAGAATTCGATCCAGTAGATCCAGTTAAATACGACTTTGCATTATTCGGCCTTGGAGCTATAGAGGGTTTTTAAATCACATCAATTTACCCGATTAACCCCAGTCGGTTCTCCACACATAATGTAATCCGTATGATTAATTGGTCTGGCATGTATGTTCTCCATCCCATCTCACACAATTCCCCTTCTAGCACGAAGTAGCTGTCTAGATCGATGGTTTTCATGTCTTCGATTACGTGATCATTGAAGTTCAATAACGCTATCCAGCCATCATTGTCTACGATCTCATCGAACCACTCTTCATAGTATGAATCGTCAGAGTAGTGGAAGTTGAGTACGTTTTCGCCTATCAAAATAAATTTATTAATACCCTCCTCTTGTAATGCATCTATGACCTGGCGTTTGAAGTGCATGATATCGTTGTGTAGGCAGTCATTCCACTCGCCAAGCATCTCGATAATTGCACATCCGTCTTCGTAGTCTACAAATAGAATCTTTATGAATAGAGTTTGGGATCCGATTTCATCCCACTGTGGGTGAATGTAGTGGTCGTACAACTTTGTTTCATAATTGAGCTCGTTGTATTCCGCACCGTAAAAGGGGCTTCGTGTATCTTCAGATGCGACGTAATGGTTTCTCCACGAATAATATGGCTCCAGTGTATGCATCTATTCTCCAGACTCTGCCGCTTCAATAGCTGCCCTTACGCTTCCGTGTTTCAATAACAATGCTTCGGATGATTTAGCGTCAAGCCCTGTAGTTTCACCTACCATCCTTGCTCCTCGCTCCACTAATTTCACGTTTGAAAGCTTCATGTCCACCATTCTGTTTCCCTCCACGTGGCCTAGCTTAATCATCGCGACCGTTGAAATCATATTTAGAATGAGCTTTGTAACCGTCCCCGCTTTAAGTCTTGTCGATCCAGTCACGAATTCAGGGCCCGTTATGGCCTCTATGGGGAATTCAGCTTCTAACGCTACTTTAGTATTCGGATTACAGGTTATGCATCCAGTTAATAGTCCCTTAGCACTAGCCTCCTTTAATGCACCGATTACATAGGGTGTTCTTCCGCTTGCTGCTATTCCTATGACATTGTCCGTTTCATTCACATCATGCTCGAGAAGATCCTTCCAGCCTTGTTCGAAATCGTCTTCTGCTCCTTCTACTGCTTTTCTAATGGCACTATCTCCTCCGGCTATGAGTCCTACTACCACTCCGTGTTCTACTCCGAATGTCGGGGGGCATTCACTGGCGTCAACTACGCCTAGTCTACCACTAGTACCAGCTCCTAAGTAGAAGAGTCTGCCACCTTTTTGCATTCTCAACACTAGATTCTCAACTAGTTTTTCTATTTGTGGCAGGCAATTTTTTATTGCTACTAATGCATCGAAATCTACCTCGTGCATCGCGCTTAAAAGTTCAGGCGTTGACTTTAAGTGTAAATCGGTGTTGAGTCCACTTTGTTCTGTAGGAGGTAAATCATTTGACATATTACAAACCGTTTTTAATCCATATCTCTAGCGATTTCTCGGCCTGCAGTCTGAGCATGTCTTTGCCATTCATTACAGAAGCACCCGAGTGAGAAGCTTTCTTCATAAAGGTAGTTGTCTCAGGATTGTAAACTAAATCCACAACCAAATGTTCATCCGTCAACCCCTCAAATGGTATGTCTACACATAATTCTACATCTGGCCAAGTTCCCACTGGTGTGCAGTTCACGATAAGTAAGTGGTGAGACATAGCTTCTTTAGTAAGGTCAGAATAACAGATATCTCCTATACTAGATGTTCTACTTACTATAGTCGTAGATACACCTAGGCCTCTTAGGGCGTGGCCCACAGCTTTCGATGCTCCACCTGTGCCTAGTATAATCGCGCGCTCATGTCTTCCCTTTAAAAAGGGCTGCATACTTCTTCTAAACCCCCAGCAGTCAGTGTTATACCCCACCCATCCCTTTTCAGTTTTCACTATGGTATTGACAGCGCCGATCTCTTTCGCCTCGCAGTCAATATGATCTAGAAACGGTATAATTGTTTCCTTGTGTGGTATTGTAATATTGAGCCCTACGAGATCGGGGTTTTGTTCTAAAAACGCAGGAAAATCGTTTATGTCCTCTAATTCAAAGGCTGCATAGGAGTGTTCATCCTTCCCTAGATCCTTTAATTTATTCAGAAAATACTCAGGGGACTTAGAGTGATTTACTGGAAATCCTATAAGGCCTAGGGTGGTCATTGGTGCTTAGAAATTCTATCTAAAATAAAGACAAATCCAGCGCCCACCACTACGCATCCTATTACGATTAATAACTCCTCAGTGCTAACCTGCGGGATGATATTTCTTGTCAGCCACTCTTTTTTACAATCAGAATGTATAAATAACACCCTTATGTTTTCCTTCCAAGGCCAAATCATTTTCACTGCCCCTAGCATAAAGCCAGTAAGAACGGCAAAGGTTAAATCCTTATGCGACTTGATTAGTTTGTTTAGAAAATTACTGAATAGAATAATTCCAGATATAGCTCCCCCCATAAATGAGAAGATTTTAATCAAGTCCCATGAATGAAGGGCTGTAATCATGGTAGAGTACGCACCTAGAATGATCATGATGAAACTCCCACTAATTCCCGGAAGTATCATCGCCGAGATAGCTATCGCCCCACAAATAAATAGGAATACAGGTGAAGCTGATTGAACTAATGGTGGTAGTGAGGTGATGGTGACTGCAAATGCAAATCCTAATGTTAGTGCTATAATTCTGCTAGCCCCCCACTTCTTTACAGACCTAGCAATGAGCGGTACAGATGCGATAACTAGTCCAGAAAAGAACCCCCTTAATTCTACTGGGTAATTATGCAGTAGAAACTTTAAAACTCCTGATAGTGAGGCGAATCCGAGAATAACTCCCGTGGCTAGGATGGCTAAAAACGATAGGTTATATCGAACCCAAACCGTACGGAGCCCTTCCGACAACAGTTCTCTAACCATCTTCAGTCTAAGACCAGCTATGGTCGAGAGTAATTCATCATATATACCTGTTATGAAAGCTATCGTTCCACCACTTACTCCAGGCACAATATCGGCTGCACCCATTGCAAACCCCTTCGTGAGAATCATTCCCCAATCCCTTAGAGATCTCATGCTACCTCAATACTTTCGTCCACTTTCTCTGCCCAGGCCGTAATACCTCCATCTAGGTTTAAGATGTTTTCATATCCTAGCTGTTTGCTTAGGTGATGAACAACAGCACCAGACCGTTTTCCAGACCTGCAATAAAAAACCACCGGTTTAATTCGAGAAACTTTTTCTATCTCGGATAGAAGTGTACTCATGGTAATATGTTCAGACCCTGTGATATGTCCGATTTCTCTTTCCCAAGGCTCCCTGATATCAATTAGTTGATGATCCTTAGAGTTGTTACGCCATTCATCAAGAGTATTCGAGTCGATATCATTCATCTGATTCGCCTTCGTCATGATCTGATTCCTGTCTTCTCCCGTCTGAAAGGCTATCTGGTAAATAGTTGAAGAAAGTATCGCCCCTCAATCCTAATCTGAGTGTTTCAAGTGGAATCACGTCATTAGGTCCGATGTTTCCGAGATTCACATTAGCCCCAAATTGTTCAATGAACCAGACCTGTTGTGTCTTAATAGGAGCTTCCCATAGTATGTCGTCTTGACTTACTTTGGCTAGTATCTTTCTGATTAAGGCTGTATGAGCCGTGCCGTTAGGTCTGTAGATACCGACATTACCACTCTCTCTAGCCTCTGCAATAACCTTCCAGCTTCCAGCCTCGAGTTCTTGGCTCATCATGCTCGTCCATTTAGAAGGACTGATGAGTATGCCGGCTTCCTTAGAACCCACCTCACTTAGAACCTTGTAGTTCTTCGATAACTTGTGAATCATCTCACATTTATCTGCCTCCTCTATCACCATAGATCCGTCGCTAACTTCTAGACACTGAAGTCCTAAGTCATCGATGAATCTCAAATAATCATCTAACGCTCTTCTGATATAGAACGCTTCGAAAAGTGTTCCGCCACAGTATACTTCTATCCCCGCATCTTGATAAAGTTTTACTTTTTCTTTCAGTTTAGGGGTGATTACTGAGGTTCCGAATCCGAGTTTTAGTAAATCGACTTTGTCAGCACTAACCTCAATAAGATCATCAGCCTGACGTAGGCTAAGTCCCTTATCCATAATCATGTTGAGTCCGGTATTCCTAGGTTTACTAGGTCTTTCCGGTATAAACGATAATTTTGTATTCATTTTATCAAGGCTTTAAGCTTGAGTATCTTTCAGCTATTCGCTCGTCATTAAGTAGTGTGGGGAACAGGTCGAAAACGCGTGATGCAGTGTCAAAATTATGAGTTAGCAATTGTTCCAGTTGGTCTAAAGCTTTAGCTTCATCGCCAGACATGAAGCGACTTACGAATTGCAAATACAATAAGTGCGCGTTATCCTTAATCACTACAAGTCCTTGTTCAAGAGCTTCAAGAGCAGCTGTGTGAGCTTCAATTTGTTGAAGATTGAAAATCCTACCCTCCCAAGCCTCCTTGTTTTTAGGGTCCTTTTTTAAGACTATCGAATATTGAGTCTCAGCTTCTTGCGGTTTATTAAGTTTAAGTAATGCTGCAGCTAGTAACAACCTAATGTCTTGATGCTCTTCATCTAAGTTAACAGCATGTTCGAAATATCTAACAGCAACTACAGGTTGAGATTGAAGGTCTGCTAAAACTCCCAACCCTACGAAAGCATCCGTGAATTCAGAATCAATATCTAGTGATTCTTTGTAGTATTCTTCAGCTTTCTCTAATTCACCTAAGCGTTCATAGCATTCACCTATGTTGCATAGGATGTAAGCAGATGTAGCTTCAACGGATAGTATGTCTCTGTAGGCAACAAGAGCGTCAGCGTAGTGCTCTGCAGCGGTAAGCGCTTCAGCTTTTTGGTGGTATGCTCTTAAGAAATTCTTGTCTATAGCAATGCTGAAATCATACGAGTCAACAGCTTGTTTTGTTTTTCCCAGTCGGTGGTATGTATTCCCTAGATTATACCAAGCCGCAGTACTGTATGGGTTGTCGTCTATATATGAGTTGAAAAAACGAACGGCATCAGTCATGCAGTCTATTTTATCATAACAGAATGCAACCTCATACAAAGCCGATTCATTTGTCGTGTCTATGCTGATTGCCTGTTTAAGTACATCTAAAGCCCTCCTCCATTCGCCGATACTCTGGTATTCTATTGAGATGTCAATGCAGATGTCAGACTTCATGTCATCATCCGACACTTTTAAAGCATTTCGGAAATGATTAATCGCCTGTTTATGTTCTTTTATCTGACTGTAAATACTTGCAAGAGTCAGGTGTATCTCCTCATTAGTAGGTTCGAACAATAGCAGGTTGTTAAGCCTAGGGATAGCCTGTATGTGCTTTCCTATTCCAGCTAATATTTGTGCTTCACGTAATTGAAGTGTGAGGCTTTCAGGGAATAATCTGCTGGCATATCGAAGGACCTTCTGAGCGTTCTGCAGTTCGCCGAATCCTAGGTAATGACTTATGATTGCCTCAAATTCTTCAAGGTCAAAATAACGCTGGTCATCCTGCTCAATCATGCGCTCAAAACGCTTGACTAAATTGTCAACTTCGCTTTCGCCTTGATATTGTCTTCCGTCGTCATTCATCCCTTACCAAATCTAATCCGCAAAGGTCGAGAATAATCACCTTACATGCTAGGGTTTTTAACATCATTAAGGGAAAACTATATATATAACTTTTCAGATTAATGTTAAGGTGTAAAAATCAATACTTTACTTTGTAGTTATGCTGATAAAGTCAATTTCTGGAATTCGTGGTACTATAGGCGGTGAGCCTGGTGAAGGTTTAACCCCGCCTGATATTGTGAAGTTTGCAACAGGCTATGGAGCTTGGGTTATTAATAATTCTAATTCGAAGAACCTTAGGGTGATTATAGGTAGAGACGCAAGGATGTCTGGTGAGATGGTAAGTTCCCTTGTTACTTCAACTCTTAACGGAATGGGAATAGATGTAGTGGATCTAGGTTTAAGCACCACTCCCACAGTTGAATTAGTGGTTCCTGAGTTGACTGCTGCAGGAGGTATAATTATCACTGCGTCACATAACCCCAAAAACTGGAACGCTCTTAAGCTTCTAGATTCCAATGGGGAATTTCTTTCTGCATCAGCTGGAGAGGAAATGCTAAGGTTGTCAGATCAGAAATTTAATTTCGCCGAGGTTGATGCGTTGGGTAAAACCACTTTAGATAGTAAGTGGCTGAAGTGGCATGTGCAGCATGTTTTGGACTTAAAACTCGTAGATAGTAATCTCATAAAAAATGCGGAGCTTAAAATTGCCGTCGATGGAGTGAACTCTTCGGGAGGTGTTGCTATACCGTTGCTTCTGGAGGCTATGGGTGTTGAAGTTGTGAAAGTTCATTGTGAGCCCACCGGTGACTTCGCACATAATCCAGAGCCTTTGCCTGGGAATTTGAGAGATTTGAGTGAGGCGGTAACGACGCATCATTGTGACCTTGGAATTAGTGTGGATCCAGACGTTGATAGGCTTTGTTTTGTTAACGAAGACGGAACATTTTTCGGAGAGGAGTACACCCTTGTTGCTGTAGCTGACTATGTCCTTTCAAAGACTCCTGGGAATACCGTCAGTAATCTGAGTTCTACTCGTGCACTGAGTGTCGTAACGGAAAAACATGGAGGTAAATACACTGCCTCAGCTGTAGGGGAAGTTAACGTGGTAGAAACAATCAGAATGACTGATGCAATTATAGGTGGCGAGGGGAATGGAGGAGTGATTTATCCAACATCACATGCTGGCAGAGATGCTTTAGTGGGTGTGGGATTGTTTTTAACCCACCTTGTTGAATCTGGATTATCATGCAGTCAGCTCAGGGCTACTTACCCAGAGTTCGTTATCTGTAAGGATAAAATAGATTTACCAGATTCTGGTGTTGAAGAAGCTTTGGCTGCTTTAGTCGCTAATCATTCTGAAGCCATAGTTAACCAGGTAGATGGTGTCAAGTTTGACCTAGAGGAAGGGTGGGTGCATTTAAGAAGAAGTAATACGGAGCCCATAATAAGAGTGTATGCTGAGTCCGACTCTAAAGGAAAAGCAGAGGGGTTAGCTGCTCAATTCAAAGATGAATTATTAAGCTTGTTGAGATAGATAAGAGTAATTTAGCCACAAGATTTTCACAATGAACCTAATCTATTTAGATAACGCAGCCACCACGAAACTAGCCCAAGAGGTTGCTGATGTTATGGTGCCAGTTTTATGTGAAGTCTATGGTAATCCATCTTCTTCTCATGCAATTGGAAGGAAGGCAAAAGCATTAGTAGAAACTAGTCGGAGGAATATTGCGAAGTGTTTAGGATGTGAGCCAAGGTCTATTATTTTCACTTCTGGGGGAACGGAGGCAGATAACCTTGCGTTGAGAGCGGCGGTGAAGGATCTTGGGTGTAAACGTATTGTGACTTCTAAGGCTGAGCATAGTGCTGTAATTGCAAGTGCTGAGAAAATGTCTCATCTTTTTGAGGTGGAGGTAGTTTACGTAAATCATCACCCAGATGGTATGGTTGACTGTGAGCATTTGAAAGAGATACTAGCTTCTGGCCCTAAAACTTTAGTTAGTTTGATGCATGCTAATAATGAAGTTGGAGTGATTCAATCTCTAGAGATTATCTCTAAAATTTGTAGGGATGCCGGAGCTTTTTTCCATAGTGATACAGTCCAAACCATGGGGCATTACCCCATTTGTCTAGACGCTCTAGATATTGACTTCCTAACGTGTTCAGCTCACAAATTCCACGGACCTAAAGGGACTGGGTTTCTGTACACACACCCTAAGAATAAGATAAACAGCCAAATCGTAGGTGGAGGTCAGGAACGTGGAATGCGTAGTGGAACAGAAAATTTGCATGGTATTGTGGGATTAGCTGCCGCTATTGATTTGGCGTATGAACATCTCGAGGAACATACATCGCATGTTAGAGCCATGAAGAAACGCATGGTAGATGGGCTTCTAAAGAATCATCCGGATGTTCAGTTTAATGCGGATTCTCATTTAGAGAGTAGACTATACACAGTGCTGAGTGTTAAATTCCCTCCTCACCCTAATAGTGGCATGGCATTATTCTTACTCGATCTAGAGGGTATTTCATGTTCAGGTGGTAGTGCTTGTTCTTCCGGCGCCACTACAGGTTCTCATGTGCTGATAGCACTAGGTTACCACGACCCTAGATGCGCTAGTCTACGTTTTTCCTTCTCCCGGTATACCACAGAAGAAGATATAGATACTGCTCTTGAAGCTATTTCAAGGGTGTTCTCACCTGTTGAGGAAGATGCCGTTTAATAGGCTGTTCTCTAAAATCATCAGGCGGAGGATGGTGGAGATTAATAATACATTAGACCACCCCGTACAGTCACAGGATACTGTCTTCAACACCCTGATAACGAATCTACCTCAGACGCAATTCGGTTTAGATCATGGGTTCAGTCCGATAGAGGCAACTCCATCATTATCAGAGTTTAAGAAAAAAATCCCACTTAGATCTTACGACGATATAAAGCCATGGATAATAAAATCACAAGCTGGAGAGAGCGATGTTCTTTGGCCTGGAAAAACTCAATGGTTTGCAAAAAGTTCTGGGACCTCATCTGATAGGAGTAAGTATCTGCCAGTTACTAAAGAGGCTTTAAAAACTGGCCACTACAAAGGAGGTAGGGATTTGCTAGCAATGTTTTGCGAGCAGGTTCCACACGCACCTTTATATGGAGGCAAGCATTTAATAATAGGTGGTAGCAGTAAGCTTTATAGTGACGTCAGTGGATCGTATTCAGGAGATCTTTCGGCCATTATTATTAGAAACCTCCCTCCTTGGGTGGAAATGCGTAGAACCCCGGGTAGGAAAATCACCATGCTCGACGATTGGGAAAAGAAGGTCGAGTTAATGGCAGAAAAGGTAGTCAAAGAAGATGTGAGGATATTAGCAGGTATTCCCAGCTGGATGCTTATCGTTACAAAGAGGGTCCTCGAAATCAGCGGGGCAAAGACCTTGGATGAGGTTTGGCCTAATTTATGGCTTTATATGCACGGTGGGGTAGGGTTCGCACCTTACAAAGCAGAATTTGACAGACTTATTAAGTCTGAAAACATGCACTACATGGAGACCTACAACGCTTCAGAGGGCTTTTTCGCCATTCAAGACGATCTACAGAGAGATGACATGGCCCTTCTGCTTAGTCACGGTATCTATTATGAATTCATTCCACTCTCCGAGCTTAACTCTGAGAAGCCCCGCACCCTCACCGCTGAGCAGTTGGAAATTAACGGTGAATATGAACTTGTGATTTCTACTAATGCTGGGTTGTGGAGGTATAAACTGGGCGACATCATTAGAATCACTTGCACAGCGCCGTTGCGGATTGTAATTATGGGTCGCACTAGTTCGTTTCTGAATGTGGTAGGGGAGGAGCTTATGATAGCCCAAACCGAACTCGCCCTCTCCCGCGCTTTTCGCGCATCACCACACCATTTGAAGGACTTCATAGTTGCTCCCCGGTTCGACATCGATTCAGGCAACCCCATAGGTCACGAGTGGGTCATCGAGTGTGCGACTATTCCCTCATCTTTGATAGCTGAAGACCTCGCAATTAAGATAGACCATGAACTTCGTTCAGTCAATTCTGACTACGATGCGAAGCGTTCGGGCAGTATGATACTTTCTATGCCCATAATAAATTTCGTTCCTCCAGGCACATTCGAAAAGTGGCTATCCTCCCACAATAAACTCGGAGGCCAACATAAAATCCCCAGGCTCTCGAACTCTCGTCAAATGTTAGATGAATTATTAGTTATAACCAATCGATAGACATCACTTGCAACGACAGGTAAAAGTTGCTATTTTTCGACTCTATTTATAAAAAGATGCATATAGCCATAGCCGGAAATATAGGGTCAGGTAAAACCACCCTAACCACACTGTTAGCGAAACACTATCGCTACACTCCCCACTTTGAGAGTGTCGATGATAATCCTTATTTGAATGATTTCTATAAGGATATGCAACGTTGGTCATTCAACTTGCAAGTGTATTTCCTCAATTCGAGGTTCGCTCAATTAATAGATCTTAAGGAAAAGGGCAAACCCATTATCCAAGACAGAACTATTTACGAAGATTCAAATATTTTCGCGCCTAACCTCAATTCTATGGGGCTGATGACGAAGAGAGATTTTGACAACTACATAATGTTGTTCGGGTTAATGGAAACATTTGTTTCTCCTCCAGACCTCTTAATTTACTTAAGAGCATCTGTCCCGACCCTTGTTTCTCAAATACAGGAAAGAGGAAGGGATTACGAAGAGGCTATTCGCCTCGATTATCTCAGCCGTTTAAATGAACGCTACGAGGCATGGATCTCTACATACACTAAGGGCGAGCTTCTTATAATTGATGTTGACAATAATAATTTCAATACAAACAATGAGGACCTAGGTAAAATCATCGAGTCTATCGACGCGAAACTTCACGGCCTATTTGAGGGGGAGAAGTAAGACTAAGTAAGTAAGACTAATAGTACTGGTAATAAAAAAGGTCCCGCACGTGCGGGACCTTTTTATATATGCTAATATCTAGACCTGCTAGAACCTAAGATATTCAGTTCGCAGTGAACGCAAACTTAATGATTATCTCATCGTTGATAGCTTTATCGCCTAAGTCGTCAAAAAACGATCCGGAACCATAAGTGATATCATGCTTGGTTCTATCTACAGCTACATCTCCTTTAATAGAAAACATCACTTGTCCATCTTTCTCAAAAGGAGTAATAGAAACAGGAATGTTATATGATTGAGAAACCCCATGCATATCTAAAGTTGACTCTATAACCGTAACTCCATCTAGCTCGCTAGACCCTGTAATAGTTATTACTGCAGTAGGGAATTGTTCAGTAAAAAGGAAGTCCTCAGATTTAAGATGACTGTTGAAGTTATCCTTGCTTTCACCCTCTATATCTGTAACAGTAAATCCGTTCATATCAAAAGTGATGATACCACCAGCGATTTTTCCGTCTACTACTTTAAATTTTCCATTTTTAAGTGGAATGATACCAGAGTGTCCACTTCCTATAACCTTGTTCGCACGCCATGTTACTAAGGGGTCAATTTTAGCAATGGAATAATTTCCGTCAACTAGAGTACTGTCATTAGTAACCTGATCTGCGGTTTCATTAGTGTTCTCCTGAGTAGTATTGCTAGAGTCAGTAGTCGAGCATGAAGCCATAACTAAGACTAATGCAGCTATTAAAAGGTTTGATAATTTCATTTTGATAATTTCATTTTGATAATGTGTGGTTATTAGTTATTAACTGCGTCAACAGGCTCCCCAGCTACTTCAACCTCGCTATCAACGATTGTAATAGTTTCAGTAGTATTTGTGTCAGCTTCTGTTTCGCTTGGAGTTGTAATCTCTATTTGATCTTCGATAACATCCGCCTTAGAATCACTAATCTGTAGTAAAATAGGAGCGATAACTAATCCTATAAGACATGTCAGCTTGATTAAGATATTCATTGAAGGACCAGATGTGTCCTTGAATGGATCGCCTACTGTATCTCCAGTAACAGCCGCTTTGTGAGCTTCTGAACCTTTGTATGTCATCTCGCCGTCTATCTCTACACCAGCTTCGAAACTCTTCTTAGCGTTATCCCATGCACCTCCTGCGTTGTTTTGGAATATAGCCCAAAGAACACCACTCACCGTAACACCAGCCATGTATGAACCTAGAGGTTCAGCACCCATAGTGAATCCAATTATTATAGGAGTAACAATAGTAAGAGCTCCAGGTAGCATCATCTCTTTAAGTGCTGCGTTAGTAGAAATCTCAACACACTTACTGTATTCAGGTTTTCCAGTGCCCTCCATAATTCCAGGAATCTCCTTGAACTGGCGACGTACTTCTTTTACCATCTCCATAGCAGCTTTACCCACAGATTGCATTGCAAGAGCAGAGAATACAACAGGTATCATAGCTCCTACGAATAATGTCGCAAGAACATCTGCTTTGAAGATGTTGATTCCATCAATTCCTGTCATCGTTACATATGCAGCAAATAGTGCAAGAGCTGTAAGAGCAGCAGAAGCGATAGCGAAACCTTTTCCGATAGCAGCAGTAGTGTTACCTACAGTATCTAGAATATCTGTGCGCTCTCTTACTTCTTTAGGTAGCTCACACATCTCTGCGATTCCACCAGCGTTATCGGCAATAGGGCCGAAAGCATCAATTGCAAGTTGCATAGCTGTAGTAGCCATCATAGCACATGCTGCGATAGCTACTCCGTAGAATCCAGCGAACTCGTATGAAGCGTAGATAGCAGCAGCAAAAAGAAGGATGGGTCCGAATGTAGACATCATCCCTACAGATAAACCCGCTATAATATTAGTTCCAGCTCCAGTGTTAGAATTGCGCACTATGTCCATTACGGGCTTTTTACCAAGTGCTGTGTAGTACTCAGTCATCCAGCTTATTCCACCACCGACTCCAAGTCCTACGAGCACAGCGTAGAATACGTTCATGCTAGAGAAAGTCCTAATGCCCTCCTCGAAAAAACCCATTTCAAGTTCAGCGGGAAGCATCCAATCAATCAAGAAGTAACAAGCGATAGCTGTCATAATGATAGAGCCCCAGTTTCCAATATTTAGAGCTAATTGCACTTCTGGTTCTTTAGCGCTGTCTTTTACTTTTATGAATTGTGCCGCAATTACTGAGAATACAATTCCCAGAGCAGATATAATCAATGGTAATAATAGAGGAGCTAGATTTCCGAAGTCATCTTCATATCCAGCACCCATATCCTTAATTACATACACACCTAGTACCATTGCAGCAAGTACAGTTGCTACATAAGAACCGAAGAGGTCAGCACCCATTCCGGCAACATCACCTACGTTATCACCTACGTTATCAGCAATCGTAGCAGGGTTGCGAGGATCGTCTTCAGGGATGCCAGCCTCAACCTTACCCACAAGGTCAGCACCTACGTCTGCAGCCTTCGTGTATATGCCTCCACCCACACGAGCGAAAAGTGCTATAGACTCAGCACCTAGAGAGAAACCAGCTAATGCTTCAAGAAGGATTGTAAGATCGTGAACGCTAGGCGCATCAGTATCTATTCCTAGTATAGAAGTCTTAAGTAGG
>Ga0114994_10000757_pt1 | contig 22368 bp, 11 predicted proteins | sample ArcticOcean_MG_C_9_FD_87043 | JGI IMG/M metagenome (GOLD analysis project Ga0114994, IMG submission 87043) | Marine microbial communities from western Arctic Ocean - ArcticOcean_MG_CB2_152 | ecosystem: Environmental > Aquatic > Marine > Oceanic | place: Arctic Ocean: Canada Basin | collected...
CCTTGGCCACCGGCTCCGCTTCGAGTTTCACGAGGTACGTCGTCGGCACCGCGCCCGTCGCCCCGTCCGCGCTCCGGCACTCGGTCCAGCCGTCGTCGTGATCTTTCAGAGCCTCCACCCGGTCGCCCTCGCCCACGGACATCTGCCACGTCTCCGCCGCCGCGAACGCCGCGACGGAGCGCCGCGCCTCGGCGCTTTGTTCCGAGGCCGGGACGTACTTCAACTCGGGCGGCACGACGAGGGGCGCCGCCGCCGCCTCCTCCGCGGCCCGCTCGGCCCGCTTCTCGGCCTCCAGCGCGGCGAGCTGGGCCTCCCACTCGGCCTCGCCCGCCGCGGCGGACTCGGCCTTGGATTCCTCGGCCGGCGCCGCGGTCGCTTCGACCGCCGGCGCCGGGACTTGCGGCGCCTCTGCGGCGGCCGGCTCGGGCCCCGACGCCGCGAGCTCCGCGATGAGCTTACGCGACTCGTCCGCGAACGCGACGGGCGCTTCGTCGGGCACCGGCGTGAAGAGCGTCGGGTCCGCGGGCACGCTCAGATCGGGCGTCGACGGTCTCGGCGTGAAGAGCGCGGGATCGGCAGGGACACTGGGCTCGGGCGTCGACAGTCTTGGCGTGAAGAGCGTCGCGTCCGCGGGGACCGTCGCCGTCGGCGTCGACGGCTCGTCGGGCACCGCCGGCTCCTCGGCCGTGGGCGTCGGCTCGGCGACCGCGGCTTTCTTCTTCTTCCGCGCCTTCTTCTTGGACGATGTTGAGGCCTGAGCCGGCTCCAGGGTGGGCTCTGGCGGCTCCGTTGGCGGCGCTTCGGTCGGCGCCGGCGGCTCCGGCGCCGGCGGCTCCGGCGCCGGCGGCTCCGTTGGCGGCGTGGGTGGCGCTTCGGTCGGCGCCGGCGCGGGCGAGGCCGGCGGGGAGGGCTCCGGCGTGGGCGGCTCCGGCGTAGGCTCTTCCGCGGGGGCGTAGAAGGACCCGGCTCTTCCGCGGTTCCGGCGTAGGGCCGTCGCGGCCTCCTGCGCAGAGGGCTCCGGCGCAGAAGGCTCCGCGGCGGCCGCTCCGTTCGGCGAGGCCGCCCCCAGCACCTCGACCGCGACGTCGCCGCGCGCCGCCGCGAGGAGCGCCCGTCGCCGGCCCTCGTGCTTCACGAGGCGCGCGAGCGTCGGCGCCAGTTTGAGCGCCCGCGCCGCCCCGAACAGGTCCGCGAGCGTCGCGAGGAAGGCGTCGGCCTCGAGCGCGCCCTTGCCGTAGGCGCCGGCGGCCGCGACGAACTCGGGCAGGCGCCCGGCCTTGCCGTCCTTTTGCAGCTGTTTCGTGACGCCGCCGATGACGAAGGCCTGGAAGGCCTGGGCCTCCTCCGATGCGACCGGTAATACGTCGTCGGGCATGGCGGCAGCCATTTCTCCCTATGGGTGGACAGCGCAAAAAGGCGCTGCTTTCCTTGACGCGGCGTTTTCTCCCGCTGCGTTTTTGCTGCGTTTTTGGCGCGCTGCAGAAGTGCTCTTTCTGCGAGGTGCAAGATGCACCGAGCGGCGTGCAAATAGGATGGGAGAGCACGAGGAATTTTACTCGCGGGTTTTATCTCCTTTTGCGCCTCCGCAAACAGCGTCGTACGGCTCCTCTAGGCGAGGCAGAGCACACAGCGTTGCCAGGTGCCAGCCCCTCGAAGTTGCCAACTCGCACGCGTCGAAAGCGAGCACTCCTGCACGCCTCCAAGCCGCTGCTCTCCAGGACAGCCACATGGCCGCGACCGCCTGGGCCTCGGCCCCCTGCGTCGCCTTGCAACTCCGCGCGAGCAGCTGGTCCGGCGACGCGGCGGAGATCCAGGCTTTCGAGGCCCGGGCCGCGGCGGCCGCCTCGAAATTCGGCCGCGTCCTGGATGTGAGGCTGGCCTACGGGGACGGGAGCACGCGGACGGTGAAGGTCCACTTCAGCGAGGACGCCGCGGCCGTATGCTGCGCCACGCGCTTCGCGTGCAACGGCGTCACCTTGGAAGGCTTTAGTTTCGAGAACTTCGAAGCGCCCGCGCACGTCACCTTCCGGGACCTCCCGCAGCCGAAGGATCCTGGCGCATTAGCTCGAGATGTGGGCGTCGAATGCGGCGAATACGGCCGAGTCTTAGATGCGCGGTTTGAAGAGGAGGTGGTCATTGTGACCTTTGCGTCATCGCAGGGCGCGGCGGCGGCGGTCATCGCGCTGGACGGCGCGGCCTTCGACGGGTTTAGGTGCGCGGCCTGCATGGGCTCCCAGGACGGAGCACCGGCCTGTGTGGTACGGGGCCCCCTGGACGACATTGGTGACGACGACCTGAGCCAGATGGAGGCCGTGGGCGACGTCGAGGAGGCCTGTAACATACTGGGCGCGGTGCGTTCCGTAGCGTCCCGAGACGGCGCCATATTGGTAACTTACGACGAGAATCGGGACGCGGCTACTTGTGCTGCCGCGATGCACGGCCGCATTTTTGACGGGCGGGAGGTCCAGGCCTCCGCGCGGTTACGGGGCGGCTACGAGGCCGAGGCCGAGCTGTGCGCGGCCGTGGTGCAGGCGTTGAGTGTGAAGGCCCCGGTCGTCGAGAAAGTCGCGCCAAAAAAAGCGTCGCCGGAGGAGACGCTCAAGAAGGCCATCCAAGCCCTACGGAAAGGGGTCTTAGCGTCTCCTTCTGATGCGCAACTCCGGTGTAATTTGGCCGGGGCCTTAACGCGGATCGGGGGCGTCGGCGAGCTGGAAGAGGCGTGCCGGCACGCTTCCTACGCGTGTCGATTGAAGCCGGACGACGCCTGGGGCCACTACCGCCTGGGCGTGGCGCAGTTCAAGAAAGGCGACGTGGCCAAAGCGTCGGCGGCTTTACGACTCGCGTCGTCCCTAGCGCCCGAGAGATCCGACTTTGCCGAAATAGCGAATAAAGCGGACGAGGCCGCCGTGGCTTTATTGGACCCGATGGACGCCTTCGCGGCCAAGGCCGAGGCCGAAGCTAAAAAAGCTTTAGTGGATTCCGAAGCCAAAGCGAAACGCGAAAAGGAAACAAGAAACTTCGGAACAGGAAAAAGAAAATTGGAGGACAGAGACGACGAGGGCGAACTCATTAACGTGAATTCCCGGGCCCACTGCTACATCTGCAAGCAGTGGGGCCACTCGAAAAAGGACTGTCCTTTAGCTAGGTGCCAGTACTGCCACGAGGTCGGCCATCGCAAGGCGGACTGCCCCCTCTTCACCCAGGCCTTGTCCAACGCCGCGGACGAAGAAAAGAAAACGAGACGCAAACAGGGCTACGAGAAGAAGAAACTCAAACGAAAAGAGGAGTGGACGAAGATGCTGCGGGACAGGACCGGGTTGGACGGGTTCGCCGCTTTGTATAGAGTGCTCGGGCTGCCCGAGCGGAAGCTGTCCACGGCGTCCGAGATCAAGAAGGCCTACCACAAGCGCTCATTGCAGTACCACCCGGACAAGCATCCAGGGGACCCGGACGGCGCGAAAGAACGGTTTCTGGAGATCAAGGCCGCCTACGAATTGCTGCTGGAGGGCATGGAGACGGGGGGCGCGGGCATGGGCGGGGCCGTCTTCAGCGCGGGCGAGCTGACCGACGGCGCCGCGGCCGCGGCCCTGCAGGAGAAGGTCAAGGCCCTGGAGAAGAAGGTGAAGGCGTCGGCGGCGTGGAGCGGGTAAGGGCTTCTTTGTGTTTACGTAGCTCGGCGCTCTCTGTTTTTAGTGGGAAGGGAAATCGCGCGATACATATCGATGGGGAAATGATCTCGCACGGGTTTCGCTACATTTTTTTTCTTTTTCACCGCGTTCTAGCGTGTTCTGCCCGCGCGCCGAGAGAGTTTCGCCTGTCATGAAGTTTCTCGCTGTGAGCTGTATTGTGGCTTTGGCGTGCGGCGTCGCTGGCGAGGCTCCGGGCGAGACATCCGGCACCGCGAAAGAACCGCCCATCGGCGTCGCGGTATGCGGGGGCGGCATGCGGGCCATGACGGAAGGCATGGCGATCGCGCGGGGCATCGGCCCCGAGAATTGGCCCCGCGTCACCCACCTCGGCGCGAGCGGCGGCTACTGGTTCGGCACGCAGTTCGTATCGCGTTGCGGTCTGTCGCCGCGCGCCGCTTCGCGCGCTCGTCTTCTTGCATCGCGTGGAAGGAGCGCCCCGCAGAGCCCCCACCGCCACCGTCCGCGAGCGTCGGGTCGTTCGGGTCCCTGCTCGCGTCGTTGGTTCCGCCTCCAAGCCGCCGGCCGATTTGAGGGGCCCGCGGCGCGGCGCCGCGAGGAGCGGCCTCGCCGTGCCGTCTCGCCGCGTTGGCGCCCCAATGCTGCCAATCCTTCCCCTCCAAAACCTAGTAGAGGACAGGAAGCAGACAACAAATCGCGATGGCGAGGTGGATCGGGCCCACCCAGGCGGGCAACGAGTACGGGATGATCCAAAACATCGAGATGTGAGGGACCTCGAGAGGTTTAGTTTGGATGTCTGGATGGCACGGCTCGTCAAGCACTCACAGTAAGGCTTGCGAGCCGAAGCGAACCCAAAAGGAAAACCCGTTTTGCGCGCAAAACCCGCGCGCTAGCTACTTACGCACGCCCGAACAGCTGCCTCCTCGTGCCATACGTGTCTCCAGAGCGCGACGTGTCTCTTTCTAGATCACTCTTGACATCAAATTCCACGCGTTCGGTTTCTAGAGGCTGCGCACTCTCAAGTCAGAACTGCTTCAGGACTATGGGCGTCACAGACGTGCCGGCGGACGACCGCCGCGACGCCACCGCGCCATCACCAGCGAGGTGCGGCGCGCGCCACCTCATCGTCACGCTCGCCTTCACGACCAGCTGCTGCCTCAGCGGCGTGGCCTTCGGCTGGCCGGCGCTCGCGGTCGCGCTTAAAAGAGACGGCGCGTTCTCGTATAAGTGCGACGACGACGACGACGAATGCTCAGCGCAAGAGGTCGCGCTCGCCCGCGTGTTCACCATCGGCGTATTATGTCTGTTCGCGGCGCGCCTGCCGGTGGGCCTGGCGCTCGATAGAGTAGGAGCACGGGTGACCGTCGCAGTATCGCTACTCGGCGCGGCGGCGGGCGCCCTGCTCTTCGCCGACCGGTACCACGCGACGGGCTTCGGCCTCATCGCCGGCTTCGCCAACGGCGTCCACATCGGCTCCATGCACCTCTCGGCGCTCTTCCCCGGGAAGGAGGGCTCGGTCACCACCATTTTTAATGGGGCGCACCAGATGGGCGCGCTGGTCTTCCTCGCGTTCCTCGGCATTTACGAGGGCGGCATCAGCCTGGCGGCCATCTTCCGGGGCTACGCGGCCTGCCTGGCGAGTTTCGCGGTCCTCCATTTCTGCGTGTTGCAGCCGCCGACGCGCTACCGCAAAGGGGACGCGGCGTCGCTTAAGTGCGGCGTGCCGTGCCTGACAGTCCACCAGTTCAGTGCTAATGATGCGAAGAAACAGAGCTTCGCAGCGTCCGCTAAATCGGTGGTGGCCCACGTCGTCTTTTTACCCTTACTGGCGTACAAGGCGTCCATCTTGCTGAGCCTCCAGTTCTTCGTGGCGACGCTCCAGCCGCGGCTCGCCGCCAATGGCCGCAGTCCAACCATCGCGCGCGACATGGTCTATGTCTTCAACGTCTTCAACGCGGGGCTCGGTTTGGTGCTCGGCCTGCCGCTTTTCGGCCGCATGCTGGATAGAGGAGATGTGATCACGGTGGCGCGCTGGGCGACGGCGTTGGCCATCCTCTACAACGTCCTCCTGGCGCTGAGCGCATTGAGTGCGTGGCCCCTGACCGGGGACGTGCCCTCGTACTTCTGCTTCGCGCTGGGCCGCATGGCCTTCTTCGCCTACTTTTTTGCCCACGTCCTGGCGACGTTCGAGGCCAATTTCGGCGTTGCGGTGGGCCTGCTCTCGGCCGGCGCGTCGCTGGTCGCGTTCGTGCTCGTGCAGCCGCTCGTGGCCGTCTCGATTCGACGGAACGCGATCGGTTATGTCGCGGCGGGGCTCACCCCCCTCCTCGTGGCCACGTGCGCCTGGAACGAGCGCGCGATGCGGCGGCACGCGGCGAATTCGCGGTGCGACGCTTCTGTGACGACGGAGCCGGTCATCTAGGATACCCGCGGCGGGTTTCGCGTGTCGTATAATGTTGTTCGTGTGTCTACGAGTCCGCGGTGCTGCTGCGACGGCGGAGGTGTCTAGTATAAGGTCGTTAGTCTCTAGTTCGCGAGGACGACGTCGTCGGCCAGGCCCTGGTTCGCCGCGGCGATGCCCTTGGACCGCTCCAGCTCCTCGGCCTTGGCCTCCTCCGGGTGCTCCGCGGCGTGCACGTCCTGGTGGTACAAGCGGGACGCCTTGAAGAAGGCGTTGGGGTGGTTGCCCACGCCGTCGAGGTTGGCGACCACTTTCGTGCCATTCACAACCTTCTTCTTGTGGGCGAACTCGAAGTGGCGCTGGCAGGCGATCTGGTAGTTCCGTTCCTTCGCTTTTCCTAACACGAGTTGTTGTTCCGACGAATCCAAGGAAGTTTTGGATAGAACAGCAGCAAGGTGATCCGCGTCGAAATGTCTATAAGGGCAGCCGTGGTACTCGCCCGGGCCCGGCGCCATGTCCATCACCAATTTGTAGCACCCGTAGGGCGAGTACTCCGTCCGCTTCCCCTCCTTGCCGTACCGATGGCGAATGTTGTACGCGTACTCCTTCGAGAATTGATCGTGCGTCATGATTTTGGTGAACTCGGCCTGGAAGAAGCGGAGCTGGTCCTCCATGGTCAGGCCGGCGGCCTTCAAGAACAGTCCGTACTGCTGGCGGCCCCAGTGCTTCAGTTTGTGGTCCCGTTTCAGAGCGTAATGGAGCTGCTGCATGCACAGAGGCATGGACTGGTCCGCTAAGGCGTCGATCTGCTCCGGCGTGATGCCCTCCACGTCGGTGTCGTCGACGTCTTGCCTTTCTAAGTCGTGCTTTTCTACGTTTGTGAGGAGAGGTCCTAAACGAGGGTCGGCCGCGGCCGCCGCCAAGCTCCCGGAAGCCCTCGCTAAGGATCTAGATAGAGATGCCCGGAACCGACTGACCACGATAGAGTGGAGCTTGGCCTGGGGCACGTAGGCGTAGCCCCTTTCTAAATAAACTTCCCGCCGGCCGATCAGATCCACCGCTTCAAGAAACGGCACCCGGTAATAGGTCGCAGTAGCGGCGGGGATGTTCTCGTAGTTCTTGATGCGGTTTAGACTGGCGATGCGCGCGTCCCGGTCAGCATCGGGCACCTCCTCGAATTTCAAGCCGTGCTCCCTGAGGAAGCGCGCGAACGAGTCGCCCCTTAAGCGACTCAAGCGGTGCCTAAATAAAGCACACTCCTGCGTCAGGAACCACCGCCGCAGTTCTTCACTGCGAGAGTAGGCCAGGCGCAATATGAAGTGCGACGCGGAGTCCTTCCTACAATCAGGCAACGCCTGCGGGCCGACACTCGCGAGCGGCAGGAGCTCCCGCACCACAGGTGCTAATTCCGCCTCGAGCTCCTTGGGCTTGAAGCCCTTCTGCTTCAAAGCGTCGATGGTCCGCAAGACCTTGAGGCGGTCCACGGCAAAGACCTCGAACTCCTCCAGCGTCATCTCCTCGCGGGGCGGCCGCTCGTACAAGGAGACGGTGACGCGGCCGGCGGACGTGGCTTCGCGCGGCGCGGTGCTGCGGCGGGCGCCGCCGACGAGCATGGTGGCTAGGCTGTGTCCTTTTGAATGCCCGCGCTGAGGCTACGCGTGGCGTATGTGGTTTCGCAGCTACAGCGTAGAGCGTGGAGTGCTGCTGCTGGCTGTGCGCTGTCGTCTGCGCGGCGTGGCTCTTAATGAGGGGCTGTTATTAGCTATTGCGCTCTTTGATTTTGAACGGAGATACCCGCGCGGTAAAAATGTCCCCGATCTCTCGCCGCCGCCGCGAGGAACTTGTGTTGGGGGACCCCTGGCGATGCGCGGGGAGAATACGTACCGCGTCCGCGCGCTCGCATGAAACCCGCACGCCTAAATGGGCCTTTTATAAACACATTGACTTGCTGCTTCGTCAGCGGCGCCAGGGGGAGTATCCTTCGCCGGCGCCGGCGCCACCCCCGACGCGAACGCGGCCCCCCGCCGTTTCGACCGCGTCCGCCGCGCGTCCGCCGACCCCCGCTCCACGTCCACGAAGCACACCAGCCCGACGCAGGCGACGGCGTGGAACACGCAGACCAACGCCATGCCCAGGCGCATGGAGCCGGTCCCCTGGTACGTCGCCCCGAACAAGAGAGACGGCACCCAGCTCAAGGACGCGCCGAAGAAGTTGTAGATGCCCAGCACGCGCCCCTCCATGCCGCCCGGCACCAACACGGAGAACACGTTCCTTTGCGCGGGGTAGAGGAAGCCCAGACCCAAGCCGAGTAACACGGCGAAGACCCAGGGCAGGACGCCGTTGGCGTGGCTCGGCTTGTAGATGACCCAGGGCACGGCGAAGATAACTAATGAGAGGAACAAGAGGCAGCCCGCGTGGGCTTGCTTCGCCCGACCCTTCCGGGCCGCTACCGAAGACAACGCCGCGCCCGGCACCGTGAACACGATAGCACACACCAGTACAGTCACATAACCGCACATTTCTAATTGCTCGATCAGGTAGATGGCCACTAATCCGACAACACCGCCCGTGCCCGCCTCCGAGAACGCGTAGCTTCCCAGGAACTTCAATAGTTCCGGGGCCTCCGCGTACAGTGCCATAACCGTCTCCCGAATGTTCACGAAGCCATAGAGCAGCAAGTGCGCCTTCTCGGGGAGGACGCGGCTGGCCGGTCTTTCCGTAAAGTAGCGCCAGCTGCAGAACGTGACCAGACCACCTACAAGTGCTGACGCGAGGCTCGCCACGCGGCCCGTGTCGACCGCGTCTAGTGTAAATATCATTTGACATGCGGCCACAAAAATCATATAAAACAACATACTGGACATCTCCTTGACGCGCGCGCGGCCGTTGATTGATGCTAATACATCATTATTGTCCGTCAGCTCCGGTAGGTAGACCATGGCGCAGGTTTGATTAATCATGTAGCCCAGCATGTAGACCGTGTAGTATAAGATGAGGAGCACTTGCCAGGTGTGGCGCGTGACGGCCGCTTGTAGTGTTGTAATGAGCCACGCTAGGAAGAGACCGATCAATCCTATTCTCTTCCTATGGTCCGAGTGGTCAACAATAGAACCGACCACGGGCATCAAACACGCGATCGTGACCTGGCCGATCGTCAACCCGAACGACACTAAAGCGGCAGGCCGCACGCCCCACACCTTGCCGCAGGTCGTCCCCATCGACGGCGCCGGCGTCGGCTCAGTATCATCCTCTTCAACCAGACACACATCCGTCGGACACCCCGCCGCCCGGTTCGCGAGGTGCAAATAGGTCCCGATGAGGAAGAGCGCGGCGTTGAAGAGGACGCCCCGGCCCACCTGGTTGAGCACGAAGCCCGTGACGTCGGGGTTGCCGCGGCGGCAGGAGCAGGTTTTGAGCATGGCTCCCGCGTGCTGCCGAGGGGGTTCCTACGCGCGTCGCGGGCGCCCAGCCGCGTCGATGGCGTCGCGGCGGTGCGTAGCTTTGGGCAGTGCTGTTTGGGCAGCCCCAGCGACCGCAGCCGTGCTGCACGAGGCTCGCGAGGCGCCGAACGACTCGAAACGAGCCGGGAGGTGGCAATTGGCACCCCTAAATGCTGCCCAAGTGCGCGCCGGGCGAAAAACCCGACCATCTCTAAAACCCGCACGCCTGCAATATTGCAATATTAAAAACGTCGTGCTTGCTCCCCGGACAGACTGCAATTCACCAGTGTATTTGCTCTCGACATCTGACAGCGCACCAAACGCGCTCGCCGCTTTTGTTGTGTTCCCACAGACAGAGGCGTCAATCACAGCTGCATCGCTCGACCTGCGCCCAGCGCCCAGACGCATAGCCGCCCGCACGCATCAAGCGAATCTGCACCTACTAAGCAGCCGCGACGCACAATCGCGCCTACGCATCAACGATGGCAGCACAAGCCAACGACAAGGACGACGACGCCTGGTCCGGCAGCGACTGCGAGGCCGCCGACGACGAGCCCAAGGTCGCCGCGATCACCGATCCGACCAAGCTGTTCGCCACGGCCGCCGAGGCAGTCGCCTTTGACAAGACCCAGGGCTTTGATTTGAAGGCGCTGAAGGTGACGGACTTCTACGGCGCCGTGAAGCTCGTGAACTTCGCGCGGCGCGCGGTGGCGGACGGCACGTCATCAAGCGAACTCCAGGCGGTCTGCGAAGCTGTGATTTCCTTGGACGACGAGCACTTGAAGCCGGTCCTGGAGAACGACGAGCTCTTATTACGGCTCGAGGAGGTGCTCGAGCTGAAGGAAGACGACAGCGATGCCACGGGTAGCTAGCAGCGTGGCGGGGGGGCTCTTCTGTGACACACTCATGTAGGTCCCCCCCAGCTGTGCCAGCGCTGCCACGCGAAGTTCACCTCCACCGTCGGCCAGTGCCGGTACCACCCCGAGTCGTTCAGCGGCGAGGATTCCCAGCGGTGGACGGTGGCCGGCGAGCGGCCGCCCGAGGGCAAGAGCACGGTGTACTACTTCTACTCGTGCTGCGGGGCCGCGGACGTGGACGCCCCGGGCTGCGTCGTCGGGCGGCACAGCGGGTTCGGGGAGGAGGACGAGTGGGGCAAGAAGCCCGAAATGCGGCCGCCGTCGCCGTAATGAGTTTAGATTAAAATTACAGGTCCCGCTCGACGACGGTCTCGGCAGTGGTGAACAAAAAGCGGATCGAGCCCACGAGCACCTCGTCGCCCGAGTGCAATGAGACGCATGCGGACCGCTCCCCCGGGCCGCTCAGCCGGAGCCACGTGCCGTTCGTGGACGCCGCGTCCTTGAGCACGAAACCGCCCGCGCCCGCGTCGTAGACGACGCGCGCGTGCTCGTTGCTCACGGACGAGTCGACCCCGACCTGGGTGCCTTCCACGTCCCGCGAGAACGCGACCACGTGCGCCGCCTTGCGTCCCAAGGTCGCGCCCTGCGTGCCGACGTCGAAGACTCGGTGTTGCAGCGGCGAGCCCTCCGGCTGGATGCACTTCAGCTGCAAATGCCGCTCCGTGAGAGCCTCGACGCGTAATTGGTGCTTGCCCACAAGGAAGGTCTCGCCTTTTTTTAGAAAGTGGTCCCGTCGTAACCGCGCGAACGTGCCCGAGGCCGAACCCAGGTCCCGCAACATAAAAACGTCGCCCTTTCTCAAAAGCTCGAAGTGCCGCCGCGACACCGTGGTGTCCCCAAAGGCCATGAACGGTTTCGACTGTTCGTCCTCGCCCCGCTTTCTACCCCCCACGCAGCCCTCACTACGTACTTCGAAGGTGCGAGCGTGCCACTCGCTCTCGGCCGGCCCCAAACATTTTAAGAGGAGCACGGGCTCCTTTTCCAAGGCGATCCGGCGCTCCACAACCCCGTCGCCCTGGTCGTACAGCCCGGCGCCGCCCTCCCGGACTAAGTCGTCCACCAGCCGTTTGAGGTTGTGGTTCGGCACTAAGGCCTTGCTGGCCAGGACGCTCCCGTCCTTGGGCGACGTGTTATGCGTTACTAACCAGGTCTCGATGGCCTGGCGGTCGTAGGTGTGCCCGTCGGCCGCGATGACGGGCATGCGGACCAGTTGCCGCGTGATGGGACAGGTGAATTCGTCTCGCAGGCGCTGGTGCGCGCCCAGCGGGACCACAACGGGCCGCTGCGTCTCGGGCGGTTTGCATTGGTCGGGCGCGGCGCGCGGCGTCGGGACTTCGGGTGGCGTTTGCGCTGTGTCGCTCGGCATGCTTACACTCGACCCGGGAGGCCCGCGCCGCGCCTCGCGCTCTTTGGCCAGCGCTTTGAGGTCCATCTCTATATAGGTTACGACTCAGACGCCGACTCCGAGAAATGGCCGGCTCCTGGCCCCGAGATGGCGGCTGCCAGGGCTTACTGGTAGGAGCTTGAATTCGAAAGTGGCGGCCTCCGCGTCCACCAGCGCTGGTTAAGCTGCGGTGTGGTAATGCACAGTCGTCGTGGGCGGCTCCAGACGCGCAGGAAAGGCTGGCGCGGCACCGGAAAAGTCGATCGATTGGGCCTATACGGGTTTTTCGCAGCAAGCCGCCGACGCGCCATGCCGGCATGTGTAACCTCAACAACAGTATTAGTCGATCCACGCGTACGCGCTCTCGGGCGGCAGGTTCCTGCGGTCGAACTCCTCGAAGAGGTCATCTTCCACTTCGGACGCCTCCTTGATCCCGGCCTCTAATTCCAATAACGCCGTCCGAGCGGCATCGCCAACGGCAGGGTCATTGGCGGCAACGGCGCGAGAAAACCAGTAGCGCGCCACGTCGTAGTCGACGGGCGTGCCCTGCCCGTACATGGCCATCCGTCCCAGATTGAACGACGAGCCGCCGTGGTTCCGCGCGGCCCCCTTCTGAAATAATGTAAGGGCTCGGGGCAGATCCTGGGGCGTGCCCGGGCGGTCGCCGTAGGCGTGCATCAACGCCAGGTGGTACTCCGCGAGCGCGTGGCCGTTCTTCGCGGCGACGTCGTAGAATTCCCGAGCTTTCCTCGTGTCTAATAGCACCCCGAGTCCGTACTCGTGCATGACGCCCAGCCAGTGCAACGCGTCGTACGACTGCTGGTTCGCGGCTAGCGCCAGCCAGTCCTTCGCCTGGTGGAAATCAGCTGCGATGCCCGAGCCCTGGAGGAGCGCCTGACCTAGCAACCACATGCCGTCGACGTGGCCTCTTCGAGCCGCCTCCTTGAACCAGGCTAGGGCCGCCTTTTCGTCCGTGGAAATGCCGTGGCCCGCCCTTGTTAAAGTTCCGAGCGCGACCATCGCGCCCGCGTGGCCCTGTTCTGCGGCTCTTCTGAAATGAGCTATAGCCTGTTTTGGGGACTCCGCGACGCCGCCCTTCCCGTACAGGTGGAGTAGAGCTGCGAAATACAGGTTGTCGGGCCTTCCATCATTGGCGTCTTTGAGCATCCTTGCTCCTTGCTGGGCGTCCACCTCTTGCGAACGCGTGAGGCCCACGTCCCGGCCGATGGCGTCGATGAGGCCCGCTTGAATTGTCGTGAGCGCGAGGGCCAGGACGAGCAGGCGCGTGTATGACATGGTGCTACGGCGTGCTCCCTGCGCGTCGCTGCGCCGCCTACAGCTTGGGTTGTGCGATGCAATATGTAGCAGTCACTCCGCGCATCGTCCTCGTGAGCGGTCGAAGCTGCCCCAACAGAGGATGAGGCAGCCAATTGGCAGCATTTGGGAGGACGCCCCGCACGAGTTTAAATTCAAACCAAGGTTCGCTTTTTGCGATGAACTAGTACATGCACGCTTCCGGCGCACGCCGCCAGGCCTCGGGTGAATAAACCCGCACTCTAATTTTTGCCTCTCTGGACGGCGCATCGCGCACCGGTCGAGGCTGCTGAGTCTGCTGACCCTCGCCTTGACGTGGAACACCGCACCACATAAATACCCTGTTTTGCCTGCCGAACATTTGCGCAAGCAGCGAGGGCGCGCCGCGCGCGCACAGCACCTGTTTCACCGGCTGCAAAAAAGTTGTACCAATACCACACGCGCGGCCGCCCGCCGTCGCCGCGACGTAAGCCATGTCCTACGCCGTCATCGACCTCGCGCTCAGCGAAGACGAAGACGCCCCGCCCGCCGCGCAGCAGATGCGGGCGCCCGCGCCGAACCGCACGGCCAACATCCTGCAGATGGCCTTGGCAAGGGCGGGCGGCGCCCAGTTCCGCCAGCCCCAGGCCCGGCAGCAAGTGTTACAGCAGGCGCGCCAGGCGCTGTACGGGACCCCGCAGTTCGGCTCCTTGCAGTCCTCTTATCAATTTGAGAACGTCGTTTTGGCGGTGGCCGGCCCCAAGCTCTTCCGCATCGCCAGCGACTCGCGCATGCCCCAGTCCGTCAATGCCGTGGCGAACGCGACGCCCGAGGCCCAGTTTAAAGATGATTGCTGGTTGGTGCCCCTCGACAAGTACCAGACGACCGTGTACGCCCTGACCCAAGCGGGTGTGCGGTTCGAGCCCATCCCGCCGCAAGTGCTGAGCGCTCTCAGTGCCGCGGACGACTCCAACAACGACTGGCAGGCGGGGAACTCCAGGATGGACGAGGAGGGCTACGCGAAGGGGGACCAGGAGGACACGGACGCCGTGAGTGATGTCCCGCGAAGTGTGTGGCGCGCCCTCGCACCTTTTCAAAGGTACGGCGTCTCGTGGATCGTCAAAAATAACGGAAGGGCGTTGCTCGCGGACGAGCCCGGTCTCGGCAAGACGATCCAGGCCATCGGGGCGGCGTGTGCCTACTACCACGAGTGGCCCCTGCTCATCGTGTGTCCGAGTAGTGCGCGGTTCCACTGGGAGCACGAGTTCCGGACCTGGTTGCCCGACGACGACTACATCCCGGGCGGCGAGAGTGGCGTCTTAGTGGTGACGAGCCAGGCCATGGCGCCGGACATAGCCAACGCCCTCATCGTCATCGTGTCCTACGACCTGGCGCATAGGGATACGGTCTGCGACGCCCTGTACAAGATGCGCCCGAACGTCGTGATTTGCGACGAGAGCCACTACCTCAAGAACGGCAAGGCGCGGCGCACGCTGAAGTTGATGCCGCTGCTGACGGGGGCTAAAAGATGTGTGCTCATGTCGGGCACGCCGGCCCTCTCGCGCCCCTCGGAGATCTTCACGCAACTGAGCGCCATTGACAATATTAAGTGGAACGACCCCCACCTTTTCTCCAAAAGGTATTGCCAGTCGCGCCGGGTCAAGAAGGAGGGCCAGGAGGACTACACGCACGCCTCGAACATCGAGGAATTACACACATTGTTAACGGCGTCGATCATGCTCCGGCGCATCAAGTCGAATATCTTAAAACAGCTCCCCAAGAAGAAGCGGCTCACGAAGACCGTGGAGGTCGAGGACAAGACGTTGGCCGCCGAACTGAAGGCCGACCTCGAGGAGTTCCGGGAGCGCGCCAGCGAACTGGCCGAGTTAAGCACGGCCGCGAAGCGGGACCGGAGGAAGCGGCCGCGCGCGGCCTCCTTCGTGGAGGAGGAGAAACCGGTCGGCGGGGTCATTGACATCGAAGCGCAGAATAGGAGGGAAATGGCCCAGCAGAAGAAGGCGCTGTTGATGTCCCTATTTCGACGGACGGGGCCCGCCAAACTACCGGCCGCGGAGAACCGCATCAAGGAGTTACTAAGTGACGAGGCCGGGGAGAAGATTTTGGTCTTTGCGCACCACCGTTCCGTATTAAACTACCTGAGCCAGGGCGTCCTCAGAACAGTACCGCACATCGTCATCAACGGGTCCACGGCGCCACGCGACCGGCAGACCTTCGCGACCAAGTTCCAGACGGACCCGCGCGTGCGCGTTGCCGTGCTAGGTATCACGGCGGCGGGCATCGCCTTGACGCTGACGGCGGCGTCGCGGGTCATCTTCACGGAGCTATACTGGACGCCTGCTGCTCTCTTACAGGCCGAGGACCGGGCCCATCGCATCGGGCAGACGGCCGAGGTCAAGGTCGAGTACCTGCTAGCGCCGGACACGGTCGACGACCTGCTGTGGCCCCTGGTCCAGCTCAAGATGAAGCTGCTCGGCGAGCTCTTCGACAACGACAAGGAGCACGGCCTGGAGGAGGCGGAGAAGCGCGTGGAGAAGGAGGAATCCTCCAATGACGACGAAGAACATCGCTTCTCCGAGGACGAGTCGGTGGGAGGAATCATCCTGGACGACGAGCTCGAGGCGCTGGATAGGGAAGACGAGGACGCGAAAGACGTCGCGAGGGTCGCGGACGAGGAGGACGGGCGGACCTCGCCGCCGCCGCCGCCGCCAGTCGTGGCGCCGCCGGTGAACGCGCAGGCGGCGTTGTTTGACGACGACAACTTCGTGTTTTAAATAGAGGTGCGGCGTCTCTCCTGGGAGTTTTTTATGGCCGCGCGCGCTCGTTGGCAACGTGTAACACACTTAGTAATTAGCTTACTGCTGTTGAATAGGACCCTAGAAGTATTTATGCGCTCATCCGCGCGAGTCCCGGCGCAAGAGATCCGCCTGCGCCTTTGCCAAATTATGCTTGGCTTGTAGTGTAATGGGATGGGAACCTCCGAAAACCTGGCAGAGTACGCCAACAGCCTCTTCTTGCAAGGTCATGGCCTCCACGAAATCATCGCGGCTCGTACCTTCATCTGAACATACCGCAATGGTGAGATTTGAGATCATGCCAAGCGTAGTACGGTGAGCAGGCCCAAGGATGCGTCGGGCAATTGGTATCTGCTCACGAAATATTGATCTTGCTTCGCCTTGGCGGTTGAGATCAAGAAGCGTGTTGGCCATGCCGGAAGCTGCATAGAGAACACATGCTGGGGAGAACTTCTGCGGGTTATTCGTCATCAAGTCGTAGGTTCCCTTATATATTCGAAACGCCTCTTGGCAGCGCCCAAGCCTATCCAGGCATCCAGCAATATCGTCATTCAGTGAGGCCCTGGTTTCCAAAGTGGTCGCTAAACAAACGAGTCGCTCTGAACACCGCAAGCGCCACCTCGGTGTGTGTGTTGAGAAGGCTACCACCGAGAACTTTCATGGCATTAAATTGAAGTTCATCTTCGGCTTGGCTGCAGTACGTCTTCCAGCACGCCCACCCGAGCGCACACCGCACGGTGCCGTGATAGTTTTGCTCGCACAGGCTGCACGTGTCCCACCGTCGCCACCTCTCAGTCAACTTGTCGACCAAATTGTTCTCCACCGCTTCCGCAAACAAAATCTTTGCCTGCTCCGCCAAACACGAGACGTGCGCAAAACCCGCCGTCCCGCGGCACGAACACCCGCGCACGAGTCTCTCCTTCGTTTTCCAGTGGACCGCTTCCGTGCAGATGTAGCACGTCTGACCTTTCGTGTCGTCCGCGCACGCCTCGACCGCGACCTTCACGGCCGCCTTATGTGTTTTGTCGGCGTGGTATTGTTCCGCGTTACCGCCGCGGTGGATTCTCTTGCAGATCTGCTTGTGCCCGCGGCGCCAGTGGTCGTGTTGGCAGGTGGAATTGCAATATCTGGTTTTGCACCTCACACACCGCGGCGCGTCGCGGGCCAGCGGCGCGGCGCAGGCGGCGCAGTTTGTGATGATCATGTTTGTGTATGCGTAGTTTTCACCCAATGAGAGGAGCGAGCCGGTCGTCAAGAGTCAGACGGAGACGGCGACGCGGCCAAAAACGGGTTTTTTCTCGAGTGGATTTCTATTGGACCATTATACAACGCTAACGATGAGTAAGACAGACGATCGGGCACCTGCACACACACGCCGCCGGCGCCACACATCATTCACAAATAACCAGCACATTATACTACTGCAGCGCCCCCCGCTCCTCGCCGCGCCAGAACGTCCGCCGCGACTGGCGCCGCGCGCGCCGCCGCCGCCGCCGCTCGGCCCGCGTCTCCGCCAGGAACGTCCGCTTTAAAGCACGCCGCGCGTCCCGCGCCACGAGGTCGCGCGCTAACGCTCCGGAGAGTGTCCGGGCCACGTCCGGCGTGTCCACGACGACGGCCTCCAAGAGCTTTTCGGATAAGGCGGCGCCCACGTCGCCCGGGGAAAAGCTCCCGGCGTCGTCTAATGACGGACTGTAGATCGAATACGCCGTTAAGACGTCGTCATCCAGTATCAATTCGTCCGGACCCACGGCGCACGCGTCCACCAGCACAGGACAATCGTACAAGTCGACGCGGACCGCCACAAACCGCAGCCCGAGCGGCAGGCGCGCCCGGTTCGGGAACCGCATTTTGGACGTCGGCTTCGTCGTCGGCCGCGTGTCGTTCTCCCGCACGTTTTCCGTAGAACCGTAGGCCAAATCCCGCCGCAGCTGCACGGCCACGTCTCTTAACACGTCTCTAGGGCGCTGGGCGCACCAACTCTCAAACGCGTCCGCGCGGTTGGCCGCGCGCCGCTCCGCCCGCGTCAGGGACGGCGACCGCCGGTGGCCGCGCGCCGAGGACCGCTCCAGCGCCAAGCGCGTTGCCCGCTTCGAGGCGCCGCATCTCTCCGCAAACAGGGCCACGTCCCGCCGCCGCCACCAGCGCGCCCCGTACGCGTCGCTCGCCGCATTAGAAATACCGTCCGACGACGACGAGGAGGCGTCCAGGGGCAATAAATAGCGCGCGAGCGTCCCCGACTCCGAGTCCGACGACGTCGCGACGGAGGCGTCCGAGAGCTCCTGCGTAATGGCCAGGCGCCGTCCCGGCGCAGTACTTGCCGCTTTTCGCGCGTCGCGCACCCGGGCGTTCGCCGAGGCCCAGTTGAACAGGCCGTCGGGCTCCCGCCTTAAGCGTAAAGTGACTTCCGCGAACCTTGGATCGACGAAAACGACGGGCGGCGGCGGCTCGTCCCGTCGACTGAGGAACCACGCCACGATGCTCCGCATGCCGATGGTCGCCTCCACGGACCCGACCCTTAACGCGGACTGGCGGCGCCCGTCCCAGTCGTCCACCCTGATTCCTTTGACCTCCAACCGGCCCGACAGGGACAGCTGCACGGACTTGACGGATACTCGCGTGCCTAAGGAGGCCGACAGCTTCCGCTCCAACCACCGTTTGAACAGAGCGTCCGCGGCGCCTAATTTATAGGCCAAAAAAGCACAACCGGTGCACAATACTCCCAACGTGGCGTACCTCGATAAATTCCCGATCGTGCCGCTCCCGAGCCCGTGGCCCCGCGTCCAGAGCCCGAACTCCACGAACGATTTCGCGGCCGTCTCCGAGACCTGGGAGAGCCCTCGATACGTCACCGCCCCGGCGGACTCCATGCCCTTATCGATGTACGCTTGTAAAGAAAAGGCCTTCGAGGCCTTTTGCGTAATGGCCTCGAGCGCGTGGATGGCCTCGTCGGCGGCCTCCGTGACTTGTTTACTCACCTCGTCGTACCGCGTCGTCGGCTGCCGTCTTAACGCGCCCCGGCGCTGGAGGGCCGTGGTGACCCTATGCGCGAGGCCCGCGGTGTGGACGTCGGCGGGGTCCATGATTGAGGAACCGCGGCGGCGTGCTGCGAGTACTGTCAGAGCTTGGAGTGGCCCAGAGCAGCAGTGCTTTAATCCGCGTGGCGATTTCGCTTTGAACCCTTCTATTTGCCTCGTGGCATTACCAACCACGCTACCACGTCACTATACCCTCGCGCTCAGGTGGCGTACACACAGGTGCAGCAAAACTGTCAGCGCTGAGTCTGATCGTAGCGCACGGGTTTTCTTAGGAGCACGCCAGGTTTGTGCCTTTAGCAGGCCGTCAGACGCGTTGTTTAGCCACCTTGCTGGGCGCACAGTACTCTTGCTACCACTGATCCGGTGGAGGTAGCATTAGCCCACCGCGACGTGCGTGTCGATCAGTTTCCACAGGGTCCACCAGTGGTCCAGCCAGCTAAATACAGCAAAACCGCGGCAAAGATGTCCGACGAGGGCATGACCGACGTCGACTTGGGCCCCGCGGAGGACCCCCTGTCCTTGATGGGAGCCGTGCGCCGCGCGCCGCCGCCGCCGCTGCCGACGACGCGCGCGCCGCCGCCGCCGCCCCCGGACTCGCCCGACACGATGCTGCGCAAGGCTCTGGGCGGCGGCCCCAAGCCGCCGCCAAAGGCCGCGCCGCCGCTCGTGAAGCCGGCGCCAAGAGCGGCACCCAAGCCGGCGCCGCCCCCACGCGACTGGGCCACTTTACTGGGCTTCGAGGGGGCCGCGCCGACCCAGCCGCCGTCCGCTACCGCGTCAAGCGACCTCCAGCGGCGCGCCCGGGCCGCGCCGTCCCATACCGCCCTGGGCGCGTGCGCCCGAAACGGGTCCCTGGACGTCGTGGCGGCGGTCGCCCGGGCCTACGACGCCAACGGGCTGCGCGACGCCGCGGGCGCATCAAGTTTGGCGGTGGCCCTGGCCCACGGCGACGCGGGCCAGGCGTTACTCTTGTTGCGGGCCGCAACGCGGCGATTGGGCTTCGTCGCGGACGCTACCCTTATTTTGGACGCCTGCGGCGCCAAGCTCGCGACGACGGACCCCGAGCTGGCGGAGGCGTGGCCCTGCCTCGCGTCGACGGCCCGGGCCTTCCTGGACGGCGCGTTTTCAGCGCTCCACGTGAAGGACGCCGCTGCTCTCTGGGCGGCGTTGGCCGTAATGGAGGACCGCCTGCCGCTCGCGAGCGCGGCTCTGGCCGCGGCGTGCATTCGGGGCCGCGTCGCGTTGCTCGATGAGGGGCCCATTGTGGTGTCCGACACGCCCGGTCTAATAAATGAAGCGCGCTGGCTCCTCGAGCCCGGAACACAACCGGGCGTCGCCGTAGCTGAATTCGGCGAGGGGCCCCTGGGCATCCTCCTGACGAAGCGACCTAGAGGTCTTGTGGTGTCGTCGTTCTCGCGGCCGCGCGCCAAGGCCGTGCCGCGCGTCGGCGACGCCCTGTGCGCCGTCAACGGCCGCCAAGTGCCCCGGGACTCCACTTTAAATGACGCCGTGGCCATCCTCAAGGGCGTGGGCCGGCCCGTGCTCGTGGCGTTCCGACCCGCAACAAGTGAAGAGTTGCGGGCGGAGCGGCCGCCGGCGCCGAGCAGGCCCGTCGAGCGTCAGGTGTCGCCCCCGCCGAAGGCGGTGTCGGACTTGCAAGCGCTCGCGTCCTACGCGCGCAGTGCTGTGGAGACGGTGACCGAGGCGCCGCCGGTGGACCACGGGGAGCTGCCGCCCGGGCCCGGTGCCATGCCGCCTCCTTTACCCACGGCCCCGCGCGCGGCCGACGGCTGGGCCGTCGCGACGCTGCCGGGGGAAGTCTTGTTCGCACGAACGAACGCGAGCTTGCCGGACTTGGTGCGAAGTAGGGCCGGCTCGAACCAACTAAGCGGCTGCCGGCTCGACGGCGAGCTCCACGTCACGTCATATAGGGTCGTGTTCCACCCCATCGGCTGCGGCGCGACGCCCTCCTTCGCCGCTTCTTCAAACGATTGGGAGATGCCCGTCCGCGCGTTGACCGCGTGCTCTTTGACCGCGGGCCCCGGCGGCGGCCACCGGTTGGCCCTGAAGTGCAAGGACGGCCAGCGGCGCGTCTTCACCTGCGCACATGGGGACGGGGCGGCCGCCTTATCGTGCGCGCGCGCGGTGCACGCGTTAGCGTTCTCGAGCGCGTCGGACGCCTTCGCGCGCGCGCACCGCTCTTCTGTCGAACCGGATCCACGTTTTGCGAAGACCCTGCCGGCGACGGCGGCCTACGCTTTACACACGGAGTACGCGGCCTGTGTTTTAAGGGGCCCGGCCAAAGAGGGACTCCGCATCATTAGAAACGAGCATGCGCTCGACGTTTGCGAGACGTACCCTTTGGAGCTGGTCGTGCCGGCGACGACCACGGACCTCGAGCTGAGACGCGTGGCGGCCTACCGGTCCAAGGGCCGCCTCCCCGCGGTCATCTGGTCCCACCCGACGAACGGCGCCACGATCGCCCGCTCGTCGCAACCGAAGCCCGGCGTGCAGAACAAGCGGTCGGCGGACGACGAGCGCTACCTCGGTGCTTTGCGGCGGTTAGCCCAGGGCCAGAAGATGGTCATCGTGGACGCCCGGAGCAAGATCGCCACGCAAGCCAATCGGGTCATGGGCGCCGGCACGGAATTGACGCGGTACTACGATGGCGTGGAGATGTTCTACGGGAACATCGCAAATATTCACGCGGCGCGCGATGCCCTGGGCGAGGTGCAGAAGCTGGTGCGGGAGACGAGCGGGGGCGACGCTGACAGTGGCGGGGCGACGTTCTGGGGCAAGCTCGACGGGAGCAAGTGGCTCTCGCAGGTGCACTCTATATTAGCGGCGGCCGTGAAGACGGTCGAAGTGGTCCACTACGAGCGCAGTGCGGTCCTCGTGCACTGTAGCGACGGTTGGGACCGCACGCCGCAGATCACGTGTTTGGCCCTCATGTTGTTGGAGAAGCGCTTCCGGACGATCGACGGCTTCACGGCGCTGCTCCAGAAGGAGTGGGTGGACTTCGGGCACAAGTTCGACGAGCGCTGCGGCCACACGGACGAGAGCGCGTCGGACCAGCGGTCGCCCGTTTTCCTTCTCTTCATCGACTGCTGCTTCCAACTGCTGCAACAATTTCCTTCGGCGTTCGAGTTTAGCGAGGACCTCTTGCTGTTACTACTAGACCAGCTCCATGCGTGTCGCTTCGGGAGCTTCCTCGAGAACAACGAGCGGCGGCGGGGGCGCAAGGACTTGGACGGGGCGACATTATGCGCGTGGCGCCACGTGGCCACTCATTTCGAGGGCGTGCGCAATAAGGGTTACGATTCAGAACAGGGCGACTCGGCGCCGTTGCTCCCGTCCCTGCACGCTCGAAACGTGCGCCTGTTCGAGCCCTACTTCCGGCGCTTCGACGCGGCGCGCGTGCCGCTGGCCCCGGCG
>Ga0114994_10000758_pt1 | contig 22365 bp, 16 predicted proteins | sample ArcticOcean_MG_C_9_FD_87043 | JGI IMG/M metagenome (GOLD analysis project Ga0114994, IMG submission 87043) | Marine microbial communities from western Arctic Ocean - ArcticOcean_MG_CB2_152 | ecosystem: Environmental > Aquatic > Marine > Oceanic | place: Arctic Ocean: Canada Basin | collected...
CCCGCGCGTCGGGCGAGAGGCCCTCCCGGCCGCCGCCGGCCGCCGTCGGTGCCCACGCCGCCCGCGCGCTGCCAACGCGCAACGCCCCGCGCAGCGCGGCCCGAACCGTCCGGGCCCCGCGCGCCGGCCCAGCCGAACTTGGCCGGGATGGAGCAGTTCCCGTCCGACGCATATGCAGTACACAGCGTCTCCTTCACGCCCCGCCGCAGTCTCTCGGTTACAGAACACCCGCCCGCGCCGCCGCCAAATAGAGCATCGACGCGCCGCCGGTGCGCGTCCAGCTTCTCGACGGCGCGCGCGTAGAGCCGCACGTCCCGCGGCACGAGCTTCGCCAGCAACTGGAGCTCATTTTGCGTCAAGTCCGCCAGGTTCGCCTTGGGCACCTTGTGCCGCTCGTGCGTGAGGCGCGGCCCCTTTTCACTAGACCCGCAGCGGCAGTACTCCACGGGTTGGTGCGTGGTGAGCATCCTTAATAAACAGGCTGACTCGGGGTAGGCCTCGGCCAAGCCCACAAAGTAGGCCCGTTCGATGGTCGCCACGGCCTTGGCGAAGAGCGGCGGGGTCGAGGGCGCCCGCCAGGCGGACTCGGACGTGGCGAGGTACCGCGCCTGCACGTCGCGCGCGTGGTAGCACGAGAACGCAAACGATGTGTTCCTCCGTCTCAACAGAGCCTGGGCCCACAGCGTCACACCAGCCTGGACGCCCTCACCTCTCCGGGGGAAGCCCTTATCGTTTAACCGGTTGCTGTACTTGCACATGAGGAATTGCGAGTAGGCCATCTTGACGGGGTGCCGCAGTAACAAAACGAGCCGCGTCCGCTGGAAGGACTTCAATAAATGTTGCGTGAAGCCGTGGTAGACGGCCTTCTCCCGCGAGCCCCGCAAAACCGCGCCTTTCGGTAGATGCTTGGGCGAGTCCTTCATGAAGGAGGCGCCCGCGTTCTTCGGGACGTGGATGAAGACGTAGAGGTAGCGGTTGACGGGGGCCGAGCTGTTCTGCTCGCCCTTCCACCGGACGCGGTCGCTGCGGCTGAGGCGGCGCCGGTGCTGGTCGACTTGTAATGCACCGCTGCTGCGCCAGTCGTCGTCTTTTGGTCCGGAGAGGACTTGTGTGGCGGCTCCGGTGCTGCGTGGTCCGAAGAAGCTGCCGTCGGCAGCGTGGCTGTGCAGGGCCAGTGCGGCCGCATAGATGAGAATTGAGATGCGCATTATGTTCAGCTCACATCCATCGTATCGCGGATTTGATTTGCACCGATGTTGTACTGATAGGCCGCGTTTCAAGCCTCCGACAAAAATTTCCCTCGAAAGAAAACCCGCACTAAACTGCACGGGTTTTACGCCGGGTTTGAAGTTGTACTTGCAAGGCCACAGTTGCGTTGCTGTGGACGAGCTGTACAGCGTACTCGGCCCACTGTACTGTCCTCGGACCATAATCGAAAAAGAACTGCAAGAGAGGCTGTCGAGCGTCGTGTAGGAGCATCACCTCAATCTCGACACCACAAGCCGTCGTCGCGTAGGAGCAGCGCTGCAGCGGTCAAACACTGCACGCGCTGACCGATGCGTCGCGCCGCCCTGACCATGCTCTCACTGCGCGCTGCGCGCTGTTTCTTGCGGCCCGCGATGCGGACGGCGCTGCGCCGCGCGCCGGTCTGGACCGTGGCGCGCACCGTCCCCGAGCTCGAGCAGGAGATTTCGGCCCAGGGCCTCAAGGTCAAGGAACTCAAAACCAACGACGGCGACGCCGACGCCATCAAGGCCGAAGTAAGCATCCTCCTCCAGCTCAAGCAGGATATTACGGCCCTGGACCCGGCCCACCCCTCGGCGCTCCAGGCGAAGAAGAAGAAGCAGTCCCAGCAAAAGAAGCAGCAGAAGGTCCAGAAGGGCGCGGCCACGCAGGCCAGCGACGCCATCTGCTCGGCCAGCGAGGACTTCAGCCAGTGGTACGGTGACGTGATAAGGCAGGCGGACATGGTCGACGCGTCGCCGGTCAAGGGCTGCATGGTGATCAAGCCCTGGGGCATGGCCGTCTGGGACCGGCTGCGCGAGGCGCTGGACGCGAAGATCAAGAAGAGCGGCGCGGAGAACGCCTATTTTCCCCTCTTGATTCCGCGGAGCTTCCTCTCCAAGGAAGCGGAGCACGTCGACGGCTTCGCGAAGGAGTGCGCCGTCGTGACGCACCACCGACTCAAGGCCACGGACGACGGCCTCGTCCCGGACCCCGACGCGGAGCTCGACGAACCGCTCATCATCCGCCCGACGTCGGAGACGATCATCTGGCACATGTTCCAGAAGTGGATCTCGAGCCATCGGGACCTGCCGCTAAAGATCAACCAGTGGGCCAACGTGGTCCGGTGGGAGATGCGCACGCGGCCCTTTCTGCGCAGTTCGGAGTTCCTCTGGCAGGAGGGCCACACGGCCCACGCGTCCAGGGAGGAAGCGCTCCAAACGGCCGAGGAGATGCTGGACATCTACGCGGACGTGGTCGAGCAGGTCCTGGCCGTGCCGGTGGTCAAGGGCAAGAAGAGCGCCATCGAGCGGTTCGCAGGCGCCGACGAAACGTATACGATCGAGGCCCTCATGCCGAACGGCTGGGCCCTGCAGTCGGGGACGTCACATTTCCTGGGGCAGAACTTCGCCAAGGCGTTCGACGTCTACTACCAGACCAAGGACTCGAAGCGGGAATTAGTCTGGGCGACGTCATGGGGCGTGTCCACGCGTCTGTTGGGTGCTTTAGTCATGACGCACTCCGACGACGCCGGACTGGTCCTGCCGCCGGCGATCGCGCCGGTGCAGGTCGCTTTGGTGCCTATTGTCAAAGGCGACAAGGACCCCGAGGGCACCGCGGCCGTCGACACGTTGGTCGAGGCGCTCTTGGCCGAGTGCGAGGCTTTAGATATCCGTGTCAAAGTCGATAGTCGAGAGAGCATGCGGCCCGGGGCCAAGTTCTTCGAGTGGGAGCGCAAGGGCGCGCCGCTGCGGATTGAGGTCGGGCCCCGGGACGCGGCGGCGGACGTGGTCATCGTGGCCAGCCGTTTAGGTGGTGAGAAGGAGACCGTGGACATTGCAAAGGTGCCCACTTATTTAAAGGAGCGGCTGGACGCGATGCAGGCGAAGCTGCTCGTGGACGCGTCGCAGCGTTTACAAGAGCGCACGATCCCCATCGATTCCTATGAAGATATGAAGGCGCGGATCGCGAGCGAAGACTTGGGGTTCTTCCGCGTCTACTGGAAGGCGGACGACGCCAACGAGAAGGCGATCAAGGAGGAGTGCGCAGCCACCATCCGCTGCTACCCGCTTGACGCGCAGAACGACTTGGCGGGGAAGAGCTGCTTCTACTCGGGCGAGCCGGCGACGCACGTGGCCTTGTTCGCACGGGCGTTTTAAGTCTATTCACTGTATACTACACAACTACCAGCCTTGTCGAAGTGAACCTCGTGCCAGTTATTCCTAGTAGTATTCACTGTGCGAATTCTCAGCCTTCTTTCTAAAGGCTCAGGCTTCGCCTAGCGCTTGCGCACGCCGAGCCCCAGCTTCCCCCTGACCTTTGTGCCTTTCTGGTTCGCGAAGGACTTGGTCTTCTTGCGGACCATGAGCATCTTCGCGCAGCGGCGATTGCGGGGGCCGGAGGAGCCGCCGGCGACGGGCACGATCGGTTGAAACTCTCCCGGCGGAGGGTTCCGCAGCAGAGCTTGCTGGAACGCGAGGACAAGCGCGTCCGGCTTTCCCGGCTTCTGATGGGCCTTCTTGCGGCGCGGCGCGTTCTCGGCGTCGCCGCGGGCGGCGGGCCGGAGTGTCGTCACCATCTCGCTGGAGAGCGCGCGCTCGATGGCCCGCGCGACGTGGACGGAGGGGCGCTTGAGGCGCATTTATGTGCTTGTGGCGTTGTACCTATGTCGTGTGGGGTCAGCGTGCCTTTATAACAGGCAGGCCTCTGTGTGTCGCGCGGCTGTCAGAGTGCCTCTGGCTCGCACAGCCTTGTCCACGCGCGCAGTGGCGGAAAGGATGCCGCTACGCAAACCACAAGGTGGCGCACACACAGGGGCACTGCCGACGCAGTGTGGGCGCTGGTACTTTACGAGGCAAGCAGTGTGCAGCCTCTGAAGCTGTTCTGCCGGCAGAGCTAAATTCCAGATCCAAATCGCTCCGAGGTCATCGACCTACTGGCTACGCGAGAGCGGCTCGACGGGAGAAGGCACAAGGCAGTCGACGACCGTAGGACTCACTGCACACAAAGTTCGCAAAAAAAAGGAGCAGCAGCAGGGACCGCAACTCGATAGACAAAATATAACAAATCAGATTAGTTAGAAGATCTCGACCCCGGCCTCGTCGTTCGGCGGGGCCCGCTCCGCGATCTCGATGTAGCGCGGCGCCTGCAAGCGCCGTCTTTTGGGAAGGACCCGCGACACGACGCCGACGCAGAACAGGAAGACGAGCACCGCGCAGACGGCCCGGACGAGCCGCGCCGAGTCCGGCCGCGCCTCGACGATCATGAGTGGCTCCACCGTCCGGGACGCGTGCGCGGCCGCGACGCGCGCGTACCAGCCAAACGATTTCTTCGGCCGCCGCTCCAACGTGTCGTAGTCCACGAACACGAGCCCGAAGCGCTTCGAGTAGCCGTCCCCCCACTCGAAGTTGTCTAGCAAAGACCAGGCGTAGTAGGCCCGGACGTCGGCGCCGCGGGCGACCGCCGTCGCGACGCTGCCGATGTGGCTCCGCAGATAGTCGACGCGGAAGGCGTCATTTAATTCGTCATCGCCCGCGGGTTGGTCGCAGCCGTTCTCCGTCACGGCCATGGGCAGGTGGTAGCGGTCCCGGAGCCACAGCAAGACGTCCGTCAACCCGGTCGGCGCGACGTAGAGCCAGGGGCTCCCCGCCTCCCGGCCGATGCGCGCGTCGCCCGCGGACGCCGGCCGCGCCGTGGCGAGGTGGTACTCGCCGTTGAGCGCGGGGAGGCCGGGCGTCTCGCTCAACAATGCGGCGGGGTAGACGGCGTCCGCGGCGGCCACGTAGCGCGACGTGTAGTAGTTCACGCCGACCAAATCGACGGACCCCTTTAACAGTTTCCTTTCTTCATCCGTAAAGGTCGGTAAATTCGGCGCCCGCGCTTTTAGAGACGGAGGATAGTCCCCGAACACCAACGGGTCCAGGAACCAGGCCCACTGGGCCTCCATGAAGCTCGATGCGGCGTTGGCGTCGTCGGCGTTTTGCTGGCGGAGGGGCCAGGCCATCCAGCCGCAGTTGACCATGTCAATGGAGTGTGTCTGAGAAAAGCGCCGGCGGAACTTCTGCGCCGCGTGCGCGTGGGCTAGCAAAACGTGGTGCGCCACGAGTAGCGGCTCCACCTCCGAGTCGCCCGCTTTGCATGTGCTCCGGTCCGAGCACCGCCCCGGGGCCATGCCTCCTGTCCCATAGCCGCCCCCAATAAAGGTCAGCGGCTCGTTGAACGTCGTCCAGGTCGTTACGGCAGGAAAGAGCGCGAAGCACGCGTCCGCGTACGTCGCAAAGTCCTCCACTACTCTATCAGAGAGCCAGCCCCCGTACTCCGCTTCCAAAGCTAGTGGGAGGTCCCAGTGGTACAGCGTGACGCGCGGTTCGATGTGGTAGGTGGCCAAGACCTCCAGTAACTTCGTGTAGAACTTTACACCTTCGGCGTTCACCGTCCGTCCGTCCGGGAAGAGCCGGCTCCAACTGAGGCTCAACCGGTAGTGCCGCAAACCGCGCGCGGCCATCAAGGCAATATCCGCCTCGAAGCGGTGGTAGTGGTCGTCGGCTACGTCGCCCGTATCGCCATCATGGGTCTTGCCCGGTTCGTGCGAGAACGCGTCCCAGATCGAGGGGCCGCGGCCGCCCTCACTGGCGGCGCCCTCGATCTGGTAGGCGGCCGTCGCCGTCCCGAAGGCGAAGGCCTCCGGGAGGGCGAGGAGGTTTGCGGGCAGCGCGCCGTCGGTGGCCGTTTTGGCGGCTGCTGCTACCGAGAGGCAGAGGGCTACACACACTCGCCGCGCGGCCGCCATCGCTTCTCCAGCGCTAGTGCGCGTAGAGAGCTAGCACTGCCGCTGCTCTTCTTGCCCGCACGGCGCCAACGCCGACGCTCGGAGGCAAACTGCAGTGCGGCTAAAAACGCTAAACTCCGCGGACTCAATTCTACTAAACGGGTTTCATTTCGGAGACGATTAGCTTTGCAGCGTGGCAACCGCCCAGCAGCAGCAAGACGGGTGATATCGATCGCTTGCCAAGCAACGTTTGAAGCCTCCGAGCACCGCTGCTGCGCAATTCTGGCATTAGAGCGAGCATCGATAAAAAGCACCAATGAGTTGGCGGCGCCTCGTCGCCGGCAGCGCCGGCGCACGCACGCCGAATGCATTGCGCCGCCTCTCCGGTGCGCCGGCCTCGGCCGACCTCACGCGGAACATCGGCATCTCGGCGCACATCGACTCGGGCAAGACGACCTTAACGGAGCGCATCCTCTACTACACGGGCCGCATCGCCAATATCCACGACGTGCGCGGCAAGGACGGCGTCGGCGCGAAGATGGACTCCATGGATTTGGAGCGGGAGAAGGGCATCACTATCCAGAGCGCGGCGACGCACTGCGCGTGGGCCGGCCACCACGTGAATATTATTGATACCCCAGGTCATGTGGACTTCACCATCGAGGTGGAACGGGCGCTACGGGTGCTGGACGGCGGCGTCCTCGTGCTGTGCGGCGTGAGCGGCGTGCAGTCCCAGTCGCTGACGGTGGACCGGCAGATGAAAAGATACGAACTGCCGCGCGTGGCGTTCGTCAACAAATTAGACCGGGCCGGCGCGGACCCCGACAAAGTGGTGACGCAAGTGCGGGAGCAGATGGCCTTGCACGCGTGCGCCGTCCAGATCCCGATCGGGCTCGAGGGCGCGCACGAGGGCGTGGTGGACTTGGTCAAACGCGTGGCGTACGCCTTCAACGGCGTCAAGGGCGAGGAGGTCGAGGAGACGGCCGTGCCTGCTTCTTTGACGGACGAGGTGGAAGAAAGGAGGACTATTTTGATCGAGGCCGTGGCCGACGTGGACGACCACCTGGCCGAGGTCTACCTAGAGGGCGAGGCCATTGACGCGGTTACCTTAAGCGACGCCATCGGCCGAGCGACCAAGGCCCGGGCGTTCGTGCCCGTGTTCATGGGCTCGGCCTTTAAGAACAAGGGCGTCCAGCCCCTGCTGGACGGCGTGCTGGCCTATTTACCGGCACCCACCGCGCGGGAGGGGGTCCACGCCCTCGACCTGGACAACGACGAGAGGCCCGTGCCCATTACCTGCGACCGGGACGCGCCTCTCTTAGCACTCGCGTTCAAGCTGGAGGAGTCTAGATTCGGCCAGCTCACGTTCATCAGGATCTACCAGGGCACCGTGTCCAAAGGAGACTACATCCAGAACGTGCGTACACGGCAAAGGACGAAGGTCCCGCGGGTGGTGCGCATGCACTCGGACGACATGGAGGAGATCGCCACGGCCGGCGCCGGGGACGTCGTGGCCATCTTCGGGGTCGACTGCGCCAGCATGGACTCCTTCGTGAGCGGGGAAAAGAAGGGCGAGGGCGGCCGCCTGGCCATGGCGTCCATGTTCGTGCCGCGACCCGTCATCTCCTTGGCCGTGGCGCCCAAGAAGGGCGCGCCGCCCAACGTTGTGGATGCGTTCGGCAACGCATTACAACGCTTCAAGCGGGAGGATCCTACGCTGCGAGTGCACGTCGACCAAGAAAGCAAACAAACGATCATCAGCGGCATGGGCGAATTGCACTTGGACGTTTATGTGGAGCGCATGAAGCGCGAGTACAATGTCGAAGTCGAAGCGGGCGCGCCCCAGGTGAACTATCGGGAGGCCGTCACGCGCAAAGCGACGTTCGATTACCTCCACAAGAAGCAGACCGGTGGCAGCGGCCAGTACGCCAAGATCATCGGGTTCATCGAACCGCTCGAGGACGACGCCGAGGAGCCCTTCGAGTTCGTGAACGAGTGTGTAGGCACGAACGTCCCTTCCGAGTTCATTCCCTCCGTTGAGAAAGGATGTAGAGACGCCATCGCTAAAGGTGATTTGGTCGGCTTCCCGGTGGAAGGTTTAAGAGTTGTCCTTCAGGACGGCGCGGCCCACGCCGTGGATAGTTCGGATCAAGCTTTTCGGGCGGCCGCGCTGTACGCCGTCAAACAGGCCATCCAGCAAGCCTCACCCAAGGTCCTGGAACCCCTCATGGCCCTGGAAGTCAGTGCCCCGACCGAGTTCCAGGGCGACATCATGGGCTCCATCAATCAAAGGAGGGGCATGATCACGAACTCCTCGACGGACGGTGCCCAATCGGTTATTCATGCCGACGTCCCGCTAGCCCAGCTCTTCGGCTACTCCACGGACATAAGGAGCCAGACCCAGGGCAAGGGCGAGTTCACAATGGAGTACAAGGCCCACACGGGCGTGATGCCCGACGTGCAGGCCGATTTGGTCAAGCAGTTCCAGGCCGCGCGGGCCGCGGAGAGCGCGGCGAAGTAGTAATTTAGGTTCACATTTAGTGGGCGTAGTCTACTCCCCTTGGGTGGGGCTTCTGTTATCTCTGTTACGGTGCTAGGCCTGGTGGGCGGAACTACGTGCCCGGGGGGAGGACACCGCTTGGGGGCTTCCGCACGCCTAGTGAGCATGGCCGCAATTGAGGCGGCGGAGGGCCTGCTCCTCTTCCTCGTCCATGATTCCGTCATGGAAGAGCGCGTCGAGGGATTCCTCGTGTAGCAGCTTCTCGTGCATCCCCTGGATCATGATCCCCGAGCCGTGCAGCTCCATGAGTAACTTTCTCTTCCGTGCAGAGCTGCACGCGTTCGGGTCTTCGGTTTCGCCGAATGAGAAGGCCGCCGGGAGGCACGCGAGAGCTAAGAGAAGGCGGTTCATCGTAAGTTCGTAACGACCTGCACGGATGACAGGAGTGCTCGGAAACGGTCGGCTGGCGTCGCGTACTGCAGAAGACGGGAGTGCTCGGAAACCCGTGGTCGGCTAGCGCCGTGTGCTGCTCAATTTCCTCCCCAGGGCCTTGGCGACGTCCGCGTGGTCTCCTCTATGTACTTTTTCCAGCGCGCGTAACGCCTGCGCGTACTCTTTTGATGCGTGCTCGTAACGGCCCCGCCGCACCAGGGCGTTGCCCCGGTTGAGCCTAGCGCAGGCCGCGTCGTTCGTCTCTAGCATGTTCAGAGCACCGTAGATGCGCAGCGCGTCCTTAAACAAGTTTTCGTCGCCCGTGGCGATGCCCAGATCATTTAGCACGGCGGCGACGTTGGCAGTGTCTCCTTGATTCTGCCGCTTCGCCTGCAACGCCGCTTTCAAATGGACGGCGGCGCTCTCGCGCTCGCCGCACGCTAACAACGCCGAACCCAACGCGTGCCGCGCCGCCGGCACGAAGGCCGGCTTACAACGCAAAGCCCTCTCCAGGAAGACCTTGCCCAGGTCCACGGCCCCCTCGCCGGAAAAGGCCGTCCGGCAGACGCCGCACCGTCTCCAACATTCCACGCGCGGCTCCTTCTGGACGGCCCACTTTTCCAAACACGCCACGTGCACCCAGGCCGAGGCGCCCCGGCAGGCGCAGGGTTGTATGAGGGCGCCGTCGTCGCTGAGGCAGATGCGGCAGGCCGCTCCTGGGGGTGCGCCGCCCTGGCGGGGCTGCCCTTCGGTGCGGCGGCCGGCGGCCGGCGCGGCGTCGTCGGCGAGTCCTCGTAGGAGCGGCGCCGGCGGTTGAAGATGCCCATGGTGCGCTTCTCTTTAGGTGCACAAGGCACACGGCTCAAGCTCTTCGCGGCGGTCCAACAAAGCGAGGGTGGAGGTCTCGAGGCGCGTTCGCGAGGGCTCGATGACCACCGCTGTGTGTGTGGTGTTCGACTCTCAGCGATAGACGGGTTTTTCGATCCGATTTTGCAAGTGTGAAGAGCTTTGGGCGACATCCCAAGCTGTTGCTGCCATATAGCGGTCTTGGCGAAGAAGCTTTTTGCGCATACCGGTAATACTGCACGTAGCTCACACCCCTACTGCTGCCAGAGCACTCGGAGAGCACAGCTTCAAAGAGAGCCCTCTCCCAGCCGGCGCACCCACAAATGGCAAACGACCCCTGGTACGCGCCGGCCGTGCCCTTCGTGGCCGGCGCCGTCGCCGGCGGCACGGTCAAGACCTTCACGGCGCCCCTGTCCCGGTCCACGATCCTGCTGCAGACCGCCGGCCGCGACGCGTTACAAAAGACGTCGACGCGCGGCGCCCTGGACCAAGCCCTGCAGTACCTGCGGCACGTCTCCACGACGGAGGGGCTGCGGAGCTTCTGGAAGGGCAACGCCGTGTCGATCCTCCAAAAGACATGCACGACCGGCTCCAACTATTTTGTCTATGAGCGGTTGAAGGAGTCCTTGCGCTTCTGCTGGCGCGCGGAGGACGACGTGGGGTTCAAGGCGCGGCTCCTGTGCGGCACGCTGGCCGGGGCCATCAACGTCACCGTGGCGTACCCCCTGGACCTGATCCGCACGAACATCGCCTCGTCTTCCAGTAACGCGGCTAGAGGCTCGGAGTGGGCGGGCGTCCTCGAGACGGTAGCATTGTTATATAGAGCGCACGGCTTCAAGGGGTTCATGCGGGGCCTCCCGGCCACGCAATTATGTCAAGGCGTGAACATCGGCCTGCACTTCGGGATTTATGAAACGCTCAATACAACACCGGCCTACCGCCGGACCTTCGAGGCCTGCATGCCCGAAAGTTGGCGCACCGTTGAAGGCGAGAGGACGCGCTCGTCCTTTCTCTACTCCATGGTCTGCGGCCAGGCCGCCGGGCTCGTGGCGTCTACATTGGTGCAGCCCCTGGACCTGGTGCGGCGGCGGCAGCAGTTATTAGGCGCGGCCGAGGGCCGCGCGAGTTTTTGGCGCGTCGCGCGGGAGTTGGTGAGAGCGGGCGGCGTGGCCGAGCTGTACCGGGGCCTGGCGCCGGAGTTGTGCAAGGTGTGTTTGTTCCCGGCCTCGGGCCTCAACTTCTACGTCTACGAGCTCGTGCGCCAGGAGGTCTTCGGGGACCGGAGCGGGCGGCGGTAGGCGCCTCTGTAGCCTTGTGTGTTGAGACTCTTCGTCGCACCGTTGGCGTGTTAGTCCTCTCTGCGGCCCGCGCGTGGAACCCGCGCCAAGGCGATGTTGCATCGTTTTCATCGCGACGGCACGCCAGGACGGGAAGCGATTTCTCGGCCCGTGAACGTGCGAGCGCTGCCTCGAGCGTCGGAGCGCCGCCTCGGCCGCGTCGGAGCACCGCGGCAGGCGCGGATACCAAGGGCAGCAATGGAGTACGGCGCCATCGATGCGCTCCCGGGGGCGGACGCGCCGCGGGCCGCCAAGCGGTACGCCGTGGGCGTCGTCGCGGCCACGGCCCTGGTCACCCTCGGCGCGACGTCCGCCCTCTGGACCGCGACCTCGCTTCGCGCCGCGGCGCAGAACCCCATCGGCCGCAAGGTCCAGGTCCATGCGTTCGTCGACGCCCTGTGACCCGACTGCCGCCGGCACGCGCTGTCGCTGCACGACGTAATGTTGAGCAACGACGACCTGCTGGCGGCCATGGACCTGACGGTGGACTTCCACGGGAACGAAGCCTCGGTCGAGGAGCACGGAATGGTGCTTTTGGACGTGAATCGGAACCAGCTGTGCGTGCAGCACGGCGCCGGCCTGGACCAGACGGAGTGGTGGCCCACGACGCACTGCATGTACGGCCTCCAGGCCTGCCTGGATAGTGATGGGAGCTACACGTGCGCCGAGGCCGAGAGCGGCGCCGTCGACGACCTGACCTTTACTGGCGGCGAGAGCGACTTGGAGAACTGCGACTGCTCGTTGAAGGGCGTCACGTCCTACTGCCTCGCCACCTACTCGAGTGTGGCGTGGAGCGACCTCGACGCGACGTGCGACGTGGCCGAGCTGGCCAAGAAGTCCTCGGGCCGCGCGGCCCAGGCCGACGGCGGCGCCACGCTCTGGGTGACCATCGACGGCGTCAAGTACACGTACGCGGACGGCGCCGCGTACGGCGGCACGAACACGGAGGAGGGCTTCGGCGCCTGGGCGGCCCGCGTCATGGGCGTCACGTGCCAAGCCATCCAGAACGCGGGCAGCCCGGCGCCCGCCTCGTGCGCCGGGTACTTCCCCCCGGTCTAGGCCGCGCCGACGTGCGGAGGGTCCGACGACCCATGACGGACGGCTCGGGACTTCCTGTGCCGCTCCCGAAACAAAACAGTCGGATGACTCCCGCGCGGCTCGCGGTCTCCCCCCCTTGCTGTTTTTAAGGCGGGTTTGTTTCTACTCGTCTTGCTTACACTTTCAGAAGCTTGCCGCGTTCTGCTGAATCAGCTTATTAACATACCGAGAGCCATGAAATGAAACCCGTTTTTCAATTTTAGTCAGGCGCGCGCGCGCACATTTCAAATCGTGGATATCAGTCATACGCAGCCTGGTGCCACCATCCCAGACCTATCAGGACTGCTCATTGTTGCCAGGTGCTGCGTTGTTTCATCTCTGCGGCGCTCCGGACGCGTAGAAGGACGGTAAGGATAGCCTCTGTTTTTAGAAAATCGCCGACAACTCGCCGCACGCGACCATGCACCACCTCTTGGCATGCCTGAGCCTCGCGACGGCGCTCGTCGCGCCGTCGACAGTGCGCCGGACGCCATCGACGCGGCGTGCCTCGTCGCTCGAGAAGTTCGCCGACATGGCCAAAAAAGGCCAGGAGCGCCTGTACCAGTACCAGAAAGAGCTCTTCGAGAAGTACCCGGACAAGATCGGGCGGCCCACGCCGCCGCCCAAGAAGGCCAAGAAGCTCAAGAAAGAAAGCACCGTCGCGGACGTCATGGCCAAGTACGGCGCCGCGGCCGCGCGCGAGGCCGTGGTCGAGGCCGCGGCGGCGCCGACGATTGTTGTTAGACGAAAGAGTCGCGGCCGCATCGTGCTCGCGTGCGGCGCGGCCCTGGCGTTGTTCCTGACGCCCGGCTTCCTCGAGTACTTGATCTCCGTCCGGACGAAGACCTTCGCGCTGGAAAAGTCGGCAGAGGCGCTCGTGCTCACCGTGGCGGCGCCGGCCACGGACACGGTGCGCGCGGTGTGTGGCGGCGTCGCGCCCGTGTGCGCATCGGTCGCCGCCGCCGCGTCCGGTGCCTACGGCGCCGCCGCGCCTTTCTGCGCTAAAGCTGCGACCGGCGTCGCGTCGACGGCCGGATCGGCTTGCGGTTCCGTCGCCGCGGTGGCGTCTTCCGCCTACGGCGCCGCCGCGCCCGTCTGCGCTAAAGCAGCTGGATCCGCCTGCGGGGGCGTTGCCTCGGCCTACGGCGCCGCCGCGCCCTTCTGTGCAAAATATGCCGGCGCCGCCGCCTCGGCCGCGGCCTCGGCGGCCGGTTCGGCCTCCGCCGCTGCCGCGCCGCTCGCGGCCAAGGTTGGCTCGGTGGCCGCATCTGCGTATGGGAGCGTGTCCTCGGCGGCGTCCTCGGCCTATGCCTACGTCTCCGCGACCAAGGTCGCGGGCGCCGTTGGCTCCGCGGCTTCGAGCGTCGCGTCGACGCCGCTCGCCGCCAAGCTGGGCGCCGGCGTCGCTCGCGTCTGGCAATTCCTGGTCAACTGGAAGGGCCTGATCTTCTGGCGGCCCGCGTTCGTTCGCTAGTCACACCACCCCTTAATGTTGTTACTTGTATGCAGCCGCATGTCATATAGATGCCAACAACTCGCGAGTCGCGTCGGTGGCGCTCTACCATACTCTAGTCTCTCTATCTAGTCTCCGGCGTGACGCCGCGAACGCAAGACCAGACGGTAGACCCCACCAGCCAACATACCCACCAGCCAACATATTCTTAAGGCAAGCTTAATGAAGCGTTGAGAGACGATATGACTTTGTTATGACGTATGAGCCGCGACCCCCTACTCTGGCTCGTTTGGCTCGGTTTTCCAAGCAAACACCAGCTGGCATATACACACACTCCGTGCGCCCGTTGCCATGACTATCACTGTCGTCACCCTCCTGGCGCTCAGCGTGCCCTGTTCGTGCACCAGCGTCTGCGGCCTCCTGCTATGAGAGTTTCGCTGGCAAGACGCGCCTACGTGCGACTGGATCGAGGCCCCCGGCACCTGGTGCGCGCTGAACGCGGAGCAGTGCGGAAACTGTGGGTTGTCGTGGTGCTCGTCGACCGGCGGAGGGGACGACCTGGAACCGCCCGTCCCGGCCCCGACGCCGAAGCCCATCTCCCCCCCGACGCCGCGGCCGACGGGCGCCCCCGGCACCGGCGGCGACGGGCCCGGCGGCCGCTGCTGGTGGTGGTATACTGAAGGGGTGGAGAAGTTGGACGACGCGTGCGCCAGCTGCGACTCGTTCGCCGACGCGGACTCCTGGTGCGCCCTGTCGCAGGCGAACTGCGAGGCCTGCGCGAGCCCGTGGTGCGCGGACGCGTGACCACGCGTTTCTTCTCTCTTCATTCAGTACTTCACGGTCTTCCCCACCCCCACCCCACGTTCTTCCTTCCACCCCAACATCTCTCCAGCTTCACGCATAAAAATAAAATGTTTCTCAGGGCTGCGATTTGATTGAAACCCGATTAAAAACAAGCCTGATACCCGCACGCCTGATCATGAAAATTCTGCCGGGCGCGAGGCCAATACTGCAAAGCTCTCCGGAGGGCGCTTCGAGCCCTGAAGGCAGCGCTGCGTAACACCCAGAGCCTCTCGTTTGCCTTCGAGCATCGTTGTGATCGGTCTGACTGTCCCCACAACACCAGAGCACTGCCGTCACCACAGCTCGACGTCGCGCTCATGTCCAACTTCTCCAACCCCTTCAAGAAGCAGCCGACAGCCAACGAAGCAGCCAAGGGAGTAAAGAAGGAATTGCGCGGCGCACAACGCGAATTGGACAGAGAGCTCCGCGACATAGATCGACGAGAAGCGCAGCTCATCGCGGAGATCAAGAAAGAAGCGCGCAACGGCCGCGACACCACCGTGCGCATCCTCGCGAAGAACCTCGTGCAATTGAGGAGTTCGCGGGAGCGGCTCCTGAAGGCACGTGGCACGGTGGGTAGCATGGCGACCCAAGCCAGCGCGATGGTGGCATCGATTACTGTGGCGGACACGCTCCAGAACACGTCGAAAGTGATGTACAAAATGAACAAATCTGTCGAGAAGTCCGCGCTGTCCATTGAGCAATACCAAAGAGAAGCCGAGCGCATGAACATGACCGAGGAGGCCATGGGCGACATGTTGTCCGACGCGTTTGATACGGACGAGCTGGACGAGGAAGCGGATGCCGTGGTGGGCCAGGTCCTGGCCGAAGTGGGTCTCGACACGACGAAGGACCTCCAAGACGTGCCGACGGCGGCGCTGCCGGAGCCAGCCGCGGCCGAGGCCGACACGGACGCGTTGTTGAGACAGCTGAACGCGCTGTAGTAGGCGATGGCGTGTCCGTAGAAGGCATTGAAAGAAATTTTGTGGTCTGTGCCAAATAGTAGCAGTAGTATTAAGCTCAATGTGAATGTCTTAACTAAAGCTCGTCGCCCCGCGGCGGCACAGGCGGTTCTATCTCCCGCTTTGTCTCGCAGATCAGCACGCCGTGGCTATTGCCGACGTGCTCGTCGTCGGCGCACGTCGTAGGGTCGAGCGAGGCCTCCTCTATTCCCCTTCGGAAGCCCGTTTGGCACTTTTCGCATCGAAGGATCCCGCCCGCCTCCATGTCGCAGCCCTCGCACGACCCTAAATAAGATCCGGGCGGGATGTCCGCGCCGTTCGGCCGCGCCGGCGTCCGCGCCCGGCGGTCGCGCTCGAAGTGGCGCTTGCGCTCGAAGGGGTCGCCGAAGGGCTCGTATTTGAAATCTTCGGGGAAATACCTTCGCAGGACCCGTTCCGAGAAGGCCGCGCCCTGCGTCGTGCCGTCGCGCTCGAAGCCCCGCTCTAGGTCGTCGCCAGCGTCGTACGCAGTGCGTCTCTCCACGTTAGAGAGGCAGTCGTTCGCCGCCGAGACGCGCTCGAAGGCAGCGGTCGAGCCGTTGTTTTTATCGGGGTGCGCGCTGCGCGAGGCCTGACGGAACGCTTTTTTCAGCTCGTCAGTCGTAAAATCGCGCGTGACGCCCAGGACCAGGTAGTGGTTGTGCGACTCCTCCGGGGAGAGACACCTCCGCTCCACGTCGACGGCGGCGGAGACGACGGCGTCTCGCACGCCCGCCCGGCGCCGGTCGGTCCACGCCAGGCGCTCGGCGTTGCGCAGGGCGTCGGCCGCGTGGCCCGAGTCTAGGGCCAACGCCGCGTCGGCCGCGAGCGCCGAACCGTACGTGGGAAAGAGGCCCAACGCCTCCGCGAGCGCGGTCCGCGCCTCGTCGAAGCGCCGTGACCGCCGGCAGCACTCGCCCCGCCGGTACGCCGCCACGGCCGACGCCCAGCGCTCGGTCGCCGGCTCCTCGGCGCGTTTCCAGTACGGCGAGATAGCGTACTTGCCCTCGGCCCTGCGCGGACGTCGCGGTCGCGTCGATGGCGTCTCCACGCAGTCGAGTAGACGCAAGTAAAAGGACGCCGAGGCGGCACCAGGCGTCCGCGCACCGGGCGTAGTCGCCCTTTCCTGCGTGCTGCGCCGCCTCGCTCGCGTCCGCCTTGGCCAGGAGGTCGGCCGGCGGCTCCATGGGCTCGCGTTCGTCGCGCGCCGCGCCGTCCGGCGCCGCGAGCGACTGCAGGGCGCCGAAGGGGTCGACCGAGTGGCCGGCGAGCGCGTTGCGGATGACCGCGTCGTGGTGGCGCCGCTGGTGCATGAGGTTGGAGACCATGCCGGGGTCCCCAATGTAGATGACCTGCCAGGGCAGCTCCTCGGCGTCGTCCGGGGCGCCCGCCGCTAGGTCCTCGGCCGCGGCGCGCTCGTAGGGCGAGGGCCGGTGGCTAAAATGCCAGGAGTCCCCCGCGCCGGGAATGACCGTGTCGCCCTCGTGCTCGAAGCGGTCCCTGCCGCTCTGGTCCACGAAGACCCACTCCGTGGCCTTGCCGCTCTTGGTCTCGAGGCCGGCGGGCGGGCCGCCGAAGGCCAGGATCCAGTCCGACTCCCCGTTGCGGTACGCGACTTTGCAGCTCCGCGCGCGGCAGGCGCGCCGCGCCGTGTTCGGCTCGATCCGCGCGTAGACGCCGTTGAGCTCGTCCAATGCCGAGCCGGCCACGAAGAAGCCCTGCGCCCAGTCGCGCACCGTGCCGAGGCGCCGCGGGCCGCCGCCGCCGCCGCCGTAGGGCACGACGCCGCCCGGGCCGACGAGCTGCGCACCGATGCCCGTGACGAGCAGGAGCGCGAGTGCTTTTTGCATTTTCACAGCCTCTCTTGGTGGAGCGGAGCGATGTTATTTATGCAGCATCGTCGGCACACAGCAGTCTTTAGTTTTTGAAGGCTGCAGCGATGTTGCAAATGTTTTATGGATCGAAAGGCAGCAGCACAGCTGGTCCAGGTAGGATCCCTATATGATCTGCAGGGTTGGCGATCACTCACGCGAACCTAGGCTCCAAAAACACAGCGCGCTAATTTGGGGAAAACCCGTGGGGTAAACCCGTTTTGCCATCACGCATCACAAACATAGCATCAATCACGTTTCACCGCCTAACGGTTCACCCCGCGGCCCCAGGTTCCCCGAGGCGACACTCCATATAGGGCATGTAGTTGTAGATTAGAATATCATTACCAGGCGCCGGACCCGGTGATGTCGGTCAGTACGCGCTGCCCTGCCCCATCTTGATGGCCGCGGGCTTTTCGGGCGTCTGGTCCAACACGTCGTGCGCGTACTTGAGCAGCATCTTGTCGAGCTTGGCCGCCGGTTCGTAGAACGGGTTGATCTGGCCGGGCTGCATGCCCGCCGCTAAATGGTTTAGCTTCACGTCGAGCGCGTGCACGAAGCGGTCGTGGGCGACAGAGCCGCCCGCCTTGGACGCGTAGAAGAGCTCGCCGAGTTCCTCGATCTCTTTATCCGTGAACGAAGCCTTGTGCCGCTTGAGGAGCTCCCTTAATTCGTCCGCGTCCAACCGGCCGTCGCCGTTCGTGTCCGCGGCCATGAGCTCGGACTTGATCACGCGCACCTGCTGTTCGCCGAGGAACTTTAAGGCGTGCGGGCCGTCGCTGTCGGTCACCGTGACCGTCGAGGGGTCCGTGGTCTGCGCCGCCAGGCATCGGAGCGGCGCGCGGCGCGCTACTGGTTGCGTCGCGCGCGCGGCGGCGCGTGCGAGATGAGCAAACCGCATGTTTGTTAACGATCTGTAGTCTGTAGAGAGCTAGAGAGCTCAGAGAAGAGTAGAATAGCTGGCACGTGCACGCTACTTAAGCCAATAGCTCTGCGACGTTTTGTGTGGGAGTAGCACTGTAGGAGCGCCACAAAAGACGATCTGTATCGAGTATTTGACGTCGGCTTGTCAGCTGTCTGCTGTCATGTTTCTAAAACCCAAGATCGAGCGGGGCGGGCGAGAACACATATGCATCGCGAGCAATGGGGAAGAGTCCTACACCATGAACCGTGACAAACAGAAAAACAACAGAGAAACTTAGGACGCCACCGGCGTCGGCGCCGGAGGAGGGACAGATGCGGCGGGCACAGGATCAGCCAGGGACAGCCCCTCGAGCGACAAGCCCCCCACCGACGGGAAGGCGGGCAATGCCGGCGCGGGGACCGCCTCCGGCGCGACCGCCGCGACCGGAGGCTCGAGCAGCTCCGCGAGCTCCTGCTCGAGCTCCGCATCGCCACTCCCAGCAAACGCCGCGCGTAACGCGTCGTCCACGGCCGCGAGCTCCCCGGTCTCCGCCTGCACCGCGTCGGCGGCATCCTGGACGTCCGCGACCGACACGCCGTCGAGACGCGCCCGCTGCAGGGCGTCGGCCGCGAGCCGCAGCGACGAGACGATCTCGCCGTCGTCCCACAGCCGGCACAGCGCGTCGTGCGGCTGTTCCAGATGTTGGGCGTGGATCGTCCGCCTTTTACAGACGTCGTCCCTAAGCGCCTTCCACCGGCGCGCCTTAAAGATGTTCGCGCGGTCGCCGCGGCAAACTAGTAGGGCCGCGGCCGCCCGCGCCTCCGTCCGGCGCAGCGCGAGCGCCGACCGTAAGAGAGCGGCGCGCAAGGCCACGGCGGACGCGTCCGCGCCCGTGACGGTGCCGCCAAACCGGACCGTGCCCTCGCCTAGGGTCTCCAGGTCCACACCGTCGTCCACGCTCAACGCGCCTGTCACCACGCAGCGACCCAGGAGCGCTCGCCGCGTGCGCAGGCAGCGCGCGCCGCGCGCCAACGCCAGCGCAGGCGGGCCGGTCGCACCAACGGCCGCCTTGGCGCAGGCGGCCGCGAGCGTCGCCGGCGCGGCCTCCGTGATCCGCAGCTCTTCGTCCACGTCGCCGCCGCCCAGCCCGAAGCAGCGCTCGGCGCCCCTCAGCGTCGCCGCATACACCGCGAGCGCCGCGGCCGCGGCGTCCAGCGCCGCATCCGAAACGACGTACGCGCCGTGGGCCGCGGCGCGCCAGGCCTGGAGGTAGGCCACGGCCGCCGCGACGGGCCGGCCCTGCCGCCGCCGGCGCGCCGCCTCCGCCACGCGCGTGAGCGCCGCCACCGGCCGGAATCGCGCCGCGAGCGCCCGTCCTAGACCCGGCGGCGCGCCGTACTCGGGCGACGCGAGCGCCTTCGCCACGTCGTCCTCGTCGAGCACGAGCCAACCCTTGGCGGCTGCAGCTCGAGTGACGGCGCGCGCCCAGTCGTCCGCGAAGTCCTCGTCCAAGGCCTCCGTGGGGTCCGGTATGCTGTAGAGGTACTCGACGCGCTCCGGATCACTTGTGTCGAGGAATGGCTGCGCGGCTGGCGTCGCCGCGTTCATGACTTTTGGCGCAGACTGCTTTTGGGCAACTCTTCAGCCAGCACTCTATGTTATATGCTGCAACTGTTTAGGTCGGCACGAATCGCTCTATAGATGTCCTGTGCAGCGATTCAATCAATGGTTTGCGTCCAAGCGACGAGCAAAGGCCAAATGGAAATCGAGAAACCCGAACGACAACGTGATCTCCTCGACTATTATCGGGAGTTTTAAAAGTATAGTATTAAATAAAGGAAAGCCGACGAAAAAAGTCACCCGTGGAACGGCAACCGCGAGCGGGTCTGTAAGCGCGGCGCCGTCTCAGGCGTGTCAACAGAACAGCCCCGCACCGGGTCGCCGCGCCGCCTGGTCGGGTCGCGCATGCCCGCCATGAGGCAGGCGGTCAGGTCGGGCGCGCCCCGCGTGGCGGCGTCGATGCGCGCCCAGCGCGCCCGGGACACGTCGGACGCGCGGCAGTCCCCCGCGAGGCACGCGCGCGCGACCGCGGGTAATAAATTGATGCGCTTCTCCCGCAGCTCGACGGCCTCGACGTCCGCGCCGGCCGCGGCGCAGAAGGGCGTCGCGATGAGGTTCTCGCGCGACGCCGTCCGGTTTTGCAAGATGTACCGCCGCCTGATGGAGTCGGCATACAACTCCCGCGCAAATAAGGACTCGAAGAACATGTCGTCGACCACGCGCTTCTGCGGAATGGCCGCCGTGTGCGAGGCCCACAACCTATGTTCCTCCGATATAGTATGCGGCACGTGCACGGCGAAGGCCCGCGGGGCCGTGTAGAAGGCGTGGCCCGCCGCCCGCAAGGAGGTGATCCACTCCAATTTGTTCTTGCCGTAGCCCAGGTAGCGCTCGTCGAAGCGGGGCGTCCGCGCGCAGTTGCGGACCACGACGAAGGGCTCGTAGAAGTTTCCCAGGAAGCATTGGAGCCGCTGGGGTTTCAATGCTCCCATCCACGCGTCGAAGCGCGTGGACCCATGGTGGTGGAAGGGCTCGCAGCGGATCTGGGCCGGGGGGATGGGCGGCACGCTACTCGTCGTTGGTACCGTGTCCCAGTACAGCTGGCCCTCACCGCGCCAGTCATGACTGAAGGACTCGTCCTTGGCCGCGATGCACCGGAGCAAACCGTCCCGCGTGCGCGGCACGAGGCTTGCTAGCGAAGCGTGGCCCGTGGCTCTTATTTTCTTCCCCGTCGGCGCGCGCGCGCCGTCCCGGCCCTCCAGCGCGAAGGTCGGGACCACCAGCGCCAAGTCGTCCTCTTGCAGGACCCGCAGCGCGGCCTGGACCGCGGCGTACGTCTCGCTCCCCGGCCAGAAGTCCGCGTCGAGCACAAAGACGTGGCTCGTCCGCGCGCGGGCCCATGCTCTATTCCTCATCTGGTTCACGGGGAGCTGGTCCCGCGCGTGGATGGGCATCATGACGACCGCGCTTAGACTAGTGTCGCACGCCGCGATCGCGTCTGTGGCCACTTGTTCGCTACTTGTGTCCGTGTCCGCGGCGCCGACCGCCACGACGAGGGGCCCCCGCCACCGCTCGCACACACTTTTCAAGTTCCACAGCCGGTCTCGCGTGGCTGTGGTGACGATGGTCACGCCATGGGCTAGTTTACTTGTGTCGCACGGCGCGCTCGGCGGCGGCAGCGGCGGCGGCGGCCGCCCGGCCTGCCGCTTCCGGCGGTCCCACTCCGCCTTGCTGTAGGGGTTCTGGCGCTTCGGCGGCGGCCGCTTGTGCCGACGCCGTCCGGCCGTGGCTGGTAGCTGGCCTCCAGTGCTTTGGAGCACCAGGAGCAGCAGCAGCTTCATCTTACAGCAGCCCTTCACCGATGCATACTAGGACCCGGCTGCCGTCCCCATATTATGCAGCCATGCGCCAGGGTGCGAGTTATGTTTGCAAAGCTGCCATCTCCAAAAAATTCGCACTACCTGGCGGCAGATTTGCGCCGCCCTAGCCGTCCGACTTGTAATGCCGTGCGGGAGGGCGGTTATGCAAGCCGGAAAGAGTGGGTGGGCGCATGTTTTTATGCACGGGTTTTATGCACGGGTTTTACGCTCTGCCGTCGCTGCAACGCTTTTTTAGCACTGCAGTCCCACCCTGTAGAGCATTTAACACCTACAAATTATGGGCGATCAATACGGAGGTGGTGGCGGCGGCCAGTATGGCGGTAAGTTTCGCTCCTAACACCCAGCACCGTTCCCTAACACCGACACCTGTTCCCTGCTCCACACGGCGCGTCGGCGCGCCCGGCATGCGTGCGTCCTCGCGGCGGACGTCCGTACGCTGCGGGATGCTGCCGCAGCGCAAAAACGGCCGACGACGGCCCTTCTCTGGGGAGTAGGCCGTCATCGCTGCGGACGCGCTCTCACATTACCCGACCTCACCCCCAATTGCGACTCCCGCTCCCGTCGCGCTATGCGTGTCCCACGTTGTTTTCCTCGCAGGCGGCGGTGGCGGCCAGTATGGCGGTGGCGGCGGAGGCCAGTACGGCGGCGGAGGAGGCCAGTACAGCGGCGGGGGCGGCGGCAACTACGGGGGCG
>Ga0114994_10000761_pt1 | contig 22320 bp, 16 predicted proteins | sample ArcticOcean_MG_C_9_FD_87043 | JGI IMG/M metagenome (GOLD analysis project Ga0114994, IMG submission 87043) | Marine microbial communities from western Arctic Ocean - ArcticOcean_MG_CB2_152 | ecosystem: Environmental > Aquatic > Marine > Oceanic | place: Arctic Ocean: Canada Basin | collected...
ATAGATGATGTTGTAGTCTCTTCAAACCCTAATGCTGATGATCTAGCTATTGTCCAGATTACAAATGGAGATATTTATAATGTTTGGGAATACAGAGTAACTCCAATGGAGCAAGCAATTTCTGAGGGTGATGGAGGTGTTCTTTGTGGCGTTCTTTACCGCAACAACGGAACGGAGAACCAACAGAATGTCGACGTAATAGTTGAGGTTCTTTCAGCTGACGGATCGGAAGTTCTTGCAACGGTTATTGAGCAGTTAGGAGAAGTTTTCTCCTTTGCGAACGCACCTGATTGCCCCGCATACGCACAAGACACGCTTTACATCGCAACCGGCTGGGAGCCTTCTGCAACGGGTTCTTATATTTTAAGAGCTACTCTTGATGCTGGTACTGTTGATACAACTCCTGAGGATAACACGATGTCAAAGGTTATCGTATTCTCAGATGATGAGTTTGGTCATGATGATGAATCTAATCTAGATGGTGAGATGTTCCCTAGAGAATCTGAACTTGCTGGTCTTTGGGATCCAACAGGACAAGGTTCATTCTACCACATGGTGAATAGTGGATCTACAGCCTACGGAATCACAGTTCAATTCGGTGATTTCTGTGGACTGAGTATTGATGAAGAACAAGCTGAACTAGAGTTTGAATCTAGACTTTACTTCTACGATGTAGATTTGGGTATCACGGCTAGTCCCTTCGAAAGTTCTTTCTGGATTTATAACCCTGAGTGGATAGGTCAGACTATCTACCTTCCATTCGAGGATCCTATCGAGTTAGACGCTGATGCTGTTTACTTTGCTGGAGTCATTGCAGAGTATGAGAGCGAAGGTGGGCTTACTGTACGCGCTGAACTTGATAGCGATACTGATAACTCAACTGGTGAGTATAACGTTACTGGAGATGGAGACTTTGTTTGGTTTACTTCTCAAAACTATACGCCTGCAGTTCGTCTAATTTTAGGTGATCGAGTTGCTGTAGATGAGATTGCTAATATGAGTGGTATTGCTTTAGCCCAAAACATACCTAACCCAGCTTCTACGACAACTACATTTAGCTTCGACCTTAACTCGAACCGTTCTGTGATTTTCGAGATTCGCGATATGAGCGGAAGAGTGGTGAGCAGAATGGATGAAGGAACACTAGGGGCAGGTGCACATACTATCGAATTTGATGTAAACGCTCTTTCAAGCGGACTTTACACCTATACTTTGATAGCTGATGGCATTTCTCTAACTAAGAAAATGACGGTCCAGTAGGTCTATAGTCACTTATTTTACTGCCTTTTTTATTAAGAAGCACCCCAAATGGGGTGCTTTTTTTTATTTTCACTACTTTCGCAACATGGGACTGAAAGCATCACTGAGTAAACCATTTGCCAGAGCGGCCATGGTAGAGTTGAAAATGAGGACTGCACAACCAGGTGTAGCTCAGATAAAACAACTTAACGAGATTTTAAAAACTGCCGAAAAAACCAAGTTCGGAAAGGATCATAATTTGCGCGAAGGAATGAGCATAGAATCATTCCAAAAGAACGTGCCTGTTAGAGACTACGAAGGGTTAAAGGATTATATAGATAGAGCGGTAGGTGGAGAGCAGAATGTGCTTTGGCCAGGACTACCCCAATACTTCTGTAAAACTAGCGGCACTACCAGCGGCACGAAATACATCCCTATTACTGAGGACAGCCTATCTAACCATTTAGTCGGAGCAAGAAATGCACTTCTAGGCCAGATTTCTGGTTCAGGAGACGCTTCCTTTGTTAGTGGCAAGATGATGTTTCTTCAGGGCTCTCCAGAGCTAGATGAAACAGAAGGCGGAACTCCTCTAGGGAGACTTTCAGGAATTGTAGCACATCACGTTCCTGGATACTTAAAACGCAACAGACTTCCATCTTTGGAAGTGAATTCTATCGACGATTGGGAGAAGAAAGTTGACGCTATCGTAAAAGAAACTGCAGACGAGGATTTAAGACTTATCAGTGGAATACCTACATGGGTACAGATGTATTTCGAGAAACTTCTCAAGTACAAAAAAGCTGACACTGTTCAGGAAGTTTTCCCTAACCTCAGCCTGTTCGTTCACGGAGGCACATCATACGCTCCCTATGCAGAACGCTTCAAGCAGTTAATAGGCTTCGATATCGCTCGTGTTGAACTTTACCCTGCATCTGAAGGCTTCCTAGCTTTCCAAGATACACCAGGAGTGGAGGGCATGCTATTAAACATAGCTGACGGGATATTCTTTGAATTCATTCCTGTCGACAAGCTAGGCGAAGACGGTGCGCCAAGGCTCACGGTTGATCAAGTAGAGCTCGGCGTGAACTATGCAGTCGTTATCACTTCTAAAGCGGGTCTTTACGGATATTTAATAGGTGATACTGTAAAGTTCGTTTGTGATGCACCGTACAGAATTATTGTAACGGGGCGAACGAAACAATTCATTTCTGCTTTCGGTGAGCACGTAATTTCTGAAGAAGTAGAAAGCGCAATTGCTGAGGTGACGGCTAATCATAATGCTGTTGTCAGGGATTTCCATCTAGCTCCTGTTATCGCCCCTAAAAAGGGTGAGGGATATCACGAGTGGTTGATCGAGTTTGAGACGAACCCCAAATCCATGAAGAACTTCTCTTCTGATTTATGTGAAGCTCTCCAATCTCGCAACTCGTACTACAAAGATCTAGTTTCTGGCGGTGTTATTAAACCAGCATCTGTTACAGCTCTGAAGAAAAAAGCATTTGTAACAGCGATGTCTTCAATGGGTAAGCTCGGAGGCCAAAACAAAATCCCTCGACTTGCTAACGATAGAAAATTAGCAGACTTACTAACGGGTTCTGCCACTGAAAAAAAAGCCCCTGCTAAGAAAGCAACAGCAAAGAAGCCGGCAAAGAAGAAATGAGGATAATTGCTCTCACGGGTGGTAGCGGATCTGGAAAATCCACTGTATTAAATGGCCTGCGTGAGCATTTTCAGAAGAAGGTATCAATACTCTCTCTCGACGACTACTACCGACCTCGTGAAGAGTTACCGGTAGATGATAACGGCGAAACGAATTACGACGTTCCCGACTCTATAAATCACTCGAATTTATTTCGAGATATTAATATTCTTGCTTCAGGAGCAGCTGTTGAATTCAAAACATACACCTATAATAGGTCTGCCATGAAATCCGAAGTTCTGAGAACCGAGCCAGCTCCGTGGTTAGTTGTTGAAGGTCTTTTCGTTCTACACAATGATAAAGTAAGAGACCTTTTCGATATTAAAGCTTATATAGATGCATCTGTTTCGACACGACTAGAACGAAGGAAGCACAGAGATATGACGGTAAGAGGCTACTCCCCAGACGAAGTCCAATACCAATGGGACAATCACGTAAGGCCAGCTGACATCCAGCATATCGAACCTTGGAGGGACCAATGTGATGTGGTGATAGATAACGAAAATGACTGGCAACAAGGGCTCTTTGAACTAATAAAATTGATGGAATCATAATCTCATGAGAAAAGCTTTTACCCTCCATACCTGTAAGACATGCCAAAGAATTTTCGATGATCTTAATCCCGAAGCTAACGGTTGTGAGGTGATAAATATCAAAGAGCAGGGGATAGGCGGGGAAGTTCTAGATGCGATGAAAGTGCATGCAGGATCGTATGAAGCTCTGTTCTCAAGGAGAGCCATGAAGTTCCGTAGTATGGGTTTAGCCGATAAAAAGCTATCTGAAAATGATTATCGCACACTAATATTAGGAGAGTATACATTTTTAAAAAGGCCTGTTTTCTTATTTGATGATGCTGTAACTGCAGGCTCGAGGAAATCAGAGGTGGAAAGAGCACGCGAGTTGTTAAGATGAGAAAGGCCCATATAGCTCTGTTAACAGTTGGGGTTATTTATGGTTTAAACTACTATGTGGCGAAGGGTTTGATGCCGGACTTGATAGGTCCGTCTGGATTTATTACGCTGAGGGTTGTAGGGGGAGGGTTGATGTTTTGGGTGATACTTATGATGGTGGGCAGGCAGAAGATAGATAGGGGAGACTGGGGAAGGTTAGCAATTTGTGGGCTGACTGGAGTCGCTGTAAATCAGTTGTGTTTCTTTAATGGATTATCGTTGACTAGTCCTGTCCATGCCTCTCTCATTATGACGATAAATCCGATCTTCGTTCTAGTGGCAAGTTCTTTTTTATTAGGATCAAAAGTAACGGGCAGAAAATTAACGGGTATAGTTCTTGGCGGTGTGGGGGCGGCAACTCTGTTGTTGCTAGGTGCAGGAAATGAAGTGACAGATAATGGAGCCAGTATTAGAGGCGATGCTTTGATATTGATAAACTCTATTTCGTACGGAGTGTATTTAGTGGTGGTGAAACCGCTGATGGCGAAGTACAAACCTCTGACAGTTATTGCTTGGGTATTCTTTTTCGGGGCAGTGTTTGCTGTACCATTCGGTGTGGGGGAGGTGATGGAAATAAAATGGGATGCTTTTGAAGCTGAACATTGGCAAGGGATAGTCTTTGTGATTGTGGGGACCACTTTTCTTGCATATTTACTAAATGTCTATGCCTTAGGGATTGTTGAACCCACTGTAGTTAGCATTTATATATACCTCCAACCACTCATTGTTATGTTAATTTTAGGGGGTTTGGTCTATATGGGAGTAAGGGAAAATGAAAGTGATTTAAATATTCAGACCGCCATATCAGCGCTTGCGATATTCACAGGTGTATGGTTAGTGAGTATCCCTAATGGATGGCTAACTAGTCGATCTAAAGCGTAAATTGCGACATGGCCATTCAAAAACCCTTTAACCTCACAGCTTGGATTGAGGAAAATCGCGCCCTATTAAAACCACCAGTAGGAAATAAGAATCTTTATGTCGAGAGTGGAGATTACATAGTAATGATAGTTGCTGGCCCAAATGCCCGGAAAGATTATCACTATAACGAGACGGAGGAGTTATTCTATCAGCTCGAGGGGGATATATGTGTAAAGATTCAAGAAGATGGAGAAGCAGTTGAAATGCCACTAGGACCCGGAGATATGTTTCTTCTACCTGCTGGCGTTCCGCATAGTCCTGTTAGATCAGAGGGGTCATTAGGATTAGTAATTGAAAGAAAGAGAGAAGGTTCTGGATTAAAGGATGGTCTGATGTGGTTTTGTGATGGGTGTAACAATAAACTTCACGAAACATTTTTCGATTTAACTAACATAGAAAAAGACTTCCAACCACGCTTTAGAGAATTCTACAATTCCGAATCACTCCGCAGTTGTGATAAGTGTGGTCATAAAATGGAAGTAGATTCGAGATTTATATAGCGATAAATAATTGCTAGCGATGCAACTATATTTCACTTTAGCACGTCATTGATTTTGATTGACATAAAACATTGCCATGAGAAACATATTCATAATCAGCCTGCTAGGAATTTTTACACTAACTGTAAATGCACAAACAACATGTTCAGGAGATAATGATTCAGGCGATGAGTGTACTTTAAATTCATGTGAATCTTGTATTGAAGACGGGGGTTTTTATTGTGGAGCTGACCCTAACAATTGGACTTCTTATTCTCCAGGCGGCTGTGTGCCACACTATTATTTAAATGATGGTTGGGAAGACTGTGAAGATGGTTCAGATGAGGATGGTGCTTCTCCTACTGAGAATTGTGAAGACTTAGAAGAACAATCTTTATGTGAATCTTGTATTGAAGACGGGGGTTTTTATTGTGGAGCTGACCCTAACAATTGGACTTATTATTCTCCAGACGGCTGTGTGCCACACTATTATTTAAATGATGGTTGGGAAGACTGTGAAGATGGTTCAGATGAGGATGGTGCTTCTCCTACTGAGAATTGTGAAGAATCGGATTGCTCTTTAGATTTTGTTTGGGGAATAATTGATGATTATATCTCTGTTCAAGCAGTTGAATTTCCATCTGGTTCAGAATTAACCTTTATCTTAAATGGGTTACCAATTGAGAGCATTAATGATGTGATACAATTTGTAATCCCTATAGATGTATTTAGCCCAATAACAATTTGTGCGTTTTATACTAGTGATGACTGTCCAGAAGGCATAGAGTTTTGTGATACCATTCTTTTATATGAGCTGTTAGGGGATTGTATAGACATAACACAAATTGACCCATTTGCTATATGTCTATCAGAATATGATCCAGTATGTGGATGTAATAATGTTACATATGAGAATATTTGTGAAGCTGTAAACTATGGAGGTGTAACTTCGTGGACAGAAGGGCCATGTGATACAGATGGCGAAGATCTAGGCTGCTATAATGAAGAAGGGGTATTCTTTGATGTTGGTTCTGAGTGGTTTTTAAATGATTGTGAATATATTTTCTGTGAAGGTCCAGACAGTTGGTCAGACATAAATGTCATTGATAATTGTTTAGGATGCTATGATGAGGAAGGGCTCTTTTATGAACTAGGTGACGCATTTTTTTTCGATGAGTGCTCATTTATTTTTTGCGAAAGTCCCAACACTTGGTCTGAGACAGTTATTATTCCAGACTGTGAGGGGTTAGGTTGTTATAGTGATAATGGCGCTTTTTATGAAGTGGGTGAGGAACTAATGCTAAATGAATGTGAATATATTTTCTGTGAGAATCCAGGAAATTGGTCAGAGTTACAAATAGTTCCAGGTTGTGGTGTTGATTGTGATATTACTATAGAAGCATGGTCACAGAGTAACATATCTTGTGGTTGGTGGACGTTTCAGCTTAATATAAATGAAGAAACAGATAATATTTTCTGGGATTTTGGAGACGGTACGACAGGCTCCGCAAATACAATAACGGAACATTTATATGAAAATGATGGTGTGTACTTGGTTTCTGCCATTGTCTTCACGCCAAATTGCGAATTGGTTACAGCTGTTGCCGAGATTGTTATTGAAGGGTGTGATGATGTGCCTGGGGATCTAGGCTGCTATAATGCAGAAGGGGTATTCTTTGATGTTGGTTCGGAGTGGTTTTTAAATGATTGCGAATACTTTTCTTGTGAAGGCCCAAACAATTGGTCAGATGTTATAACAATTGAAGATTGTGTTGATAGTTTAGGCTGCTATGATGAAGAAGGTGTTTTCTATGCATTGGGAGCTAACTTATTCTTTAATGCTTGCGAATATATTTATTGTGAAGCGCCGAATGATTGGTCAGACGTTAACACTATTGAAGGTTGTGTTAATGATTTAGGCTGCTTGGACGAAAATGGAATTTTCTATGAAATTGGGTATAATCTATTTATTAATGACTGTGAGTATATGTTCTGCGAAAGTCCCGGTAATTGGTCTGGTTTACTTGAAGTCCCAGGTTGTAATGAATTAAATTGTGAGTTCACCTTAAATTCTCAAAACAACACTACCATTGACTGTGCAAATTGGACATTCGTTCTTGATTTGTCCGAAGAAACAGAAAATATTTTCTGGGATTTTGGAGACGGAAATTATCAAGACGGAGGCATTTCAGCGGACTACACCTACAACTCTTCTATTGATACTCAATATGTCGTTACAGCTTCAATACTAACCAATTATTGTGGTTTAATATTCTTAGATTATTTGGTTGAATTTGATTGTAATATCGACGCAGGTTGTTATAATGACAACTATGAGTTTTATTCTGTGGGTGACGAACAAATGATAAATGATTGCGAGTACATCTACTGTGAGGGACCAGGAAACTGGTCTAGTGTTCAAACATTACCTGGCTGTGAAGGCGAATGCGATGACTTTATTGTTGCCTCTCCTTATGATTTCTCCCCATGTACCTGGATTTTTGAAGTAATCACTGATGGACAAATTTCTGATCTAGTTTGGGAATTCGGTGACGGGATAGTGCAGTATGGAGATAGCCTCACTTTGCACGATTACTCTATGGATGGATTTTACCCAGTAACTGTAACATACTGGAGTTTTGATTGTGGCATTATGACGTTGACGACAGAAATTGAAGTTTATGGATGCGGTAACGATGAGCAAGGTTGCTACGATGATAATGGTATATTCTACTTAGTAGGTGAAGAGCTGTTTTTAAACGAATGTGAGTACATCTATTGTGAGGGACCAGAAAATTGGTCGGCCGTTCAGACAATACCTGATTGTGGAGTGGATTGTACCCTAGGTTTCGAATGGTTCCCTAATCCTAACGGAGACATCTTTGCTGCGGCATATGATTATCCTGAAGGAGTGAACTTAATTTGGACAATAAATGGGGATATTATTATGGACGGGGTAAATGTATTTGACTTCAATCCTATATTATTCGACGATCCTATTGAACTTTGTGTATTCTACGAAAGTGCAGATTGTGGAGGTATAGAGTACTGTGAAATCATAGATAACATTTGGGGTGATTTGGGGTGTTATGAGAATAATGAGTTTTACCCCCTTGGTTATCAACTATTCCTCAACGACTGCGAATATATTGTATGTGAGTGGCCAGATGATTGGTCTGAGGTGATTGAAGTTCCAGATTGTGGTGAAGATGATTGTACCATAGAATTTGATGGAGAGGTTTCAGACGGCTATGGTGGATTTGAGGCTTGGGATTACCCCGAAGGTGTTAATTTACATTGGTACGTAAATGGTGAGTTCTATGCTGAAGGGATATATATGATTGAATTAGCTGATCTCCCGCCAAATCAGTACTTAGAAGTCTGTGTTGGATATATGACAGAAGATTGTGGTGAGGTATTCTCATGTGAGACTTATTATAATGAAGATGGCGGAAATATTGAGTGTACAATACAGCTTGACTCATGGACACAAGGGGGCTATGCTGGATTTGAGGCTTATGATTATCCTGAAGGAGAAAACCTAGTATGGTACCTTAGCGGGGAATTCTATGCTGAAGGAGTGAACTATATAGAGCTATTCGATATAGGATCAACTCCGTGGCTAGAGGTTTGTGTGGGATATACAAATGAAGAGTGTGGAGATGTATTCGTATGTGATACACTAGAGACTAGTGGCGGGATGAACTGTCCAGATGAGATATTTGCATACCACTCTGAATGGAATTTATGCAGCTGGGACTTCGCAGTAGAGATGGATAATCCTAACGGCTTTGTAGAGTGGGACTTCGGTGATGGAACAGCCATAGAGAGTGGACCCTGGGCTACACACGATTACGTGGAAAGCGGTGTTTACACTGTGTCTGCTTTCTATTCGAGCCCATCATGTCCTAATGGTGTGGAGTTACATGTGACCATAGAAGTATGGGGTTGTAACGAAGAGGCTGATTGTATTAATGAAGACCAAATCGAAGAAAACTTCGCCTGCACAGAAGAGTACGCTCCTGTGTGTGGATGTGACGAGGTTACCTATTCGAACCACTGCTATGCATACTTCTACCATGGAATAACCTCATGGGTAGAGGGTGAATGTACAGATGCTGTGAACGATTTCGAGACTACGGCGAACTGGAAAGTTTATCCTGTTCCGACTGCGGATGGAATAACGTTGAAGGACTTGCCTGAAGGGGTTTGGACTTGCAAGATGTACGACTCAAGAGGAAGAAACGTGATGACACAAGATGTGTTAAACGGAGAACGTCTCGGATTAGAGACTCTAGAAGAGGGCTGGTATACCATACAAATTGTAGGTATTGCGGGTTCTGCTAAAAGAGTGATTGTACAGCGGTAAGGCGTTAGTAAATTCTTACATTTGCGAGGCACAAGAATTAAACCTATATGCGCTTCAACCGCCTCAACGTCTGGACCGGATGGTCAGTTTGGCTCATAGCCACAATTGTATACCTACTGACAGTAGAACCTACTGCTAGTTTCTGGGATTGTGGAGAGTTCATAGCCTCGGCATATAAATTAGAAGTAGGGCATCCTCCAGGGGCGCCCTTCTTCATGTTATTAGCTAGAGCTTTCATGGTAGTGGCTAGCCCTGAGAATGCTGCCTTTGCAGCGAATACGCTATCTGTATTGAGTAGTTCGTTCACGATTCTTTTCCTTTTCTGGAGTATTACTCACCTCGCAAGGAGATTTGCTGGAGGATTTTCCATCGAGCCTTCGAAAGCTGAAGCAATAGCGATATTAGGATCTGGAGCAGTGGGTGCATTGGCTTACACGTTCTCGGATTCTTTCTGGTTCAGTGCCACTGAAGGAGAGGTGTATGCCTTGTCGTCGCTTTTCACGGCGGCTGTTTTTTGGGCGATTTTGAAGTGGGAGACTGTGGCCGATGAGCCTCGCTCGTCGAAGTGGTTGATTCTGATAGCGTACTTGATGGGACTTTCTATAGGAGTTCACCTATTGAATCTTCTAGCTATTCCTGCGATAGCTCTCGTTTATTTTTTCCGTAAATACACGTTCAGCTGGCTGGGACTAGTCCTAACCGGTGCCATATCCATTGCCTTGCTTGGGTTGATTCAGATAGGCCTAATTCAAGGCTTCATTCAAGTGGCGGCTGATTTCGAATTGTATTTCGTAAACACTTTAGGGATGCCGTTTAATACGGGGATAATCATATATCTACTTGCTGCAGTTGCGGTATTAGCGGGTTTGGTTTACGTGTCAAGGCAGAAAGGTTGGTGGGCTGTTAATACCCTTACATTGTCTGTGGTAATGATACTAATTGGGTACTCTTCGTTTACTACGATAGTGGTGAGATCGAGTGCTAACCCCCCCATGGACGAGAACGATCCAGAAAACTTTTTTCAATTACTCAAGTACCTCAACCGTGAACAGTATGGTGACAGACCGCTAGCTACAGGACAGTATTGGGGAACCCCATTGGACTATGAAAACCAATACACAGACGGTGGAGCAACTTGGGTTAAAAGCTTTAGTGTAAAAGAACAGAAGGGCACAAGGGAGCTAAGAGTGAAGTCGTTTAAGAGGGAATCTACGGCTCTGAAATATCTTGAAAACAGCACTAACGAAAATCATTTCTTAGTTGAAGAATATGTAAACACAGGGGAGAAGAAAGGCACGATCTCTAACTATAACGATAATTATACCATGTGGTTCCCTAGGATGTACTCCAAGGAACCGCGACATATAAAAGTGTACCGTTCGTGGAGTAATTACAAGGGTTATAATGAAGCGGTGACGTTCACCAGCCCTCTTTCAGACTTCTCTATGACGAAGCCGGAATTTTTATACCATCTCGAAACTGAAATCCTATCGGGAGAACTTAAAAAAGCAGATCTAGAAAGAACACTTAAGCGCTTATTCAATGCATATGGACAAAGGTTTGACGACAACTACATAGTCGCTTCACAGAATGAGATTCAGGTAAAGGACCCTCAAACCGGAACAATGAGACTCGCTCCTCTAGACAATCCGAGCACACTCCAGGCATTATCTGATTGGATGGTTCAAGATTTAGAATCAGGATTATCTACTGGTAAGCCTTTCGTTAAGAGATTAAATCACCAGAAGAAATATTACGAGCAGCAAATAGCAAGAGCACAATCCCGCGAACAACAGCAAGCCGCTCTACGAGGTTTGGAAAATATTCACGACCAACTTCAGCCTACCCAGATGGAGAATCTGAGATACTTCACGGACTATCAATTAGGGTGGATGTACTTCAGGTATTTCATGTGGAATTTTACGGGTAAGCAGAATGACGTGCAGGGACACGGCGACTTCTTAAACGGGAACTGGCTTTCCGGGATTGATGCAATAGATTCGGGACGGTTGGGAAATAGAGACGCTCTAACTCAAGAGATGTCAGATAACAAAGGCCTCAATCATTTCTACTATCTACCTCTACTTCTAGGATTATTAGGATTGATTTTCCAGTTCTATAGAGACCCTAAAGGGGCAGGGACCATAGCACTTCTGTTTATTATGACTGGAATTGCTATTGTTGTTTATTTAAACCAAACAGGGATGCAGCCTCGCGAACGTGACTATGCATATGTAGGTTCATTCTATGCCTTCGCGATGTGGATAGGTTTGAGTGTGTTCGCGATGTTTGAAGTCATGAGAAATAGTAAAGCGAACGATGCTTTGGTTTGGTTTACCGTCCCGGCTGGTGCGGGAGTGCTATTCTATGTTTTAGAAATGATTAGTGGTGTACCGCATTATTTGTCGTTGAGTATTTTATTTATGACTGCGGTATCGCTAGTTCTATACGGGATAGCTCATCTAATGAGAACTTCGGGAATTGACGAAATAACCAGATCTTTCTCTGCTGTTGCTATCTTAATGCTAGTGCCTCTACTGATGGCTTTCGAGGGGTGGGACGATCACAGTCGAGCACACAGAACCACAGGAGTTGATTTCGCGAAGAACTATCTTTCTTCTCTAGCTCCTAATGCGATTATCTTCACGAACGGAGATAACGATACGTTCCCTCTTTGGTATGCACAAGAAGTGGAAGGCTTCAGAACAGATGTGAGAGTGTGCAACCTAAGCCTTCTTAATACAGACTGGTATGTAGACCAAATGCGTCGCAAAGCATACGAGAGTGAGCCTCTGCCCATCATGATGAATGAAGAACAGTATCGTCAGGGGACCCGCGATATCGTGCTTCTCGAACCTAATGGCTCAAAATTTATGGACCTGCAGGAAGCGTTTGAAGTTGCTTTAGATGATGACAAAACGAAGACTTACGGAGCTAAGAGTTATGCTTATTTTCCTTCAAATAAGTTCAGTTTAGCTGTCGATTCAGCAAAGATTATAGAATTAGGACTTGTAAAACCAGAAGATGCCGACCAGATAGTTGATACGGTTAAATGGACTATTACCGACGGAGAAGGTGAACCCTTACAATACGTTTTAAAGAACCAACTCGCCGTACTTTCAATACTAGCTAACAATGATTGGGAAAGACCAGTATACTTTGCTGTGACTACAGGCGGTGATGCATACATAGGACTGGAAAAGTACTTCAGGCTTGAGGGTTTGGCATATAGACTTGTTCCAATTAAATATGAGACAAACCGTAACCCAAATCTTTTAGGGGGTATTGACACTGAGACTATGTACAATAATGTCATGGAAAAATGGCATTGGGGCGGCATGGATGATCTGGAACACGGCATTTATATGGATGAGAATAACCGTAGAATGGTGACGAATGTGCGTCTTCAGATGGCGAACCTTAGCGAGGCCCTTATTGAAGAAGGTGATCCTCAAAAGGCTCTTCATATTCTCGATGAAGTACTAAGAGGGACACCTCCAGAAAACGTCCCATATACATCGGTTATGATGCCCATCGCTTCCGCTTACATTCAGCTTTCATCTTCTGATAGTACTCTTTCACCTCTAGCGTATTCACTTTCACAAGAACAACACGACTCTGCATTAGCAAGCGCTCAAACGTTAATTGAATCTCTATTTAAGCAGCAAGAAGAAACAATCATCTTTAGCGCTTCGTTGGAAACTCAATATTTCATGGCTATGGAGTCAGAGATCCAAAGAGCTCTTCAAATTAGTGATAGGTTGATGAGGAGTTATAAATACTATTATCCAGAGGATGAATTTGTAATAGGCCTTGAGACTCGCTTGATTGAAATGCAGGACACTCTAGAAGGAATGCAACGCAGTATAATCGATCTAGGCTCGTACGGATTTTGATGGGGGAGGTGAAAAAAATCTCAATCGCAATACTCGCTTCTGGTACAGGTTCAAATGCCCAGGCGTTAGTGAAACATTTCGAGGCTATTCAAGAAATAGATATTGTTTATATAGGGTCAAACAACTCTTCTGCTGGAGTATTAGAAATTGCGAGTAGTGCAGGAATTTCAAGCTCGTGCTTTTCTAAATCTGATCTGCAGACAGGTGTTGTGCTTGAGGAATTAAAAACTAGATGTGTCGATTATGTTTTTCTCTGTGGATTTCTGCTAAAAATCCCAGCGAATTTAATCGCGGCTTTTGAGGGACGGATTTTAAACATCCACCCAGCATTGTTGCCTAAGTTTGGAGGGAAGGGAATGTACGGATTGAATGTACATGGAGCTGTTCTAGAATCGGGCGATCAGAGCTCTGGGATGACCATTCATAAAGTTAGTGCAGAGTACGATGAAGGCGATATTGTCTTTCAATGTTCTTCAGACATTTCTAAATGTAAAACAGCTGAGGAAATCGCGAATGTGGTGCTAGCTTTGGAGCATGAATATTATCCTCGCATAGCCGAGGCATTTATTAAAAATAGCTGATATGACATTAGACTATACTGAGATACTACAGAGCACCATGATTCTATTCGCGGTTGTTGACATCGTAGGGTCTATTCCTATAATTATGGATATCAAAAGCAAGGCTGGAGATATTCACCCTTTAAGAGCTACTCTAGTTGCTTTAGGTATTATGCTTGCCTTCCTATTTATAGGAGAAGGGATTATCACTTTCCTAGGAGTAGATATTAATAGCTTCGCCGTAGCTGGTTCATTCGTACTCTTTTTCCTAGCCCTTGAAATGGTACTAGGCGTAGAGTTTTTCAAGCACGATGCTGCTACTATGAAAACAGCTACGATAGTGCCGGTTGCATTTCCAATAATAGCTGGAGCTGGAAGCATGACTTCTATTATCTCGCTGCGTGCGGAGTTCGATCAAGTAAACATCATGATAGCCATCCTTGTAAATATGTTCTTGGTGTTTATTGTTCTAAGATTTCTCGGCCGAATCGAGCGTATGCTTGGTGACGGCGGCATAGCTATACTGAGAAAAGTATTCGGGATCATCCTTCTCGCAATAGCAGTTAAGCTCTTTACGTCAAATATTCAATACCTAATTTGACCTTATGGCTAAAGTTGTAGTCTATACAGATGGTGGTGCTAGCGGCAATCCCGGTCCGGGCGGTTACGGCGCGGTCATGATTTCTGGGGAGCATAGAAAGGAGTTGAGTGGGGCTTTCAGGCTGACTACAAATAACAGGATGGAACTTCTAGCTGTCATCACTGCTCTAGAGACTTTAAAGAACCCAGGCACAGATGTAACCGTATATTCGGACTCTAAATATGTAGTGGATTCGGTGCTTAAGAAGTGGGTTTTCGGGTGGGTTAAAAAGAATTTCAAGGATAAGAAGAATCCCGACCTTTGGAAGAGGTTCCTAAAGATTTACGCTGTCCACGATGTGAAATTTGTTTGGGTTAAAGGGCACGCAGGAAACGAATTAAACGAGGTGGCGGACAGACTAGCAGTATCTGCATACCAAGAAGGAGTTTTAGCAATAGACGAAGTCTATGAAGCAACTAATAAGGATTAACTTTGCTGCAATATTTTACTCATGCGCACAGATTTATATACAGGACACGATTATTTCAATATGGACGATCTCCTCACGGAGGAGCACAAGCTTATACGTGATGCTGCCCGCGCTTGGGTGAAGCAGGAGGTGAGCCCCATTATTGAAGAAGCAGCGGAAACCCACGTTTTCCCTCAACACTTACTTCCCGGACTTGGTGCTATAGGCGCTTTCGGGCCTTATATCCCTGAGGAGTATGGAGGTGCTGGTCTAGACCAAATCTCATACGGACTTCTCATGCAAGAACTGGAGCGCTGTGATTCAGGTTTACGCTCTACCGCATCAGTACAAAGTTCCCTCGTCATGTATCCCATTTGGAAGTACGGCTCAGAGGAGCAAAGAAAGAAATACCTTCCTAAGCTCGCCACTGGTGAGTGGATAGGCTGCTTCGGTCTAACGGAACCCGATCACGGTTCTAATCCATCGGGCATGATTACTAGCTACGTAGAAGACGGCGATGATGTTATTCTTAACGGATCTAAGATGTGGATTTCAAATGCACCTTTTGCTGAGATAGCAGTTGTTTGGGCTAAGAACGAGGAAGGTCGCATTCACGGTCTAATAGTAGAACGTGGAATGGAAGGATTCTCTACTCCTACTATGAAAGGAAAGTGGAGCCTTCGAGCTTCTGACACAGGTGAACTTATTTTCGATAACGTTCGCGTTCCTAAAGCAAATATCCTTCCCGGAAAATCTGGACTCGGCGCTCCACTAGGCTGCCTTGACTCAGCACGTTTCGGTATCGCTTGGGGTGCTATTGGAGCAGCTCTCGATTGCTATGACACAGCTTTACGCTACTCAACAGAACGCAAACAATTCGGCAAACCTATCGGTGCCTTCCAACTTCAACAGAAGAAACTCGCCGAAATGATCACTGAGATTACAAAGGCTCAGCTCCTAACCTTCCGCCTCGGACAACTCCGCAACGAAGGCCGCGCTACCTCTGCCCAAATCTCTATGGCAAAACGCAACAACGTCGACATGGCTATAACCATCGCTCGTGAATCCCGCCAAATCCTCGGCGCTATGGGAATCATGAACGAATACCCTATCATGCGCCATATGATGAACCTCGAATCAGTTATTACTTACGAAGGCACCCACGACATCCACCTCCTCATTACGGGAATGGACATCACTGGCATCCCTGCGTTCACGTAACCACGGCACGACATGCACCCAAAACAGCAAAACAACCGCACTCTTTTTTCGTGCGGTTTTTTTGTGCCTAACAATTCGACATAAGCTTGCTTAATGGAGGCTTGGTGGGCACAAAAGAATCAACCGGCGCAGCCGATTGTTGTTTTGCTGTTGAATTCTCGTGTCGCCCTTTTACAATCACGAAGGGACCCACATATATCCTTTCCCAGATACAAGCTAGTGGATGTCGTGGGTGCAGTTTCGATTTCAGTAATACCGCCCGAACACTCACCAAGCCGAACGAGCCTTAGCTCGTGAGCGCGACGGTAACAAACCACGCTTTACTGCTCTTTCACAAACCTCTGCAGTTGTGTTTATGGGGTCTACATAGAAAGGCCCACCTGCATAGATAGGTGCACTCACACTGTTGATATTTAGGAATTCGAATTCATAATCCTCTTGTGAGTTTACAAGCCCTATAAAGAACAAAGAAAGAAAGGTGGTAGCGATAAAAATTTTCATAGCGTATTGTGTTGGTAACGACTAAGATACCCCCCTACATAAAAACAAATTATTATCCATCTTTAAGAAACGGAAACTTTCCTCTGTACTCATTAAGTTTTCCCCTCTCACAAACTATTTCCACCACAGGCCCCTCACTTTTCACCTCACCTAAAAAGCCTATCCCTAGACTATCTCCTGAGTAGATATTCCCATCTGGATCTTCTCCATAACGGTTAACGCCTACTACGTAGCACTGGTTTTCTATGGCGCGAGCCTGCAAGAGAGTTCGCCAAGCGTGAATGCGCGGCACGGGCCAGTTAGCCACGTAAAGCACGATATCATAAGGATCCTCAAAGGAATTCCGTGAAAATTCTGGAAAACGTAAATCGTAACATATTTGTAATAGAATTTTCCATCCCTTGTACTCCACTACCACCTTGTACTCTCCGGGCACATAATATTTATCTTCATTACCGAGGGAGAAGAGATACTTCTTATCGTAATGCTCAACCTCTCCTGAAGGTTTTACGAATAACCCTCTATTTCTAGCTGTGTCATCTTCCATCTTGTACGCGACACTTCCGAAAATCGCGATATCTAACTCAGCGGCTAAGCTCTTCATCCACCCCAATGTCACCCTACTCTCCCAACTATCAATTTCATCAAGGTTCATCGAGAATCCTGTCGTAAAATTTTCTGGCAGAACTATTAAATCCACTTGCCCAGCCTCCCCCACGTGCTCCCTTATCAATTTCTCAAAACACTCTCTATTCGCCTCTGGATTCTCCCAAACAATAGGAGCTTGTAATCCGACGATGATCATCTAGTGATGGCGAGTTTAGTACTAGCGGAAGTGTTCCCATCTCTATCAACTGCGAAAATCAAGTAAACTCCGTATGGCGCAGGGGTGCCATCTGACATCAACCCATCCCAAACCGCCCTTCCGCCCATCGACTCCACAACGCCTACTACTCGTCCCGCAGCATCCGTGATATGAACGATACTTTCGAAATCTAACCCGTCGACTGTGATAGGCCCCTGATGAAATTCATCGACAGGGTTAGGGAACACGAATATGCTTTCCATCTCCGAATCCCAATTAGTAGCCTCACCTAAATACGAGATTATGCCCCTTGCTGTAGCCACGAATACCTCTCCATTCTGGTGGTTGATAGCGATATCTAATATGCTGTTATCCGGTATCGGACTGTTCTCACTAGAAAAATGGTTTTCGATAGTCATTCCGTCCTCGCTCAGCACGTACACGCCTGATCCGGATGTACCCACCCACTTTCTGTTACCGCCATCGATAACTACAGCCGTGACAGTTTCTGTCTCAAGGAGGTATTGATAGTTTCCGTCTTGTTGGATGAGGATTTGAGAAGCTGTCGTTGCATTCGCGTCATTAAATAGACTCTCAGAACGGTAGAAAATGGCTGGGCCCGACCCAGTACCTATCCATATCTCCCCGTCCAAATCTTCTTCAATAGAATAAACATAATTAGATGGTAATGCTCCTTGAGATTCAGAGGTGCTTAAAAATCTCCAGTCATCGTCCGAGGTGATGCTTGGTGTGCCAGCAGGGTCGTACACGAGTATCCCTCCTCCACGAGGCAGAATCACCCACACATATCCGTCGCGAGTAACTTTCACTCCGCCGATGTTGTCGTTAGAGGTGAAGGAGTCCCCGAGGTCCATAGCGACGAATGTGCCGTCCGCTAATCTTACTTGTAGTGGTGATGTGGAGTATGCATTTGTAAACCAAAGGTTACCCGACTTATCATAATCGACTCCTGCCACACCCGTTCTAGGACTACTCCCGAAGTCCCCCTCGACAATAGTACTATTCGCGCTATTGTAAATAGCAACCATCTCCCCGTTTAGCACCTCGATTAACCCTTCTTCCCAAGACCCGAACATTATGTGAGATGGGTTCAGGGGGTCTATGCTCACACAAAGAAAATCGCGAATACCTGAAATATCATTCTCCCCCTCCAGTGATACAACGTCAATCCAGTTTCCATCCACAAGTCCGTGCACTCCCACGGAAGTATAAAGTCCCACCCAAGTTTCATCCACTCCGCCAGTAGCTACCCATAGATTTGAGTTCCAAGAATCGAGTTTCCGGACATTAGCATTATCCGGTCCCCCAGGAAAAAACACACCGTTATTAGTTCCGCCTTCGATTGGGTCTGTAACGAATCTCACTAGCCCGCCTATCAGTGTGGCAATCCAAATCACTCCAGGATCATTCTTATCGTATTCTAGATCTCTCACCTGTAACCAACCTCCGAGAGCATTAGTTTCTGGGATGAGATTGTACTGCGTATCGTACCTCTCGACACTACAGCAAAGTCCTATTAGGAGGACGTCCGTTGTGAGGTTAGTGGTGAGGCTATGGAGTTCTGTGCCCTCTGCTGGCCATCCCGGGAATAGCTCCCAGGGGGAGCCGTCGAGGGATCTCCAAAGCCGGCCCGAAGTTTCGTCGCCTATATGTACAAGGATATCGTCGCCGAAGTAGATAAGGTCGGTGACGTAAGAGCTAGCTGATTCAGGCAGATCTTCCCACCGAGTCCACGCGTCTGCACTTGATAAAAATGGGTGGTTCGTGGGAGCCTCGTAGACTCCCGATGCTGTCGCTACTACCCATATGTCATCGTGGAGAACCACTGAGGTAATCTCTAGAAGCTGCTGCTGCCCGTTGATGTACCATGTGTCTTGAACTTCAAACTTTACGAGATCTATCACAACGACACCGAACCCACAGGCAAGAAATGCAAAATCACCCTCTACTGTAATAGAACGTATGCCCTTGTCTCCAATGATATTACTAGTTACGATATCGGGAAGGTTGTAGGTGCCTCCGTTTTGGAACAGATCCAGATTTCCATTCGCATATCCTATGATTAAAAATCCATCGGTATCATTTTCAAAATCTCCATCGTACCATGTGATAGCAGTGGGATTAGATTGAGAAAGGCCCTGAACCTTGCTGTACTTATTTACTTTATGCGAGGCCGGATTGAGGCTGAAAACAGCAAGATCAGTCCTTGCGTACACGAATTCACCACCTGAAGTAACCTCCAGAACCTTTTCATAAGGGAAATGATCCTTCCATGTACCCACCGGCCTGTTGCCTTGAGAAAAAACTTGAGAAAAGCTGGGATACACTGTTAATGCAAGAATCGCAAGAGATATTTTTATTATAATCTTATTCATTTACCTCAAAAAAAGTGTCAGCACGCCTCAAAAAGGATTGTCAGCGACAATACGTAAGCGAAGTTCGGGATATTGTGCTAGTCAATTGCACGTATTTACAGAAAGATTACGTACTTTTGCACCGGAATAAAGGAAGAGACACAATGTGAGGGGCAGCAGCCCCCTTTTTATGCTCTAAACTTTTAGGTACAGATTTGATTTAATTTTTGATTTAACGATTGCTTTGATAGATAAGAGAACCATAAAACAATTAGCTGACGAATTCCTCGAGGGGACTTCGGGCTTTGTGGTGGATGTTAAAGTCGCGAGTGGTAATGTAATTAAGATTGCACTCGAGAACGACGAACGAACATCCATTGAAGATTGTATGGCCTTAAGTCGTCATATCGAAGGATCATTTGATAGAGAGGAGGAAGACTTCGCTCTAGATGTAGGCTCTCCCGGTTTGGACCAACCTCTTAAGGTCCTACGCCAGTATAAAAAAATCATAGGCAACCAAATCATGATTCTTCCAATTGACGGGAAGAAGACTGAAGGGGAGCTTATAAGTGTACAGGAGGAAGAAGGAGAGGTGTTGGGTTTGGTCTTAAAGACACGCGAGAAAAAGCGTATCGAAGGACGTAAAGCAAAGCAGTGGGTTGAAGAGGAACACCAGTTTAAGATTGGTGATTTAGAATGGACTAAAGTAATAATTTCTTTTAAATAAGGTACTATGCAATTGAACCTGATAGATTCGTTTCGTGAGTTTAAAGAATTCAAAAACTTCGATAAGGAGACCATGATGGCCATCCTTGAGGACGTTTTCAGAAACATGATTATTAAGAAGTATGGCTCTGATGAGAACTTCGATTTGATTATTAACCCCGAGAAGGGTGACCTTGAGATCTGGCGTAATCGCGAGATCGTTAAGAACGGAAAGGTAGAAGATGAGAACGAACAGATCTCACTTGACGATGCTCTTAAAATCGAGGATGACTTCGAAGTAGGTGAGGAGGTTTCTGAGGAGATCAAACTCGAATCTTTCGGCCGCCGTTCTGTTTTATCTCTTCGCCAAAACCTTGTCGGTCGTATCATGGATATCGAAAAAGACAAGATCTACCAGAAGTATAAGGAGCGCATCGGTGAGGTTATTAATGCTGAAGTATACCAAATCTGGAAACGTGAGATTCTATTAGTAGATGATGACGATAACGAAGTGGTTATGCCTCGCGAACACCAAATCCCTGGTGATTTCTTTCGCAAGGGCGATACGATTCGCGCCGTTGTTGCAGCTGTAGAGCTTCGCAACAACACCCCGCGAATCATCCTTTCACGTACAGCCCCTGAATTCCTAGAGCGCCTCTTCGAACAGGAAGTACCTGAGATTTACGACGGACTCATCACGGTAAAGAAAATAGTTCGTTCACCAGGTGAGCGTGCTAAAGTAGCGGTTGAATCATACGACGACAGAGTAGATCCAGTTGGAGCATGTGTAGGTATGAAAGGATCTCGTATCCATAGTATCGTACGTGAATTACGCAACGAGAATATCGACGTAATTAACTGGACTGAGAACGAAGAGCTATTAATGGCTCGTGCACTTAGCCCAGCAAAGATCACTTCAATCACATTAAAAACCGAGTCTGGTCGTGCAGAGGTTTACCTCAAGCCTGACCAAGTCAGTCTTGCTATCGGTAAAGGTGGTAACAACATTAAACTAGCTGGTCTATTGACCGGTTATGAAATTGACGTGTTCCGTGAGGAAGACGCATCAGAGGACGATGTAGAATTGATGGAGTTTAGTGACGAAATCGATGCGTGGATTCTTGAAGAGTTCATCAAAATCGGTTGCGACACAGCTCGATCAGTACTCGATCTAGACGAAGCCGGTCTTATCACAAGAACAGACCTCGAAGCCGAGACAGTGAAAGAAGTGATTAGGATTCTAAAGAAGGAACTCGAATAATGAGTAAAACACCTTGAGTAATCAAGGTTTGCTCGAGAGTTATGAGCAATGCTACTTCAAATAGATTCCTTTAACTACCTTCCCCCAACGATAAAAAGCCCCATGGCAGACGCAAATAAACCAGTACGATTAAGTAAAGCAGCCCGAGAATTCAACTTAGGGATAGGCACCATCGTAGAATTCCTTGAAACAAAAGGAATCAAAGTAGATGGAAAGCCTAACACTAAATTAGATCCGGACACTTACGCTCTTGTACGCGGAAACTTCCAGGGAGACAAAGAAGCTAAGGA
>Ga0114994_10000767_pt1 | contig 22272 bp, 17 predicted proteins | sample ArcticOcean_MG_C_9_FD_87043 | JGI IMG/M metagenome (GOLD analysis project Ga0114994, IMG submission 87043) | Marine microbial communities from western Arctic Ocean - ArcticOcean_MG_CB2_152 | ecosystem: Environmental > Aquatic > Marine > Oceanic | place: Arctic Ocean: Canada Basin | collected...
CAATAATGATGGCGACGCCGGAACACCACCCCCCACGCGCGACACCCATCGTGGAGCCCCCCGTCGTGGACCTCAGTCAGCCGCCGTCGCCCGTCCCGCGGCCGGTGTACCACCTCACGCACGCGCTGCGGGACATGAAAGCGGCCGCTTTGGCGTTACCGTTGCGCACGCAACCGCCCACACCCGAAAGGCATGTGGTGGGGAAGGGCGCGTCCACCGTGACGTGGTCCCTGGACCCGTGGCTCGTCCGGGCGGCAGTCGGCACGCTCATCACGGCCGACATTTACGTGGAGCACCGGCTCTTCGCCACGCGGACCGTGGACGTCGAGACGCAGCGCGTCGCCGTGGACTTTGGGTCCTTGCCGGACGGCGTCCACTCCCTATCGGTGGTCCTCAAGTCGGCGAGCACGCTCCCAAGGTTCGCGCCCCAGACGCTGCGAGCGACTTTAACGGCGACGAGGTGCTAACTAATCTGTATCTTACGCCGCGCGCCCCGCTAGAGCAGCTAGCGCGTCGCCGACGTGCGCGTCGTCGTCCAGGTAGAATAGAGCGCGGGAGGCCTTCCTTCCGACGGCGACGGTGAAGGCCCGATCCAGCGGCGACCGGGGGGCGTCCGCCAAATAAGAGTACACCGAAGAGAACATCTTCTCATCACTCAAGGCGTCGCCCACACAGAGCACGAAGTCCGGCGGCTCTCCTCGCCCCAACGCTTCCGTCAACGCTTTTTTGACGACGTGGCCCTTGTGCTGCGCCGCCGGCACGACCTCGAGCATGCCTTCTCTATGAGCGACTTCCACGTCGAAGGGCGCCAGGATCACCTCCAGGTCCTGCGCGAGTTGCAAGGCCTGGATGCGGCCCCATTCGGGGTCCGCCCTATAGTAACTCCAGGCTAAGCCCGGTTCCCGCTTGAGGACCGCGGAGCCATTGGTCCAGGCGGCCCGGCGCTTCATCAGGGGTAGGGCGGCCTTTCTTACCGCCTGCCAGTCCGTGCCGTACGAGGTCATGACGCTCGATCGTTTTCCTTCGACAGGGATGGCCGTCGCCAAGCCGTTGGCCGCCGCTAAGCAGAGGTGGGGCAGGTCACTGAATAAACTTTCCAAGGCTGAGGGTGTCGTTCCGGAGACGACATAAACAGTAGTTTGGTCGTCTTCACTTAGTGCTTGCAATGCGCGTCTCACGCCCGGTCGCAATAGAGCGGACTTCGTCGCGCTCTTCAACACTTTAGAGACTGAATCGCCCTTCGGGATCAAGGTGCCGCCTAGATCCAGGAACAGGAACCGCCTACTACTTCTAGAGAACGCGTCCGCGAGCCGCCCGATCTCCAAGCGCTGCGCGATGGCCAGCGCCGCGTCCTCGTCGGAGATGGTCACCTGCCGATGCACCGTCTCCATGTCCTCCAAAATCTCCTGGGTCCAGCGGCCGGACGGCCGCGATTTTACATAAGGCAAGTCTCTATCGAGTCGATCCCTTTTCTCCACCGCGTCCATGGACAGGGCCGTGTCCAACGCGTCGGCGACGCTCGGCACGTCGAAGGGGTTGACACTCACGGCGCCGGACATTAAAGTAGAGGTGGCGCTGAATTCAGAAGCTAATATCACGCCGGGACCCCTCTTCCCTAGAGCTCTCGCCAGGCAGTACTCACTGGGGTACAGCGTGTGGCCTTCTCTGATCGCCGTGCCAACTAATACATCAGCCCTCTGAAACAACGCCAACCGCTCCGCCGTGCCCAACCTTCCGCTCGGCCTCTCTATTAGGACCACACTCCCAGGGTTCTGCGCGTTCAGTCTTTGCGCAAGTGCTCGTAACTCGCCCGCCGTCCGCGCCTCGTCGTCCACGCGCGTGCCGTCTAATAAACAGTACTGTATCAAAGCGACGCGCCCTCTCCATCTAGGATACTCCGCCAGAAAGCGCTCGTACGCCAATAATTTCAAAGCAATACCCGAGAGTCGTTGACAGGGGTCCACGCTGCACAGCACCAGTCGTTTAGCCTTGTTGGGCGTCTCGCGCGACGGTTCACAAATCAAGGCTTCGATCGTTCCCAGCTGCTCCGGCACGTCCTGCGTCAACGCTTTCTCCAACTGGTCCGTCTCCACCGACACATGCCTCACCACGACCATGACCGTCCGCCCCTGGTGCAGCACGCCCGTGATGCCGCCGGCCACCGAGGCGCGTTCCATGCCCATCAGCCGCGTGCACGCGTTCAAGAAGTGCCGCGCGTGCTCGAAGGCGTGGAAGCCCACTACATCGGCGCCGACCACGCCTTCTAACAGCTTCGGACCGTTGGCCAAGGCGCAAAACACTTGGGACGTGGGAAATGGCGCGTGGAGGAAGAACACGATTCTTGCTTTCCTAGACTGGTGCCTATCTACTCTAAAAGGCTCAGAAGTACTCAGTAACGAAGGTAATAACATCAGGTGGTAGTCGTGGACCCAGACGGTGTCGCCCGCCCGTAAAAAGTCCAAGAGCATGTCCCGAAAGTCCGAGTTCATGGATTCATAGGCCTCCCACGAACTCCCGGCGTCCTGGTCCCAGGCTGTTTGAACATGCCACGCGGCGCAGCACTGGTCGAGCACAGTCACGTTGTGGAACGACGGCCACAGAATGCGCTTGCAGTAGTTCAGGTAGCCCTCCTCCGAATTCGAAGAAAAGACGGGGATGCAGTGCATGGGTTCCAGGACCCGTCGGATCTCGTCCCGGTCCGCGGCCGTCAGCTGCCGGCGGTTGAGGCCCCCGTGGATCGTCCCCACCCACCAGGTCTCCCGCGAATCGGCGATGGATTCCGAAGGGCTCTTGGCGATGATGGACGAGCCCCAGGACGCCGTCCACGCGTTGCTCTCGTTCCTAACTACTCGTACGGGCAGATGGTAGCAGACGATCACTAATCGCGTGGACTGTGAAGTTTCATTTGCTAATTCATGGAAGGAACTCGGAGGCTTGGGTGGTGTTACACCAAAGGTGTCCTCCATCTCCTGCTCCGGCTTGTTCGTTTTGACGCTTCTCACATCCCCTGGCTCCGCCTCGACGTCATGGGCGCTCCTAATGGAGTAGCGGTAGTCGTGCCGCACCCCTCTAGCAATAATGACGGGCTTGGGCGTGTGCCAGATGGGGTAGGCGTCCGGCGAGGTGACCATTTCTAATGCTCCACTCGTCCGGTCGGACGTCGCGCTGCCGGAGACAAGTACTACTTGGCCGGGCTGGGTCCTCGCTCTTACAGTTAAGTGGAGCTTCGTGTAGAGGCCGTCCTGGGCCATGGTTGCGTTGCTGCCGCGGCTTGTTGTGTGGTCGCGTCGGCGGCGTCTCGCGCCACGCTGGGTTCTCGCCTCGCTGGGATCCTCTGCCGAGGCGCCGGGGCGCTGGCCGAGAGAGTTGGAGGTCGTCTGTGTCTTCGCCGCAGAACCAGAACTTCACAGGCTCCCTTGAACAGCGGTCTTGCTCCGCGCTTGCGCAAGGCAGTGCACGCATGCAAATCGAGCAAAATTAAAGGAGATAAAAACGGGTTTTGTTGCCCGCTGACACCCTCTCGAGAGCGGAGCCTCATTGAGGGTTCTATTTCAAAAAAAAAAATCAAGGCCGGCGGTCGTCGCGCGGATATCCTCGATTATCATCAAGTTTTCTCACGGGAGCCCGAGATCGTCGGGCGCCCGCCAGTCGAACTGCTCTTCGAAGCATAGTTTTAGCGACGCGCGGATCCCGAGTGTAGTTGGGTGGTCAGTTCCGAGGTTTTTTCTCGAGTTCCAGAGTAACCCCGCGTGTATTCCAATGGATTCGTTCAACTCGCGTCGGAGGGAGAGGGGCGCCGCGCACGAAGCACATGGCAAGGGCAAGTCTTCTCTAGCCAAGATCTCGTTTTGATCTATGGTGGCCGACTCGGATACGCCACGCTGATTGATTTGTGGCGTCCGTACTTCCCACGGTCGACACGCCGAAAGCGGCGTCGCGGCGGTGCTTGCGGCGACAGCCGAATCGGCTTGGGCGCCTCCCGTCCGAGGTCATCCGTCGCGTGATGGAGTTCTGGGCGCATGCTGGGTTTTACTAAGGGTCAATAAGCTCCGCCGACCGTTCGGGTTCGAAAACCCGTTTTGCGTAGCGGGTTTTCTGTTTTTCTCGTCATGTTTTGAGCCGAGCCTAGCTCTGTAACGGCAGCACCTGACAGCGTAGGCAAGTTGAGGGAGGTGTAGACGATTCGCACGCGTACGTGATCTGTGCTCTCTTCCCAGCAATGCAAGGGCAAGAGGATCAAGCGCCAGACACGTCCCTCGCGCTGCGCCTGGGGCTTGTTTTGCTGATTGCCTGCACGCAAGTGGGCGCCACGCAGCTCACGAGCCGCGTCCAGCGCGGCTTGACTGCGCCCTTTGCGATCACATGGTGCCACGCCTGCCTGCAAATCCTCTGCTGGCCCGCGGGCAACATTAGGCGGACGCAAACGACGGAGGCCCTTAACAAAAACGACCTCGTGATCTTTCCCTTGCTGTTCCTGGGCGCGAACTACGCGTACGTCCGCGCACTGGCGCTCGCTTCGCCGGCCATCGTTCAGTGCGTGTTCGGTGCGGCGCCAGCGGTCGTCTGCGTGCTGTCGCGCCTGTGGCTGCGCGAGCCGTTCACGCGCCGGCGCGGGCTAGCCGCCGGCGCCGCGCTCGCGGGCGTCGCGTTAATTGCGGTGCCGCGCGGCGGCGGCGCGGCCGGCGCCATCGTCGCGCTGGGGGCTGTATTCTGCGCCGCGACGTACAAAGTACGGTGGAAGAGCCGTTTCCGGGCACCGTCTCCGGACTTTGTGCTGCGGGCCGTAGGGTTAGTGGGAGGCGCAGTTGCGGTCTGTAGCCTGCCGATCGCGGCGACGCTTGCCGCAACTGGCATCGAAACACCTCCGGCAAGGTGGACGCCCCACGACATTCTGATCGTGCTCGGTGGCGGCGTGATTGACGTCTTGTACAATTGTTCCATTGCGCTTGGGCTTTCTGTGGCATCGCCCGTGTTCGTCGCGACGGGGACGATTTTGGCCATACCAGGGAACGCCCTGGTCGACGCGATCCTGGACCACGAGCGGTTCGGCCCGCTGCAGCTCCTCGGCGCGCTCTTCGTCATCGTGGCGTTCGCAGCGCTCGCCTCCGAGCGGCCGGCGACGACGCCTGACGGAGACGCCGATGTGGCAAACCCGCTCGTCGACGAGGAGGAGACTGTTGTGTAATCTGTCTGTGAAGTGCGACATAATTTACACGCGCTGCCACTCTAGGAACTCGCGCGCCGCGCGAGGCAGCGCGTCGTCCGCGAGCTCCGCGTCGAGGTCGACCGCGTTCCAGGCGCCGGCGAAGCGCTCCGACAGGAACGACGCGCCCGACTCGGGCGCCACGCGGGCGTCGATGCCCACGTCCGGGATGCGTATCGCCGCGGCGTGCAGGTAGAGCCGGTCTGCCTTGAATCCGCTGTACGTGTCGTCGCCGAGGAGCGGGGCCCCAATGCTTTTGCACGCGACGCGAACTTGATGGGTCTTTCCCGTCAGGGGCCTAGCGATGATGAGGCGCGCGGCCGGATCACCGTCACCCGGCCCGAGACCGACGGAACGGGAAAGATGGGTGCAGGCCGCCGCCGGCCCGCAGTCGCGCGTCAGGCGCCACTGGCCCCGCCGGCTCCGGACCTGGTCCCCTAGGATCACGCCCTTCTTCTTCGCCGGCTTAGAGGCCGTGAGGCCCACGTAGACCTTGGCGACGCGCCTGGAAGCAAATGCGTCGCCGATGAGCGCCGCGGCCCGCCGGCCCTTGGCGAGCACGAGGCAGCCGGACGTGCCGTCGTCGAGGCGGTGGGCGAGCTTCAGGTCCGCGCCGCCCACGAGCTCCAAGATGCCCGGCCGGCCCTCGCGCCGATGGCACGGGACGCCGGCGGGCTTGTGCACGACGAGGTAGTCCGGACCCTCGGCGACGACGGGGATCGTCGGACGTGACGCCGTCAGCGCCGAGGCACGAGCTACGAGCAGCGTCAACGCTATTCGTCTTAGTCCTGAAGCGCCTCGCGGGCGGCCGCGGCCGCGTCCTCGGCGACCACAAGCATCGCCTGCACGTAGGAGCTGCTGTTCGCGAACTCCTGCCATGCGTGTTGTAGGTGTAGTAAGCTCACGTCGAAGGATGGTGGTGCGACTGCGTCCATGAAAGCTCTACTGATCAAAATGGGCTGCCGGCTTGTTCGCACAGATCGCCGCAGCGATGCTTACGCATGCAGTGCCGAGGTAATAGATCCCTGCGTCGGTGCGTGACGGTTCCTCGAGTGCTGCGGCGACGCGCGACGCGCGACGCGCGACGCGCGTCGCGCAGCAGCAAGGCCGCTTTGGACGTGCATGCCTTCATCGGCTTGACGGAGGCGTACGATTCGTCCGTCAAACTGGCGCTCCACACCTTCGGCCTGGAGGCCCTGCCCGACGGGTCGGACTTCGCCAAGATTCGGGTCAAGCGCCCGAAGGCGTGCGGCGGCGCGCCCTCGCTGACCCGGGACCCGAGGGCGTGCCGCGCGGCCTTCGCGGCCAACGCGTTCGACCACGCGATCTACGAACACGCGCACCGCATCTTCTGCGCGCGCCTCCTGGACGCGGGGCTGCGCGGGGACGCGGCCGTGGCGCGGGAATTGGCGGCGGCCAGCCTCTGCGGTTCCTTGGATTTCTCGAATATTGAAGGTGTCTGCGGGCGCTTGGAGACGCGTGCGGCGCTTGAACTACGCGCGGCGAACATGGCGCGCTGCGGTTCCAAGCGCCCCACCATCTACGCCGGCGGGATGAACTACATCGCACCGGCCCGGGAGCCCGCCGTCATCAAGCGGCGGTCGGACGCGGAGCTGGACCGGCTCGTAACTATTTGACACAATTATTTATCACATTTCCGGTCGGCATGTATGTCGGCGCACCAGTCACAGAACGGCGGCGCCCCCGGCACGTCGTGGCACGCGCAAGAGCATCCGCCATCGTAGGTCGTCGCGCCGACCCAACAGGCATCATCATTTAAGTCGACGGCGCGGCCGGCGGCAGAGGCGGCGGTACCTTCTGCGGCTGCGGCGGTGGCGTCGTCCGCGGCGACGCGTAGCGCGTGCGCGTCGGGGTCGGGCCCCGCGCCGGCCTCGCACGCGTCCAGGAACGGCGCCGCGTCGACGATTGCGACGCCCAGTTTCGCCGCCTTGCGCACGCGCTGCGTTTTGCGCGATGCGGCGCCGGAGCTGGCCAGCAAGACTCCCACGTTGCGGTGGACCGTCGCGCTGTAAGTGCCGCCGAGCGCTTCGGCGCGCGTGCGAACGATCGCGAACGACAGGTCGCCCTTCGTCTTTTTCGTCGCCTCGTCGTGTCGCGCGGCGTCGACGCTGATGCTGAACTTGGTCGCGAGCAGTGGTCGGCTGGCATCAGTGCTCTCAGCGGGTGTGTTGCTGCTGCGGCGTCGCCGGCGTTTCTTGGGCCTCGCTTCCTCCATTTTATGCGCTACAGCTATAGGAATCCCTACTCTAATACCCTACACAAAAAAATGCATGCTCGGCGCGAAACCCGCACTCACGAGTAATAGTCTCCCCCCCGGGCCCAGCCTAGAGGCCCCGCCCACTAGCCCTAGCGCCGTAACAAAAAACAAGTACTAGTTGCCTAGTGTTCTGGTCTCGCACAGACCGAGCGACAGACTCATCGACAGGGCGAACGTTGCTCACTGATATTGCAAAGTTAAGGGGGAATGAAACGCACTCCTCAACCCACGATCATGGGCGCGTCCGCGCCGGCGGCGTCGGTGACTTCTATGTAGGTGCGCTCCGCCGACGCGGCGAAGCGCGCGAGGACGCGCCGCGCCGCGGCGACGGCGTCCGCGCGGCGGCCCCCGGCGAGCTCGAGGCGGACGAGCGCGGACCGTGAGAGGCCCGGCGCGTCCCGCAGGTGCAGCAGCGCGCACGCCGTCACGCGCGCCCGCCCCGCGAGCGCCTCGTCCAGCGCCTCGGCCAGCGCCGCCCCCCCGCCGCGCGGCGCGCCCTCCATGAGCGTCCAGGCCGCCCGCTTCCCGACGGGGAGCGCCATGGCCCCGACGCAGAGGCTGAGCGCGAGGCTGAGGAGCGGGTCGAGGTAGCGGCGGAGCCAGGCCATGGCGCCCGGGGCCAGCCACGCGTGGCCGCGGCGCAGCACCAGGGCCTCGCCGAGGACGGCGAGGCACATGAGGGCGTCGCCGGCGTGGTGCGCGACCAGCGCGAGGCGGCCGACGTCGAGGCGCGCCCCCCACTCCGGCGCCGCGGGCGCGGGCAGCGGCGCCTTGGTTTTCACAGGCGCGCACGGTCGGCACGGCACGCACGCGGCGAAGGGCACGCCCGCGGGGGCCAGGAGCGCCCGTTTCGGTGTTGCGGCCCCGCCCGCGGCGCAGCAGGCACTCGCGCACAGCAGGACGCGATGTTTTTCGACGCGCGGCGCCTCCTCGTCCGCGCCGGCGTCCGCGCCGTCGTCGCGGCAGGCGCAGCCGACGTGGTGGTGCTCGACGACGCCCCAGCAGCTCAAAACGGCCGAGGCCACGTTCACCACCACGCCGGCGGCGCTGACCCACAGGAGCGCGCCCGGGCGCTCGACGGGCCGCGGGTCGACCAGGCGGCAGAGCGCCGCCAGCGCGATGCTAAGGCAGACGGCCTCGAGCGCCGCGACGTTGACGAGGGCGCCGACGCAAGACGCCCTATCGTAGCCGAAGGGCAGGGCCCGCGCATCGTACGGTCGCCCCTGGTACGCCTCGGCGAGCTGCGCGATCATGGACGCCCCGGCGTCGCTCAGATTGTGGAAACCGTCGGACACCAGCGCCAGGGACTTTATTCCAGTTCCTACAATAATCTGCACCGCCGCGAGGCCCAGGTTCAAAGCCACGACCCAGCCCAGCGAGCAGCGCGCTTCCGCCCGCGCGTTGACCGGTTCCTCCGTCATGAGGCGCTCGCTGGCGTCCTCTCTCATCTCCGCGGACGGCTGCGGGGCAGCGCGACGTGGGTTGAACTAGTATATTCAGAATGCTCTCCGATAGTGACGTTTTGTAAAAGAGAATCCCCAGTTGACCCTCGGTGCTCTCGATAGTGACGCTTAATCAAGGGCAAGACGCCACCGCGCGCACCGACACCCGCATATTGCACCGCCCACACATTGCAGCCCCCGCAACGCGCCCGGCAGCCGGCGCGGCGCACGCCCCAAAGCAGGATGTGCAACACGCCTCGCTCGCCGGAGGCGCGCCGGCGCGCAGCCCCGCAGCGTGCACCCGACGCGCGCCATCGCGCGATCCCCAGGTTCTGGCGACGATAATTGCAACGCCCGCGCCGCGCCGCGAGACCTCACGCGCGCGCCCGCCGCAGAGCGCAACGACAGGACTGCAACGATGGGCAAAGCGGGAGAAACGCGCGGCGCCGAGGGCATTGATCAGGAGAGCCGGGGCTGCATGGCCGGCGCCAACCTCTTCGGCCTCGTGAACCTCGCGCTCACGGCGGCCGTGCTCGGCCTCGTCGTCCACAACAACCGCGCGACGCGGAAGACCACGAACATCGCCGCGACCAGCGAGGACGCGTACCTCCATCTCCTTGCCTTCGGCGAGAACCCGTGCATCGACCCGGCCACCGGCGAGGGGACGCTGCGCGCCGACACGGGCGAGGGCTTCGGCGTCGGCCTCGGCGACCTCGACTGCGAGCACTCCCAGGTCGGCGCGCAGGCGGGCACCGACGTGACGAGGGGCGCGGTGGGCATGATGGACCCCTCCGTCGGACCCGTCCAGGACTACAACGCGGCCGGCATGTGCACGGTCAACGTGCACTGGCACATCGGCGCCGAGCACAAAAGCACGGGCGAGTACGACGAAGATCAGGAGTTCGACCACCCGGACAAGGACACCTACACGGGCTCGCACCGCCGCCTCGCGTCTGACGACGGCGGCATGCGCATCGGCCACATGTGCAAGGCCGGCAAGGACCTCTGGGAGGCCAGCGACGCCTCGGTCCGCAAGTCGGACGGCACGGTCAACGAGTACGCCTGGCAGTACTGCAAGGACATGCACGTCGGCCTGACCTACGAGTTCCACTGGCCCCACTCGTCGCTCGGCGCCTGCCAGACGCCGTGGCAGTACCAGTACCACTTCCTCGACGGCGTCTACTGCAAGGCGACCATGGGCGGCCTCACCTACGGCGAGGCCGCCGCGGCCCTCACGAGCGACCCGCCCACGGCCTTCATCGGCGTCGAGGGCCAGGTCTTCACGATCGTCAACGGCGGCGAGGCCGAGGCCCTGCGCCCGACCTGGGACGTGCTCAGCGGCTGGGACCGCCAGGCCATCGCGGACACGAAGGACGACGCCACCGGCGGCGTCGCCTACTACCAGGGCTCCACGACCGGCGACGCCGCCAACAACGACGACGTCTGCCGCGGCACGGGCAACCTCGTCACCTGGCACCAGGACCGCAAGTGCCACACGCTCGAGGCGTCCACCATGGACGAGATGTGCCGCCGCATGATGGTCATCTCCGCCGACGACATGGAGCCCGACGTCGCGCCCCACGGCGCCCGCGAGACCGTCACCGCCGCGCTCTCGGACACCCCGGAGGACCACCCCGACTACGCGCGCAAGCTCCGCGGCGCCAACTAGCGAGCTCCGTCTCGAGCCCCCGCGACCCGACGGAGACTTAGCACAATTCGCGACCTCCGGCGGACACCGCCGCCCCGCCCCCCCCGAACCCCACTCGATCATCGCTGCGTGGAATTGAATCGACGACTAAATTAACTTGAAGAGAATACGGAAAAGATCAAAATCGTTACAAGGTCACCTCCCCGAAGAAAAATCGAACCCCGCGAGGTTCTGGCACCACGTCGCCGCCGCGCGGGCCATGGCCCGTCGCAGGAGCGCGTCCGAGAGCCCCGGCGCGTTGGCTCTCAACGTGGCGTATTCGAATTCCACGGCGTAGGCGAGGGACACGCCCTCCGCCGACGGCGCCACGCGCCAGCACGCGGGCAGGACCTCGGCGTCCGCCGCGCCCGCGCCGGCATGGCGCACGGACCGCGACGCGAGCACATAGCCGTCACCGTCGCGCCGCCAGGCCCGTAGAAGCGTCAGCCGCGTCGTCGACGCCGGTAGCGAGCACCTACATAAGCACCTCAACAGCCACGCGCCCGCCGGTGCCCTGGACTCGTGTTTGACTACATCCCACTCGTCGCCCTCTTCTACTCGCTCGATGCCGACACACAAGTGGTCCCACCGCGGGCGCTCGTCCTTGAGGGCACGGAAAACGTCATCCACCGACGCTCCCGGAATCTCACAGTCCGTCTTCAGCACGAACGAGTCGCGGCCCCAGGATTTGCCCGACGCCCACGCCACGTTACCATCGCACGACGTCCAAACCAACTCGTCCGTCAGAAACAGGCGCAGCGCGGACTCGACGGTCAGCGACGGCGCCTCTTCATATAAAGACGCGTGCCAGTCGAGGGCGCCGCCCCGACACGTCAGCAGCCGCCTCCGGGCCACGAACATCCTCCGTCGCGCGAGCGCGTCCGCCGGCGCCTTGACATCGGGGAACCGCTGTCCCTCGTCGAAGAAGCCGAACGAGAAGTAGCCGACGTTGATCAGGCTCTCGGAGCCGGTGGCAATGTCTCGTTTTACCACTCTTACCTTGATTTCTCCCGCGCGGCCGCGATCGTACGAGGCCGTCGCGCGTGCGCGGAAGACGAGGTGGTCCGAGACGCCGCTCCCCGTCGCAAATGAGATCCCGTCGACGCCAAGCGTTTTTACCACATCGACGGCGCACCCGCAGTGCCGCGCACAACATGCGCGGGCAGCTTTGTGCATCCAGGCCATTACGATTCCACCAAACGTATGGCCCATATGGTTCTGCGCGCGCGGTAGAACAACTTCAGTAGTCTCGAACGTAAAGGTCTCGGTCCCAAGCGGTTGTGGCGGCGTCGCGAGCTTGAGTAGAGCTCGTCTCCTCTTCGCAGTCGCCCTGGCCCAGCTCGTACGTTCGCTAGCGTCATCCTCCAGCGGTGGGCAGAACCGTTTCTCGCCGTCCGGACCTCTCGTGGTGACGTACGTAAAGGCCGCGTCACACACGTGGCGCCGGACCGCGCCCTTCTCGGCCGAGACGCGCACGGCCACGTCGCTCGACGTCCGCCCCACGAGCACGGGCTCCGCCGTCAGCGTCAGGAGCTCGCCAACCCTGGGTGCATGCTCGATGACCACGTCGCCCATCGCTACCGTAACACAATGGACCTTCGTGTGCCGCTCGGCCGCCGCGCACGTCGCGATATCCATCTTCTGCAGCAACAGACCGACGTCATGAGCGCTCGAGACCTGCTCGACCATCCGCACAACATTGCTCGGTGCCGTGGCCTGGCTGTCGCGCCGCACGAGCTCCATGGTGTCCACGACGCGCGCCGGCGTCGTGCTGGCGTGCACTACAAATGCTGGGAGCTTTTGCTTTGACGCGCTCCGGGTCTGCAGGCTTGTGCCAATGCTGGAGCGAGGGCTACCCCGGGCACTTGTCGAACGCTGCGGCGACCGATGATGAATGCTGTCGAGCGCTACCGATGCTGTATTCTCCCAGCGTTGACACACACACACACCGCTCACACCCTACCCTAGGTCTGAGTCGATGTGTAAAACCCGTGCGCAAAAACACCGCGCGCACGTGCTCGACTCCAGTCGATCGGCCAGTAATATAACACTATCGGTGAGTAAGGCGATCGGCCGCCACGTCAACGCGATCCCTACGAACTTCTTACCCCCCTAGAGCGCCGCCGCGTCCACGGAGACCTCGTTCTGGAGGAGCTGGTCCAGCGAGGACCGCTTCCGGATCTCCACGAAGGCGCCCTTCGTGGACTTCATGACCTCGGGCGCCGTGGGGAACGAGTTGTAGCCCGCCGTCGACATGGCCGAGCAGTAGGCGCCGACCGACTCGACAATGAGGAGGTCGCCCCGCTCCGCCTTCTTTAACAAACGCGGCGCCAGCGTCTCAGGCTCGTCCGGCGCTGGCGTCAGCAGGTCGCCGGACTCGCAGCAGTGGCCCACGACCACGTACTCGGCCGTGGCCGCGTCCGCGTCCTTCGCCGCGTCGGAAGGAACGACGACCAAGGGGTGCTGCGACCCGTACAGCGAGGGTCGCAACACATCCGTCATACCCGCGTCCAATTTGAGGAAGTCGTTGCCCGCGTCCTTACCGGAAGTGGTACACGCGTCCTGCACCGTGGAAACGAGCGCCCCGGCGTTGGCCACCAAAAAGGTCCCCGGCTCCACCTCCAGCTTCAGCTCCACGCCCGTCCGCTTCGCATAGTCCTTGAAGTTGTCTGTGACCGGCGCGCCCACCTCCTGCAAGTCCGTGGACGTCTCGTAGGCCATTCTACCTACTTTATACCCGCCTCCCAGGTTCAAAGTCTTGACCGAATCGCCTAGTCGCTCGCACAAATCGAGGGACATGCTCGACACGCGCTTCCACACCTCCGCGTCACTACCAGAACCAATGTGCGTGTGCACCCTCACGACTTCGAGGTCGTGCTTCTTCGCCAAGGCCACGACCTCGTCGAACTGCTCGTGCCAGATGCCGAAGGAGCTGGAGGCCCCGCCTACGTTCGTCTTGGCCGTGCCTCCTGACCCGAGCCCCGGGTTGAAGCGCATGCCCACCTTCGTGCCGGGGAGCGCGGTGCCGATCGTATCGAGTTGAGAAAGAGAGCAGCAGTTGATCTCCAGGCCCTCGTCGCGCATGAGGGTGATGGCGTCCGCGTCGAGCTGCTGCGTCGACAGCGAGCACTTGGACGCCGGGACGCCGGCGCGCATGGCCCGCCGCACCTCGTGCGCGCTCGAGGCGTCAAAATTAAGACCCATAGAATCAAAAAGCTTGAGTACGGCGCCGTTCGGGCAGGCCTTCATGGCGTAGCGGACGGTGAGGCCATAAGCGTTCGGGAAGGCCAGGGCTTCTTCTGCTCTGGCTCTTAACGTGGCGGCGTCGTAGACGTACGTCGGCGTGCCGTAGTCCTTCGCGACCTGTCGCGCGTCGTCGTTGCTCAGGAAGCGCAGCGACTCCAAATCCGTAGAGGCGTGCAACGCGTTGGCGCGCGGCCGCGCGACCTTGGGGGCCTGCAGCGCATGTGCTGCGGTGGCGAGGACGAGGAGCTTGGCAGCGATCATCGTGTATGTCTTGATGCAGCTATGCTGTGAGAGGAAGTGTAGCAGTCGTGTCTCTGCCTCGGTTGCAACTAGCCGCGCGAGCACGTGGTGCAATAAATCGCGAGCACGTGAAACCCGTACGGCAAAACCCGCAACGGCACTCAATACCGTCACTAGTCCTAGCACCGTAACAAAAATCCACAGCAAATCACGGGGCAGTAAGCAGCACGGTACGCTTCCGTTCGCCGCCGAGGGCATTAGACAAAGCGACTTACGCGCCTCACTTGTCGAAGAAGTCCGGGATGTAGTCCGCCCCCCCGGTGCCCATGACCCAGTCGATCAGCGGCGCCACCAGCACGTTGAAGAGCAGGTAGTTGAACCCGACGAAGGCCGCCGCGAAGAGGAGGGACGCGGCGCCCGCGAAGAAGTCCACGTACTTCGCGACTTTGACGATGAACGCGTCCCTTAACTTCTGGGGGTCCAGTTCGTCCGAGGGGACGAGGTCGAACTCGCGCAGCTTCTCGAGGACCACGTCCCGCGCGTCCGAGGCCACGACTTCTGAGAAGAAGTACCCCGCCAGCTGCTCCACAAAGGCCACGGACTGCGAGCCCCGCCGCGTGGCGCACCGCAATAGAATCCATAATTCATCCAAGTCCTCCCGTGACCGCTCCTTCAGGTTTTTTCCTGCGACGGTTTTCAGTTTCCTTCGAAATGCTCTCTCGTATAAAACAGTGCCTTCAATAGTCATCGCCTTGTCCACTGCAGACGCGTTGATCTCGTTCGCGAAGTCCCTTGTAGAAACGGCCTCGAGCTGCGCCATCCTCGACGACTTCTCGACGGCCGCGCCGAAGGCCGCCAAATCAGCTTCGGGCGGCGCCATTCCTAAATCGCTCCGTTCCGTCAACACCGCGCACCAGTCCTGCCAGTGGTCGTTGAGTGACGCGTAGAAGCGCTCGTTCACCTTGTAGCTCAGGAGCTCCGGGGTCAAGTTAGATTGGACGTCGATGCCGAAGATCAGGTCCTCCGCTTCATCAAACTCCTGGGACATGGAAGACGGCTGGTCCTCCTCCACGGCCTCGGCGACCTGCTGCCAGTCTTCTTCTGACCACTCCGTACCATTATTTGACTGGGAGACTGCGGATAAAGCCGCCACTAGACTATCAGTAGCGCCCTTGAACTGCGAGAAGTCGACCTCGCCTGCCAGGTCGACCTGGACGCCTTCTAGTAGTGCAATAAGGTCCTCGTCCGCGTCCAAGGTCACGACCCGGGCCTCCAAGATGTCAATATGTTTTAGACCCTCGCCGGTCATCGCCTCGAGGTTCAAGACCCGGGCGAACTTTTGCTTTTCACTTTCAGCGTCGACGTCACTTGGGAGTTGCGTTGCGTCGAGCTTCTCCAACACAACGTCGACCCACACCTTACCGTCCCGGATGGCCGCGCCGCCCTGACTTTTCGGCTTCGCTCTGGGCGGCGGCGGCTCGACGACGACAACCGGCATTTTGGCCTTGTCCTCCGCGAGCGAGCTCTCCAGGTCCTTAATTTCCTCGCGAAGGCGCGCGAGCTCGTCCTCGGACGCCGCCCGCCGCCGCACGCGCGCGGCGCAGCGGCGGCGCGGCGGCACGAGGGCATGGGTCAAGGCGAGGACTGCTAGCGCCCTAGGGATCATTTTGGACTGCCGCCAGCTGCTGCCAGCTCGCAGTGCTCGATTTGAGACGCCTTGTGCGCACCGGCTGGCGTTTTTGCGGGCAGAACACCGTCGATTGACGCTAGAATCGCGCGCTCTTTGCTCAGTAAAACGGGTTTTTCGCCCGCCCCGATAGACACAATGGAGTTCGCTCGGGGCCCGTACTAGTGTGGGGCTAGTCACAAAAAGTAGTCACGCACGCACACACATTCTCTCGGAGGCTCTCCTAGTGGGGCTAGGCACAAAACCAGTCACAAACACACATGCCGCCGATGAATCGGCGAAGCGCGGTGTGCTAGCACCGCAACGCCACCGCGAAGGGACACGCGGCGCAAAGAGTAGGTGAAAACTTTAGACGAGCACGTCCCCGAGCAGCGCGAGCCGCTTCTCCAGCCGGGCCTTCGCCTCGTCCGGCGGCTGCCCGGCGAACGCTTGCTCCAGCAGTGAGACCATGCGCGCCCGCGGCACGCCGGCGAAGAAGCGCCGGAAGCCGTCGCGCGTGCGCAGGTGGCGCACGTGCTTCGGGGGCTGCGCCAGCAGCGCGACGACGTCGGCGTCGGCGAGCCGCGTCGCGGCGCCTATCCGCGGGTCCGCCGGCGCCGGCGCCGGCTGCACGGCCGCGGGCGCGACCGGCGCCGGCGGCGCGGGTGCGGGCGCCGCCGGCGACCGCGCGGGCGGGGCGTCGCGCGCCGCCGATGGCGGCGCGGGCGACGCCGCGCGGTCCGACGCGGGCGTGTCGACGAGCACGAGCTCCTCGGGCGACGCAAAGGGCCGCCGCTTGGTGTTGGGCGGCGTGCGCCGCGCGCGCCGCTTGATCGCCGCGCGGTCCAATAAATCGTCGGAATCCGACGACGGCGACGCGGGCCGGGCGGCCCAGGCCTGCGCGGGCGCCCGGCTGCTCGCCTTCCTCCCGCGCGGGCCCGAGCGCGTCGAGGGCCGCGGCGCGAAGCCCAGGTCCGCCTCGGCCTGGCGCCGCGAGATTAGAGGAGACTTGGGCGCGTCCTGGGAAGCGGGCGCTTTCTGGGGCGTCACGGGCGGCGTCCGCGCTCGTCGCGGCCGGTGGATGGCCGCGGTTCTCACGGCGTCGTCGCGGTCGCACTGGGACCGGTGCGCCTCCCTTCGCCACTCGTCCAGGACTTCCACGGACTCCGCGCTGCCCCGCAAGTCGCCATCTAATTTCCGGGCCACGTCCAGCGTGGAGCAGACGCTCGTCGCGACCTCGCCGGCCTTGCGGGCTCTTCGTAGAATGGCGAGCGGCGCGCCGGCGAACGTGTGGTCCCGGGTCTTCGTGAGCTCCGAATCGGATTCCGAGTGCATCACGACCACCACATTGGAAGCGTTCTTGACCTTCTTGTGGCTGAACTGGCCGGGGATCGTCTCCCACGTGTGGTCCTCCTTTTGAGGTACTACGTCCCGCGACGCTAAGGCCAGCGATGCCGCCTCGATGGCGTCGTCGTCCAGCGCCACGGCGTCGCCCTTTACAAAACTCCCGTTCAGGCGCTCTAAGGAAGGCGCGTGGTGCCTTACGAGCAGCTCGAACGTCTTGGCGTCGAAGGCCCGGGCCAGCGGTGTATTTGAGAGGTCCGCTTCCCGTAGAGTTGGGCACGTGCTCAGCACCTCCAAACAGGTCAGGTCGCCCAGTCCTGTATTATTAGCATTTAAAACTTCCATCGCGTCGTGGTGGAACAAATCCGAGATGTCCTTGAGTTCCCTGTTGTCCGACAGGTCCAGTATTTGCAATGAAGGAAACGCGTTCATGCCGTCCAAATCTGTCAGGCCGCAGTTCTTCAAAGACAACCGCGTCAGCTTTGAGAGATGCGTCCCGAGGTCTCTCAATGAAACCAGGTGGCTCCCGTCCAGCGCCAAATTGAGTAAAGCGGGCAACAAATCGCCGACCGCCAGCGCGTCGTCGCCCTCTTTCAACATGAGGCGGGCCGTCGTGACGCCGTCCAGCTCGCGCGTCCCGAGCTCGCGCGCGAGGCGCTTCGCGTCAAAGTTGTGGGAGACGATGCGCTCCATGTCGCTTTCACACTGTTCGCTGTCCTCCTCCGGCGCGACGGGCGCGGGCGCGGCGGGCACGGCGGGGCTCGGCGGCGCGCCGCGCCGATCCCCTTTTTTGCTCCGGCGCGCCCGGTGCTTCTTGCTGCCGCTGTTCAGGGCCGCGAGGGGCGAGCCCACGTCCACGAGAGGGGACTCCATGGTCGTCGTGAGGACCATACCGGCCGGGGCAGCCCTCCACACCGATAAAGTCAGCCGCTTCAGCTAAAAAGCAAAAGGAGCACTAGGAGTTACAGCTAGTGTAGCTCCTCGTGCTCATGCGCCGAGGGTCGGCTAGGGGACTTCCGCTCCAAAACACCCCCTTCGGACTCCTGGACATTTTGTATTTTGGGGACGGGTTTTTCGCAGCAAAATAATTATAAAAAGCGGCACAAAAGCTGTACCGCAGACGCTCGCTGCGGTTAGCATCGATTGGCAGTCGCCCGCATGTCTCCTTGCTGCATTGCTGCTTAATTGGCGTGCATCGCTGCATTGCTGTCATAAGCTCTCCGGCGCCAGGCTGCACGCATCGCTCGAGCACGATGATGAAGGCCAAGCTCAAGAAGAAGCGCCTGCAGCTGGAGCGGAAGCTGCGCGCGGAGCAGGACCAGATCACGAAGCAACTGCAGGGCGACGCAGCAGCGCCCTCAAAGAAGCGGCGGCGCCGGGCCATCGACGACGGGGACGAGTCCGACGAGGACGAGGTCTCGCGCCACGCCGAGGCGGCGTGGCTCGCGCGCCGCCGCGCGGCGCAGCCGGCGCCGCCCGCGCCCGCGCCGCCGCGCCGGGCGTTCGACGACGGGTATGATTCCGACGAGGACGAGGTCTCGCGCCCCGCTGCCGCGCCGCCGAAGAAGCAGCGCCCAGCGTCTGCGCCGGTGGAAGAAGCGCCCGCCGCGCCGGACGCGCCGCCGCGGAGCAAGGCGGCGCGGAAGCGCGCCGCCGCCGCCGAGGCCCGGGAGCGCAAGGGCAAGAAGGTGCGCGCCGAGGCGAAGGAGAAGCGCAAGACCAAGTTCCGCGAGGAGGGCCACCGCGCAAAGAAGGCCGGGGGGCGCGTCGAGAAGCAGCGCGCGCGCCACGGCGAGGAGAGCCGGTGGGGGGAGAAGCCGGAGGACGACGGCAAGCCCGAGGCGCCGGGCGGCGGCAAGAGGGGCGGCAAAGGAGGCAAAGGGGGCAAGGGCTCCGGCGGCCGCGGCGGCGGCAAGGGCGGCCGCGGGCGCTGCGGCGGCAAGGGCGGCCGCGGGCGGGGCGGAAAAGGGGGCCGGGGCAAGGGCCGCGGCGGTTAAGGAGTCCATGTTACTACCCCCTTTCTTCGTGTTCATGGTCTTGAAGATCTGGTCCGTGATCGTGGAGATGGCCTGGGAGGCCGTCATGTCCGTGATAGGCTGGCCGCCCTCGACGCCCCGCATCTGCACGCGGTTCGCGACGGCGTTCGCGTCGACTTCCAAAATGGCGCCGCCGTCAATCACCTCGTCCACGCAGAGCATGCAGACCTCCAGGTTTTCGAAGCACGTGCGCGCGTCGAAGGTCCCTCCTAATAAGGCGGTCAGCGCGTCCACGAGCCCGTCGAGGACCATGTTCAAAATGAGCTCGTTCTCGGCTGCCGACCCCACCACGTACGCCCGCGCGTCGGCCCCGCAGCGGAAGACGGCGACGCTCTTGTCGATCAAAATCACGTCTGCCTCTCCTCGAGCCACAGCGGCGTTCTTCGTCTTCTTGAAGAGTTTCGCCTCGAAGGCCTTCTCGTCCCACTGCTTGGCCTGCCGATAGTACTTGGCCACGATCCTCCGGCCGTCCCCGTCTAGTAAGAGCACGGCCTGGACGTTGGGCACCAGGCTCTCCAGGTCGGCGCCGGGCATGCGGCCGGCCATCGGTCTGCGCCGGCTGTCCGTGTTGCGTGCTCCTGCCGCCGCGCGCCCGGTTTGGCGCCGAGAGCCGTGCGTGCGGGTTTGGTGCGGCGCGAGATAGATGTTCCCGCGGGGGCTGGGAGCCCTCCGAGGGATCCCCCAATCCCCACCGGGTGCAGCAGCGGTCCGTGCAAAAAGTAAATTACGGGTTTCGCATGCTCTCGTGATCAGCTAGCGACAGACGTTCAGCAAGCACCCCTACGCAGCCATACTGCACGCGTAGCCGTCTTTACGTAATAAGGACGCCCGCCGGACCCCTCGGGCGACTCATAGACGAGCACCACCCGGCAGCGCCCGCCTCGCCGGACGCGCCGCAACAGAAGAAAAAAGCACTAGCGCAATGGGCGGCTTCGGCTCGCCGGGCGGCCGCGGCGGCGGCAAGGGCCGGGGACGGGGCGGCGGCAAGGGCGGCCGCGGCGGCGGCAAGGGCAAGGGCAAGGGCCGCGGCGGCAAGGGCAAGGGCAAGGGCAAGGGCAAGGGCAAGGGCGCCAAGGGCGGCGCCAAAGTGGTGGTCGAGCCCCACCGGCACGAGGGCGTGTTCATTGCGAGGGGCAAGGAGGACGTCATTGTGACCCTGAACTCCACCCCCGGCAAAGACGTTTATGGAGAAAAACGCATTAGCGTGGACGGCCCGCCCCAGGAGGACGGGAACACGACGAAGATCGAATACCGGGTGTGGAACCCCTTCCGGTCCAAGCTGTGCGCCGCCATCCTGGGCGGCGTGGACACGATCCACATGAAACCCGGGTCCAAAGTACTCTACTTGGGCGGCGCCGCGGGAACCACCGTGAGCCACGTCAGCGATTTGGTGGGCCCCCAGGGCTGCGTCTACGCGGTCGAGTTCAGCCACCGCCCGGGCCGGGACCTCATCAACATGGCGAAGCACCGGACGAACGTGATTCCGATCATCGAGGACGCGAGACATCCCCTGAAGTACCGCATGCTCGTGGGCATGGTGGACTGCGTCTTCGCGGACGTGGCCCAGCCGGACCAGGCGCGCATCGTGGCCCTGAACGCGCAGTACTTCCTCAAGGCCGGCGGCGGCTTCGTCGTGTCCATCAAGGCCTCCTGCATCGACTCCACGGCCTCACCCGAGGCCGTCTTCGCCGCTGAGGTGGCCAAGCTGCAGAAGGACAACTTCAAGCCCAAGGAGCAGCTGACGCTGGAGCCCTACGAGCGCGACCACGCGGTCGTCGTCGGGCTCTACCGGCCCGCCAAGAAGTGATCTCGGGCGGGGGGCGCAAGATTAACTCGAGGACTCGTGTACCGAGGTACTTAGACCAGCGCCGCGGTGCGGGGGGGGCGCTCTCCTTGGATAGCGGGGTGCCGCGCTGGGGTGCCCTTGGAGGGGCTCACGGCGCGTCGTCGCCGCAGTCCTTGATCTCGCACGTGCAGCCGCCCTCGCCGCCGTTGAAGCACGTGTCCACGCCGCCCTGGCCGACGACGTAGTTGTACCCGCCCGTCGCGCTCAGGGTGTCGTCGCCCCAGCCGCCGTCCAGGTAGACGTAGTCGCCGACGGCCTCGACGACGTCCGCGCCGTCGTCCGCGAAGAGGTAGAGCCCCGAGCCCGCGACGCGCGCGCAGTCGTCGAAGGGCGTGAGCGTAATCTCCGTGCCGTCGGGCACCCGTTCGTCGTCGAGGCAGACGCACGCCTTTTCCGCGCCGAAGTCGAAGCCACCGCTCCCGTCGACGACCGCGCAGTCCGGGCAGCGCGCCGCGCACCACGCCCCGGGGCCGTCGGCCAGACGGGATGGAGCGCCCGGTTCGCGGGCCGCCCACCACGGCCGCGCGGACGTCGCCGCGTCGAGGCGGCGGTCCCCGCCGCACCACAAGTGAGGGTTTTTCGTGTGGCCCTCGCATTCGCTTTTCGTATCGTGCCCGCCTCCCGAATGGCACTTGGGCGATTTGCCAGACTTGAGCTCCAGGCACACGCCGCAACTGCCACAGTCAGTCGGGGGTCCGGAAACGGGCGACGGCGTCGGGGGAAAAAGGGTCGGTTGCGGCGTCGGAGCCGGGTCACCGCACCACGCGTATTTTGTCTCGCCGTTGTTGTGCCCTTCGCACTCGCTCTGCGTGTCGTGGCCGCCGCCGGATTTGCAGTCGCTGTTCGAGAGCTTCATACAGTAGTTGCAGCTCCCGCACACGTCGACGGAGGGCTGCGGCGTGATGGTCGGCGCCGGCGTCATGGCGCACCATACATAATCGGTCCAGGTAGCGCAGTCGCCCGCGGTCTCGGCTTCTGCGGCGCCCAGTTGTCCCCGTCCGCGTCGCCAATCCGCCACTCGAAGCCGTTGATGAACGTAAATGTCGCGGCCTTCTGCCCCGCCGGGGCGCCATAGAGGGTGTCGAGGTGCGGCTGGTCGAAGGTCGTGCCGCCATCGTGGCGCGTCTGCGCGGCGTGCCCCGTACCGTTAACGGTACGGGGCACACGGGTCCTAGTAGGTTTTGCGCCACTAGCCCCTAGTGTGTTTTGCGCCGCTCGCCAGAACGCTGTTCTTCGCCGCTCGCCTCTTCGCCCCACGTAAAAACGTTTCTCTCGGCCCCAGCG
>Ga0114994_10000770_pt1 | contig 22219 bp, 15 predicted proteins | sample ArcticOcean_MG_C_9_FD_87043 | JGI IMG/M metagenome (GOLD analysis project Ga0114994, IMG submission 87043) | Marine microbial communities from western Arctic Ocean - ArcticOcean_MG_CB2_152 | ecosystem: Environmental > Aquatic > Marine > Oceanic | place: Arctic Ocean: Canada Basin | collected...
CGGCGCCGCAAGACCAAGGCCTCGCCCGTCGAGCCCGTGCTGTCGGAGTACGAGCTCGGGCGGCGCGCCAAGATCAAACGGAACAACAAGTTCCTCGTGTCCGTCGGGCTGCTCTTCCCGCCCAAGGACGCGCTCGTGGATGACGAGCACCCCTGGTGGTACATGACGGCGCACTGAGCGTCATGTTTCCTACGTTCCCCCTCCCCTCTCGTCTTATCCTCTCCCCCAGCGCTCATAAGGAGCTTTCACTCGAAGCCCCCACGGGTGTGACATCATAAGGTTAGGCCCACCCCCGCGGCGACCACGGGCCCCCTACTTCTTGGCGCCGAAGAAGCCCGTCATGGTCTTCTGACCCGTTGAAAGCGAGGCCTTCTTCTTCTTCGCCGCCGGCGCGTCCTCGGGCGTCGCGGGCTTGGCGGCCGAGGCCCGCTTCCGCGCCACCGGCTCTGCATGTTCCGCCGGCAGCGGCACGCTCGGGTCGAAGAAGACGACGGGCGCGAACGGCGCGAGCGCTGCGGCCCGCTCGGCGTCCTCTTCTTCGCCCGGCTTGAGCGGCGACACCGTCGCGACCTCGCGCTCGACGCCCGCGCGCCGCACCGGCCCGCCCTCGTCGTCGTCTTCGCCGCAGAAGAAGCCGTCCTCGTTGTCGAGCTCGCCGTCGTCCTCGTCCTCGAGGTCCTCGCCGTCCGAGAGGTCCTCGCCGTCCTCCACGAGGCCCTCGTTGGCGTACCGCTCCGCGTCCGAGTCGTAGTCGTAGTCGAACGCCGGGTCCCGGGCGAACGGATTCGTCGCGGTGACGACCGCCGACGTCTGGACCGCCGTGCGCGGCGGGCCGAAGTCCGAGTGGAAGGCGAAGAAGCCCCGGCGCGGCTCGATGAGCTGCACCTCGGCTTCAACTGTCACCGGCCGCGGGCGGCCCCGGAGCTCCGCGCGCAGGGCCTCCAGCGCGGGCGGCGCCGCGCGCGCAGCCTCGAGCGCCTCGAGGAGCGACAGCGTGCGCGCCGTCTCGACCTTGGCCGGGGGCGGCGGCGGCGCCTTCTTGCGCGACTCGGTCGAGTCGCGCTTCGGCGCCTTGCTGAGGAAGCCGGCCATGACGCTCTTCGAGGCGTTGGAGACCTTGGGCTTGCCGGCGGGCTTCTTCGGCGACGCCGGCTTGGCGGCCTTGGCGGCCTTGGCGGCGGCGGCCTCCTGTTTTTTTAGGGCGGTGGCCTCCTTCTTGGCCGCGGCCTCGTCGCGCTTGCGCTGGGCCACCTCGGCCTTCAGCCGCAGGGCTTCGGCGTCGCGCTTCACCTTGAGGACTTTTTCTTCCTCGGCTTGGGCCTTCGCGGCGTCGCCCTTGATCAGGACGTCGACGAGCTTCGCCGTGGCCTTGACGAGCTTGCCCGCGCGGCCCCGCTCCTGGCGCGCGGCCTTGATGATCTTGACCGACTCGGGAGGGAAGAAGGCCTCGGGCGCCGAGACCTCCCAGCACCAGGCGTGGAGCCGCGAGTCGTCGTCCGTGACGACGACGGCCTTCTTCGGGGCGACCCCGTAGGCCTTGCGCTCCGCGACCAAGCGAATCTTGGCGAGGACCACGTCCAGCGCCGGCGCCCCTTCGCCAAGCTCCGCCCGCGTCTCCGCAGCAATTAAAGCAAGCGGCTCGGCGCGGCCCTGGATCAAGGACGCCAGCCGCGGCGCCAGCGCAGCGGGGAAGGCGTCGTCATTTGACACCGCCGCCTCCGCGAGGTAGGGCTGGCGGTAGTCCTCGAAGGGTGACCGCTCGCCGATGGCCTCGATCTGCGCGCCGAGCTCGGCGCGGTAGGTCTCGAGCTTCGCCGCGACGTCGAACTCCGCCATTTGTGGACTGCGGATGAGCTATGACTTGCTCCAGCTATAATGCTTCAAAATGCTAGAACGCTTGTGCAGGTCCTGCGGCGTCGCTCTTTCTCTTGCTCGTCGAACTAATGGCTGCGCGGCTGCAATTGTATCAGTGAACTGAACTCGTAGGCAGTCGGCTGCTGGTCTTTTTTGCAAGCCAATTCAAAGTTTAGGCTTGTCAAAAACTCCATTTTTTTTTCAAGGCTTGATTTCGCGCACCACTCCCTGGGCGACGTGAACACGCCTGTTTTTACCGTCGTGACGAGCTCTAAAAACGGGTTCCTCTAAAACAGTGCGGGTTTCAACTCAGGAGATAGTACAAAAAAGCGGCGATATCGAAGGCCTACAACACGCTGCTGTGCTGTGCAAGACCGCCAGCAGTCCCAGACATTGCCATACATCACACGACCGCAGCGCTGCGCAACCGCAAGCCACTGTTAGCTTGTCACTACTCGGCACACTCCCGCTGCTGCTACCGCAGAACGCGCGCGCACAACCATGGACCCCGCCAAGAAGAAGTCCCACAAGCAGATCAAGAAGGCTCTGGCCAGCAAGCAGAAGCACGGCCTCGAGGACGACGCGCGCTTTACGCACGCGGCGACGGACCCGACGTTCCGCGGCGGCCGCAAGAAGCACAAGCTGAAGATCGACCCGCGCTTCAAGGGGGCACTCGAGGACGACCGCTTCGGTATCGCCCAGGGCAAGGTCGACAAGCGCGGGCGCAAGGTCGACAAAAGTGAACAGGGCGAGAGCCTCGCGCCTTTTTACGAGCTGGACGACGGCCTCACGAGCGGCGAGCGGAGTCGGCGGGCGGAGCTCGACGCCTTGGCGCGCGGCGAGCAGGACGACGCGTCGTCGTCCTCGGACGACGAGTCGAGCGGCGACGAGAGCGACGAGCTCGAGGAGGTGGAAGTGCGGCCGTGGGATGCCGATTTACCGCCGACCTTCACGGAGGTCGAAAACGTGGAGGCGGCCCGGTTGGCCGTGACGGACCAGGAGTGGAAGCACTGCCGCGCCCAGGACTTATTGGTCATGCTGCAGTCCCTGTGCCCGCCGGGCGGCACGTGTGCGTCGGTCGTCGTGTACGCCAGCGAGTACGGCGCGCGGGAGATGGCGCGCGAGGAGAAGTACGGCCCCCGGGGCATATTCATTGATGAAGAACAGGAAGAGGCGTCGGACTCCGGGAGCGAATTAGAAGCGGAAGAGGGTTTCGACGCCGAGAAGCTGCGGGCCTACGAGCTGAAGAAGCTGCGGCGGTTCTTCGCCGTCGGGATCTTCGACTGCGCGAGCACGGCCGAGGCCGTGTACGCGTCGGGCGACGGGGTGGAGATCGAGGCGACGTCCGTACCCCTGAACCTCGCGTTCATCCCCGAAGAGACGACCTTTGATGAAGGGAGAAAACGGGACGCGGCGACCTCGGCCGAAGCGTACAAGCCCCCGAAGGCGTACGTGTGCGCCGCGCGCCAGCAGACTAAAGTGCAGTGCACCTTCGACGACGACGACGGGCGGCGCAAGGACGCTTTTGAAGATATGATGCGGGACCCGGACGCCGGGGACGACACGTACCTCGCGGATTCCGACGGCTCGGACGACGACGATAATGCGAAGGCGGCGAATCTCCGGAAGATGCTCGGCCTCGACGTGAGTGAACCCAAGTCCACTGTGGAAGGTTTTGATGATGATTTCTTCGGAGCAGCTGAAGGAGAAACAACCAAGGACGACGTCGAGGTGACCTTCGACGACTTCGGGAGCGCTACGCCTGAAGCCGACGCCGAGGCAAGTAAGGAGACGCCCTGGGAGGCGCGCGAGCGGCGCAAGCGCGAGCGGAAGGCCGAGCGCAAGAAGATGTTGAAAGGCAAGCAGCGCGAGGCGCAGGCGAAGAAGGCGGGAGGGTCGGCCTTCACGCAACCGACGAAGGGCGGTGAGGACGACCAGGACGATAGGGACTACGACGCCTCCAAGTTGGTGCGGGCGGAGAAGCTCGCGGCCAAGCCCAAGCTCAAGGGCAAGCGGAAGCGGGAGCGCGACGCGCTCGCGGCCCAGGAGGACCGCTCGGGCTTCGCCTTCGACGCCAAGGACGACCGCTTCCGCGCCCTCGTGGACGGCGACGCGCGCTTCGGCGTGGACACGTCCGCGAACGAGTTCAAGAAGACGGCGGGCATGACCGCCGTGCTCGAGGAGCAGTCGGCGCGGCGGCGGGCCGCGCGCGGCGACGACGCGGCGCGCGATGCCGCCGCCCATTTGCGCGACGCGGACGACGACGCGCCGGCCGTCGGCGACCTCGCCGCGTCCGTGCGGGCCAAGCTCGCGAAGCGCGTCAAGAAGAAAAAGTCTAAGGCTAAGAAGTAAGTAGTGGTAGTGTCCACCGGGAGAAGAAACGCCGGGCTAATGCCCGATGATTTTTCCATGAGACGCCCGGGAGAAGTAGAAGACACCGAGCTAGAGCCCGTCATGTTTGGACGAGGCACGGGTTTTTCTCGCCGCCACGAGAATTTGCACGCGCAAAAGCTCCTCTCTATCACACAAGGTGCGTGCCCTTCGTCCAGTGCGCTTTAAACTGTTATCGACGCCACCAAGCTGGTCGTAGCACGCCAAACCCCTGAGATCCACAGGACCCAGCCTTACCCCAGCTCGCACAGGCAACGTAATGCGCCTCCTCCGAGCTATGACCGCCACGCGCCTCGCGCTCTCGGCGGCCCTGCGCGCGCCGGCGCGCCTCGCGACGCGCGGCCGCGCGCTCCACGCCACGTCCGGGCTGGGCGCCGGCTGCGGCGGCGTCTTCGAGGACGTCACGGCGCTCGTGGGCAACACGCCCGTCGTGAAGATCAGCGACAAGCTCTCGCCGCCGGGCGTCGAAGTGTACGCGAAATGCGAGTACTTCAACCCGCTCTCGTCGGTGAAGGACCGTTTGGCGGTGGCGATCATCGAGGACGCCGAGAAGCGGGGCGAGCTCAAGCCGGGCATGACGGTCGTCGAGGCCACCTCGGGCAACACGGGCATCGCCGTCGCTATGGTCTGCGCCCAGCGCGGCTACGACTGCGTCATCTGCATGGCCGAGCCCTTTTCGGTCGAGCGGCGCAAGATGATGCGCATGCTCGGCGCCAAGGTCATTGTCACGCCCAAGGCGGGCAAGGGCACGGGCATGGTGCGCAAGGCCGAGGAGCTCTGCGCCAAGAATGGATGGTTCCTGTGCCACCAGTTCGAGACCGAGGCGAACTGGAAGTACCACGAGGCCACGACGGGCCCGGAGATCGTCGCAGACTTCAAGGCCGCGGGCAAGACGCTGACGCACTGGGTCACGGGCTACGGCACGGGCGGCACCTTCCACGGCGCGGGCAAGGCTATTATAAAAGCGATTCCCGGCGTCAAAATTGTCTTAGCCGAGCCCGAGGCCGCCGGCCTGCTCGCGTCGGGCATTGCGACGGAGCGCAACGCCGACGGCTCGCCCAAGGCATCGCACCCGGCCTTCGCGGCCCACCCGATCCAGGGCTGGACCCCGGACTTCATTCCCAAGGTCTTAGACGACGCGCCCATGGCCGAGCTCATGGACGAGCTCTTTCCCATCCCCGGCGACGCGGCCGTGGCCACGTCCAAGGCGCTGGCGGCCAAGGAGGGCCTGTTGACGGGCATCTCGGGCGGCGGCACCATGTACGCCGCGCTCGAGACGGCCAAGAAGGCGCCCCCGGGCTCGGTCATCCTGGCCATGCTCCCGGACACGGGCGAGCGCTACCTGTCCACGCCCCTCTTCGCCGACATCGAGGCGGACATGAACGACGAGGAGCTCTCCATCGCCAAGTCGACGCCCTCCTTCCAGCTCATCCCGGGCCAGGAGCCGGTCCTCGCGGCTTAGGTAGGCCCGGCGCCTAACTATGACTTTAACGCGCCGGCCGAGTTCCTCCGGTGTACATGGCGGTGCTGGGACTAGAGGAGCCCCGCGCGCGTCGCAAATTCAGGCGGGCCGCGGTGTCGTGTTGTGGCGGTCACGGAGAGCTATATATACTTTTAGCTCGCATTCTCTTGGTCCGCCAGCTGGTCCGGCGAATCGAAGGGTACGGGTCCAGCCTTGTCAGAGGGTGTTCAGGTTTCAGCTGTAATATATATTTTTGCGTGTGGCCGGCCGCACGTATCATGTTCGCCCAATGCAAGAGTTGCATGAGCGGCGGCGGCTGGCTGCGCAAAGGGCAGCCCATGCTTGCGGCCTCGCCCCGGACCAGTGAGACGCCGCTGTCCAAAGCACAGCAGGAGGCCGAGACGCCCGCGACGGTCGAGCGAAGCGCGCGCAAATCGACGACGCCGCTGCGGAGTCTCCGGAAGCAGGCGTCCAAGCTGAGCGGCGTGACGGGCGCGTTCTCCGGCAAGGACGACGCGACGCCGCTGCGGAGTCTCCGGAAGTCGGTGTCGAAGCGGACGGGCGTCACGGGCGCGTTCTCGGGCAAGAGCCCGACGACGACGCCGATGCCGTCGGGCAAGAGCCCGACGACGACGCCGATGCCGACCGCGGAGTCGCCGGCGCACATCACGCCGCACCCGCGTCTGTACCCCGGAACCCACCTCCTCCATTCAGCGTCGCGCTGACCCGCCACTAGCGCGAGCCGGAGGCGTGTTTGACGTTGCCTGGCGTTCTTGTAGGGACCCCATTGGCTAAGTAGCGTGCGCATGCGTTTTTGAACTAGTCTCCCGAGATTCTGTCGCAGAGGAGGGCCCTTCCACCCCTGCTGGGGCAGCAGAATGTCCTCCTAGAGAGTCAATTACCCCACAAAGAGCTCCAAAGTACGGGAAGAAACCCGTGACTTAGCGCCGGCCGCGGCTTTGTGCTGTCCAAGCTAACACTGCTTTGCCGCGTTGCACAAGCATTCGTCGAAACGCTGCTGGCATTGAGAGCGCAGCATCGCTGAAGAGCATTTACAAAGAAGAGCAACTCTCAAAACCGGCGAGGTGCACTGGTGCTCTCACAAACAAATTTCATCGCTGCAAGATGGACGCCGACGAGTTCGACCGCGAGGCGGCGCTCGACGCCGAGGACGCCGCCTGGGAGAACAGCGACGAGGAGGACGATGACGCCGCGCCACAGATCGACGACGACGGCTCCGACGACGACGCCCCCGACGAGGCCGCAAACGCGCCGCGGGCGGTGGACGAGGACGGCTTCTCCGACGACGACGCGCCGGCCGAGGCGGCGAACGCCGCGCCCGTCAACGACGAGCCGCCGCGCGCGCGGCGCCGCACGGGCGCGCTGCGGCGCGTCGAGGCGGCGGCCGCGAAGCGCCGCCAGCTCGCCGAGCCGGCGGCGGACTTCATCGAGGTGCCGACGCCAGCACCGATCGCGCCGCCGCCCGCGCCGGAGCGGCGGACGCGCGTCGCCCAGAACATCTTCGTCAGCGACGAGCGCACGCACCGTAGCCTGTTCGACGCGCGCCCGAGCGCGTCGGCGCTCGAGGTCGAGCAGCTCAAGTTCGGCGCCGCGCCGCGCGCGGTCGCGGCGGCGCACGTCGCCTCCACCGACCTGTCGTCGTCGACGCCGGCGCCGGCCGCGGGCCGCAAGCGCCGGCGGCAGCCCAAGGCGAAGGCGTCCGCCGCCGAGGCGCCGAAGCGGGCGTGCCACGGGCGGGGTCGGCGCAAGCGGAAGGGCGACGCCCCCGCGGCGAAGCCGGGCCGCAAATCGAGCGACGCCCCCGCGGCTCCCAAGCCGCGAGCGCGCCGCAAGTCCAGCGCGGAGGCCCCGGCGGCGCGGCCGCGCAAGAGCAGCGTCGGCGCGGCGCCGGCACCCGCGCGGCCGCGGCGCAAGAGCAGCGAGGCGCCGGCGGCGACGTGCCGTCCACGGCGGAAAGCCGCCACCTACTCCCAGGAGGACTAAGCGTAGTAGTGTTGACTTGCATAAGGCCAGCGGCCTACTCCCAGGAGGGCTAAGTGTCATGACTTACCCTCTGTCGTCATCTCCGCGACGAGGTCGGCCGCGCCGTCGAACGTGCCGACGAGCCATAGGACCAGCCGCACGTCGACGCCGATGGACCGCGAGAGCTCCTGCGACCAGGTGAACTCGTTCATGAGGCCGCCGCGCGCGCGGTCGAAGTTGATCGCGACGAGCTCGCCGCTCCGGTCCAGCACCGGCGAGCCCGAGTTGCCCCCAACCGTGTCCGAGCTATATAGCAAACAGCAGGGCCGCGCCAGGCGGTGCGCGGAGCCTTCCTCCAGCGCCTCGCGAAAGCGCGGCGGCAGCTTCCACGAGTTGTCGGCGTCGCCCCTTAATTCCGCCTCCTGCGCCTTATCCAATAGCCCGCCCAGCGTCGTCCGACTGGCATGCACGACGGCGTCGCGCGGGGCGCAGCCCTCGACGCGGCCCGCGGACAAACGTAACGCACCATTACAATCCGGCCACAGCCGCTCCGTCGACGTCGCGCGGCGGAAGTCTAAGAGGCGCGCGGTGACGCGGTCCCGGTCGCTCAATAGTGCTTTGCCCGCGTCCCGCACGGCCGCGTACAATGGATACAATGAAGCCGACAGCCCCACGAACGGGTCCGCGCTGTAGGCATCGAGGCTCCCGTCCAGACTAAACGTCGACGGCAGCGGCGAGGCGCGCACCGCGTCGACGACGCCGCCCTTGGCCAAAAAACCGTGCGTCGACACGCCCGCCCGGCGCGCGCTGTCCAAAGCGTGCGCCACGAGCGCCGCCTCGTGCGGCGCGTGGGCCTGCTCGAGGCGCGTCCTTAAGCGCCGTTCTAAAAACGGCCGGTTCCGGTCCCTATACTCCGCCTCGCGCTCGTCGTCGGGCTTGGCCAGCTCCAGACTGGCCTCGTGCACGGCATGGGCCGCCGCGAGGTAGGCCGAGCCCAAGACCGTACCTCTTAACTCGGACAGAGCATCTAAAACAGGCTGGCCCTCGCCCAGCTCCACATATATGTTTTGCAATTCTTGGAGCAGGACGGCGCAGGCCGGATGGGCCTCGGCGAGCGCTCGCTCCTCCTTCTTGCGCTCCTCCAGGATATTCACCTTGGACGCCACGACCAGTTTCCCGCGATTCCGTTTCAGTTCGTTCGCCAGGGACTTGCGCATGCCCGCCAGGGCCAGGCGCGTCTCCTCGCTGTTCCCCTCGAAGCGCGTGATGGCCTCGAGCTTTCTTTCTAGATCGGCGACGATCGCCGGGTTCGTGACCACTTTATTATACTCGAGCCGGGCCGACGGCGCGTACCGCATCGTGCGGCCCGGGAAGCCCAATAAAAAGACGAAGTCGCCCTCCTCGGCGCCTTTCTTGTTCAGTTTCAAGCGCTTGGAGGGCGCGTAGGGCACGTTTGTTTCCGAATAGTCCGCGGGGGCGTTGTCTGAATCGGCATACGCTCTCAGTAGCGCAAAGTCCGCCGTATGCCGGGGCCACTCGAAATTATCCGCGTCGCCGCCGAAGTTGCCCAAAGCCGCGGGCGGCGCGTAGGCGATGCGCACGTCCCGTAAGCGTTCATAGGTGAAGAGCAGATACTTCTCGTTGGCGAACATCTCCTGGACCTGTGTGGAAATCAAATTTCAGGCGCCCCACGCCATCGATGCGATGTTGTCTTCGTAACTGCATCTGCTCGACGGCGTGGAGGTTCACGAAGGTCTCCGCAATAGTTCTCAGGATAACCTAGCTCACTGGTTGATTTCCACACAGTCCTGGACGTCGCACCGAACGCCCTCCGCGGACACGCCTAACTGTTGCGCCTGCTGAAACAGGGTATTCTCGGCGTAAGACGCGATCTGTTGCCTACGATCTCGTAGTGCTGTCGCTCGCTTGAGCGGATCGGGCTCGTCCAACACATCTAGTACCGCATCACTCACATCCTCGACGCGCCGCGTCAACCAGACCTCGCAGTTGGGCGCCCGTAGTTCTTCACTTCTGCTCTTCGCCACATACCCATGCTTGACGAAGTCCTCGCCTTCCAGGAGTGACGCCTGTCGGATGTACTCATGCGCGACGTGCCAGTTCGTGAGGATCAGCCCGTCGTCGGACACGAAGGAGCCCGTGCCTCCCCTACCGGCTGCGCCGATGGAGACCAACGCATCACTTAACGCGACGGTGCCGTCGCCGCGCGTGCCGTCGATGTCCGCCGCGGGCACGTTCAGGCCCATCTCCTGGAGCGGCTTCTCCAGCTCGTGCACCGCAGTGATCGGCCAGGTGCGGAACCGCCCGAAGACACTGGGGTCCAGGGCGCGCGTCGTGCCCGCCAGGAGCAGGGCTGTCCGCATCATCTCTTTGTTTGAGCGCTGGCTTGTGCAGCTCTTGCGTTACGACGCTCGCCACGTTACTCGTACGCTATGGCTCCCGCTGGTGAGCAGCGCAGCGCTAGCTCGCAGCGTATCACACGTGCAGGCGCGATAAAGCCACATGAGAAACCCGTACGTATAAACCCGCGCGGTTTGCGCCGCGCGAATCTACTTACTAGTAGTAGCACCACAACGTCATAGGAAAGTTCGCGCTGCTACAAATACCAGAACAAAATTAGATTACCCAGTCGTCGTCGTCGACGATCTCGGCGAAGGACGCGGGCCGCGCAACGCCCTCGCCGTCTACGTCCTGCTCATCGAAGTCGGCGCGCGACTCCTCGGCGTCGGAGCCGTCGCTGCCGCTCGACTCATCGAAGCTTAAGATGCTATCGTCATCGTCGTCGTCGCCGCTGCCGTCCGCGTCCCGTTAGTGGAAGTCGCCAAGCGTGTGGGCCTGTGGATCGCCGTCCACGACCACGACCGCCTCGTCCGTCTCGTTGGCAGGGACGCCAACACCAAGCGCGTGCAGGACCGACTCCAGCTCCACGCCCTGCCGGAAGCACTCCGCGCGGCGCCGCGCCTCGCTCCGCACGGCGTCTAGGAACTCCTCCTCAACGAGGCCGTCCTTGACGAAGAGGTCGCTGATCGCGCATTTTGCGCCAGGCAACTCGGGCCGCTCCGCCGGCGGCGTGCCGACGAAGGTGTTCTCGTCCTGGACCCAGTTGAAGAGGTACATGTGCCGCAGGCCGTCGTACGACGGCGGCAGCTTCATCGCCAGGGGCCCGTCGTGGAGGCGGCGGCCGTCGACGCTCACGTCCAGCCACAGCGCCGGCGCGCCGATCGTGCCTGCTACGTCCCAGAAGAGGCGACAGTCGACGGCGCGCTTCCCGTCGGCCAGGGGGTCAGCACCCAAGAGCGCGACGGCGTACCGCGACCGGGGCAGCCACAGCTGCAGGCGGTCGCCCGCCCAGAGCGGGATCAGGAAGGAGAAGACGTCCGGGTGGCCGATCCGGAAGAAGCGCAGCGCCCAGTGCGGTTCCTCCGCCGATCGCGCCGGGCACGCACGCGCGGCGGCACACGCAGTACCTCCGCGAAGCGGTATGTTTGGTCCAGCACGCCGAGGAGGACGAGGACCGCGAGCTGCGCGACACGCGGAGCTTCACGCGGTCGCTGCGCCTGACGGGCCTGCGCGCCTCGCTCAGTTCCAGGTCCCTCTGGACCGACGGGTCGACCGCGACCGTCGGGTCCCGCTCCTCGGCGGGCTCGGGGAGCCGCTCCCGCGCCAACTCGGAGAGCTCCCTCGCCAAGTCGGCGCACGACCTGCCTCACGTGCGAAAGCAGGCGCCGTTGCGGGACGCGCCGCGCGCCCTGAGCCCGCCGTTGGAGAGCCGCCCGCGGTCCCGCGCCGGGTACCCGAGCCCGGCGTCGCTGGACCGGATCATCTGAAGGGTGCCCACATCATCATCTCCATGGCGGTTACCATGTTCCTGCCTTACCCCCCCTCCCCTGCCTGCACCCAAAAGTGTAAATATGCAATGCGCAAAGTTCAACTTCCCGCCGCTTAGCGACCTTCGCCCCCAGGCTATTCCCTTGGATGGGCGACAGCGGCGTGATGGGGCTCCTCCCGCCTCCCTCCACGCCATCGGCGCGTCATGCAACTCAAGGTCCCTCCGCCGCGGGTCGAGATAACGGCCTCGACCACCTCGGGCTTGTACCACCGTCAAGCCATGAGCACGGAGGAAAGGACTAATAGGATGATAGGTTAGCAGCCGGCGGCGCCCCCCCCTCAGGCCTCGGGCTCGATGAGGCCGAGCCCCCCCTCCTTGCGCTTGTACATGACGTTGATCTTCCCGGACTCCTCGTTCGTGAACATGTAGAAGTCGTGGTCGAGGCCGTCCATGCAGATCATGGCGTCGCTCAGCGACTGCGCCGGCATGGCGTGCGCCTTGCGCCGGATGAGGGACGTGGCGTCGAAGGCCTCGGGCTCCATCTCGACGGGCTCCTCGAGCATCTCGCCGAGCGAGATCTTGAGCTGCGGCTTGTTCCTCTTGCCCTCCTTGCGCTCCTTGACCTTCCGCAGCTTGCGCGCCACCTTGTCCGCCACAAGGTCGATGGACGAGTACATCGACGGCGACCGCTCCTCCGCGCGCACGACCTCGCCCTTGCAGAAGACGACGACCTCGGCGACGTCGCTGTCGGCCACCGCCGGGTTCCGCATGACGCTCAGGTGCGTGTCGCAGCGCTGGCTCACGCCGGCGTACTTCTCGATGACGGCGCCGATCTTCTCCTCCACGTACCTGCGGCGGCGGCGCGTCGGGTTCTCCGCGGGGCTTTTCTGGCGCGTATTCGCGAGCGCGCGTAGTGTCGCGTCGGTTCGTCCTTTTGGGGCTTCCGCGGGGGTTTCGGGCGCGTGGTATCCGGACGCGGTGCTTCCGTACGCTTTCATGTTATCGGTCATCTTCAGGTTGTTCGCGCTGATCGTCGTTAGGCTGCTCGCCATGACCGTCGCCCTCGCGCGCGTGCTGACCGGCTTGGCTGGCGGGCACCGAGCAGGCAGCAGTGCGTGCAGCAGTGGGAGGACAGCGCACAGCACGAGGCGTGTGGACGGCATGATTATAGTGCGTATTAGAACAGGAACAACAGCGCGAGGTTGCGCTTATTTGGCAGCTTCTGCTGGTTTGAGCAGCGCACCGAGGATAATCGTGCGGGTTGCGGGGAGGCGGAGGCGGAGTGGAGGACCAGTGGCCCGAGGCAGTACTCCCCACGGCATGGGTCCTGGTCTAGAAGCTGCATCTCTCGTCTGCGTCCCCCAGTGCTCTGCATGATGGGCAGGGAGCGGCACGGCACTCCACGGCAGCGACATCACTGACGTTAACAACACATGCATTAAGTCGTCACGTTTTCGCAGCCCGGCGGCCAATCCAGGCGCATTGTGCGAACGCAGCCACACTGAGTGAGAGCCTGCCACAGCTGGAGTGCTGCTAAAGCCATGGCGCAAGCCCTGCAGATATACGTGCGTCGCGCGGTGGCATACATGCGCGCCCTCGCAGCCCTCGTGGCTTCACGCTGGACGCCGCCGCCGCGCCTCACCGTGACGGAGCGCGCCCCGCGCAAGGGCTACCCGCCCAAGCTCTACACCGCGCGCGGGCGCCAGTCGCCGCACGCGTGCTTCGTCGATGGCTCGGCGCGGGGCGGTCGCGCGGGCTTCGGCTGCTACTACGCCGACGGCGACGCGCGGAATCGCTCGCTGGCGCTGCCGCCACGCGTCGGAGCGATTCCCGGCGCGAACAACATCGCTGAAATGTGCGCCATCTTCGACGCCGTGTTCCGCGCCGCGAGAAACAAGCCGCTCGAGGTGTACTCGGATTCGGCGCTGGCCCTCCGCACGCTTAGGAGCGGCAAGGCCACCTCTTCCCTGGCGCCGCCCGGCGCGGCCATAGCGCGCGCGTGCATTGCGATACTGAACCTGCGACACGCGGAGACGTCGTTAAGCGCGGTCGCGGCGCACGCGGACGTCGCGGGCAACCACGTCGCCGACGCGCTCGCCGAGGCAGGGGGCCGAGAGGGGGCGTTGTTTGCCGTGCCGGACGCGTTATATGCTGGCGGGCTCGCGACGTGGCTCGCGATCCGGCGGATCGAGCTCGAGTACTTACTTCGCGACGCGAACGCGGAGGGGGCGAGTTTGGTGTAAAAAATGTTGTTTGTGCGTAAGTATCCCTCCGCAGACGCATGCGAGAGGCCTTTTAGGCTTCCTCGCCCTTTCCCTGCCGCAAGGTGGAGGTAAGTACGTAAAGACACCGAAGGACCGAGCGCATCATCGATATAAAATCGGAGCGTGTGGAATGCTGGTGCGTGACTGCGTGCCAGCGCCACCAGCCTACGCAGCGCTCAACCGTCTTGCGCGCCACCGTGAAACCTAGCTCATCAACGAAGCAGCGCATTCAAAAACCGAAAACAGATCCTAATCAAGAGCAGAGCCGGCTGCCGACGCACTGAGAGTCTCTTAGACCACCAGCGTCACTGGTGGTGAGCGCGCCCAGTCCTGCGACACTTCTTTGAGTAGCAACTCAAGGTCTAAATCTCTCTGAGTCGAACGCAGCGCTCGGCGGCGAGACGCTAGTTTGGCCATGGAGTGGGAGCCCGGGCCCAACGCGTCGGACGCGCCGCCCACGGCGATCACGACGCAAGAGTGCGAGGAGCGGCTCGCGGCGTCGATGCAGGAGTCCTTTCGACGGCTCTCGCAGATGGCGCCGCACCGGCCCGACCGCCTCGCGCACATGCGCCGCTGCGACACGAGCTACGACGTGGGCATGGCCGGATGCGCGCCGCCCGCGACGATACCGCTCCGCGACCACCCCAAGCCCTGGGCGTCCGCGCCGGCGCGGTACCGGACCCTTCCCGGCTCCGCGCGGAGCACCTACTCGAAGACGCTGGCCGTGTTCAGTCCGGACATGATGGTCGACGCGGTGCCCGTCATCGCAATGGGCGCGCCCGACGGCGTCGTTCAGCGCGTGAACTCGCCTCTCGAAGAAGAAGCGCGCCTCGGCGCGAGCACCGTCGGCCACGGCCTCGCCGCCGTGGACGCGCGGAAGCGGAAGACACCGACCTGCGGCTTCGAGCGATGCTTCCGGCCCTTCGGGGGCCCGCAGAGCGACCCGATGCCGAGCCGCTCCGTGACGCGCGGCCGGGCGTACGTGTCGCGCGCCGTCCCGGGCAGCGCCCCGGCGCCGCACCGGTCCGTGACCTTCGACCTGCCACGGGCTCGGCCGCTCGTCTCCTACGACGCCGACGACGAGGCGCCCGCGGCGACGCCGCGGTCGCGGCCGCGGTCGCACTCGTCGGTGTCCTAGGCCGCCGACACGCCAACCCCTCTTTCCTTGTCACACCGTATCGATTATGAATAATACTGTGGAAATCGCGCGTTGATGTCGATCGACGCGTCTCTCGTTCACTCTTGCGGGTATTTTTTGGGCGGAGAGCTGAGTAGCTTAAGCTTGCTAGTTAAGAGCGACTGTTACGCTTGGACGCGTTGTTAATCACGGGAACCACTGCCCCAGATAACTGGTTTTGTGCTCGGCAACTGCAGCGCAACGAACAACACGCGATAAGCAAACAGCGAGTTGGCAGCCAAGTGCAATAAGCGCCTCGCCCGCCCATAGATTGGCAGCAGTGCAAGCACCTCACAAAACCACCATGCCCAAGAAAGCCACGCTTCCGCCGGGCGCGGCCGGCCGCTCGCAGCAGACGCTCGCGCGGCGCAACCGGCGCGGCGCGCTGGGCAAGTGGCTCAAGCGCTACGCCGGCGTCGTGATTATCGCCGTCCTAGCCTGGGCCGCGAAGACCGCCTGGCCGCGCGCGCGGCGGAAGCTCTTCTCGCGCAAACTCAGCCCAAGGACCACGGCGGCCCGGGCGGCCAAGTCCATGGAGACGACGGCCGAGGCCGCGGCCGAGTGGGCTGTGTTACAAAGCCGGGGCGACAGTGCCATGGCGCGGGGCGCGCCGCGCGAGGCCGTGGCGCTCTACCGCGAGGCCATTCTAAAGGCGCCCGGGCTCAGCCCGGCCTACACGAACCTGTGCGCCGCGCTGAAGGGCCTGGGCGAGTACGCGGACGCCATGCAGATGTGCACCGAGGGCTACGCCAAGTCCAAGGACGATAGTGAAAGGGCGGCGGCTCTAGTGAACTACGGCGCCACGCAGTACGCGGCCGGCGGCGCGCGCTACTTGCGGAGCGCCATCGCGGCCTGGAGCAAGGCCAGCGCCATCGACCCCACGAACCACGCCGCGCACCGCTACTACGCCCGGGCCGCCCGGGCGCTGGGCCAGTTGCGGGACGCCGCCGAAGCGGAGAAGCTCGCCTGGACCGTGGACCCGCGCGCGGAGACTGTTTTAAACCTCGCTACCTTAGCGACGGCCTTGAATGCCTCAACGGGCGACCCGATCGGCGTCGATTTGCTGCGGAGCGGCTTTGGGGACCCGGCCGCTCTAGACGGCTTCGCCGAGGCCCTTGAGGCCTACGCCGCGCAAGCTCTGGAGGCGGGCAATTCGGCGGACCTCGCCCTGGTCAAGCAGGCCGAGTTCGTCTACCTGGACTACTCCAAGGCCGAGCCCGAAAAAGCCTGGGCTTCCCTCGTCGAGGCCAACCGGGCGCGGCGCAACGCGACGCGGCCCGACAGTATCAAGGGCTCGACCCCCCAGGTCAGCGCGGGCGCGGCCGCGGACTTCGCCCAGGCCTTCCCCGGCGGCGGCAAGGCCAAGCAGCGGCGGCTCAACCGGAAGCAGGCGGACCAGGACCTCCTGAACCATGTGGCCGGCGACGCGTCCATCGAGCTCAAGGAGGACACGAGTAAGAACCGCCCGGCGCCCGTCGCGGGGCCCGCGCAATTGTTTGTGGTGGGCGCGCCGCGGAGCGGCGGGACGCTCTTGCACGCGGCGCTGTCGCGGCACGCCGAGCTCGCGACGGACGGCGACGCGCCGTCCATCCTGGCGGAGCTCGCGGCCGAGCGGGGCCTCAAGTTCTTCGATCGGGCGAGCGACGAGGACCTCGCGGACGCCGGGCGCATCTACCGGCAGCAGCACCACGCGCGCGCCGTCAACGCGGCGACGGAGAACGCATCCTTTGCGATCGACGCCGCGCTCGAGAACGTCTGGTGGCTCGGGGCCGCGGCCCAGTATCTGGAGGCCGAGGACCCTGGCTTCAGGGCGCTCGTCATCCGGCGGGACATGAAGGCCGTGGCCTTCAGCTGCTTCAAGACGGCCTTCAGCCTCGGCGAGCGCGCCTGGGCGGACGACGCCAAGGACCTCGGCGCGCGGCTCCAGGCCATCCGGCGCATGGAGGACCACTGGCTCGCGACGATGCCGGACCGCGTCAAGCTCGTCGAGTACGAGAAGCTGGTCAGCGAGCCCGCGGTTGTTTTGGCGGACGTCTTCGCGTGGCTCGGGGTGGGGGCCTGCGAGCTCTGCCTGCGGCCGGACGAGACCGAATCAGCATTGACGTCGGCGGGCGCCACTGAAGCGAGAGGGCCGCCCTTCCACGCGCAGTCGCTGGCGGCCTGGAAGCGCTACGAGCCGCTGCTCGCGCGGGAGGTGTTCCCGCACCTGAAGTGAGCCGGGGGTCTCTAAGTTAAGGTGTGAAGATTTGAATACACATTAACTATTGCAACGCACGCGCGTGCCGCGCGATGCGCCCGACACCCTCGACCAGCTCGCTTTCGTCGAGCATCGCGAAGCAGAGGCGGATGTGCCGGTCCAGGCGCGCGGGGGCGGCGTCGGAGTCGACCGGCGCGCCGCCGCCGTCGCAGGCGTCGCCGACGAGAAAAGCCACGTCGTCGCATTCCTGGAGGAGCTGCGCCGCCGTCACGTCCGCCACGAGGATCTCGACCCACACGAAGAAGCCCCCGGACGGGCGGCAGAGCGGCCGCAGGACGTCCTTCGCCTCATCGAGCGCGCCCAGCAACGCCTCGCAGCGGCTCTGGGTTCTCTGGCGCATCGCGTCTAAATGGGTATCCGCGTCTCCGCTCCGCAGGACGCGCGAGACGATCTGCTCGGTGAACGGCGCGCAGCCGCCGCCGGACACTATGTACCCGCGCCGCGCGACCGCCGCGATAATCGGCGGCGCGGCCTCGATCCAGCCCAAGCGCAGCCCCGGCGCCATTATCTTAGAAAAGGAGGAAATCGACACGATGCGTGCGTCGTCGGGGATGGCGAGCGCGGCGGCACCGGTCGCGGCGGCGGCTGCGGGGTCGGAACTGTCGCCGCCGCCGGCGGACTCGCCAGAGGTATACGCGACGTCGAACTCGAGGAGTCGCGGTAGCGGTGCACGGGACCAGTCGTATAGGTGGTAGACGTCGTCGGCGAAGACGTAGAAGCCAAACTCGCGCGCGAGCTCCGCGAGCTTCGAGCGCCTCTGTTCAGAAAGCGAGGCGCCGGACGGGTTGCCGTGGCGCGGCACAATATACAGAGCTTTCGGCTTCGTCGTCCCGGCCCGGAGCGCCCGCTCGAGCGCGGCGACGTCCAAACCGCCCGCGTCGACGGGTGCCGAGCGAATCGCTAGCCCGTGGTCCCGGAAGACCTGGGCAGCTAGAAAGTACGTCGGCGCCTCCATTATCACCTCGTCACCCGGTTTCGTCAGCGCCGCCGCGCAGAGCTCGAGGGAGTGGGACGCGCCGCTCGTCGTGAAGAGGCCGTCGCGCCGCACCTTTGACCCGTAGCGGCGCGCGAGCCACTGCTGCAGCGTGTCGAGGTGGCCGGCGCTGCCCCGCGGCGCGCCGTACTGGATGGCCAGACCTGCTTCGGCGTTATTCGTCAGATCCGCGGCGGCGACCGCACAGGCTTTTGCCAGTGCGGCGTGCGGCAGCTCTGCGGTGGGCGGATGGCCGCGTCTGAGATCGATCATGCCTCTTGCAAGTTTGGTGAGGCTGCGTCTTGTGTGCAGACTCCGTGCTGTGCGGAGCATGCAGCACGAGTGATGCTGATGCCGTCAAATAGATGCAGCCTGCACCGGCCCGCCCAATCAATAACTCTGTGGAGCTGGTAGGCCTCTGCAGGTCTGGCTCGAGCAAAGCTCTCGATCATGTAGTCTAAGTCCCGGGTTTTTTTTTTTCCGACTGGTGCATCGCTAAGCCAGGCCCTCCATGATCTTCCGAGCCAATGCGACTCGCCTCTGGAGCGATAGTTGCGCGGTTCGCGAGCTCCTTTTGGGGGGCAAACTTTGCCCTTTCTCAGCTTTGTTTGAGCGCGCCTCGCGATTACAAGGCAGCCTCACACAGTATTGCGACGCCCGCAAGACACGCCGGGCAGCCTCCACGCAGCACCGATGCAATACTAGACGCAGCCTAAGACATTCACGATGGCCGGCGACGACGAGCAGCGGCAACCACTTTTAGGCGGCGACAGCCAGGGCGACTACGGCGCGTCCGGCGCCCCGCCGGCAGCCGAGGGCGAGAGCAGGGAAGCCATGGAGGCGCGGGAGGTCGCCTTCGCCTGCAAGACGGGCAAAGACGGCCTGAGTTCTGCAGAGGCCGCCTTACGACTTGACAAGTACGGCCCAAATATATTAGAGGAGCCGCAGCGCAACGAGTTATTGGTGTTCCTGGGCTTCTTCTGGGGCCCCATGCCCCTCATGATCTGGATCGCCATCATCGTCGTGGGCATCGAGCGGGACTGGGAGGACGTCACTGTATTACTAGTACTGCAATTGGTGAACGGCACGGTGGGCTACTTTGAAGAGAGAAGCGCGGGCGACGCGATTTCGGCATTGAAGAAGAGCTTGGCACCGCGCGCTTCGGTAAAACGCGACGGCCAGTTCCAGACGATCGAAGCTAAAAATCTCGTACCGGGCGACCGCGTCAATCTGAAATTGGGAGACATCGTGCCCGCGGATTCCAAATTAGGTGGAGGCAAACCCCTGGAGATCGACCAGGCCGCCTTGACGGGCGAATCCCTCCCGGTCACGCGGAGTGAAGGCGACACGGTTTTTATGGGTTCCATAGTACGAAGAGGCGAATTGGAAGCCATCGTATGCTTCACGGGCTCGCGCACCTTCTTCGGGCGGGCCGCGGAGATGGTTAATAGAGCCGCGGGCGAGCAGCAGGGCCGCTTCCAGAAAGTCATGTTCCAGAATATGATCGTGTTACTGTCTCTGTCGATCGTGCTGTGCACGGTGATCTACATCAAGCTCTTCGAGTCCGGGCTCACGGCCTTCGATGCGCTATCCACGACGATTGTCATTCTCATCGCGTGCATCCCCATCGCGATGCAAGTGGTCAGTACGACGGTGATGGCCGTCGGCGGCCGGGACCTCGCCGAGAAGAAGGCTATTTTAGCGCGCCTGTCGGCCATCGAAGAACTAGCGGGCATGGACGTTCTTTGTAGTGACAAGACCGGCACGTTAACGCAGAACAAGCTGGAGCTCTTCGACCCGGTCGTCGTGGATCCATCGTTAACGGCGAACGAGCTCGTGTTCTTAGCAGCATTAGCTGCGAAGCGCATGAAGGAGGGCGCCGACGCCATCGACACGGTCGTGGCTAATGCTGTCTCCCCTGAAGATAAAACACGCTTCGCCCAGTACCCGGAATTGGACTTCGAGCCCTTTGATCCCGTGACGAAGAGAACGGTCGCGCGCTTAAACACGCCGGAGGGCAAGGAGCTGAGCGTGGCCAAGGGGGCTACCAAAGTCATATTGGAGATGTGTAAAGACAGAGAAAAGGTCCGGGCGCAAGTGTTGAGGGCAAACCAGGAACTCGCCGATCGCGGGTTCCGGTCCATCGGTGTCTGCCGGGACACGGGCAAGGGTTATACCTTTGCCGGGGTATTGGCTTTGTTCGATCCGCCCCGCCACGACACGAAGGAGACGCTGGAACGTGCTAGGGCCATGGGCATCCGCGTGAAGATGATCACGGGAGACCAGACGGCCATTGCCGTGGAGACCTCTAAAGCTATATCATTAGCCGAAAAACCGGTTATCCTGGACATGAAGGAGTTCCAGAAGGCCGAGAGCCAGTCGGTGGCCGCGGCCACGCACCTCTGTGAGCGCGTGGACGGCTTCGCCGAGGTCTATCCTGAGCACAAGTACCGGATCGTCGAATTACTCCAAGGCGCCCGACACACGGTGGGCATGACGGGCGACGGCGTGAACGACGCGCCCGCGTTAAAGAAGGCTCAGATCGGCATCGCCGTCGAGGGCTCGACGGACGCGGCGCGGGCCGCAGCGGATATTGTTTTGACGGAGCCCGGTTTAGGCGTCATCATCGACGCCATCCTAACGGCGAGATGTATTTTCGCGCGCGTGCGGAACTACGTGATCTACCGCATCGCCTGCACACTACAATTAGTGGGCTTCTTTTTTGTGGCGTGCTTAGTTTTTGTCCCCGAAGACTTCTACTGCTACATGGACGACGTCCGGAGCGTCGAAGATTCGGTGTTCACGTCGTGCGACTACACGAACCCGGACTCGGGCACCCTACTCAGCCAGGTGGGCGACTGCCACGATAGTGAATTAGACGGGTGCGTCTACCCCTTCTTCTACCGCCCGGCCCAGTTCGCCTTCGCGCTGCCGGTGCTGGGCATCGTGATCATCACGATCCTAAACGACGGCTGCATGCTGACCATCGCGCGGGACCACGTCATTCCGGCGCAGACGCCGCAGGACTGGAACCTGCCCGAGCTGCGGTTCGTGGCCGTGGTCCTGGGCTGCGTGCCCCTGGGCTCGTCCTTACTATTACTGTGGCTGGGCCTCAAGTGCGCGGACGGCCTGTACCCGCCCTGGGCCTTTTTGTTCGATAGGCGGGTGCCGGAGGCCTACCAGAACGAAGAGGGCGACCGCTACTACCTGAGGTACGAGGAGTTATTAATGCTCATGTACCTCAAGGTCTCCATCAGCGACTTCCTCACGCTCTTCTGCGCGCGGTGTCGGGGGCCCTTCTACAGCCGGGCGCCGGCGCTGCCGCTCTTCTGCGCCTTTTTGGTGGCGACGGGCTCGGCGACGCTCATCGCCATGTTCGGCTCCGTGAGCGACAAGACGTACCCCATGGACGCCATCTCGGGCCGGGCCTGCCTTGTGGTGTGGGCCTACAACCTCGCCTTCTTCCTCGTGCAGGACGCCGTCAAGGTGGGCTGCTACCAGTTGATGGGCCTGCCCTGCTGCGAGGCCTTCCTCTCCTGCATCGGCGCGCGGGACGACTCCGTCGAGGAGGACGAGAAGAAGCGCCACCTCCTCGCGGAGGCCGGGGCGTGACCAACGTAATTAGGTTTTTAACAACCCATATAAGCTTACGCGCCTGTGGCCGCGCCGGCCCGCGCGGTGGCCACGGCACCGTCGCGGCGCGGCGCGTGGGCCCGTACGCAGCCCCGCATCGCCGTCCTTCGCCGTCCGTGCGGCGGCGGGTAGCAGGCGTCTCTAGCGAGTAGGAACTTGGTAGAACCTGCTCTCCCAAGTCTCCCGGGCTCTCCAGCGCCACCGCCCCGTCGACCTGGGAGAAAAGCGCCCAAAAGTGGCAGTTTGCGACTAAAAAAAATCGCAGAGCGCAGAACGATCTGCGGCGGCTGTCGTCGACGCAAGCGCGGCGCAGAGACCATGGCGACGGACGAGGACAACCACAAGAACGAGGCGCGCGACGACTGGACCGGCTGCACC
>Ga0114994_10000773_pt1 | contig 22195 bp, 16 predicted proteins | sample ArcticOcean_MG_C_9_FD_87043 | JGI IMG/M metagenome (GOLD analysis project Ga0114994, IMG submission 87043) | Marine microbial communities from western Arctic Ocean - ArcticOcean_MG_CB2_152 | ecosystem: Environmental > Aquatic > Marine > Oceanic | place: Arctic Ocean: Canada Basin | collected...
GAACACCAAAAACTGTCGATTTAAATACAGATAAGAAATCTTTTCCTCCTATATGTTTTAAAATAAATCGACTATTGATAAACATAGAAATAAGAGACGAAACAAGCATCCCTAGCAGAAGATAGGGTGACATCATTAAACATAAAGACCATACTTCTGAAAAGACAAGTTTAAAATATGTTAATAATATATCGAACATAGACTGATTTTAAACCTTTTTAAGATTATTTTACATAATATTATATGCTCATAAAACAATTATTACTTCTTTTACTAAGATATCAATAATATAATTAGGCAAATACAAATACCTATTGCTATTCCCATAAAAGACTCCGCTTTATTTGCAACAAATTAGTATTTTTATTTCTTAATCTTAGTGACCTAGGACACTGTCCATAATCTATATCACAGTCTTCATTATTGAACTCTGCTAATGATATAAATAATTAGGACGTATAAATAAGAGAAATTAAAAATTTGCTCGATAATTAAGGCCAACCCAAAACTTTGAATCTGGTATCCAACTTCCTTTTAATTTTGAATCTTTTGATAATCTGGTCAAAGAGAGACCTATTGCATCAGAAAAATTAAGGTTTAAAGAAGTCATTGTATTAAAGCCGGCTATGTATTGAAAAGAAATTTCATAAAAAGGAACTTTCGAAATTTGGATAAAATCCAACAATGAAAACTTTTCAATTAAGTCTGGTTTTTCTCCTATTTTCCCAAGAACGTCAAATCGAATATAAAAGGAAGGTAAAGCCGTAAATGATTCATTATTTTCATTTAATGGTTTTGAGCCATAAGATTCGTTAATCAAACTACCAGTTGTATCATAATTAGTTAAATACTCTTCTTCAAAAAATGATCTTTCGTATAATTCTTTATTATTACTTATTGCTACTTTCCTTAAGTCCTTGAGACGATGAGCAATCTTTATATAATGTATCCCCGGAGTTGCAGTAAAACGTCCTACAAAAGGCACTTTTATAGGTACTTGAACAGTTGCACCAAAGAGTGCATAACTATCTAGAATATTAATATTTTGAATTGAATCAGGAAGTGTAGACCAACTGGTACTATCTGAAACTAATAATGTCGGAGAATTTAAAATATCGCCAGAACTTGAAGGATAAAAAGAAAATCCTATTAAACCGTGAAAGTCAGTACTGGTAGAAAAAAGATTCTCAATATTACCACGTGCATACAAACCTAAATATTCTGACTTAGGTAAATCAATATCCGTTTTTGTTGTCGCAAAATCAAATGAGATAGGTAATCTAAAACCAAATTCAGATCGTTGAGTCGCAACACCTAATTCGGCTCCACCTCCAAGCTCACCAGGTAAACCAATTAATGTATTTCCAATCCTCATATTTGATGCATATTGAAGCATGTTAGATCTCATAGAGAAAGAAGAAAGAGACATTTTAAAGTTGCTCGAATGCCAGACCGAAAATTGGGAACCATAGCTAGCCATCAACCTATCACTCTCGCTTTTATGAAATACCGTTTCTGAGTCACTATTGAGATATTGATCTTTTGAAACTAATACACTTTGTATATCTTGACTAAAAATCCAGTCTACCCGTTCACGGTCAATGACAGTATAGTCAAGACCATTACCATACCAAATTTCATATATCTCGTTGGTATTACCTTTCTTTTGAACAATGATTATTTGATCGGTTGGCCCCATTTCTGTAATCCCCGCTCCGTATCCCTCATCGAGTATTCCATTATTGGTGTCATCAGTATATTTTAATTTTATATAATCTGAAACCGCATCCTCCATTAAAATATGATAGGGCTGATGATCTACTGTCCAAGCAATATACTTCCTCTTGTCAAGAGCAATGACCTCAGTCTCTACAGCATCTAAAATATTTATAGTAACATCGCCATTTATAGCTAAAGATTGATCTTTACTATCAGTTACCATGTAAGACAGGTTATATGTATTATTTTGATTCTTATCTTTTGGATTTTCAAAATCAGGTTCTTTTAAAAAAGCAATATCACCACTACGAGTAATTTTAAACAAATCTTTGTCAACACTTTTAGTGAGTTTATACTTTAAACCAGATTGATTTGAATCTGGATCCTCAACATTAATCCTAGTGATAATTTTCCCAGCATCTTCAGAATGATTAATATTGAGATCTTTATCTCCAACAATAATCGGAGCTTCATTTATATTTTTCACATTCACAGCAAGGTTAAGAACAATCGACTCTCCTGAAAGATCTGAAACCTGAAGGGATAAATTAAAAACTTTTTCTTTTTCATAATCAAAGGATCTTTTTGTTAACAACTTTTTTCCATCTAATCTAAAATCTTCTTTACTATCTCTAGCTAATCCAAAAGTGAATTGATCTTTTTTATCAGGATCCTCCACTATCAACGTTCCAACAAGGGAACCAATTGGCTTATTTTCAAAAATACTATTTTTTGTTAGACTTAAACTTTTAGGGCTATCATTGACTGGTTTAATTTTTATGGATACTTTGGCTGTACCAGAACCAGTACCAATATCTACTGAATAAGAGAAACTATCCTCTCCATTTTCATTTAAAAAAGGAGTATATCTTATAGATTGATCTTGGAGCAATGCTTCACCTTTTTTAGGGGGAGTTATAATTACAATTTTTAAATTACTTTTATCTGTTATACCATCATTTTTAAGTATATTTATATTGATACTCTCGTCTTCTAATAATTCGACTTTATCATTTTTGAGCTTTAATTGCCCTTGGCTAAAAAGAATAGTAATAAAAAAAAAGACCGTTGTTAAAATTTTGAATATTGAAATCATATTTGAATCCGATTTATTAAAAGTTTACTGTGATATAAGGAGAAAATAGCAAAGTTCCACCGCCCTGTAAGTTTTCATCTGGACGGCTTCCAGGATACCAATTCCATTTACTGTCAGGGTTATTACGATCATCTTGAAATTCGATAAAGCTATTACTCGGATATAGAGTAACATCAATTCCAAAATTGACCATCCTATAAACATTATGTTCTGCACCTAGACTATATGCTTTAAATCCACTTCCAGAAGCATTTACCTGTAAATAAGCTTTTGAATTTTTATTATCTGTCACACCTTCAACTTTAGCATAGAAACCAATTGAATTTGTACCTGCAACACGATCTGTAATTGTTATAAGACTTTCTTCAGAAACTTTTCCATGTATAAATTGCGTAAATGCAAGTCCCGCTTTTAATCTCATGGAAGCAAAAGGTTGACTAACTTTTAGCTCTCGTCCCTTACCACTCCGAGCTTTGACAGTACCCGTTGCTGCTCTTATTAATTGTTGATCGGAAGGATTTAGGTTCTCTAATGCAACTACTTTTGTTCTTTTCCCATCCCATTTTAAACTTTCAATAAAAGATTTATCCTCTTCGGATAAATCTTTAATTTTAAGAACTATTTTAAAATTATCTTTTGACCTTAATAAAGTAATGTCTTGTTTAGACCTGTCAGTTAACATAGCCTTGACTACGCTGCCCGATTTTGTTGCCCACTCCCTACCTTTTTTAGCCAACTTATGAGCTTTTTCATTTCGATTAACAACAATAGTTACAGAGACATCATTTAATCCTTGGAATAGCCCTGTTATTTTTTCAGAATTAATTTCCCATTTTCTTGAGCTTGCTAATTCTTTTTCTGCTTTTATCTTTTCTTTTTTTTGATCCTTTATCTTGTTCCCATATCCAGAATTAACATTTCTATTTATTTGAAATGTATTACTCCAATATAAAAGGCCACTACTTGCGGGTATAACCAAATGCTTTCGGCTAAAGACTTCAGCATGATCATATTCTTGGCCATTAGGGTCCATATAGTTGACTTGACCTCCAAGCGTATGTGTGTCAAATTTAAAACCAAATCCAAGATTACCCTCTAGAGGATGTCCTATACCCATTGCCGTTGAATTAGTTGATCCTGGAATTATTAAATAAGAGCTTACAATATCATTTGATAGCCCAAGAATTAAGTTTTCTGATAATTCTCTGGATAAACCCAGTTCAGGAAAGCCTTTCTCGATTCTAAAGGCTAGACTATTACTTTTTTGCCTAATGAAGACTCTTGAAGCACTGCTGACACTGACTTGAGAATTAGACCACCAGAAGGCATCTCGAGCATCTTTAAAACTACGTTCTTGGAAAACATTATCAACGGTACTAAAGGCCTCTAACTCCGATAAATCTCTTCGACTTACGTCTTTCCATTTATACTCTCTGGACATGATGGTATTAATTTGCAAAGGGTCCATTTTTTCAATTTCTTCCATATCAAATGTTTGATATTCCCCCATTTGATAATTTTTTGCTTTTAGTTTTTCAAGACTAATTTTTTCACTACTAACATCCATCTGAACAATAATAGAATGAGAAGCCTGAATAGTGTTTTGTTCAAATTTATCTACCTCAATTAAGCGATTAATATAAGATTCAATAAATTCACTGTTAACAACAGGATCAGCAATTTCCCAGTAGAGAGACTCTTGGCTAAGAACTAACGATCCTAATAAAAAAGAGGTTCCAAAGACTTTAATGTTTTTAATCATAATATTCAAACTCATTATCCGATACGGTTTCTGCTTTATATTTATCTACGACTTTAATTCTGATTTCAGTTGTTGTACCAAACTGAGGCTCATCCATTTCAAAACTATATTTAATCACTCTACGATTCCCAATTCGCTTTTCAGCTTGTTCTTCATCAAGTTTTCCATATATGCCCGATAGTGGTACTACTGCTTTTTTACCATTTTTATTCCCATAAGTGGTGACAGTAAGCATCATATTATTACTACCCTTCCCTAATCTTTTAAATTCTAATCTAGGTGGTGGAATTTTCTTAACAGAGACTTCATGGCTAAGCCCTTTGACTTGCTTACCATCTACAAAGGTTTCAAATTTCAATTTTCCTCTGCTTTTTGGAATTAATTTAGCTTCGAAGGAATTAAATATTTTTGAAGTAACAGCTGAGCCCGATATATTTACCGAAATTCGATCTCGATCAACATCCTTGACTCGACTATCAAAGATATACTGTTCGCCAATAAAGATTTCTTTATCCTCATTCAATAAACTGTACTGTGGATCCACAGATACAATCTTAATCTTTGAGATACTCGATTGTTTATCTCTTTTTCTAAGGCCGACCACCTCGATAGTCCCGTCACCAATTCCCTTCCCGCTTATAAAAGACCTCGGCAAACCCGATTCAAAGCCACTGATTAGATCTTTCCCACTTGCAATTTCCACATTAAAGTCAGCCTCAGAATTAACACCCCCTACAGAGAATGGGATTTTCCAGTCCAGACCTTTCAGAACAGTATACTTATTTTTATCGAAAAGAATGAAAAATTCTGATTGCTGCCCATCCATATAGATAAGAGTGACTGGCGTATCGAACTCTCTATTCATTTCAAAGCTACCTTTTTTTGACACCTCATCATTTATGATATCTAACAATTTATCTGTAACTGTATAATCGCCAAATGCTTTAGTCCATTTGGCATATGTAAGGGTGTCGATGTCAGGAATAAATTTCACTCCTAAATTGACATCGAATGGTTGGTTCAGATAATTTTCTTCAACGCTATTAACATCAATTTTGGCAACATAACGATTGTCTTGCCCGTCTTCCTTAAATGGTTCAACCAATACAGAATCAAGCTCCCAGACAAATGAATCATCGACTCTAATAGAGTCACCATCAACTTCAACAATAGAGGTTGTAAAACTAGGTTCAAATTCAATCGACCCTTGTTCGTATTGACCATCTACATTAAAAAATAATCTATAATAGTCAGGATCATCGTAATTAGACTCAACATCACTTATCTCAACAAGGGTTTCAAGCTTATCTTTCGCTACATTCTTTAAGATATCATCTTGTCGCTGCTTATATAGATGGAGTTCACCTTCAATGGCAAACAAACTCAATATTGAACCGAGATTAATTAGGAAATAAATTTCTACTTTTTTCATTTTTCAGGACCTATTTAGTGATCGCTTTTGAAAGAATATCGTTAACCTCTTTTTTAATTTGGTCACGAACTTTCCCATTTGAAAGATTCGCTAAACCCTCACCCATTTCTGCAACTTTAACAACAGCCTTTGTCAGATCAGAAATTTCTTTACTATCCATACTGGCAACAGATGCTCCCGAAGAAGAAGAAGAAGAAGGTCCATCGCTAGACTCTGGCCCTAAACCATAAATAGCTTTGGCATAAAGTATTAATAAACAAAACTCTATAATAAGAGCAAGGATTGATAAATAAGTCATCGCTCCAATATGATCGCCTAAAGTTGCAAGAATAGATCTAAAACCGACAACAACTAGTAAGAATGCAGCTCCTCCATAGACTAGAGCAGTCATTGCATTTATATCTGACCTTAATTTCATAATACTTCCTTTTTTGATTTAATTGATTTATCTAATTGTAAAAGACTTTGATTCAGATGTTTCAAGGCAATCATCTGATAGAGTAAAAGTGATTTTATAATCTCCAGCATTACTTGAGCTTGGACTCAAAGTTAGATTCCCAGAATTATCAAGGTCAACCCAGCTAAGTTGATTTGCAGTGTAAGGAGTCCCAAGAACAGATTCTTCATCAACGGTTTGAAAAACAGCTTGAATTGAGATTGGATCTTCATTTGGATCATCCCATAAAACCTGATAAGCAATTGTTGTGTCTGAATTCATTTCACTTGGAAAGTCTGACAGATCGGTAAAACTAGGAGCATTATTTGCTACGACTGTGAGGTTGAATGAATGCGAAGTTGATTTGGGGTTATTAGGTCTATTATCTTCTATGGACAGGATAATAGTAGATGTTGCAGCATCGCTATTGGTTGGCGCATCTACACATAAAAAATTCCCGTTAGGATCAATAGTTAGCCAACTAATGCTTTCATCAACTGTAAATGAAACAAGATCAGTCCCGGTGAAGTTAGACGAGGAGTTATTTGGATCATTCCAATTTAAATCTAAAATAAGATCATTTACATCCAGACAACCAACAGTTACTGACATCGATGATGGCGCATTCAGAAAAACTGGAGCAACATTAGCACGAACCTCAATATTTTTCTCCTCCGTAACTTCAAATTCACCATCGGTAATAGAAAAGACATAAGAGTTTATGCCTACATTTGATGAACTGGGGGTACCCACCATCAGTCCCTCATCTGATATGGACAGCCAACTTGGGCCTAATGAACTTAGAGTTGGATTTTGGCCTTCATCAATATCCGACCACTGTAGCTTGTTGAAAGAGTATTCAATATTTTCATCAGCGTAAGAAATCACGGAATTTAAATTTGAGAAAAACGGAGATTCATTCACATTATTTATTTTTAAATACAATGTAAAATCGCTTTTAAGGTTATCAGGGCTATCATCTGAAACTGAAATATTTAATAACACTTGATCAGCGCCGCTTAAGGCTTCATAATCAATACTTCCACTATTAAGAATGAGGTTCGGTGAATTCGCTGGGGAAAGACTAAAATAATTCCCAGCAGTATTACCAATCGTTTGACTTGTTATGGAATAAAAAAATTCGTCATCAGGATTTACATCTTCCGCATTTAAAGTTGCGATAGCAATGCCTGGAGCAGAGTTCTCTGGTAGCTGTCCTACATCATCATTGGCTGCGATTAACCATACAGCACTTCCTTTAGGAGGAACTGGGGTAGTGGATTGGTTATTACCAGGGTACGTTACCACTACATCTTCACATGCTAGAATTAAAAATAGAAAGGTTGAAAAAACTAAAATTGTAATACGTTTCATTATATCTTTTTTTTCACAATTGTTAAGCGGAAAAATAGATATTTTGATAGCAGAACCTTGGTACGCCAAAACTACTAAAGTACTACGCCAAAACTACTTGATCTTTATTTTATTGGTTACATGCGGGTATAAGAAAGTTCTAGACTTACAATTTAGAGATAAGTTATATTTTTTATAAATTGAAACAACAAATTCAAATCATTAACAAATAATACTCGAAAAAAATAATGACTAAAATAAAAAATAGTATGACCTCAATCGTGCTCTCTTCTCTAAAAAATAATTCGCCTAAAAAGAGTCTAGTTACAAAGCCAGTTTATCTTTTAGAATCGCCATGGAAACTAAAAAAGAAAGTTAAAGATGATACTAAAAAATTATGGAAAAGTATAAACAATGGCTTCATTCATTTTTTTGAATCACCATCTTGACACTTTATATGGAGAGCTTAAATCACCTATTTAAATATTTTCTTCAGTCCTTTAAGCCAACTAAACACTAAAAAGAGAAAGAATAGTGATGCGATAATCCAAAAAAGTATATCTAAATCCATATTAATTTAACATTCCGAATTATTTATTATAAAATTTATCAATTCCTTCATTCGCTAATTGATCTGCTTTTTCGTTCCCTGGATGCCCAGAGTGCCCTTTAACCCATTTCCAATCTATTTTATGATGTTGTACTAGAGCATCTAACTCAACCCATAAATCTTTATTTTTCACTGGTTTCTTGGCTGCTGTTTTCCAGCCATTCTTCTTCCAATTATTAATCCATTGATTAATACCATTTTTAACATATTGAGAGTCTGTTGTTAATTCAATACCTATATTTTCACCAATTGCTTTGAGACCTTCAATAACAGCAATTAGTTCCATTCGGTTATTTGTAGTATTCGGTGCATAACCATTCAGTTCGGTTTCAAAACCCTTTGTTTGAATAAATGCACCCCAACCTCCAATACCTGGATTTCCTTTACAAGCACCATCAGTATATAGGTCTACTTTATCTTTAAAATTTTTCAATTTTAAAATTAACCTTCACGTAGTAGATAAGATTTATAAACTCTATCAATTGCAACCATAAATGAGGCTATTCTCATTGGTACATTTTTATGCTTTTTAATTTCATAGAATTCATTAAATGCATTTACCATTTTATCTTCAAGTCTCTTATTCACATCTTCTTCAGTCCATTTAAATTGTTGAAGGTTTTGAACCCACTCAAAGTAAGAAACAGTTACACCACCAGCATTTGTTAAGATATCTGGAATAATCGCAACTTTCTTATCCCATAGTTTTGTTGCCGCTTCTCCAGTCACAGGACCATTTGCAGCTTCAATAATGACTTTACAATTTATGGAATCAACATTCCCAGCATGTATTGCACTACCCAAAGCAGCAGGAATTAAAAAATCACATTCCAGAGCTAACAGCTCATCGTTTGTAATCTTTTTTCCCTGATCGAAGCCATCAATTGTTCTATGTTCATAATTATAATCAAATAAAGTCGGAACATCTAAGCCTTCTGGATCATAAATTCCTCCTGTAACATCGCTGACCGCAATAATTTTAGCTCCATATTCATGAAGAAATTTGGCGGCATAAGATCCAACATTACCGAATCCTTGAATAACAATTCTCGCCCCTTTTAGATTAATATTCCATTTTTCAGCCGTCTCACGAGTAATAATTGCGGTTCCTCTACCAGTTGCCGCTTCTCTACCTTCTGAACCGCCAAGCTCTAATGGTTTACCTGTAACAATTGCAGGTGTATATCCATGTATTTGACTATACTCATCCATAAACCAGCTCATTACTTGCGCGGTCGTATTAACATCTGGAGCTGGTATATCTATATTCGGACCAATGATTGGATCAATTGCTCTAAAAAATTTACGGGACATCCTTTCTAGTTCTGTTTTACTATAATTTGAAGGATTTACTGAAATTCCACCTTTTCCTCCACCATAAGGGATATCGACTAGAGATGTTTTCCACGTCATTAAGGTTGCAAGAGATCTGACTTCATTAATATCAACATGAGGATGATACCGTATTCCTCCTTTAAATGGGCCCCTTGTATTATTATGCTGGACACGATAGCCCATGACACTTTCTAGTTCACCGTTATCTAGTCTAAATGGTACTTCAACAGATAATTCACGGTCTGGCATTTCTAGAGCTTTTGCAATATTTGGTTTCAGACCTAATTCTTTTACTGCTTTTTCATAAGCAGCTGAAGTTGGGTTCGTACTTGATGTGTTTTTTGACATATTTCCTCTTAATATTATATAATTTGTAAAGATCTTTTTATTTCATCATTTCCTACAAAAAACTTGGTTGATTTTCCAACAGGATCTAATTTATTTTTTACAGCATTATAAATCATTGAAGATGCCAGGATATCAACTCTTAATCCAGACCCTCTTGATTCAGAAAAATTTTCTAGCCAGGTTTGTTTATCTTGTAGTCTCAATAGCATACCCGGCCTAAAAATTGAAACATTTAAGAATGAGAAATTTGTTAAAACAGATTGCTCTTTTTGTCCAATGGTTTTCATATAAAATAATGGATGGAGCCAAGTTTTAGCCCAGATATTTTGATTTGCACCTTTAGCTGAAATCAATGAAGCATGATTTATTTTAGCTTTTTGAGCCATTGCTGCAGCTTGATTTGATATGCCTACTTCTATATCTACAAAATTACTTGCACTTCCTGCGAGTGATCTTGTTGTTCCGATACAATTAAAAAAAACATCATTGTCCAACCAATATTTTTCGGTTGAGGATAAATCAGACATTGAAGGAATGACAACATCTCTTAATTTATCATTCTTTTTTCCACTCAGTGATGATCTTCTTCCTACAGTCGTCACAAGTTCGCAACTTTGGTCATCTAATAATTTTTTTAGAAGTTGGCTTCCCGTTGCTCCAGTAGCTCCAATAATTATTGCTTTAAACATATAAAAATCTAAATCAGCTTATTCATATAATTAATATTATTTTAAAAAATCTTCTAGAAAAAAAGTATTTGGTCAGCTAAAAATTATAAGAATAAGAAGAACTAATAGAGTGATTGCGAGGTAAATAATGACAGGTGCAAAGGATAACTTATTTTTACTATTCATTATAATTTATATCTTTAGATGTGAAAGATTGTATGTAAAGCCAATTCCACAATTCTTTTGAATCCCAAACATCAACCCAGACACCATGGTCTCTATTTTTAATCTCAGTATATTTTGGTTTTCCTCCAGATTCTCTTATTGCATCATCCATCTCTCTGGACCTTTGGACACTTATGACATCATCCTTTTCACCATGCCAAGACCATAACGGGATATTTGAGATTAGACTACTTTTTGAGGTATCTCCACCCCCGCAAATCGGTACACCTGCAGCAAAAAAGTTAGGTCTTCTTTGCAGAGCGTCCCAAACTCCATAACCACCCATTGATACTCCCATAATATATATTCTATTCGTATCTATTTGGTTTCTTTTATTTGAAATCATTTCATCTAGAACTTTAAAAGTCATTTCTAATGTTTTTGAAATTGGTGGCATTTTATGATTGAGAGTAGTCCAATCAACATCGACCCACTGTTCATCAAAAGGTACTTGAGGTGCAAAAAGAAAAGATTCAAATTCCAAGAAAATTTTTTGTTTCGAGAATGCATCAATACTTCCAGTATCGAACAACTGCTCTTCATTATTACTACCACGACCTCCTGCTCCATGCAAAAATAAAAGTAAGGGATATTTTTTTTCAGGTATAATATTATCAGGTTCTCTAAAACAATAATTTAGTTTTTCTGAATCAGAAAATTCTTTCGTTTCCTGTTTATACTTGCTCAGTTCTTTTTTATAAAATGAATTCTTCTGTAACATATATTAATTAATCAATTTAAATCGTGATAAAAGTTCTGAACTTATTTTATAAAAAGATAGAATGAATATAATTAAAACAAGAACCATAATTTCCTCGATGCAAGATATCCTTCTTTCTTATCTCTAATTTATGATTATACATCGGGTCATAATAGTTATGAAGTAATTCATAAATCCAGGCTCTATGTTTTAGTTCTGATTCACTCTTGAAAGCATCTTCAATTAACTGATAAATTTTTTCATACAGCTCACCGCCAAGTCTTTTTTTAATTTTTTTAAGAGCAAATAAATATTTTTCCATTAAAAAAATTGGATTAATTGCGTCTTCAAGAGCTAAAACTATGTATTCATTTACTATATTCGTTATTCTTTCTTCAATATCAATGTCCATTACTATTAATTTTGAATTTTGCATTTTTGAATACCAATTATTTGGTAAGGTCGCCTTGCCGATCGTTCTGCTTTCATCTTCAAGCAATATTTGAGAAGAAGCATTATTCAGGTAATTGAATAAAAGTTTGTTCTCAAAATTAGCGCAAGTACTTTGCAGGATATTTGTCCGCCCAAAAGCCGATCCCCTATGATTTGCAAGGCCTTCAATATCTATAGCTTGGTTAAACTTATTTAATAATACTGTTTTTCCAGACCCTGTTAAGCCACCTAAAATAAACCATTTTTTTCTATAAATTTGAGTACCTATAAATTGCTCTAGGATTTTATTTCTTATATTTTTATATCCTCCAGCTAACCTATCAACATTAATCTTTTTTTCACTTAACCATTCCTGTGCTAATTGAGATCGGAGCCCTCCTCTAAAACAAAATATCGAGCAACCAATATTTGAATTAATATGAGTTTCCCAACCCTTGATTCTATCTTCTTTCGTACTACCTGAAGTCAATTCCAGCCCCAGTTTCATCGCTGCTTCTTGCCCATGAATTTTATATTCTTTACCAACAGCTTGAAACTCATCATTCTTTAAGATTGGAAGGTTAATACTGTTGGGTATTGTCCCTTTTTCAAACTCATTTTCAGATCTTAAGTCGATATGACTAAATTTTGATATATTTAATAAATCCAATGTTTAGGTTTTTTATATGTGAATTAAGAATGGATTATTTTACAACTTATAGATAGAGTTTATATTATCTAAATAATACTAAAATAATAAAACTAATGATCAATAAAAAGGAGACTGGATTTAACCACTGAAATACGGTTCTACATATTCCAAATATTTCAATCTAAATTTTGATATTGGAACATCTGTTTCATCCTGGCTCATTTGTTCATTAGATTTTGACATAGACAGTTACCCTCACTCTCTACCTTCATATTCTTCCCATCATATTTACCAGGATTAACATTTTTCTGCACATTTCTCACCATCAATGGATGCAGAGATAATTCCCCCTGCATAACCAGCCCCTTCACCGCAAGGGTATAGGCCTTTTATTTGAGGATGTTCTAGCGTTGCACTATCTCTGGGAATACGCACAGGAGACGATGTTCTACTTTCGGGCGCATGCACCACTGCTTCGTTCGTAAAATAGCCCTTCATTTGTTCTCCTATTTGGCGCAACCCTTCTTGTAGATTTTTTGCAATAAACTCAGGAAATATAGTGTTGATCATAGCTGATTTTGTTCCTGGTATATAAGAACTTTTAGGAAGATCAGTGGATAATATGTTGTTTGTATAATCAACCAATCTTTGAGCAGGTACTCTTTGTGTTTCACCTGCTAATTTCCATGCCGATTGTTCTATCTCTTTTTGAAATTCTACACCTGCTAAAGGACCAAAGCTTTTAAATTTTTCAAAATCTTCTACTTTCAGTTCTACTACTATCCCTGAATTAGAAGTTGGGTAATCTCTTTTAGAAGGCGACCATCCATTAGTCACCACTTCACCTGGGCTAGTAGCACAAGGTGCAATTATTCCCCCAGGACACATGCAAAATGAGTACACACCTCTACCACCAACTTGTTTGACAATTGAGTAAGGAGCAGGCGGTAAAAAGGCACCTCTGCTCTTGCATTTATATTGTATCTGGTCAATCAGGTCTTGAGTGTGCTCTACTCTTATTCCAAGGGCAAAAGCTTTTGCTTCTATCGCAATTTTTTTTTGGTGTAATAATTCAAATATATCTCGAGCAGAGTGACCAGTCGCTAAGATGATTTTATTGGCTTCAATTTTTGTACCATTTTGTAACTCAACCCCTTTTACGGCATAGTTTTTAATATTAATGTCTGTTACGCGGCTATCAAAAAGTACTTGTCCTCCGTATCGAATAATTGTATCCCGAATAGTTTGTATGATTTTTGGTAGCTTGTTGGTTCCAATATGAGGATGGCTATTCACCCTGATATTTGGAGTTGCACCATGCCTAACCAAAACATCTAATATCTTATTTACATCTCCTCTTTTCTTAGAACGCGTGTAAAGTTTTCCGTCTGAAAATGTTCCGGCACCTCCTTCGCCAAAACAATAGTTAGAATCTTTACTAACAATATGGTTTTTTGTGAGGTTGACTAAATCTCTTCTTCTGGATCGAACATCTTTTCCTCTTTCAAGAACAATGGGTTTTTTGCCTTTCTCAATGAGCTTGAGAGCTGCAAAAAGGCCAGCAGGACCAGCTCCAATAACAATAACTTCATCTTTCCCACTTACATCTTGATATTCAGGTAAATCTTCTACTTTTTGTACAAATTCTTCCTTTACGTAAATAGAGACTTTAAGATTGATCTTAGTTGTTTTTTGCCTTGCATCAATGGATCTTTTAAGAATCTCAATATGTTTGATGTCACCTTGAGGAATATTCATTTGTTTTGCTATTATTTTTTTTAGCAACTCTTGGGTTGATGCAATTTCAGGTAGCACTTGTATCTGCAAGGTATTTATCACGATTAAAAAATACAGATTATGATTAATAAAAAGGTATTTCTAATTATTTATATTTTAGTTATGGCCCATTTAAAAAATATCACCACAACGATTACAACCCCCTATGAACATAATGGATATAAACACCCGCTATAAACTAGTTCGAAAAATATAAAACTTTTTTCGTCTGCATTTTTATAAATTCACCCTCTTTATTTCAAAAAAAAAGCGCAAGAGAATGAAAATGAAAAATAATATTCTTTCTTTAGGAATATTTTTAAAGTCTATTTTATTTATAGATACTGTACTATGTACAGATTATACTTGGTATTCTAATTTTAGATACCGCTTAAAAAATGATACATCTGAAGATGTAATTAAAAATACAATTTCTTCCTCTTCTGAATTGCGTACTCGCCTTGGTTTAAAAATAACAAATGATAATGCAATGGGACATTTTGTACTTCAGGACTCAAGAACTGTTGGGGAATCTAAAAATAATTCTGGAATCACAGGAGAGACCCTTCCTGTTTTTTTTCATCAAGCGTATTTTAGCTTAAAATTAAACAAGCAGAGTTTAACCATTGGACGTTTTGAGTTAGCGTTTGGAAGTCAAAGAATAATTGCAAAAAATAATTGGAATAATGTTGGTCGCTCTTTTGAGGGTGTCTTATTAAAAGGCCATTATGAAATTCTAGATTTAAATTACCATGCATTTTCACTCCCATTGCATGAGCAAATTTCAAATCATCATGATAATTCAAAAGATAGTTGGTTAAGTGGAGTCTATTTAAATAAATACTTTACAACTAAGCCAGATAATAAACTTTCAACAGAAGCTTATTATATGTTCTCTCAGGATAGTACGGAAAAATATTCTTACAATATGTTTGGATCTAGAATAGAAATGAATTGGAATTCTTTGCTGCTAGAATCTGAGTTTGCATTTCAATTAAATGATTCCATAAATGCCAATTTATCTTCCATAAACTTTGGGTTCCAACCTAAAAAATATAAGTTTTTTAATAGTATAATAGTTGGATTCGAGCAAGTCTCAGGAGATGACACAACTACCCTAGACAAAGAAGAAGGATTCTCTAAATATTTTGGCGCACGTCATAAACACCATGGTTTTTATGATTATAAAGAACATAAAAAATACTTTGGCCATTTACATGATGGACTAAATGAAATAAATATAAAAACAAACTTTAAATTAATGAATTATTCTTCTCTTTTAATTGCTTTTCATAATTTTAAAAGTAACTATAAAAAAGAAAAGTATGGAAGTGAGTTTGATTTTATTTTAAAGACCAGACATAATAAACAAATGTCTTCGGAATTAGGAGTTTGCCTGTATCAAGAAGAAAAAAATAAAAATGATATTTTACCCTTTTTATATTTATCTCTAAATGTTAGCATATAAAGAAAGGGCACCAAAATGGTACCCTTTCCTGGTTCATTGATCATTGAACCTCTACTTGTGAGGTGACACAAGAATTTTATTTTAATAAGGTCATTTTACCAATTACAGATTGATTTTTTGTAGATATACGATATAAATACAAACCACTTGGTACACTAGCCCCATTCTGATCTATGCCTTCCCATTTAATTGTATGATATCCAGCATTTAATTTTGGAATATTAACTTCATAAACTGTTTGGCCTACCATATTAAAAACTGTCATTTGAACAGATTTATAATCCTGACCGATGTTAAAAGATATATCGGTGCTAGGGTTAAAAGGGTTTGGATAGTTTCCATGAAGAGTTATTCTGTCAGAAATAATAGATGCAATATTATCGTCAATATTTAACAATCCAGAAACGTCTAACCAAGACCAACCCTCTAGCCAATTTTCATTTCCAAAAGCTCCTTTGTGATCTGCTTGTACAAAGAAATCATCTTCAATCACATCGTCTACTCCTTGATAAGCTGGGCCGTTAATCATTGGCATCAAATTAGTTGCTTCTGGGAGGCCATCGGCATCTACTGTCATTGATAAACCAGCAGATTCCATTACATAATCACCTGTCCAGGTACCATCTGTTGCTTCATCAAAATCATCCCATGGATCTCCAGCAAGACCATTCATTACAATGCTACTGGAAATGTATAGATAATCAGGATATCCATGTGCAACTGCTGCTGCTAAATCCTGTGTTACCAACTCAGATCCATTATCATCATTGCGAACTCCATCGTTCGCTCCATGAATAATATAGTTCCGGAAATCTCCTCCTGTTCCTTCACGTAATCGTAATGCATCTTCTCCATGACTCGGAGCACTAATCACTGTGACATTTGAAAAACTTGGAAAAGACCTCGGAGAGCTGTCTAAGTCTCCATTAGTTTTATTGTCCATCTCATGTGCTTTATCACTGTCATCCGCTCTTACTACTAATAAGAATTGTCCACGACCTTGGTATCCTTGGTCTGTGTCAAAAGCATCATCACCAACTGCAATTACAGAGCAATACTTAAGATCCACCGTTCCACCAAACATCTCAAAACCATCATCTAAGTTTAGTCCTACTTCGCAAAACTCTACTGTGGTTCCTCGACCAACACCGGCTAAAGTAATACCATTAATCTCATTGTCTGGTGCGATAGAAGATCCACCGTTCCACACACGAACATAACGTAAAACTCCAGAGTTGTCTTCTGGATCATCTCCACCGTATACAACCCCTGTTAATCCTTCTACATTATTGGTACCACCCGTTGTACTAATTGGAGCATAACCATTCACAATGATTCCACCCCAAAGACCACGGCCATTGCCATAGTTAGCGTCGTCCGACTCTAGCTCCGAACGAAACGTAATTGGTGCGTCTGCAGTACCTTCAGCCATAACCTTCCCTCCTTGCTCCACAACTAAGCATGGTGCTGGGTTATCGGCTGAATAGTTTGCATCGTAGCGTCCAACAATTTCAGTTCCTGCTTCTATGGTTAGTGTAGCATCAGCTTTCACAAATGCTTGATTATTTAAATAGTAGGTGTTGTCAGAGGTCCAAGCAACATCTGAACTGATGTCCCCTTCAACTGTTATAATATCACCATAACTGAATGATATAGCAGCTATCAGAAACGATAACACCTTTTTGTCTTTTAAAAATTTATTCATTAGAATCTCCTTTTTTTTTAGTTGTTAAATTGAATAGCGATAGATATTGATCGCCCTGGTTTATACTTTTGTGTTGTATAATATCTGTCATTAAAATAATGAGCGATACGAACTTGTTGGTTTAAAAGATTGCTTATTTTTAATGATAGTTTAAAAGCAGAGTATTTTTTACTCGCAACAATATTTAAAGAATGAAATGGTCGCTCCCAAAAATGTCCCGCTACTTCGTTTGATATTCTGACCAATCTTTTACTGAAAGAGTTATATGCTAAGTTTAGATCATAACCAACCTGGCTTTTAAAGTTTAAACTCATATTAAACACAATGTTAGACTGACCTTGAAGAGGCCTTGATTTTTTCCCACTTTCACTATCCACTGAATTTGCAAATCCTGATTCGGCATTCAATACCGCATTATAAATAAATACCGAGTCGGGAAGCACAACCTCAGATTGGCTTAAAGACATATTACTGTTTAAAGATAAAAAACCGTATTTAGCAGGAATAAAGTTGATCCCTTTTCTAATTTCTGCTTCTAATCCATATATATTTGCATATTTACCATTTTGCCATGATTTTGTATATGATAATCCACTTGATGCAATTAAAGATTCCTCAATTGGATTTTTAAAATGTTTCTGAAAAACACCTAAAGATATTAACTCTATCCCCTTAGGGTAATATTCATATCGTATATCAGAGCTTTGTATGGTTGAATTTTTCAAGTGGGGGTAACCAATAGTTTCATCTGCTCCCAAAAACTCTTGAAATACATATGGCGCATATTCACGGAACTGTGCTCGTGCTAATGTTTTAGAAAATGAAGTCCTTATTTTAGATTTTTCAGTTAAGTTGTAATTAACAATTAAAGCAGGTAAAAAATTATTTGAAGCGTTTTTAAATGCTATAATTGAGGTGTCCATCTCATCTACAAAAGGTTCTCCCTCATTCCACAAATTATCACCATTAAGATCTTCAAAAGTTTCGGTTTCATCATAAGTGCCGTTAGCCACTAATGTATATGGCTTATATTTTAAAACAGGATGATAGGGGTCCATATTCATACTATAATTCTCCCATCTTCCACCTGCACTTATTTGTAATTTTTCATTCCATTTGAGGTTATACATAATATAGGCGGCTTCAATTTTTTCATTTGCTTTATAGGCATCAAAACCACTCGTCTTTTCGCTATAAAACAAGCCTTCGTTTATTAAACCCAACGAATCATTCGAGTTTGCCCAATAACTCTCACCTAATGCACCATTAAGATTATCTAATCCGGATGTTGTAATACTGTCGTCGTTTTTCATTGAAAAATCAGAATAATCCAAGTAAAGATATCGTCTTTTAAAATCTCTTTTCTTTGAATCTAGTTTTATACCATATTTGAGCTCACCGTATTGCTCTGTCTTTATAGTATGATCCCAGGAAAAACCAAAAATTTCTTCAGCTCCATTACTATTATATGAAACTCCAGGATCAGAACTATTTCTCAAATAAAGGTCATAAACACCTGTATAAGGGTTCAATGGATCACGTTGATACTCCCATTCTGATTTGTTCGCAAAAGGCTCATACATATTTGAGCTTCCAATAGTATATTTTAAATCAATCTCATTATCAGCTAGATATTTAAATTTATTTTCAATTGAAAATGTGCTAAGCTTAATAGACTTTTCATTGTATCGTTGTGATATTAAAAGGCCGCTTTCATCTAAAAATGAGATCGGATCGCCAGGATCCCAATTATTATTATTATTATCATCTGTAAATTGTTCTCCAATATCGTAAAAGCCATTGGAGTTCAAATCATCCCAATTCTCACCTGTATAGGAATCTCCATTCTCTAGAAGAAATAGACTAAAATCTTCCCCAGGATATAAATCTTTATAATCATAAGTAAGTTCCCCAGATAATCCAGTAGCTTGGGTAAAATTATCTTTAGAAGTATGAGTGTATACATTTCGGAACCCAAATCTTAATTTTTCTCTAAAGGTAAGTCCAAAACTAAAGTTAAAACCCATATTTGTAGATTTTTCATATATGTTTCGATCTAAACCAACAAAACCAGGTCTTAATAGCTTATTATATATAATTGAAGTATCACCATCACTACCAATGGAGATGGTTCCTACATCACTCGGGTCATTAAAAGCAACATAGCGATCCATTCTTTCTTGATTATGTTTTTGTTTACTGGAATAACTACCATCTGCAATAAACCCTAGCTCAAAATCATCACCCATACCATATTTTGTTCCATAGGTTAAACTTGTGCTTGTAGGGAGATTTGCTTTTATTAAGGAGTTCTTAAAATTATTAGGTAATAAACTATTTTTCTCATAAGCATTTTGGTACCATGAAAAATATCTCTCTGGACTTGAATTCCAGCCGATTGTATCTCCCGTAAAACTACTAACTACTGGTGTCATCAAGTTGGTTCTAAAAGTATCAGGAATAGACCCATAGCTAACCAATTCATTTTCAAAATTATTGGGTAAATCTCTAGATTGATCCACATCAAAACCTAAAATGGAATTTTGCCGCGGGGAATTAGTGCGTATCTCATCTCCAGGCATTATGTTCCCTGATAAACCACTTCCAAGTTTAACTTTGTATAATGTTTTTGATGGATATAGCTTCGTTTTAATATTTACATTTCCGCCTCCAAAAGCACCGGGAAGATCCGGTCTATAACTTTTTGCAACATCAATTCCAGATATTAAAGCGGTACTAAACAAATCAAGAGGAACAGACCTTTTATCAGCTTCAGGACTTGGCATCCCAACTGAATTCATCTGAGCGCTACTGTATCGATCTCCAAGACCTCTTACAACCAGAAATTTATCATTCATGATTGTAACACCTGTAACTCTACGAACAGCATCTGCTACATGGCTATCACCAGTTTTTGAAATTTGATCAGAAGAAATATTATCTTGCATTTCTATCGCATTTTGCTTTGATGCAATAGCTGATGCTTCTCCACCGATTTTTTTTTCAGCTTGGACTTGAACTGCAGATACAGATATAACATCTGAATCTAATTCAATTACAAAATTATCAAGTTCTGAAATGGATAGGTTTGTAACGGTCTTTGCTTTATATCCAATGTATGTAGCATTTATATCAAATATATCTTTAGATAGATTTTGAATAAGAAATTTTCCACTCACATCGGTGGCAGCACCCTTAGTTGTACCTATAATCAAAACATTTGCTCCAATTAAAGGTTCTTTTGTTTTACTATCAATCACCTTACCACTTATACTTTTTGCCTCTAGCCCAATAATGAAACTGGAAAAGAGAGTTATGAATAACATTTTTCTTTTAAAAATCACTTTGCACCTCACAATAGTTCTTTTGATCATGGAGAAATTATTTATGTGAGATTAGGGTTATGTTTGGTGTTTGTTAGATTTTGATTAGATGTTAAAAATTGTCGCAGGTAAATTCATAAACAATTTAAATTGTTGGAGCAATAAATTAAAAAAATTACCCGCGACTTTTCTACATATGAGCTTGTTTTTTGGTGGAAAAAATTTCAAAACAAATATTAGTTTTTCATTAGAATTATGATAGAATTGTGTTTATTTAAACTATTCTATTTGTTTTTATTTTAAATTATCTTTAACCAAATAATTTTACTATAATGGATCAAATGCATTATTTATTAAAAGGTTTCATATCATATATTTTTTTCATGACCCTCTTATTCGGAAACGTAATATCAAAGGATTTAGTTGAAAAAAAATGGATAAAAATTAGTCCGTTAAGAGAGTTTTCTATCAGCGGTGTTGCTCCTTTCTATAATAACTTTATTATTGTGCATGATAATAAAAAAGCAAATCAAGCACGAGTAAGCATGCTAGACCAAAAAAACAATTTAATCTTGTTGGGTTGGCCAGAATTGAAACTCCCTTTTGACTTAGAGGCTATACATTTAATTCCAGGAACCAAAAATGAGTTTTTAATTATGGAAAGCCGTGGCTATTGCTATAAAATTAGTATTAACTCAAAAACAAATATTATAGAAATATTAAATAAGTTTAAACTTCCTAAATTGACAAAAAAAATGAACTTGGAGGGACTAGCTCTTCATAAATATTCAAATTCAAAAAATGATCTAATTAAAATAATTTATGGTGATAGAGGATCTAATACTAGAGAATCCACACTTTTTGTTGGAAACTATGATTTCGTGAAGGGTATTGTTACTAATATTGAACTTTTTCAATTTAGTGTAAAAGAGCCTGTTTCTCATCGACGAAACATTTCTGATTTAGCCATAGATAAAAATAATAATCTTTGGTGTTCTGCTACTTCAGACCCAAGTAATGATGGCCCTTTTGAAACGAAACTATATATTATTGGTCGGCTAAATAATAATGGATATTTTAATATGAAAAAAAACCTTATAGTTGCTCGAAGTATCGATAAACAAAAAATCGAGGCAATAACTTTTCATAAAAGTC
>Ga0114994_10000775_pt1 | contig 22188 bp, 14 predicted proteins | sample ArcticOcean_MG_C_9_FD_87043 | JGI IMG/M metagenome (GOLD analysis project Ga0114994, IMG submission 87043) | Marine microbial communities from western Arctic Ocean - ArcticOcean_MG_CB2_152 | ecosystem: Environmental > Aquatic > Marine > Oceanic | place: Arctic Ocean: Canada Basin | collected...
AACGCGTCGCCGAGCGAGTGGGCCGGGTCGGTCGAGACGATCGCCGTCCTCAGGCCCTGGTCGGCGAACGCCACGGCTAACGACGCCGCGACCGTGGTCTTCCCGACGCCGCCCTTGCCGCCACAAACTATGAGTTTGGAGCTCTTGGACGGTGCGAACAGGTCCGCCCAGTCCGCGAAGAGGGGCCCCCCAAAAAAGCGCAGGCCGAACACGCCCACTAACTCTTGGCCCGACGTCGCGAGCGGCGCCTCCGTCGGTAAGGTCTTCCGTAATTCATTGTTCAAGTATCGATCGACCAAAGACCGCTGCCTCGATGCCAACCGTTGGACTTGTGCTTCCCCAAAGGTGGCCTCGTCCACGACCCGATTGACCACGACCGTTTTGAGCTTGATGCCGCCGCCCCTGGAGTTCTGCGCTAAGTCGCGCGCCAAGCGCGTCGTCTCCGCAAAAGCTAACTTCGTGGGCAAGCACACGGCCAGAAACTCCGTCCGGGACCCGTCGGCTAAAGCTTCGCGCACGGCTGCGATCTTATCCCTCAAGTCGTCGAGCTTGCCCGCCACCGAGTCCATGTCCGACGTGACCGAATCCATGGCGCCGCCCAAACCGAACTTCGAAGCCATGGACGCCAAAGATCCGACCCGGTCCCTCAGACTTAGGAGTCGGTCCACGAACTCGTCGGCAAAATCCGGTAAATCTAGTAACCGCAGCGCGTGGCCCGTCGGGGCAGTGTCCACGACCACCCGGTCGTATGTGTCGTCCCTCGCGTACTTCAAAATGTCCGCTAGAGCCACGAGTTCGTCCACCCCGGGCGGCGGGTTCGCCAATAGCTCCACGAACTCGTCCGCACCTAATGCTCGCACCGCTTCCACACCCAGCGGCCCGTACCGCCCCGCAAAGGACTCCGCATCGAAGGCTTCCACGGCCGCGCGCCACTCAGCCATCGCGCCGTCGGCGTCTACTTCCACGGCGTCCAAATTATCGGCGATTCGAATGGGCGTCGCCGTGAGCTCTTTTCCCACCGCATCACCCAAGGAGTGCGCCGGGTCCGTGGACACGATGAGAACGCGGCCGCCCTCGCGGCTCCACTTCTGCGCGATGGCCGCGCTCACGCTTGTCTTGCCCACGCCGCCCTTGCCGCCTACAAAAAGCAGGGAGACGCCGTCGTCGATGGTCAGACCGCCCCGCAGCGGGGCGAGTCGTTGGAGCGAACGCTGCGGCGGCGCGAAGGCCGCGGCGGTGGTGAGGAGGATGCATTTGAGCATGCTGTGCTGGTGGAGCTGCAGCGCTCGCAGCCCTGCAATTGCTTAGGTGATACGCCGTAGGTATCCACAGCGATGTGATATCGATGCGTTGGCAGGCTGAGGCTCGTTTGCTGCACCTTATCGTGATGCCCGTGTCCGCACGGGTTTTACGGACGGGTTTCTCCTGCGGGTCTGCAACAAAAAGCGCCAGAGACGCGCGGCAATCCACCACCGTGTGGGCGTTTTAATTGTACCCTCTCTTCTGACGCAGAGGTCAAGCTTCATCAATTTGCGCGACGCGGCGACTAAAAAAACTTGGGCGAGCACTTTGCCTTGATCATTGATATGGAGTGCAGCATCTGCCTGGAAGAGATCAGTGGGAGCGATAGCGTGGCGCTAGTGTGCGGCCACCGCTTCCACGCCGCGTGCCTCGCGCAGATGGCCGGCGCGGTCGGCACGGCCGCGACCACTTCCCGGCGCGGTACGCTGACGGCCTGTCCGAACTGTCGTAAAGTCTCGCGGGTGGCGCCCTTGGCGCCTGTCGTCGCGGCGTTTGGCGTGGGCGACCGCGTCCACGCTATGTGGGGACACACGTGGTTCCCGGGCGTCGTCGACGAGGTCGTGGACGGCGGCCGCGCGTACGAGATCGCGTGGGACGACGGTGACCTGGGTGAAGTTACTGCCAGTCGCGTCCGAATGGACGCCCGGGCACCGGTCCGGTCCGATCCCGACGATGACGGCGAGGAGACGGCGTACGAAGAAGAGGAGACGCAGGGTCGGCCCGTCGAGGGCGTTGACTCATCGGACGACGAGGACGACGATGAAGCCTGGTCGCCGCGGGCCCCGGCACACCACCGCGGTGAACCTGCGACCGTCGCGGACGCAAGTGAAGGCGCCGCGCGGACGTCGTCGTCGCGGTTCTGGGGCGTGCACTGGAATAAAAGGAATAAGAAGTGGACGGCGTCATATTATGATAAGGACGACAAGAAGCGCCACATCGGCGTCTTTGACGACGAGGACGAGGCCGCGAGGGCATACGACAAAGTTATTCGCGACGCGAAGCTTGAAGGGAAGCGCCGCATAAACGCGGTCGACGCGTCGGGCGCGCTGGTGCCGAAGTCCGGCCACCACAACGCGCGCGATCGCTCCGGAGTTGTTGCCCCGCACCCGGCGCGCCCGCCTGCGGAGACGACGTCAAAGTTCTGGGGTGTGACTTGGGACAAGAAATATCGACGGTGGAAGGCGCAGTATAAAGACACGCATGGCGCAAAGCAGTCCATCGGCCGCTACGACACACAAGAAGCGGCCGCGCACGCCGTCAATGCGGCTATTAGCAAGCTTCCACTGACCGTCCAACGTCGCCGGCACACGAATCCGGTAGTCAACGGGCAACTGGTGCCCCGCGCGCGCAAGGCGAAGGGCCACGGGGAAAAGGCGTTGCGCAAGCGCCGCCGCGAAGCGCCCACCGCCACGCCATCGACGCGCGCCCTGCCGTCGCTAGACAAAGATATATACATAAATCTACCCGGGCAGCCCCTCCACAATATAGCCCGGCGCCTTGCCGCTCTTATTTTCATCCACGTAACAAAACAGCGGGATGATGTACCGCGTGCCAGAGGTGATCTGCATGCCGCCGTGCCGGGCCTTCCCCGCAAAGGCCACGACCCCCCCGGCGTCGGCATTCAAAACCTCCTCGCGCCACGGGTCGTCGGAGCCCGGCCGCCGTGCCCTTTCAAACCGCGTGCCGCCGCCCTCGTAGTCTGTTCTATCATTCAACGCGATGGTGAAGGAGAACGCGCTCTCGTCCACGTGCAGCGGCAGACTTCGCTGGCCCTCCATGTCGTACTTGACGATGAAGGCGTCGTGCGCTCGGATATTCGCGGCGGACTTAATTTTGTCGGGAAACCGCGAGGCCAGCATGGGAAACAACGTAGACTGCAACCGCGTGTTGAACCACTCGAGGATCTCGGGCACGTCCTTGACGTTCATGTCCGTCGTCGCGGCCTGCGCGTGCCGTGCCTTTTGCCATCCGCCCATGTCCAGTGCTCGCTTCTCACATAAGTCAATGACCCGGTCGCACTCGGCCTTGGGGATCAACGCGCCCTTCGAGGCGTACGCCCGCGGCTCCCCGGGCGCCCAACTCACAACCCGGTGGTCCTCTATTTGTTCCGGGCCGCCCACGGCCCACTCCTCAAATTCTACACTCTGTGTCCACTCGTCACAGGGCCCCCTGTGGTAGGAATGCGAGTGGCCCCGATAGGTCAGCTCGGCAGCCTTCAGCATCTCGTCCTCGCACTTCGCGGCGCCGGCCGCGAAGACTCTTTCGGCTTCGCTGAACTCGCCGCCGCGCACCAGGACCGCCCCGAGCCGCAGCCAGGCCTGGGCCTCGCCCGTTTCGTCCCGCGCGTCGATCAGAGCGGTTGTCGCGTCGCGCACGGCCCCCTTGATCGCGCGCGCCTCCTTCTCGGCGTCGGTCAGCGCCGTTTTCTTGGGCGCCGCGCCGAAGCCGCCCGCCGCTCTGGCGGGCTTCTTCTTCTTCTTCTTCTTCGTGGCCGTCTTGGCGCGGAGCGGCGGCATGCGTGTTAGACGGAGCGCCGGCGTGAAGGCCTGGCAGGCGCTGAGGGCCGCGACCAGGGCGCAGGCCCTCCGTCTACCTGGGGCCATCGTGGCGTCGTGTGTCGCTGGGGCCGAAGAGTACGCGTCTGATGGTTGTTCAGCTTCTGGGTCGCCGCTTGTGCTGCCTGCTTGGTCTTTCGCGCGATGATGTACTATCATTTGCTCACGTAAAACCCGTGCGCATAAAACCCGCCCGTAAAATGAAGCTCGCTATCCCGCGAGCGAGTACGCAGGCTTCCTGGCGTCGTAGAAGCGTGGCGAGTGAGCCCGCAAAATAATCCGCGTGGCGCCTACGTGCGCACACCCACAAGGCTCGCGGATACATACGGGCGTAGCACTGTTTACATAGTTGTAATTAGCACACGATTTACACGATTTGGCCACTCTCGACGCATCCTCTCGTAATAAAGGCCCAGCGACAGATTTCGGAACAGCAACCGCGCTGAGCCGGACGTAAGACTAGAGCTCAAACACTGGCCTGTGAAGTGAAGTAGGAGCTGGGGCTTCCTGCTCTTCCGATTCATGATCTGTGGGGAGACTTCCGTAGTAGTGCTCGTCGCCTACACGTTGTTGGCCGCGAGACGCGAGTGAAGAACACCGCCACGCCCGAGCGCACGAGCGGGCGATCCGGAACGCTCGCGCGCGTCGTCCTCGTCCTCGTCCTCGGCGCGGCGATGGTCCTCTGCTCACGCCGAAGCCGGGCCCCGACAACAGGCGGCGTCGCAGCCGTCGCTCGCAGCGATTGGTCGATCATCTCCGGAGCCTCCCGACCGAGGTTATCCGCGGGCTACTACTGGGGACTTACCCCAAGAGTAAGGCACATAGTATCACATATGACCGCGGCGTGATTAGTTTTCTATCAGTCACATACAACCTTGCTCTACACGCCACTTGCGCGCCATCGACGCGGCGCGTTAGAGTCACTCGTCCCGCCGCCCCCCTGAGCCAGGCGGCGCGTCGAACTGCTCGTGGTCGTCCTCGTAGGGGAACGGGTCGAAGGGCAGCGAGGCCCCAAGCTCGACGTGGTCCTCGTCGGCGGCGTCGTCGGCGTCGACGGTCGCGTACGTGCCGCGCGCGCGCAGCGTCGCGAGGCGCCGCCTGCGGAACGCGACGCACCGCGCGGCGACGACCGCCGCGCACAGCGCCACCACGAGCACGACGACCGCGAACCGCCACCGCGCGCGCGCCGCGGGGCCGCCGTTCACGTCCTCGGCGCAGGCGGCGCCGGTGGTCCCCGGGTCGCACCGGCACACAGCCCCGCCGTCCCAGACGCATTGGCCGCGCCCGGCGCACGCCGCGCCGCTTCGGTCGCGCGCGCAGCCCAGCGGGCAGCCGTGGACGGACTCGACCTCGGTGATCGTCGAGCAGTCTGCCGAGGAGACCAGTTTTGGTGCCGACGGTGCCACGGCGCTCGGCGCGCACCGGACCCTTAACAAAAACGAACAGTCGCCAGCACCCTTGTACGTCAGGGCGACGCCCTGCGTCGGGTCCGCACCCACCAAGGGTTTCAACGACGCCATGGCCGCGTCCGCCGCGGACCCAGCGACGGCCGTACATTTTTGCTCGTGGATCGCGTAGGCCGCCGCCGGCGTCTCGCCCGGACAGACCTTCGGGGGATTGACGTTGGCGCACACGTTGAAAATAACCTTGTCCGCGCCGTCCTCGGCCTCGTAGTCCAGGAGCGAAGAGGTCCGCGTCAGGCCCGTCAAGTCCCACGAGGCCACGGCGCCGTCCCGCCGCAGCGTCGCGCCGCACGTCGCGGCCGCGGCGCCGCCGCCGTCCTCGCAGGGGTCATCTTTGCCGACGCAGCGGCCGCTGCTGCCGCAGAAGAAGTAGCCCGCGGACGAGCAGCACCCGTGGGCGTCCCGCACGCATTCAAAGGCCGCGTTCGTGGCGTGGAGGAGCACTGCTAGGGTCGTCAGCCGCATCAGCATGGCTGCGGCCGCACTGCCAGCGCATGTGAACAGAGATGAACTAGCATGCTCTAGAGATTGTGCCGAGTTTCTCGTGCGGGTTTTTAAACTTCGATTCCTTCGACGCCATCAGACTTCGCTCTAGCAGCGGCACAAACGAAGCAGGAATCGACCACCGCGCCAACGAAGCACCAGCTACATAGCCTGCGCACGAGCACTGGCAGCCTTAACAGTTTGAGTGGCAGCCCTGAGCACCCCACCGGCACGCCATCGATGCCCATCGACGATCCCTCGGCGGGGCTGCTCGACGATGAAGAAGCTCCGGTCACCGACTGCCGCAGCGCCCTAACGTGGGCGCGCGGGACGGGCGTGGTCACGCTCGCCTTCGGCGGGCTCGTGGTCACGAACGTCTGCGTGCTGCTCTTCAAGGAATTGAGCCAGGTCGACGGCGAGTACTTGTATAATCCCGCTTCTGCTTTATGCATGGCCGAGGTGGGCAAGATGCTTGTTTCGTGTTGCGTCCGAGTAGTGACGAAGAGGGACTACGAGCAGTTTTTGCCGAAGAGCGTGCCCGTGGAGCTGAGCTGGGCCGCCACCGGGCTGGCTCTGTTGTACGCCGTGTACAACCAGCTCACCTTTGTTGTGTTGACCAAAGCCTCCGCGTCCACGGTCGCGTTGTTCAAGGCGACCACACCCACCTTAGTTGCTCTATTTCTATGGTTACTTTATGGAGAACGGATCAACAAGCTCCAGTGGGCGGCCTGCGTCCTGCAGATGGCCGGGCTCGTGCTGGTGGCCGAAGGAGCGGCCAAAGAAGGTTTACTGGAGGGCGAGACGGAGTGGTGGGGCGCTATCGAACTGCTACTGGTGTTGATGGCTGTGCTCGGCGCCTTAGCGGCGGTCTGGAACTCGAAAGCCCTGAAGGGCATCGACACGCCCATGCCCATATTAAATATCTTCCTCTACGCTTCTGGCGCCTGCTTCAACTTCATGATCTATGGGCTACGCCTGGCCTACTCGGACCAGGATTCGTTTTTTGAGGGGTACGCTTCCAACAGGTACGCGTGCCTCGTGGTCGTGTCCATGTCCTTGATCGGTTTATCTACTTCTCTCCTGTACAAGTACGGGGACGCGATCATCTCAAAGTACGCCGCGGCTTGCTCCGCGGCGGTGCTCTTGGTGTTGGAAATAGTCGTGTGGCGCCTGCCGACGTCGTCCACAAATATCATCGGAGCTTTTATTGTCGTGACGGCGGCGGCCGTCTACTTGGATATAGCGGTGAACCTACCGCCGCAAGCCTGGCCCTTCGACTTCCCCGGCGCCTACGCCGTGGCGCGCTGCGCCTCGAGCGAGGACGGCCGGGCCAAGATGCTGCGGGCGCGGTCCTCGGCCGAGGTGTTGCAGGTCGTCGAGGAGGCCGAGCACAAATTACTGTGGCCGTCCCTGTCGGCCCGGTACGGCGTCGAGTCGGGAAGGGTAACCTTCTCGCGGGGCGCCGTGGACGCCGTCGCCGTCGTCAGCGTCACGTGCGGCGCGGCGGCGCTGGTCTGCGTGCTCGCGGGCCACCGGACGCTGCTGGGGTACTAAGGAGGTTGTGTGTGTTTTATTATTCCCCTTCGCGTCGGTGGCGCGCCTGTGGCTTTTCGAAAACGGGTGTCGTCGAAGCGACGACGCTCACGGAGATGTGCCGAGCTTCGCCGCTGCTGACACGACTCAACGCGAGCGGTCCGAACCTCAGTCAGCACCTAAACTCCGACTTGAACATGGATGCGTTTGCTATAACCGTGAGCACTGCCTGTCCGTTGCTCGAAGATGTAGCCTTACCGACAATCGGTCCCCGGAGCAGAGCCGAGAGCTACCAAATGCACTTCCCCAGGACCAGATGCGTATCACTCAGCGGTGGATCCTCCGGATTCCCCTACCAGCCGACACGTTGGGACAAAATAGAAGCTTCGGCGCGGCAGTGCGAGCACGCAGGTGAGCTCGATCTTATGGGGTGCTCGATAACGTCCGAGTTGGCGGGGTTACTTCTACGAGGGAATTTGCAGCGTGTTGCCTGCCTGACGTTGGAGGGAGACAGTACTGATATCGAACCGGCGACGATTCTCCAACTCGCGGCTGGGTTGGAGGCCATGAGCGAATTGGGGCTGCCGGAGTATTTTAATCATACTGTGGTGTTCTATAGTTCCTTGGCGCGAGCGCGGCCTTCCCTCAAAATGATTTTTTTTGGAGAGGAAAACTCGTCAAGTCTCGACGATGCATGCGTCGCGGCGATATGCGACCTCGCGCTTGAGAGGCTTATTATTGATAACAACCAGACGCTGACCACGGGTATTGTCGACACTATTTTGGCGTCGAGAGCCGCGCAAACGCTCTCAGACCTCAGCTTCTCCATGGTCGACGCCTTCACGCCCGCCAATATGTTGCGCCTTGCCCGTGGCTGCCCGAAGCTTGTTGACCTCATTTGGCATATGGATGGCATGTCGCCCCTCTCCGATGGCAACGGCCAGAACGTTGATGATCTCACTGTTCTTCTCGAAAGCCGCGCCAAGCAGATCAGCGAAGACGCCTACTTTGAGTTAGACGTCTTTGCGGAATTCGGGCCGTGGAAACCTACCATTTACCACTACAGGAATACCGTGCACAGCCAACATCCTCCTGGTCTCTAATATAAGCACTCGTTGAATATACCCCTAAGGCGGGGTGGCGAGTCGGCGAGAGCTATCACGCCGCCGTGGCCCGGGGAGAGAACACAACGACTAGTAGAGAAATGGTGCGATTAACGCTCTAATCCTTCTTCGCGAACAGCATCTTCGCGCGCGTGAGGAGGTCCACCTTCTCAAAGCGCTCCTTGACGGCGCGGTCGAACTTCACGGGTTTGACCGGCATGAACCGCCAGGCCACGGCCATGGACGAGCCCGTCAGGGCCATCCACACCACGGACACGGCGCTGGGCACGCGCGCCGCGAAGGAGCCGAAGTGCAGCTTGGCCAATAAGAAGCCGAACGCACTGGACTTCATCGACGTCTCGATCGCCATCGTCCGCGACGACGTCTCGCCGAAGCCCAGGGCGCGCGCGCCCCAGTAGCCCACGACCCCACCCACCAAGTGCAACAGCATGACCGGGAGCTGCAACGACAACCCGGCGTCTAGGATCGGTTCCGCGACCTGCCCCACGGCCGCCGCCACCAATAAGCAGGTCGAGACCATGCCCACGACGGGCGTCACGGGCGTGATCTTCTTCACGACCTTGGGGAACTTGGCGTTCATGATCATGCCCACCAAGATGGGGGCCAACACGACTTGTAAGGTCGAGACCACAATGCCCGCGGCGTCGACCGGCACCACAGTCCCTAAAAAGGTCTTGCACAGGAAGGGCGTCATGAAGATGGCCCCCACCGTCGTAGCCGTGGTCATGAGCACACTTAAAGCGACGTTACCGTTGGCAATAAATGTGCACAGGTTCGAGGCCTGGCCGCCGTTGATGCTTCCGACGAGGACCATGCCGGCGGTCAAGGCCGGGTCCAAGCTGAACAACTTGCCCAAGCTCAAGCCCAACGCCGGCATCATGCCGTAACACAGAGCGAAGTTTAAGAGAACGGCGTTCGGCCGCGTCGCAACGCGTTTAAAGTCCTTCGGCGCTAAGGTGATGCCCATGGAGAGCATCAATATGGCCAGGCCGGCCGTGAAGTACTTTGTGGTCAGCCAGGCGAAGGCCGAGGGGTCTTTGAGCGCCCAGACCGTGAAGAGCACCGTCCAGACCGGGAACAAGTTCGTGAGGGCGCCGGAGACCTTGATGTAGGTCTCGAACAGCGTCGGCTTCGCGCCGGTGGCACTAGTGGTGCGTGCCAGAGCCTGGGACCGCGGCGCCGGGAGGGCGGGGCCCGACCACGCCCGGCGTTCAAAGGCATTCGCTTGGGCGTGCAGCTCTATCCTCCGCAGCTTCTGCGCGACGCCGCGGCCGCTGCGCGCCGAGGTCTTCAGCACCTTGGCGCGCGGCACGGGCGCGGGCGCGAAGGCTGCCGCGCAGGTGAGCACCGCAAAGAGTTGCTTTTGCATCGTGTATGTACAGTGCGCGCTGCTTGCGCGCGCTTCGGTGCAGTGATGCCCTGGGTAACGCGCTGTGCTGCTGCGCGGCAGGGGAGCGACGAGTTCGCCGTTTTCAAGCAGCAAATTTGACTTGCGGTCGCGGCGATGCCCCAAATTGAGATCCGCCGCGAGAACCGTCGATCAGTCCAAAGCAGGCGTCGTGGTCGACTGGAACGACGAATGCACGGAGAAGTAGGGCTTCGGCTGCGTGGTTTGCGTGCGGGTATTTTTGTCTCTGAAGCCGAGCAAAACAGCGTCGACGCGGGCTATCACTGCATCTGACTCCGCTCGTGCAGCGCACTAGGCGGCCCGGCATCGGTGCTGACGCAGCGCAACGTAGCGCAAGATCTAAGGCCGTACAGGTCAAGCACTCCAAAGCAGTGCTCTCTCTGAAGTGGCACACGCAACCATGCGCAGCCAGCAGACCCGAGCGCTCGCCGTCGCCGCCGCGGCAGGAGCGCTTGCCTTCGTCGCAGCCAGAAAGCGCGGCATCGCGCTCAGCAAGTGGCTCCAGATCCAGGCAGAAGTAGCCGGACTCGTGGTAGATGGAGCATCAAAAGACCAGAACTGGCGGTGGCGCAAACTAAGGGAACTGTTGTTCCTCGCGTCCCTCGAACGCGCGCGACGTCTAGAGCAGGCGGAGGCCGACGCCCGGGCGCCCGGCGACCCCGACGCCGTCTACAGATTGCACCCGCTGACGCACGTCACAACGCAGCGCCAGCTCGCGGCCACGTCGACAAAGGCCATGATGGACCTGAGGATGACGGCGGACGCGGCCCCGGTCGTCACGGACTTAGTGCTAGTGGGCGGCGGCCACGCGCACGTGCATGTCCTACGGATGCTCGGCATGCAACCTATGCCTGGCGTGCGTATTACATTAATTACGAGGGACGTGGAGACGCCCTACTCGGGCATGCTCCCCGGCCACGTGGCCGGCGTCTACTCTAGGAGAGAAGCGCACATCGATTTGAATAAACTAGCAAGGGTTGCCAGAGCGCGCTTGATCGCGGGCGAAGTTGTAGAAATAGATGCCCACCAGAAAGTGCTACATCTCAAGGACGGCCGGCCGCCGCTCCCCTACGACGTCCTTTCAGTCAACGTGGGCATCGCGCCCTCGAAACCGGTGCAGTACGTGACGCCCGTGAAGCCCATCGCCCACTTCTCGGCGGCGTGGGACGCCCTGCTGGCGCGGCTGGACGATCAGAGTGTTTTTAGACTGGTCGTCGTCGGCGGGGGCGCCGGCGGCGTCGAATTGGTTCTGGCCATGGTCGCGCGCGTATCTTCGGAACTACGGAAACGGGGACGGGACCCTTCTACAACGTTACATGCCACGCTCGTGGCGCGGTCCTCCGAATTAGTTCGGGGGCACACGCCCGGCGCCCGCAAACTTTTAACGGAGGCCGTGAAGCGGAAGGGCGTGCGTATATTATTAGCCCACGAGGCCGTGGAGACCGCCCACGTCAATGGAGAGAAGGTTTTAAAGTGCTTGCATGGAGGAAGTGTCGTAGAAGTGCCGTTTGACGAGTGCGCGTGGTGCACGCAAGCCGCCGCGGCGCCGTTTTTGAAAAGGAGCGGGCTGGACTGCGATGAGGGTGGGTTTTTAAGGACGAATTTACGGTTGCAGTGCTTGATGGGTAATGAACCGACACGCGTTTATGCCGCTGGCGACTGCGCTTCAGTCGATGGACATGTTAGACCGAAAGCCGGCGTGTTCGCCGTGATGGCCGGCATGGCCCTCTATCAAAATCTAGTCGCGGATTTGGAGGGCTCTTCTTTTGTGGACCACGTGCCGCAAGAGCGCCTCTTAGCTTTAATTAGTGCGGGCGACGGGACGTGCGTGGCGTCTAGGGGCGACTTCACCCTGGAAGCGGCGTGGCTCTGGTCCCTAAAGGACTGGATCGACCGGAAGTGGATGTGGCAGTACACGGGCGGCCTGCCCTCGCTCGAGGAGGCGGACGAGGACGTGACGGACGCGGTCGCCATCAAGGCGAATTCACAGGACGTTTTACGGCGGAACCCGATGCGCTGCGGCGGCTGCGGCGCCAAGGTCGGGGCGTCTACACTTAAGAGAGCATTAGATTCATTACCGCCGGTCGTCGACACGGAGCGATGTGTGGTAGAAGTCGGGCTGGACGCGCCCGACGACGGCGCCGTCGTGAAGTATGGGGAAACACGTTTGGTGCACACGGTCGACTTCTTCCGTTCATTCGTGGGGGACCCGTACATTTTTGGCCAGATCGCCGCGAACCACTCGCTCAGCGACTGCGACGCCATGGGCGCCCTGCCCGCGACTGCGTTGGCCCTGTGCGTCGTGCCCTACGGCGGCGAGCGCCAGACCGAAGACTCGCTGAGGCAGATGATGGCGGGGGCGCGGCTGGCGTTAGACGCCGCGGGCTGTGCACTCGTGGGCGGCCACACGTGCGAGGGCGCGGAACTAGCTCTGGGCTTTGCCATCAACGGCACGGTCCAGGACGTCCTGGCCAAGGGCGGGCTTCGAAAAGGCGACGCTTTGGTGCTCACGAAACCGTTGGGCACGGGCGTCGTCTTCGCGAGCGACATGCGCGCGCTGGCGGACGCGAGCGACGTTTCGGACGCGTTAACGTCGATGTGCCGGTCGAACGCCCACGCCGCGGCGACGTTACGTAAGTTCGGCTGCGTGGCGTGCACGGACGTGACGGGCTTCGGCCTCATCGGTCATTTAGCTGAGCTGTGCCGGGGGTCCCGGGGCGCCAAGGTGCGCCTCGATTTGGACGAAGTCCCCATGTTGGCGGGGGCGCTGCGGCTGGCGGCGTCGGGCGTGTTCTCGTCGCTCCAGCCGGATAACCTGCGGGCGCGCCGCACCGTGGCGAACCACGCGCGATGCGTTGACGGGGGCGGTCTCAACTACGAGCTGCTCTACGACCCTCAGACCGCGGGCGGGTTGCTGGCCGCCGTGCCCGCGGCGGCCGCCGCGGCGTGTATTGCCGCGCTTCGAGAGGGCGGCGACGCGGACGCGGCCGTCGTCGGGGAGGTGCTGTCGTCGGAGGACGCGTCCGCGTTCCCGGCGGAGATCGAGGTTAACTTTTAATGTGTTACGAGTTCTTTTAGAGTTCGCCGCCACTCCTTTCTGGTCTCTCGTCCGGTAGAGACGTCGCCGACGCCGTGACGCGCGGCGCCGGGGCCGGCGGCGTCGCCGCCGCGGCCGGGAGCGATTGAACAAGGCGCGCCGCAACCCCTGTTTCCGAATCGCCATCGTCGTAGGCCAGGTCGTAGGAATTGTCGGCCGCGTGGACCGCCCGGACGGTCGCCGGGAAGAGCTGCCTCTTGCTTTTCCATTGAGCTTTGACCCGATCGCCAACGGAAAAGCTGCGCACGTCGGCGTAGCTAAGTTTGATAGCCTGGACTTCCTCGACGATCACGACACGCTTAATCAAAATATCCGACTTGTACACAAACAGCGTGCCTCCCCTTTTCACAGAGACGGTCTTCGCCTCGCCTGTAAGTGTGCCGAGGTCTCTGGTCTGGTCGAGATAGCACGGCATGTTGTCGTTGCAGTCGTAGTCCCCATCATACCAACTAAGTTGCAGGGCGACGGTGCCATCCGAGTCCGCAGCGTACGACACTTGCACCGCGACGAACTCGGCCGACGATGGCAAAGTTAATTTGCTCTTCTCGGCCAGCTGATAGTATCCCCAGGTAAGCGTATGAAGGTTCAAGTAGATGTTGGCGGTCGTCCTTTCGTACATCGTGGCGTTGCTGTCCTGGCCGACCGCTTGAAGGCAGGCCTCCACAGGCATCCAGTCGCGCGTGTCTTCGTCCAGCGCTTCGGTGAGCGTGAGCCCGAAGGCATGTTGTACAGCGTCGTCGCGGTGCGCCGGTCGACCCGCGGACGCGGCAGATTATCGCGCTTTAGTCACGATATCCTTCAAGAACGTGCGCCCGCCGAGTCCTTCGTAGCCCTCGATCGCCACCAGGACGCCGGCGCGCTCCGCCAACGAGAGAAAGTTGTTTGTTAACATTTGTAACTCGTGACCAGCGATTGATACATATAGCTTAAAGTCCGGGTTGTCTCGCGGGGCCTCGGTGAACCCATACTGCCGAAGAGGGCCAGGATGCTCTTAGGTCCGTACGTGACCGTGATCTCGACGCCAGCGCTGATATGCCGCCCCGTGGTAAACTCGAAGCCAGAAGGAGCAGCGACTGCTGTAGTATGATCATACTGCAAGGCATGATTCCCCGATGAGTCGTGGTTAAACGCGTCCCCGATGGGTATACCAATTCCGGCTTTACAGGCACGAACTGCTCAATATGTGCCAGGGAACTCGGAGTGATGACTCGGACTCGGACGACGAACTTGAGGATTTGATATTCCATGCCAAGGTCGACCTCGACGCCCTCCACCGCCTCCTCTCCGAGCGCCTCCGCTTCGCGTGAGGGGCCCGGTGCAGTCAGACTAAAATTCACAACGCCATTTGTTTAAAGATAAGTTAGAAGTCGTCCCCCCGGCTGACGACCTCCTTGCACGTCGGCCGCATGAGCACCGTGTGCTCGTACTGCGCCACGTAGGAGCCCTTGATGTCCACCAGGGGGGGGTAGGGCTGGATGATGCCCACGTCGCAGAGATTCTTCAGGGCCCCGAGGTACTTCTCCTGCTTGGCGCCCGTGGCCCCGTGCACCGCCGTGGAGCCGCCGTCGGCCCGTTCCAGCCACCGCCGACAGAACGCGAGCGTCCCGAAGGTCTTGTTGATGTGGGACAGGAGCTTCTTCGCCCTAGGCATCCTTAACGGCACGTGGGGCGCGTGGAAGTTCTTCATGTAGTGGGAGCACTCCAAGTCTTCGACGACGTGGCCGCGCCCCGTGCTGCCAAAGGTCTCGATGGCGTAGAACTCGCCCTCCTCCATCTTCGTGGCGTCGCCGCCCTTGACAATGGGTACGGACTTGCCCGCGTGGATCTGGTAGGGCCCCATGGAGTGGCCGTTCAAGTTGCGGACACATTTCACGGGGTACGTTTTGCCGTCCAACTCGACCTCAAAGGACTCCATCACTTCCTCCACGGCCTCGCCCACGTCGCACAATCGGACATCGATGCCCGCGGTTGATATACCGGTGTTCGTCGCCTCCTTCACGGCGTTTAGCAAAGCGTCGTATTTCGGGTCAAAGCTCACCGTCCACGCGCAATCAATAATCCGCCCGTCGATCTGCGTGCCGAAGTCCACGCTCATCACATCACCTTGTTGCAGGACTGTAGTGTCGCCCTTGTTCGGTGTAAAATGCGCTGCGATGTGGTTGATGCTGCACCCGGTCGGGAACCCAATACCCGCCTGGAGCCCGCTCTCCTCCACGAGTTCCCGGTTTTTAGCCTCGATCTTCTCGCACATCTCCGTGAGGGTTATGCCCGGTTTAATAAAGGACTGCGCGTACCGCCGCACTTGCCGGTGCACTTCGGACGCGTGTCTTACTTTATTCCACAACCCTTCCTGCATCCGATCCATGCTCCGCTTCTCTTCGTCCGTAATGCGTTTGGCGTTGCCGCCGCAGTACTCCTGGATCTCGCCCGGGGGAAACGCGTCCGCGGCGAAGAGCTTCGAGACGGGGATCGTCGGCGGCTCCGTCTGGCCGTGCCGGACGTACGAGTCGGTGAAGCCGCACAACAAGCGCGACGGGGACTCCTTCGAGCCCGTCCCGGCCTTCTTCTTCTTGCTGCGCTTTTTTTTTTTTTTCTTGGTCGCCGCGGGCTCGCCGTCGGCGTCGCCGTCGCCCTCGGCCTCGGCGGCGTCACCGTTCGGCTCGGCCGCGTCGCCGTCGGCCTCGCCGTCGGTGGCGGGCTTCTTCTTCTTCTTCTTCTTCTTCTTCTTCTCCTTCTTCTTCTTCTTGGCGGCGGCGGCCTCGCCGCCCTCCGCGGGCGCGGCGGCGCCGAGCGTCTCGTCCTCCTCTTCGGTGCGAGGCTCGTCGTCGGCCATGGCGGTCTTGTGCGCTACTGTTTGTGTTAGCTGTGGCGTCGCGGTGACGAGCTGTTTGCAGCTATATTTGTACTCTTGCAGCACAGCTGGATTGCAGCTCACTGCTCGTCCGAACGAAGCTGCAAGCGTGCAGTCGGCTAGCGCTGTTATCGCTGATACTCTTCTGAATCTGCGCAGTTCAGCTGGACAGGCAATGGACAATGTCGCTGCGGAGAGCGATTTTAACCGCGGAAGTCGCGGAGGCGATGAAACCCGCACGTCGACAGGACAGACCGAAGTGACTCGCAGCCGCGCCACCGACAGACACACACGAGTATAAGGAGATAGCTTTTACGGGACACAGAGGGGGGAACGGAAGGTCATGACTCACGGCGCGTCGCGCAGGACCTCGTCGTCGTCCTCGTCGTCGTCGTCGGCGTCCACGGCGCTCATCGCGTGGCGGCCGTCCAGCATCATGCCGCGCGGCGTCAGGGCGGCGTGCTGCGCGTCGGCCTGGTCGTAGTCGTCGAGCATCATGCGCAGGCGCGCGTCGCCGCCGCGCGCGCGCCGCGGGGCGGCGGCGCCCCCCGCCCAGCGGTCGAGCCCGCGTAGCCCGTGGCCGCCGCCCCGGTCCGGCCCCGAACTTCTCCCCCGCGCGACGAGGTCGTGCTCCACGCACGACGTCCGCAGCAAGAGCCCGCGCACCTCGCTGAGGTACGCGTTCCCCTTGTCGAGGACCTCGCGCAGCGCCACGTCGCGCTTGGGCACCACGCTGGACCGCAAGGCGTGGTCCACCAGGTTGACGCGCAGGTCGCCCAACAACCCCGCGCCGACCAGGCGGCACACGCGGTCCTCCAGCGCATTCGGCTCCATGTTGAATGCGGTGCCCATGCGTTTCAGACAAACGGTCTTGTAGGGCTTGCAGTACTGGGCGATGAGGCGGTCCACGGCCTTCTCCTTGAGAGTGAGCGCGTGGGCCGCTAATAACGGGTCGAGCGCGGCCTCGTCGCTGAGCGCGTCCACGAAACCCAGCGCCTTGGCGTAAGAACCTTCATAACACGCATCGACAATGGCTTTGGCGGCCGGCGACGCCTTTTGAGCTAAGGTCGTCTTAAAGGCGGCATCATCGACACACAAGCGCTTGAGCTCCCCCCGGTCGAACGCCGCCACGGCCAACAAGCACGCGTGCGTCGCGCTATCCTGGGACGGCACGAAGTCCACCCCATTGACCACCGCTTCGTCGTCCTCCACCAGACCAGAAGCCACGAGCACCGCCTCGCGCGCCGCCTCGTGGAACCGCTTGCCATCGAGGTGCGCGGCCATCTTGCACGTGCGGAGGCGCCGCCGTTGAGCGGTGTTGTTTGTAGCACCGGGCGCGTCCAGGGCGTGCTCCGCCTTGGCGCAGTAGCTCGAGACGTTCGACCAGGCCCCGTGGGCCGCCGCCGTCACGGCCACCGCGACGCTCGTCTCCACTTGGTCACTCGTGCCGCTCGTGCAGTGGTCCCGACACCGCGAGAAGGCCTTGATGGCGGGGGCCAGGTCTCCTCTATCAATATGGGCTTCAGCTACAGAGGCATAGGCGTTCTTCGTCGCGGCCTTATCCCTCGAAGTGCGCGCCCGCGCTAGATCGGCCTCGCACCGTCTCAGTTTCTCCCGCGACTCGGCGTCGGTGACCTCCGCCTGGCTCGCGTCGCCGTTGCCGCCCAAGTCCTGGACCTTGTGCGCGGCCGCCCGGATGCCCGAGCCGTCGCCGCCGAGCCGCGCCTCCTCCAATGCTAACTGAGCCGCGCGGCGCGCCTGGTCCACGTTCCTGGACCGGTCCGCTACGAATAACAAGCGCTTCACCCGCGCCGGCCGCGCTAATGTTTGTAGGCCGGCCGCGAACGCATCCAAGTCGGGGATCACACAATTTGAGCGGAGGAGCTCCGGTGCCGGGGCATTTAATGGTTCGAGGGCCATCTCGACGGCCTCCGGCGGGGTCTCCATGGCAGCGAGCAAGCTCTGTTGCGGCGTCGACGCGCGCGCTCTCCTTGCACTGCGCGGACTGGGCGAAATCACTAAAGCCTCAACTGCTTCCTCGTGCACGCGATGCAGCAGGAGATGCGCGAGGTCGCGCGCGGGTCGGCTCTAATGCACGGGTTTTTCTTACGGGTTTTTGCCAAAACACCCAGTCAAAGATGATGAGCGCCCGCCGCCGATGAATCGGCGACGCGCGGTGTCTCCCCCCCCCCGGGTCCCGCCCACTAGTCCTAGCACCGTAACAAAAAAACATCCAAAGATGATGAGGTCGTTCCGTACGCGCCGCCTCCCCGCGGGCAATCGCCCCCTGTTTTCTGAAAACACATTTATGTTCTTACATTCCTGGCCCCCGCGATCACCGGGGGCAGTAGCCGTCGCCATAGGTAGACACGCCGGCCACGAGGTCCAGCTGGCCGAGCGCCCGGCTCAGCTCCGTGTGGCGCGACCTCATGAAGCGCTGGGCGATGGACGTCGTCAGCTTTTGCTTCGCCATGATCCAGCGCACGACGTCGGCGGCCGTGGCCTCGTCGAGCGCGTCGACAGCGTCCGTCGGGATCAAGTCGGCGTGTGCGGACAGCGTGTCCAGCGCCATTTCGCGCAAGGACTTGCAGGGCGGCCGGCCCGGCACGAAGCGGACGCTCGTCGGGCGCGGGCGCGGCACGGCATCCGATTCCGGCGGCGGCGGCTTTAGCGGTCGTCGCTGCAGCGCGTCGTCGAGGACCGGTGCAGCCGTCGCGTCGCCTCGTCGCCGGGCGTTTGGTGGTGGTGGTCGTGCCGTGTCCGCGGTCGACAGCGCTGCGTAATCTGAGAACGCGGTGCCGGCGGCGTCGTCGTCTGACGACGAATGCGCGTCGTCGTCGCGCTGTTGTGGTGTCATGCGCTGCACAGGCTGTGCCCCAGCCAGGCGGCGGAGTTTGATAGCAGTCCCCCGCCAGTGATGAATGCGCAGAGCACAGGTGTTCACGCACGATAGCTATGCGTGTATACGGCTATATATACCGACGGTTTGCGTCGTCGTGATGCGGCCAAAATGCAGCAAAAGTCTGCCTTTGCTTTGCCAATTACTCCTGTGAGGCTTTCCTTGCACCTTTGTGTTCACGAGGCTTCGAATGCAGGCCGGGCAGTTGACCACTAAAAACTTTAAAACGGGTGCGGGCTGAATCGACATCGAGCCTGTCCGCGCCGCGCTATTCGTTACCACCGGCCCAGCACCTCTCTCGCTCCCAGCGAGCTTCGGAAAATCATGGCGTTGAAGCGCATCAACAAAGAGCTGCAGGTAAGCCACTGCGCCACAAGCCAATTGACCGCCAAGCGGAGGCCCGTCCAAATACGCCCGATTTCGAGGAGTAGGGCCGCGGCGCTGCGCTGGCCTCCGCGCCCAGCGCCTCCGCGCTGCGACCCCATGGAACTGGCCTAATATGCGGGCCCGTCCCAAAAATTGGCGCCGAGGCCACCGAGCCCGTTCCGGTCGTGGCTCCTCAAAAAAGGCATCTCTTGCCCCGGACGCCGCCGCCCGCGGCTCTGGAAGCATGCCAAGGCATTCGACGGACCTTGGCCACCGCGAGACGCACACACGCCCTCCCGAGCGCCGCCCCCGCCCGCTCCAGCGCACTCACGCGCGCGCCCCCCCGCAGGACCTCGGCCGCGACCCGCCGGCGAACTGCTCGGCGGGCCCGGTGGGCGACGACCTCTTCCACTGGCAGGCGACGATTATGGGCCCCGAGGACAGCCCCTACAGCGGCGGCGTGTTTTTCCTGAACATCCACTTCCCCGCGGACTACCCCTTCAAGCCGCCGAAGGTGAGCTTCACGACGCGCATCTACCACTGTAACATCAACGCGAACGGGGGTATATGCCTGGACATCCTGAAGGACCAGTGGTCGCCGGCGCTCACAATCTCGAAGGTCCTCCTGTCGATCTGCTCGCTGCTGACGGACCCGAACCCCGACGACCCGCTCGTGCCCGAGATCGCGCAGATCTTCCGCACCGACCGCGGCAAGCACGACGAGACGGCGCGGGAGTGGACGCACAAGTACGCCATGTGATCACTGTACTTCGTCCGCCCCCGGTTAACAGGTTTCTTAACATAGTCCCCGGCGGTGGTGTGCCACATACACATCGCTCGTAGTTACGCTTGGGTCTTCTTGGGTCCTCTTGGGCGTCTAGCGCCGCTTGCGGACGCCGGGCTGCTTCTTCTTCACCACCGGCGCCGCCGCGGTGGGCGCCACCGATTGCGCCGCCGCGAGCAGGGCCTCGGGCACGGCGCTTACGCCGGCCTCCGCGTCCGTGAAGACGCCCGCGAGGTGCGCCAGGTCGGCGTCCCCGCAGGCCTCGCCCACGCGCGCGCACGCGTCGTGGACGACGCGGCGCAGCCGCTTCCACTGCGCGCGGGCGGCGTCGTGTGTTTGCATCGCTTCGCGGCGCTGGTCGGGCGTGACGAAGGTCCCGGACGAGAGGACGGCGACGCGCGCGGCCAGGGTGGTGTCGTCCACCTCGTGCGTCTCCGCCGAGGCCTCTTTGGCCTCGCGGAGCGCAGCGTCCAGCTCGTCGTTCGTCGGCTCCTTCATCAAAGCCAGCGCCCGTTGCTCGAAGCGCGCGGCCTGCGCGTCCTTTTGCGACGCGTCGCCGATGGTCTCCGGCAAGAGCTCGAATACGACGTCGCACAGGGCCTCCGGCGTCGCGAAGGCCCCGTGCTTTTTTGCCATGGCGTCGGGCTCGGCGTAGTACAGGAGGACCTTGCCGCCCTGGAACTCCTTGACCGCGATAAGGCCCTCCGCGGCGAGGCGCGCGCAGCTCGCAAGCATCTCCTTCTTGGCCCCGACCTTTTGCGTGTTCTCCCAGAGCTGGGCCGCCGTGAAGGGCCGCTGGAACTTCTCGAGGTGCGCCTGCACGGCCCGGTCCGCGACGACGGCGGCGAGGTCGCCGCGCATCTTCGGGGTCTTGGCCGGCGCGGGCTTGCGCGCGCCGGCCCCGAGCGCTGCCGCGGCGGGCTTGCGCGCGCCGGCCCCGAGCGCTGCGGGTGCGGGCTTGCGCGCGCCGGCGCCGAGCGATGCCACGGGCTTGCGCGCGCCCGTGGCGAGCTTCTTGGGCTTCTTGGCTGCGGACGGTTCCATCTCTGCAGCGCTCTGCGTGCTGGAGAGGCTGGTTAGGCTACGGAGCCAGCAGGGGGCGCAGTCCAGCCGAAGCGGTGTGCAAAGCAGCGCTTCCAGTAAAGAGCCAATCAATGCGTCCCACTGCCAGCGCTGAGCCCTCAGACGCAAGGTATGCCGCCGCGCATGGCATTCAAAAAAAGCGAAATTCCAATTTAAAACGGGTTTCTCAGACTCAGGTAACTCATCTTCGAGGGGGCGCAGGCTCAACCACACACTTACGGCACAGCTGCATCCAGCAGGTTTGCTGCACCGGCTACGTACGGGTGTACAGGTCGGCTACGCACGGTGCCACGCAGCGGCCGAATTTGACCTCTGACCCAGGCTGACTCTTCGACCGCAGCGAGCCGCCCGCTAGGATCGCGCGCCACCGCCAAATCACCCGCCACGCGCCGCCGCCGTGCGCCCCGCCAGAAAAATGAACGTCTTCCGCGTCTACCCCGACCGCGGCCGGCCCACGGAGATGCTTTTTGTGACGTTCAACCAGGACGCCGGCTGCTTCGCCTGCGGCACGGACAGCGGCTTCCGCATCTACAACGTGGACCCCTTCAAGGAGACCTTCAAGCGCAACTTTAATAACGGGATCGGCATCGTGGAGATGCTGTTTCGGTGCAACTTGCTCGCGCTGGTGGGCGGGGGGCACTCGCCGCGGTACCCGCCCAACAAGGTCATGATCTGGGACGACCACCAGAACCGGTGCGTCGGCGAGCTGAGTTTTCGCTCTGACGTGCGCGCCGTCAAATTACGAAGGGATAGAGTGGTTGTTGTATTAGCCACCAAGGTCTACGTCTACCGCTTCTCGGACCTGAAGCTCCTAGACCAGATCGACACGCAGCCGAACCCGCGAGGGTTGGTGGCTTTGTGCGCGCACCCGAAGCATAATGTCCTGGCGTGCCCCGGGGTGACCAGAGGCCACGCCCGAGTAGAACTGTGCGACTCGCGCAAGAGCACGGCCATCGCCGCGCACGATTCGGACTTAGCCCGGCTCTCCCTGAGCGAGGACGGGAGCTTGCTCGCGACGGCGTCGGACAAAGGTACTCTCATTAGAGTCTTCGACGCCCACTCCGGTGCCCAATTGCGCGAATTTAGACGGGGCGTGGACCGGGCTTTAGTGTACTCCCTCGTCTTTTGTCCCGAGACCAAATACTTAGCTTGCTCCAGTGACAAGGGCACGGTGCACGTTTTTAATCTCAAGTCAGAGGGCGGCCGCGTCGTGGCGCCGAACGCCTCGTCATCAACCGGA